>Ga0114918_10005930_pt1 | contig 10412 bp, 32 predicted proteins | sample LantaG_FD_87015 | JGI IMG/M metagenome (GOLD analysis project Ga0114918, IMG submission 87015) | Deep subsurface microbial communities from Baltic Sea to uncover new lineages of life (NeLLi) - Landsort_02402 metaG | ecosystem: Environmental > Aquatic > Marine > Oceanic > Sediment | place...
TTATTATAACCAAAATCAACATTCTTTAAGTTATCACAAGATGGGAATAATACCACAACAAATAATATTAATACTACAAATATTTTTTTCATTACAATTTATTTTTAAATGACCTATTAATTGTCCCCCTTGGAACATGTATTTCTATTGTATCACATTTTTTAACAACTATCATCCCAAATTGCCAATAATTCCATATTTCTTTATTGATAATTTCAACATATTTCTTTTTAATAATATATGGATTCAATTCTTCATCTTCAACAATTTTTGTATTTTTTGTTGGTGAATCTTCCAATATAAATGAATTAGTATCTTGTCCAACATAATATGAATAACACATTTTATTATCAATAGATCCAAAACCGAGTAAAAAATTCCCACTAATTGTTGATTCTCTGTTTATAGAATAAATTGTTGATTCTATTTTGGTTTCTGTTTTATCAGCGAATTGCCAAAGAATACCATCTAACACCACACATAAAATGAGAGAAAAAAGAATCCCTAAAATTGTATAAAAGAAAAAAGCCAATATATTTGTAAACCAATGAGTTTTTGTTTTAGTTACTAACCAAAACGATGATACAACAGTTATTAAAATAAGAATTCCTAATATTATTTTCATTTTTTAAGTTTTAAGTTCGATACAAAGATACATATATAATTGATATAAAAAAATTTCTGGATTAAATAATCCTAAATGTTTTTGTTTCATTAACAGGCCACAGATATTTCCCATCATTGAAACCATCATCATTTGAGAATTTATCTAAATAAAACCCTCTATTTTTCTCAATAAGTCTACTTCTCATAGCCCTATGAAAATCTTTATTTCCCAACCACCAAGGACTGATTAGTTTCGATTCATCAATTTTAAACAATTCATAATTGTTATTATATCCCCTATCCACCCATTCGATTACCATAACATTGAAATATAATTTCAACATTTCATTACAACCAACCCACATTTTTACAGCCGGATGATTCACCCACCCTTTTCCACCCCACTCATTATTTAAAATTTTTAGAATATAATAAGCTTCACTTCTTTGTTTGCCTAACCTTTTATAATCAAGTGACTTCGCACTTTTATAAAAATCTTCATATGGTAAAAATGTCATCATTTCAAAAGCCCTAACATTTCTTCTAAAATTTGATGATCACCATCAACTAACACAAAATGACCGACATATGTGCCATCCAATTTGTATTTAGTAACTCTTAAGCAATTATTACCATAAACATCATGTGAATAAATACCTATAATATATTTATAATGTGATGTGATTATTGTTTTTTCATCCAAAGTGGGAAACCATTTTCTTAACATATTCTTTCTTTTTAGACAAATATAGAATTTACTTATCAATAAAAAAAATCTATCATAATATTTTTTAATTCGAAAATTTTTGTTACATTTAAGAAAAATGATTATGAATAAAATAGAATTTCAAGGTAAAGGAAATAAGAATATATTGATATTAACAGGTGTTCATGGTAATGAATTAACACCAGTTTATTGTAGTTATCTATTAAATAATTATTTTAAAAATGTTATTTCACCACACTTTAAAAAATTAACAATATTAAATTCTATTAATCTTGATGGTATAAGAGAAAACATCAGAGATATTCCAAATGATTCAACATCTGATATAAATAGGATGTTTAAACAAGAACCATACAACTTCCATTATGATGAAATGAAAAGTATGTTTGATGAACACGATGTTATCATAGATGTACATTCATCACCAAATTGTTGTGAATTTATTCTTTTAAATCAAAATGAAACTACAAATTCTTATGTTGAATTTGCATTAAAATATAATATAAAATATTTGATCCGATATTCTAATACCAATACAATTAAGAAATATGGATTGGATAATAATAAAATTAGTTTTACAGTAGAATTGAATAAAGTTAATTTTATTGATGTGGAAAGTTCGGGAAAGGGGGCAGATATGATATTAGACATCATAAATCATTGTGATGATTTTGAATTAAAAGAAGAAGAACCTAAATATTGTGAATTTTTCGAATATTACACATATAAAGAAGGTTTATTTATTCCTTATAAGGGTTTGGGTATTGGTGATGTTATTACAAAAGATGAATGTTTTGGTCATTTATTAGATTTAAAAACATTAAAGTTGAACAAAATATATTATACTAAAGATATTTCTGCTACTATCATATGTACTGGTTCATCTCAATATGTTTCATCTAATAATAGTATATATTATTTACAACCAAAAGAAAATTATGAAAAATGAAGAAAGATAAAAAGATCTGATGAAAAGTACCAAAAAGGATAAGAAAAGAAAGAAATGGTCAAAGAAAATTAGAGAATTTAAAAAGAAAAGAGATAAAGAAAACAAAGAATTAGGAATCTAATTTTTTAATTCGAAAAATTTTACTATATTAATAAAAAGAAAATTATGAAAGAAGTTATAATGAACGAATTTACATTAAAAATCATTGTTGGAAATGGTGTTAACACTATACCACCTCCAATTTATAAGAAAAACACTAGTGTCACTAGTATTGAAAGTATTGTTAAAAGATGGGCTACAGAAGGTGCTTTTGTTGAATTAACACCAACAATAAAAATGTATTATCCACCATCATCAATTAAATGTGTGGAAATTAAATATGAAAAGAATAAAAATCGAGATGAATAGTATATTTCTAATTGAAGAGGCATGGATCGATCCAATGGAAAATCGAAATGCTGATGGGTATAATATTTATGGTTTTGTGGTAGATGAAGAAGAAGCTAAAAGGTTTTGTGAAAAAGGTGGATATTGGACTGGTGAAGATTGTTGGTCTGTAAGATATTATCCAGATGGGAAAATGTCCAAATTTAGATATAAGAAAGTTAAAAAATTGTTAAATTATAATGATTAATTATGGAAAATAAAAATGGAACTGGACTTTATTTTTTTGTGTTAGCTATTGGTATACTTTTTGGTATTTTTGTGGGTGTTGTATTAATGGATAATTTTTCAAATAAAGAACAACAAACAGAAATAAAACAAACAGAAATTATCAATAATGATGTTGGGATTGTTAGTAAAATTATTGGAGTGGATCCAAATTTTGATTCAACTAAAAATGTGCCATCTTATTGTATACCAGAAAATTATTCTATCTTTAGAATAAATGATACCACTTATCGTATCGTGTTACCCGGTGGTACAATATCTGTAATGGGTGAGTTTAAAACGATTGTAGATGCTCAATTAGAAATAAATAAGAGTGCTAAACAATCATTTAAAATTTGGGTAGAAACAGGTGGTAAGGATTATTGATAACTATGGATAAAATAATAAATAATGAAGTATTATGATGGAACAGAATGAAATAAAACAAAAAGCAGATGAATTGTGGAAAAAATTAAAACAACACCGTAAACAGTCTGTTAGAGAAGAAAGATTGATATTAGATGAAATACATGATATTATAGAAGAATGTTCTCATCCAAATTTACAGGGAAAAAACGAAGGTTATTGCCCTGATTGCGGTTATACTTACGGATAAAAGATGAAAATAACAGATAAATATTTCACAAGAGAAAATGGAAGTGTGGTAACAAAATTCCATTTATTATATATTGATGGTGACAAAAAACATTGTGATGGATGTGATGAACCAAAAATATGTGCTTCGGTGGTTGATATCACCGGAACAGTATCTATAATATGTAAGGATTGTTTACAAGATTTAATTAACGAATTTAAATAAAATTAATGGAATTACTTAAAATTATAATAGCGATAATAATTTTCTTTTTATTATATTTACACGATTGGTCGATATATAAAAGAGGAAAAAGAAACAATGATCTAATGACTATGTTTTGGTGTGGGTTACTAACAGGAATAGATACCTGTTTTATTTTATTCATAACTTATATCTATTTCAATTGAAAGACGATTTATTATATAAATATATTGTAATTACAACATCTATAATAGTAAGTGTATTATTTCTAACTACGTGGATGTTATTTATAATGGGAATAGGTATAGTATATATTGAAGATCCAATAATTTTTACATTATCATTAGGTTTAGTAATATTGTGGTGGAAAAATGAAAAAATGTTAGATAAAATATAAAACAAATTAAAAATGAAAAAATTATTATTAGTTTTCATATTCACATTTATTGCATCTTTTACCTTTTCACAAGAGGTAAATATGATAAATAAATCTGGAAATGATATAAAAGAATATGTCACAAAGACATATGGAAATCTTGATCTAATTACTCAAAATTATAGTGAACAAACCGTTTATATTTATATAACAGATAATGCACAAAAATTATCCTATCATTTATCCAATAATAAATGTACTTATCAAAGAATTGATTACCCAACAGTTAAAGACGGGGAAGACCTAATTGCTAGATTAGACACAACTTTGAAAAGAATGGTTATAAACATTGATGTTCCAGATGAATATGTATGGTTGGAAGATATTGATGGTGAATCTTATGAATGGTCGGTAAGAATAAAAAATAATGGAACTTTATTAATTATTAAAAAGAACTATACAAATTTAAAATAATGACAGAAGAAATTAGAAACAAATTGATACCAATTCTGTACCGAATATCAATGCCATTAATCAATTTTGAAACAAAAATGGATTATGAAGCAATACGAGAATTTAATGAACTAACATCCATTACAGAAGAACAAAAAGATGTTTTGTTAAAAGATCCAATAAAGTCACTATGTTCATTATCTAATATATCAATTCATTCTTTACTTTTAAATTATAATACAAAAATATTCGAAATATTTAAAAAACAAATAGAACCATGAAAGAATTTATTTTAAAAAGTGATGATATAGATGATGATTATTTAGATATTAATCCATATGATATACCAAATTTTGGTACTAACATTCGACACAATTTAAATGGTAATGTTTACCATAATAATTATTTGTCTTATTTATCTTCTTGTTATTCATCTCATTATGGGACTGTTGTGAAACCAGATTATATTTGGTTTACAATATTATGTGAGATTGGATTAATGGTGAAAGATTCACCGGAAACTTACAAAAATATCTTTACAGATTCAAATGATAAAAAGGAGATTGTTATTCCAACAGGGGATCCGATTCAAATTGATATCGATGTTTTGATGAATGAAGTATTAAAAGTGGTGCCTTCACAAATTGATAAGGATAATATAATTTTGAATTTTTCAACTCTTACTGACAGTTCAAAATTTGCTTTCACCACATCTTTTCTTGATACTGTTTCACCCTATTATAATTATTCTATGTATCTATGTGGATTTAATAAGATAAAGGTTCTTGGTACATTAGAAGATTATCAAATGATTTTAGATGGTATTAATTATTTCAAAAATCTATTTAGTGGAACACCAGTTTCAGATTATTTGGATAAATGTGAAATTGTATGTAACAATATTGTTGATCGTTTTAATGATCAAGATTTTTGGATAGATATATTTACTATGGAACGTTGTGGTAGTGGTGGACAACAAGAAGTAATTGGGTGGTTTAAAGATTTGTTCAATGTTATACCCAGAGTATCTTATGTTGAAAATTTTTCTACACATATAAGTGTTATCAATTATAAAGAGTTGGTTTACAATAGAAATTTCACTATGAGTGTAGGTTTGTTATCAAGTGTAATTTCTGACGATTATCTCATCCCGGATTTTAATTTTTTCATAAACGAAATTAATGATAGTAATAAATAATATTACACTGTTATACGATCAGGATTTTAATATTGATGATGTATTCGACCATTTAAATAATTTATCAGATGACGAATTTGATGTTATTCATTTATATTCAGTTATTATAGAATCTTTATTACTTGAATTAGAACTAAGTAGTTGGTTCAAATTCCAACTTCCGATCAGTGATAATGAGATCTGGGTACATTTAAAAGAAAAAGATAATATATTAAAAGTATTAGATTATTTAATAAAACATCTTTATCAATATGAATTATATGAAGCAATCGATTCATTTAACAAATTAAAAGAATATTATGAGACTAAGTTATTTCACTAAATACGATGGAGAGATGAAAACTCTTCAGTTAACCAAATCCCCATTTTATTATGGAACGGGTTACTACGATGATATAAATGGGGTTAGATGGGATATTAATGGTGTGTATGGTGGTGATAAACCATATGTAACAGCTAGATTGGTATCTAATATTCCATATTATAGAACAGATAGTGAAAGTAATCAATTCGGTTACCATGTTTGGAAACCTTATTATTTTGAAATAATTAAAAAATGATGGAAACATACGAAAAATTTAAAGGTTGTGATTCATGTAAATATTCAATTAAAGAAGATACACCACCCGACATGATTCATAAATGGGTATGTATTCACGTTCAGAGATATAAATGTTCAAATCCTTTCTCCATAATGTATCAAAAAGAAGTTTTCGATTTAATATCTTGTAAACTTCATGATACAGGAATACCAAAAGAATCTAGACTACTAAGAGATAAAAAAGATATTGAAAATTTTAAAGAGAAATCAAAATTTCTTGAAAAAAATGGATGGGTTGAAAACTGGCATCACGATTGTTGGATACCTAAAGAATGGGCAGATGATCCCACTATGGATTCTGATAAAGCAGGAGTTTCTATTGATAATGCTTATTTAATAGTTAAAAAAGAATTATTTAACGATTAAAAATCCATTTCCGAAAATTTTAATATTGCCATTCATTATAAGTAATATTATTTTTGTTTTAGTCTTTCGTAGTATTCAACAAAGTCATTGTGATAAATTTTCATTCTATCAAGTTCTTTGTCTTTAATGTTCATTATTGGTTCTATAATTTCGTCTATATCTTGTTCAAAAACATAGTGGTCGATACATCTAAGTAATCCAGTTTTTGTTATCTCTTGTGCAATCCAAGCGGTTGCCCATTGTCTATCAAGTAACACTATGTTTTTTCCGTTGTATTTAACGAATGAAAATTTTTCCATATTCTAATTTGTGATACAAAAATAATACATACTTATAACAACAAATATAAGAAATAAATTACATGTGGTTGATTGACTAATTTATATAATAATGTTAATTTATCTTTATATTGAATATCATCAATATCAAGATTTTTAATAAGTTCTCTTGGATTTGATTGTTTCTTATTCATTACGATCTCTCCTATTTCTATGAAACATTATATAATTACGATATAATAAATTATTATTAAATCTTAACGCTTCATTCCATTTCATTAAAAGAAAATTCGATGGGCTTCCATCACCCCTTTGTTGTCTAATATGAACTTTTCCATCCCTAATTGAAATTGGTGATGGGGTTCTTTCTTCATCTTCATCCATTAGTTTTATTTTATTTTTTTAATGCCAAGGCCAAGATGATACTTTTTTTTGATGAATTTCAAAGTCATAAGTTGTTGGCAATTTTGATTTCTTATATGATACATATGATAGAACAAAATATATAATACCAAGTATCCACAAAACACCTGAAAAGAAACCATGTATAAATTGATTCAAATCAATGGTCTGAAACATATAAATAAATCCAGATACCATCAATACAAAACCCATAATGAGATACAATCTCTTATGTGATGGTTTCACTCCATTAAAAATTTTCCAGTATTTCATATCTGTTAATATTTAACCAATTTTTCTAACTTTTTATTTAGTCTTTCTTCACAGAAACAACAGTTCCCTTTATGTGCTAATGTTTGACCATATAAATTATCATTCTTGAAAAAGATATATTCACAACTATCAAAAACAAGAATTTCTAATTTTGTACCATCATTTTCAACAAGAATTCTATCTGGTTTCGGGCTATGGAAACAACTAGATAAAAATACAACAAATAAAATTAAAATAACTTTTTTCATATATTTATTATTTAAATTATTAACAATCCTTTGATCTATCTACATTTTTTGGTGGGTCACCATGTGCTAAAAATTTCCCACAAATTGGACAAACTACATAATCACCATCTCTCCAATCTGGTTTGACATCAGATAGTGTATAGGTGAAATCAGTATAACAATCACCACAAGTCTTTGGAATTTCTTTTTCTTCTGTATTACCAATTCTAATTATTCTCATGTTCCCTCCGTTGGGTCTTCACCCAAAAATTTAATAATTTTATATGAACTATCCGACCATCCAATTTCTTTAATTGAATCCAATCTAAAAGTTTCTAATTCGTCTTTTGTAAGACTAATAGTTTCCGGTTCATCAATTGTATAAACAATCCCTTGTTCACTACACAATTCTTTTGCATCAAGTTCAAACAATTGACCTATTTGTTCCACTTTTGATAAAGTAAGACAGTTAAAAGCATGTAATGCAAATAATAAATCTGTCGCTAATCCCTCATAAACTCTTTTCATAACCATAATAACTAAATATTAAACAAAATATAAAAATACTTAAATATATCAAATAATATGTATAATCAACATCACCAGTAGTAATGGTAGAACCATATGTTCCAGAAATAATTTTAATCATCTATCATTACCAATTCACTATTTTCTCGATCAATATATTCACTAATCGAATTAAGTGATATATCTGACGTTCTTAATATTTCTTTGATTACAACTTGAAGAACACCAACCATATATGGATATGGTGAATCATTTGGACAATCATCTAAAGCCTGTTCTTTTGCTTTATCTACCATTTCAATAGCGATTTGTTTCGCCTGATGTTCTGTTAATTTCACTACAAGTTTTTTCGACATAATTATCAGTTTTAGAAATTTCTATTATCTACTAATCCGTGTTGTTCATCACGTGTCATTATTTTTTCAAAACATTCATCACATAAATAAGTTGTGAGTTCATGTGATTCAGAAAATCTTGTATATTCTTCCGATTGAGTTTCTTCATCAAATACATTAACTTCGGCTATTTTATGGGAAGCTAATTGATTACAACCAGTAACCATACATTTTTCACCCTGACAATATAAAGGTATTTTTTTCATAATTTTATTCATTTTTAACAAATATATGATATTACCAACTATAAAAAAAATTAATATCTAAAAAAATTAATCTCTCACTAAATCAACAAAACACCATAATGTTGCACAAGACCAACCTAAAACAGCTGGCAAATTATGAGCCATCACATTCATGACCACATTTATTAAAAATAACACAAAACAAATTAATGTTAAAATTTTCATAATTATATTTTTAAATTACATATCCACTTCTGTATCTCTAACTTTAAATTCCTGATCTCGTTTACTATCAAATTGTAAACTGATTTGGTATAATAACTTATAGTTATCACCATTTTTTACTAAGTCATCATAACCACCATCTTGTATTGTACGAATGATATCATCTAACAAATTAAACTGTTTTTCTGTTAATTGTAAATATTTTATTTTTTCCATATCTTTTTAATTAATCATCTCCATATCCATTTATTTTTCTATAAAAAATTATACCAACTATCACTAGAAATATTATACCAATTCCTAACATACCAAAAGCAAATACTACCATATTTAATGTGATTTTTTACAAGGACAAGATTCTAAATGTACACCACCACCACTAGAACTAAAAATATATAAATGTTTATCCACTTCTATAATATAATAAGACCTTGCAGAAATAGATGCTGACTCGACCAATTTAATTCTTTCATTAGATAGTTTTGTTTTTGTGGATGATGTACTTTTAGAACTATCACAAGTACAACTTACTAAAATAATAACAAAAATTGGTATTAACAATAATTTAATTATTTTCATTTTCTTTTCTTTTTATAAAATCATTTCTAGATTCAACAATCATACTTACAACATCATCAACACGAAAAATATCCCATGACGCTTTCCCATGACCCAGTTTAAATCCACAAGATGGATCTTCTAAATTAACTGTATGTGCATCAGAACCTCTCATATAAATTCCTTGTGATTCTAATTTTATAAGAATTTTTCCATATTTTTCAAATCTTTCTTCAAATGTGGAATCATCTCCAAGTCTTTCTGATTTGCTATCGTAGTTTTTCATAATCGATCCTCCACTTCCCAAATATTACCGCATTCACATGTATATCTGTTAAATATATAACCATATGTTATTCTTCTATTAGGATGTCTTTTTCTTACCGATTTCGGTGTAGTTGTTATTTTTTTATGTCGTGTCACCACAACTTTATCTGATCCACATTCACCACAATTAATTTTCTTCTTCATATCCGGTTTCTTCTAGTAATTCATTTTTAATTTCATCAAATAAACTTTGAATACGGTTAATATGATTTCCCGTTTCCATTTTTTTAAACCTATCATATTTATTCTCCAGATATGATGTGAAATCTCGAACTCTATCTTGTAGAA
>Ga0114918_10005931_pt1 | contig 10409 bp, 13 predicted proteins | sample LantaG_FD_87015 | JGI IMG/M metagenome (GOLD analysis project Ga0114918, IMG submission 87015) | Deep subsurface microbial communities from Baltic Sea to uncover new lineages of life (NeLLi) - Landsort_02402 metaG | ecosystem: Environmental > Aquatic > Marine > Oceanic > Sediment | place...
AGAGAGAGAGAGAGAGAGAGAGAGAGAGAGAGAGAGAGAGAGAGAGAGAGAGAGAGAGAGAGAGAGAGAGAGAGAGAGAGAGAGAGAGGGATAAAGAATGAACTTTTGATTTTATTTTATTTTTGCAATTTTGTTAACAAAAAAATGAACTCGAGCACTTGAACTTTTCTCTATTGCAGAAACGCCCGCCCCGGGTCCACGCCCTCCAACGGAGGCAGTAGCGCCACTTCTTGGGCGCCAGCGGCGATGGCCACGGCGGCGTCGGCGAGGCGCATGACGGCCTCGACGCCCGCGGCGTGCTGAGTCTGAGTCTGAGAAGACGAGGAAGATGAACTTCCGCCCGTCTTTGGCGGCACGGGGGGCTCTTTCTTCGCCAAGACGTTTTCCTGGAAGACACGCGACGCCACCAGCAGCATGTTTTTCAAAAACGCGTCGTCCCTGGCCACGCGCCACACCCTCCCCCCGCGCGTCGCGGAGTGCGAGACCAGCAGGGCGGAGGGGGAGCCGCACGCGAGCATTTGGAGCTGCAGCTGCGGCATCGCGCTTGCGGGGGGCAGCGGCCGGGGACCGGGGTCGCTGAGCTCGAAGCGCGCAAAGGGGTTATTCGAGGAAGAGACCCCTCCTCCTCCTGATCCGTCGCCATCGAAGGCGCGCCCGCCGGCCCTGCGAGCGCTGTTGCGTCCGATGAGGCGGAAGGGGCAGACGCATTTGACCTCGACGGGCTCCACAAAGGAAGAAGCTTTTGCTTTCACCCCTTCTGCTTCTTCTCCTTCGCCGCTCCCGATCCCGCTTCCACTGCTGTGCCTGGCGAGCGCGTCCGGCGACGCCGCGAGCGGCGGGAGCGGGAAGGGCAAAGTACCACTGCTGCTGCCTCCTCCGAGGAGAAGCTCCTTCAGAGAGTCGTCGGAGACCATTAGCATACCGACCTCTTCCAACGAAACGACAGTTTCTTCTTCTTTTCCTCCTCCTCTTCGAAACAGCCCCTCGTATTCTTTCCCTTTCTCCTTCGACGAAGACAGGGTCTTCGCCAGAGAACGCAGCGCCGCTGCCTCCGCGGCGTTGCCCCACGCCATTCTCACCGAGACGATCCCGCCGCGGGCGACCTCCTCGGGCGTCTTCTTCTTCCTCTGGCGTGCCGCTCGGGCAGCTTCCTCCTCAGCGAGGTCCGGAGAAGAGAGGCCCTCCTTGGCGAAGTCCCAGCGCGGCTGCCTGAGGTGCTCTATCGCCGCGGCATGGGGGTCCATGCGGGGAGGAGGCGCCGCGGAACGGCGGTTGCGGCTTCTGCTGCTGTTGCTATTGCTATTGCTTCTCCCTCCGCGCTTGCCGCCTCTCGGAGCGCCGACCCTCGCCGCGCCCGGCCCGCCGTCGGCAAAGCCTAAAAGAGCGTTGATGTACCCTCCGGTGAGCACGCCGCGGTGGAGGAGGCGCGTGAGGGCGGAGTCGTCCTGGCGGACCCGGGCCGGGTCGACTGGCGGCGGAGACGGGGACGGGGATGGGGAGGTGAGCGTTGGCCGCGGGGGCAGCGGGACGAAGAAGGAGGAGGAAGAGGAGGTCAACGATGAAGATGATGTTGTTGCTGCCGCGTTCGCATTCGCACTCAAATGCGAGCCCATGGAGCGCAGCTCATCCCACGTCAGGGTCGCCCCGGGCCAGCGCGTGTTGGGCACGCTGCCTCGGAGCGGCGTGGCCATCGGGAATGCGCAGATGCGAGGCAGCAAGCCCCCCGCTAAGAGTACGAAGAGAAAAGAAGAAAAAATGAATTTTGAAGATCGGCACTCGATCATAAACTCATCGAAATCGAACATCTCCTTCGTGCTCTCCCTCTTGCGCCCCTCTCCTCCGGCTCGATTGCTCTTCCGGTCTCAACCGAGAGAGAAGAGACCGAATCGTAGCCTCTCTCGAAAGAACAGGTCAATCGATCTCGAGCGACGCTTAGAAAGCAAGCGAAGGAGAGAAGCGAATTTTTTTCTTTCTCGACCTTTTCTCCTCGACCTCGACCTCGACCTCGACCTCGACCTTTTTCCTCCTTGACCTCTTCGACCTCTCTCTCTCCTTCCTCAAAATGTCCTACGCCCCCCCGGTCATCTCCGGAGGAGGCGCCACCGCCGGCGCCGGCCCGCCAGGCAGCGAGTTCGTCGCCCCTGCCGCGGCCTTCTCAGGCCAGGGCTTCCTGGCCCCTGGCCCGGCGTGGGGCGGGGCGGACCCTGGAGCGCAGGCCCCGGTGCCGACCCAGGTGACTATTATGCTTCCCCCTCAGCTGCAGGCCGCCGCGGCGCCGACGCCCGAGGCCGCGCCGCAAGGAGGAGGAGGAGCCCCTCCTGCTCCTCCCCCTCCGCCCCAGGGCGGCGGCATCTCCCCCGTCCTCCGCCGCAAGTGCCTGCTCGTCGCCTGCAACTACACCGGGACCCAGGCCGCTTTGAAGGGCTGCGGCAACGACCAGCAGTGCATGCGCCACTGCCTCACCACGCGCTTCGGGTTTCGCAACGAGGAAATCCTCGCGCTGTTCGACGGTCAGCGCGACCCGAGGCTGTGGCCGACGAGGGCCAACATCCTCGCGGCGATGCGGTGGCTGGTGGCCGACGCCAGGGCGGGCGACTCGCTGTTCTTCCACTACAGCGGGCACGGCGCGCAGACGCAGGACTGGAGCGGGGACGAGTACGACGGGTACAACGAGACCCTGTGCCCCTGCGATTTCAGGAACGGGGGCGGCATGATCGTCGACGACGAGCTCAACCAGATCCTCGTCAACAATCTCCCGGCCGGTGCCGTCCTCACCGCCGTCATCGACGCCTGCCACTCGGGCTCCGTTTTGGACCTCGAATTCCGCACAGAGTTCAACGGCAACACGGCTGCCTGGCAGCAGGAGTACGCCCGCAGGCCTTCGAAGCCGAAGGGCACCTCCGGAGGGATCGCGCTAGCGTTCTCGGCGGCGAGGGACGGGCAGGTAGCAGCAGACACCGCCGCTCTCAGCGGCACGGTCTCCACCGGAGCTGCGACGTTTGCCTTTATTTCGGCTATAGAGAAGGACGGGACCAACATCACGCTGGGCAGGCTGCTCCACTCGATGCACGAGCTGCTGTCGAGGTCGATCGGGACCGCCGACGGGGACGGGGCGGGCGGAAGCAGCGGAGGAGGTGGAGCGATGCCCTCTCTCGGCGGCATCTTGGGACAGCTGCTTGGGGTGAACCTGGGTTTAGGGCGCGGGGGCCAGAACCCGGTGCTGACTGCCTCGTCTGCCGTGGACTTGAACTCGCCGATTAGGCTGTGAGTGAGGGGTTTTGGGGTTTTGAGTGTGTGTAAGAAGGGTAACGACTACTATTACTACTAGAAAAACGAGAGAGAGAGGGAGAGAGTTGAGAGAGGTCGAGGTTTCGGGGTCATGTTTTTTTTTTTTTTTCGTCGAGTTTTTTTCCTGAGGTCGTCACCTCTCACTTTTCTCCTCTTCTTCTTCTTCTTCTTCTTCTTCTTCTTCTTCTTCTTCTTTTCTCTTATCTTCTCTTGGCCGAGATGATGCTGAGCCGTGCACCGGTCCTCCGCAGCCGCGTGAACGCCGCGCGAGGTGAATAGATAGAGGAAGAGTGGAAAAAGAGAAAGAGGGTCTGAATTGCGGTCAAGAACGTCAAACGGCGTCGTGGCAGTCGATCTCCGCTCGGCTTTTGTTTTCGCTGGGCGTCTTTCCTCCCTGAATCGACGAATGATTCCTCTCACCGCTGCATGTAGATAACATCTTCGATTTTTTCTCACTCACGATCGTCTCAATTTACACACACGCAAAAAACGCAACCAAAAAAACAGCCGGCGTCCGGAGGTTGATGTCGCAGACGTCGACGTCGACGACGGCGGCGCTGCCGATCTTCCATGCCTCTATCCCAGCCCAGTTCCAGCGTCAGACCTCCCTGATTCGCTCCCTGTGCTGTGTGTCAGCCGCAGGTACGTGGACTGTGTGTGGTCGGAGGAGCGTCAGAGAAAGAGCAATACCAGGAGAAAAAGGCGAGGAGAAGAAGAGACCCTCGCTGATTGGCTAGCTCTCTCTCTCTCTCACCTTTTGCTCAACCTCTCGACCTCTACAACCAAAAACCAAAAAAAACACTCGCAACACAGGCCCGCGCCGCGCCCCCCCTCGCCGCGCCCTCCGAGGAGCGGAGATGAGCACCAGCACTAGCAGCAGTAGCAGGAGCCATTTCTCCGCTTCCGCATCGGCCTCCGCCTCAGCCCCGACGGCAGCCTCCTTCGCCCCCCCGCCGCCGAGGGACGCCGTCATCACCGGCCACCCTTCGAACAACGTCCCGGAGTCCGTCTACGAGAAGATGGGCTCCAACCTGCACCGCAGGCCCGACCACCCGATCTGCATAATCAAGGAGGCGATCTATGAGTACTTTGATGCCCTGGAAGCCGCAGGGAAATCCTTCAAGAAGTTCGACGACCTGCCCTGCGTCGTGCTTGCGACGAGCAACTTCGACGCCGTGCTGGTGCCCAAAGACCACGTGTCCCGATCCCCGAACGACACCTACTACGTCGACGACGCCACGGTCCTCCGCTGCCACACCTCGGCGCACCAGCTGGATTCGCTCAGGGGGGGAGAGAGGGCCTTTTTGGTGACGGGGAACGTCTACCGCCGCGACTCGATCGACGCGTCGCACTACCCTGTCTTCCACCAGATGGAAGGCGTGAGGGTGTTCGAGCCCTCCGAGTTCCGAAGCTCCGAAGGAGCTTCCTCTAGTTCTTCTGCTGATGACGATGTCGCGGTGGGCACCGCCTACGCGGAGAAGGAGCTCAAAAGAGTTCTCGAGGGCCTTGCGAAACATTTGTTTGGATCCGAGACCGAGACGCGCTGGGTCGACGCCTACTTCCCGTTCACCGAGCCAAGCTTCGAGCTCGAGGTGCTGTTCCAGGGCGAATGGCTCGAGGTGCTCGGGTGCGGGGTGATGCAGCGGGAGATCCTGAGGAACGCCGGGATGGACAGGAGCGAAGGAGACCAAGGAGGGGAACGCGTGGCGTGGGCTTTCGGGCTGGGGCTGGAGAGGCTGGCGATGGTGCTCTTTGGGATTCCTGACATCCGCCTGTTCTGGTCCGGAGACAAGAGGTTCCTGTCGCAGTTTAAAGCAGGGGACCTCAGAGCGAAATTCAAGCCCTACTCCAAGTACCCTCCGTGCTTCAAGGACGTCTCCTTCTGGCAGCCGAAAGCAGATGCAGAGGGAGAGGCGGCAGCGGCAAGCTCCTCGGAGGTGTCGGAGAACGACCTCTGCGAGCAGGTCCGCGGCGTCGCGGGCGACCTCGTCGAGTCCGTGTCGCTGCTCGACGCCTTCACGCATCAAGACAGGCCGGTCTTCGGCGTGCTACCGGATCGCCTACAGGTCGATGGAGCGTTCGCTGAGCGACGAGGAGGTCAACGCGATGCAGGAGAGGGTGCGGGAGCTGCTGGCGACGGAGCTCGGGGTGGAGCTGAGGTAGAGAGAGAGAAAGAGAGAGAGAGAGAAGAGAGAGAAATAGGAAGAGAGAGAAAGAAAAGAGAAAGAGGGAATTGTTTTTTTGTTCTCGAGTTGTTAAAAAAAAGCTATTTGAGTTTTTCATTTCTTTTTCAAGTTTTCACCCCCTCTTTTCTCTCTCTCTCTTTTCAAGCTTCTTCTTTCTCGGCCTCCACGCGCGTCAGCAGCCCTCGGCTCGTCGAAAAGGCAGAGATGGACTCGAGGCCAAGGCAGAAGGCGCCCTCAGGAGCTTCGTCATCGCTGTTGTTTTCTTCAACAACTTCTCCTCCTCCCCCGCTGCTGAAAGAGGGCAGCGGCGCCGGCGCCAGCCCCAGCGACACGACCCTCGCGGCGTTCATCGACACGCGCGCCTCGACAAGCCTGCCCCTGTGCGTCAGCAGGAAGCGGGAGAGGGGGAGCTCCGCCGTCGACCAGCCATCACTTTCGCTTTCTTGAAAGGTTTCGTCCTCGAACCCTGTGCTGCTTCTGCTTCTACTTCCACTGCTCCTCCTGCTCCTCGTCCTCCTGGCGTCAGGCGCGAACAGGAACGCCTGCCACACGTCGTGGCACCCGCCTCCTTCGGCGTCCCCGACTAGCCAGTTCTCGGTGCGCAGCGACACGACCCAGGGCCTGCCGTCGCCGTTGCGGACGCGGAGGCGGAGCGCGTCAAAGGCCGAGAGGTCGAGCGGGGAAGAAGAAAAAGGAGGAGAGGAAGAAGAGGAGCTCGTTTTTTCGCCGCTGTTCTTTCTCCTGCTTCTTTCTCCTTCTGCCTCATCATCTCCCAACTGTACGGTCATCCCGGCGAAGCCCGACCTCGCCCTGCCCGCGGCACCGGGCCCCGCCAGGCTCCCCCGGAACTCCGCCGTCGCCGGGAAGAGAGAGGAGCTCGAGAGCAATGCCTCGGTGCTCCCGCCGTGCGCCGCGTCACTGAAGACCCTCCACCTGCCGAGGTCGTCGAGGGTGGAGAAGGAGGCGAGGAGGTGGTGCGAGGGCGGGTGGGGGTCGCGGACTGAGAAGGGGGATTTTTTTTTTTGAAAGAGAAGGTCGAGGTTGAGCGAGAAACGAAAGAGCAGCGGCTTGATTCTCCTCGATCTCATCGGCGCGCTCACTCACTCTCGCTCTCTCGCGAGCGCTCTCTCTCCCTCTCTAACAAGCGGAACACGAGTCTCCCTTTACCTGCGTCAAGGTAGTCCCGCGTCATGCGCACGAGGCGGCGCGCCCAGCGAGACGCCATTGAAACGATTGAGGTTTGAAGAAACGAAAAATTGTGTTTTCGAAGGAAAAACTTCAACCTCGACCAACTCTCTTTCTCTCTCTCTTCCACTCGCCGCTGCCACCGCCGTGCCTCCTTCGAAAAAAAAAAAAGAATTGAACAGATAGCAGTGTTGTTTTTTCCTTTGTTACAAAAAAAGGATCAAGTTTTTGGAACTAAAAAAGGGCAAAAAAGAAATCACTAAAATCACTTGGAACTTCCAAACAGCCGCCTTGCGACCTCGCGCGCCTGCGCCCGGCTCTCTCCCCTGGCCCCGCCGAGCGCGCTCGCGTTCTCCTGCGCCCTCCGCACCAAAAAGGCGCACACCACGCTCAGGTCCCCGTACGCCAGGATCTTGAGCGCGTCGAACCCGCGGGCGGCGAGGCCAAAGGTCAAGGAATCTGCCATGCCCAGGAGCTGCCCGAAAGAGACCAGCGACGACGCTGCGTCGAGGCCGCGCGCCCTCATCCCGGCCACCGCGGCCTCGACGCTCTGGCGGTTGTGAGACTGGGTTTTGTTTTGGTTTTGTTTTTGTGGTTGGTGTTGAAGAGAGATAGAGAGAGAGGTGAGCTTTTCTTGGAAGTCAAAATGAAAAAACTTTTTCGGAAAAAAAAACTTGTTTTTTTTTCAAACTCCCTCACCGCGACCAGCAGCTGCGTGCTCCCCCTCTTCACGCCGTCGAACAGCGACCCCACCACGGCGTCGTAGCACGCGTGAGTTCCCTCGATGCTGCCGTGGACCGGGTCGGGGAGGCCCTTCGCGGAAGCAGCGGCGCGCTCGGCCGAAAGGTAAGCGCCCCGCACGGGTTTCGCTCCGTGGACGAACTTCTCTTGCGAAGCCCTCAGCGCGTCGGCGGCAACCCTCCTTGGCGTCGATCGCAGGTAGCACTGGTAGGTCTGCACGACGACCGGGTTGTCGTCCGTAATAGAGTTGAACTCGCGCATGGCGCGCAGGGCGAGGACGTCGATCTGCGGCTGCAGCCAGGTCTGTTGCGTCGACGATGAGGCGCGTGTTTTTCTTTTTTGCTGCGGCGGATGCAATCTCCCTGAGGCGCTCTTCGCCCCTCTTCAAACCGAGAACGTCCTCCTCGGTCATGGCGCCCGAGTCGACTGCCCTTGTTAGAATCTTCTCCATCTTCGCGTCGTCGAGGGCCAGAGCGCCCCTGTCGAACAGCGGCGCGTCGCTCTTCGCGTCTTTAGCTGCCTCCTCCGAGGCAAGCAGCACGGCCGAGCTGGCCCTCTCGAGTACCGTGGGGCTCACCAGCGCGCTTATCTTGACCGCGACCCAGGCAGGGCGAAGGTCCCCGCGAGGGGAAGGGCGCGCGCCGGCGACGGAGGCGAGGAAGAGCGCGGCCGCAGCGTCCCGGGCAGCGTCCAGGTTTCTCCTGGTTTTCGATTCCTCCGTTTCTTCGTCTTCGACGGCCTCCTCCGCTGCGTAGTTCAAGATGGACCCCACCCCGGCCTCGGCCAGCCTGTCCGCGACCCTGGAGGCCTCGGCGGCGGTGGCCCCGGCGCAGAAGTGCGGGTAGAGGGAGCGGGCCAGCAGCGCGTTCAGAGCCGCACGACGGAAGGAGGTTGAAGGAGAGGAAGAAGGAGCGTAGACCGCCGCTGCCCTCTCGACGAGCCACGGGGGGGAGTAAGCGCACGAGCCCAGCACGGCTGCCGAGCGGAGGAGCTGGCGGGTGGGGATGGAGGCGAACGAGGAAGTGGTGTCGTCAAAGTCGACCGAGGGGAAAGGTGGAGGCGGAGGCGAAGAACTTGAAGAAGAGGAAGTCTGTTCGTTCCCTCTCCGTCGGTTCTCGTCCGATGATGGGCTGGGTTCCTCGCTTCCCGAGTCGGACTCCTCGACGACGACCGCAGCGGCGGCAGCGGAAGAAGAGGAGGAGGAGGAGGCCGCGGCCTAGAGGAGGGTTTTGAAAGTGGTTGGGGATGAAGGAGGTTGAGGTTGAGGTCAGCCACGAACAAAAAACCAATGCCCTCTCTCTCTCTTCTTCTCTACATTCCCGTTTTTTTTCCTCTTTGTCTTACTGCCTGGGCCGCAGACGACAGCGAGAACGCGTGTCGTGTGGCGTCACGAGAGGCGCGCCTCGCCGCCACGACGAGGAGTGCGACGCGCGACATGGCATTTTTTATTTTTTACCCTCTTTTTTGTCCGTCCTCGCTTGTGAGTGACGACGCTATACTTCTCTTTCGTCGTTGTCTTCTTCTTCGCTCTTCCTCCGCCTTCCCTCCTTCTCTCCCCTTGGTCTGCCACCATGTCCTTCGCCATGACCGCCAACTTCTTCTACGCCATCGTCATCGTCGGCGTGGCGTACAACCTCTTCGTCCTGTATGCCGGCGCGAGCGCAGCCAAGCTGGCGCTGCTGAGGAAGTAGAAGAAGAAGGAGAAGGAGGAGTCGAAAAAAGAAACAATCGCGATGGAGCAGCAGCTCTTCTGATTCTATTTTTTCGCCCAGCGGGCATCTCCTTTCTTCGTTTTTTCTCAATCGCGTGCGATCAGGGACGAGATGAGCTTTGTTGATGGATGGAGAGATCTGTGTAAATCGAACGATTCCAAGGCTCCACTCTAAGAAGGAAAAAAAAACGAATGAATTTTCAACTTTCTTCTCGTCCATCGACCTCTCTCTCTCTCTCTCTTCATTTTTCTTCTCTTGCCTTCGACAACGACGACAACAAAAAAAACCTCTCTCCTTCGCGATGGTCCTCTCCGCCCTCGTCCGCCGCTCGCTGCTCGCCACGGCGGCGCTGGGTGGCGCCGGCGCGGCTGCGCTCGCCTACGCCGGGTCGCACGACGACGAGCCGAACCCGGAAGTGAGTCGAGAAGAGGGAAAAGAAGAGAAGAGAGAAAGCGACGAGCGAACGAACGACGTCATCGAGCTGCGCATTCCGCCGCACCCCCACTTTCTTCGTCTCTTTCTCCTGTGTCTCCCTTCCGCTTCTCTGCCTTTTCCTTCCATGAACGCGACCTCTGTAATGCGCTTCACGCCCGAGAGGCGAAGAGAAGAGGAACGAAGCCCGTTCTTCTCGAGAACCGAACGGTTTCTCCTTTTGGGTGCGCCTCCTCGATGCCCTCGCTTTCTCCTTCGACCTCAACCTCTTCTTCTTCAACCTCTCTCTTCTACCTCCTCCTTTTCTCCTCCTCCACCAACAACTTCTTCAGGTCGCCCGCGTCGCCCTCGTGGACAGGCTCCCGACGCGCGAAGACGCCCTTAACGACTTCAAGAACCGCGCCGCCGCAGCGAAGCAAACTCCAATTTTTGACATCCTCGTCGTCGGCGGGGGCGCGACGGGGACTGGGGTCGCGCTCGACGCCGCCACGCGAGGCCTCTCGGTCGCGCTCGTCGAGAGGGACGACTTCGCCGCCGGGACCAGCTCCCGCTCCACCAAGCTGGTCCACGGCGGGGTCCGCTACCTCGAGCGCGCCTTCTCCAAGCTGGACTTCGGGCAGCTCAAGCTGGTGTTCGAGGCGCTGCATGAGCGGAGGCGGCTGTTGGCCAACGCGCCGCACCTGACCTCGGAGCTCCCCATCATGATGCCGTGCTACAGGTGGTGGGAGGTCCCTTACTTCTGGGGTGAGTAGTTAGTTAGGGAGAGAGAGAGAGAGAGAGAGAGAGAGAGAGAGAGAGAGAGAGAGAGAGAGAGAGAGAGAGAGAGAGAGAGAGAGAGAGAGAGAGAGAGAGAGAGAGAGAGAGA
>Ga0114918_10005932_pt1 | contig 10408 bp, 13 predicted proteins | sample LantaG_FD_87015 | JGI IMG/M metagenome (GOLD analysis project Ga0114918, IMG submission 87015) | Deep subsurface microbial communities from Baltic Sea to uncover new lineages of life (NeLLi) - Landsort_02402 metaG | ecosystem: Environmental > Aquatic > Marine > Oceanic > Sediment | place...
TAAAAAAGATATTGAAAAGGTTAAGGAGTGGTACAAAAAGAAAAAATGTTTTTGTGATTTTTGTGGAAAATCTTTCTCCTCTACAGAATCTTTAGGTAAACATGTGTGGTGGCATTTAGCAACAGAAAAAGATATTAAAAATAGAACTAAAGCTGTTTCCGAAGGAGTTTCATCTTTTTATAAAACGGAAGAAGGTAAGATACAAGCTTTAGAAAGCTCTAAACGTATGAAGGTATGTAACCCTTCTTTTAAAAAATCAATATCAAATGAAAACGCCAATAAGATTAGAAAATTATTTTGGTCAAAACCAAAAAAAGAAAGGGATTTGATAGTTAAAAGATTTATGCAGGCTTCGATATATTCTAATAAAAAGCCAAATCGTATAGAAACTTCAATAATAGATTTAGGTATTGATAATTTAATATATAGTGGGGATGGTTCTTACTTTGTCACTTTAGGGAAAATAACTAAGAAATACAAAAACCCAGATTTTATATATGTACCAAAAAAATGCGGTGTTTGTTCTTATTTTGATGGGTGCAAAAATAATTTAAAAAGCATTAGAAAAAACACAAATGCTTGTGAAGATTTTGAAAGGGCTTCCTCTTACAGAACAAATAAAGTTGTTGAGGTTATGGATTTTTCTTATTGGCATGACAGAAAAGAAGCAAAGAATATTAAAAGAATGTACGCTAATAAAGGAATAAAGTGTTTAATAGTAGACGCTAAAGATAGTATTGAAAACATTAGATCGTCTGTAGAAGCCTTTATTAACAATCATGACGTTAAAGTAACAAAAATTAAAATTTTTGGTAGTGATAGAACAAATAAAAAGGCTGCAAAAACGTATAATTTATCTGTATTTGGTACACAAAATTATTTTGCTTGTTTAAAAGATACTGGTAGTGGAAGAAACTTTTTACCGGTACTAACCCATAATTGCACACCAGCAGCCCAGGCAGCTCTGTTGAAGATTCTTGAGGAACCACCAAAGAGAACTATTTTTATAATCGCCACAACAAACCCTGAGAAGTTGGAAAAGACTATTCTTTCACGGTGTAAACAGTTGAATATTAAACACCTGCAAACAGAAGATACTGTGAAATTGCTTACCCGTGTATGTAAAAAAGAAGGCATTAATTTGAATGAAAAAGTTCTTATGAAAATTGCAACGCTTACAGATAACCATCCAAGGGATTCTTTGAAAACACTTGAGTCAATATTTGACTTAATGGAATCAGGTAAGAAGATAACAAGTAAGAGTGATGTACTTGATAAGGTGATACAGGATGTTACTGGTGTTCCACCGTGGCAACTTGTTTCATCTTTTTTATTTTCTATCTATCGTGGTTCCTTTATGGGAGCATTTCGTTGTATTGAAAAATTGGAAAACTTTGATTATTTTATGAAGGAATGTATGCGATATCATTCTCGTGCAATGATGCATTCAATGTCTACAGAAAAGTTACCGTATGATGCATCCTTTTATAAGTTTGATAAAGAGATAAGAGCATTATTAGATAGTTCTAAAATCAGAGTATCTGATGCTTTTCGAATGTCAATGGCAGACACGCTTACAGATTTTGTGGAAACAACCTCTAAAATGAAAGATTACTTGGTTGCAGAGAAATACTTATTACAAGCTACAGTAGCAAGAGTTGTTCCTTCGTTTAAAGCAGTTGCACCAAAAAAGAAAAAGTAAGTATATGAAAAAGTATTTTAAAAGAAAACAGAAACAAACCATTAAATTATATTAAAAAATTAGTAGAAATAAATCTTAAAAAAGAATGAGGATAAAGATGACAATTAAAGTAGACAATAGAATTAATGTAGAGATTGTTAATACAGGAAAACAAGTGCTTCCAAAATATGAGACTGCTCTTTCTGCAGGTATGGATTTACGTGCAAATGAAGACGTTATAATACCTATGGGGGAAACCAGATTAGTTAAAACTGGATTACATGTTGCAATTCCTATTGGGTATGAAATGCAAATTCGTAGTCGCAGTGGGTTGGCGTTTAAAAACAGTATTTTTGTTCTTAATTCCCCTGGGACTATTGATTCCGATTATCGAGGAGAAATTGGTATAATTTTGCATAACAGCAGTGAATCAGGATTTACAGTTAAAGAGGGAGACAGAGTTGCTCAAGCTGTTATTTGTCCCGTTGTACAAGCGGTATTAGTCGAACTTGATGAGATTGATGAACTTGATGAGACACCTAGAGGGAGAGATGGGTTTGGAAGTACAGGGGTGAAATAATGCTACGTGTTGTTATTCCGTTTCGTATGACATTTATTGACTACCTTGACGTACATAGTCATGCATTATTAATTTTTATAATGGGTTGTGATAACCAATGTGAGGGATGTCAAAATCCTGAATTTTCTTCTTACGATTATAGAGATAATACTAAAAAGTTTACTGTCAAAGAATTACAAACAAAAATAAAGAAAGAATGTGTTAGACATAAAACTAACAAAGTTGTTTTAAGTGGTGGAGACCCTCTTGCTTATGGAAATTGGGAGTCTACCAAAGAATTATTAGATTTAAACAAAGAAGATATACATTACATGCTTTACACAGGACATTCTGTGGAATACGTAAAAAGACTCGGCATAAAAGGTTTTACTTTCATTAAATGTGGGAAGTATGATCTCCATTTTAAACAGGCATCTGAAAAAACGGATAGTTACTTTAAATTGGCTTCTAGAAATCAAGGTTTTTATGATGAGTCTTTTAAACTATTAAGTGTAAATGGTACATACTATTTTGAAAGGGATTAATATGTTTGATAGCTCTGATATAACAACTGGTCGTACACTTAAAAATATAAAAAAGGTTTTAAAATATTCTTTGAAAGAAAAGTATGATATTGAAAATGAAGAAGTATTACAGGATTTATTAAATATACATGGTATAACTACCCAAAGGTTTGATTTTGTAAAAACAATTGAAACAGCTATTGCAGAAAAATTAAATGACTTTTCTATTGACGCAAACAGTAACAAGAATGAGAAAACTATTGAAGCAGTTACACAGGAAGCAATAGCACCAGTTAAGAAAGCTATTGGTTATGATTTGCTATACCGACAAATGCGTGAGATATATGGAAAAGAAGAGGCTAAACGATTAACTGGTGAATTGTACGATTTAAGTATGGGGCTTTCAGATTCTACTAATATTTTGAAACCCTATTGCTGGGCATTTAATGCTTCTTTTATTGTTACAGAGGGTCGAAGGTTTGGTCAACTTTATTCTAAAGAAGCTACTCGTGTCTCTTCGTACATATCAGCCCTGTGTGAAACGATTCATCAACTCAGTTCACATCTTGCTGGTGCTATTGCTATAGGTTCATTCTTTTTGGATATAGCACACTTATCTCTATATGGAAAAGACCCTGTTGATTTAAGGGAATTAAAAACTAATAAACAATATCGTAAAAAATTGGAGAATGAATTCCAGCAATTTACACATTCAGTTAATCACCTATCCCGTAGTGGTGCTGAGTCGCCATTCACAAACCTGTCAATATTTGATCGTGTGAAGATTCGATTTTTAATTGAAGATATGTCGTGGTATTTTCCATTTGAAGATTTACCTATATTTCACCCCAAAGATATGAACGATGAAGATAAGAACGCTTTTTATACAGAATATCTTGTTGATTGTATTATGGAAGTACAAAATATTTTTCTTGACTTTTTTGATAAGGGTGATCCATTGAAAAATGGTGCTCCTTATCGGTTCCCGGTTATTACATTGAACTTAAGTAAAAAGACAAGAGGTGATAGAGAGATAATAGAAGATCATAGATTTCTTAGAAGTGTTTGTAGACGCGATATTTTTCGATACAATATTTTCGTTTCAGGTGGTACAAAGGTCGCATCCTGCTGCCGTTTGATCAGCGATTCAGAAATGCTTGAGTACGCAGCCCAGGCTAATTCTTTTGGAGCGGGTGGTTCTATATCTTTAGGTAGCCACAGGGTATGTACTATTAACTTCATGCGTATTGCATTGGAATCTCAGAACCAGTCGGATTTTTTCAATATTCTTTGGGAACGTGTGGCCTCAGCAGCTAAAGTATTGAAAGCACATAAGACATTAATTAAGGCATTAACAGACCAAGGATTACAGATGTTCATATCTATGGGTTGGATAAATATGAATAGACTATTTTCTACTTTTGGTATGCTTGGGTTGTATGAAGCGAGTATTATAATGGAAAAGAAATTTGGTGCTTACGATGGAGGAGATTTTATAAAAGACGTATTAGAGCTTTTCAATGAAGCTGTAGACAAGGAATCAAAAGAGCATGGTATTATTGGTAACATTGAACAGATTCCTGCTGAATCTTTTGCAATACGATTAGCACTTGCCGATAAATTCATTTATGGTGAGGACTGTGTTCCGTTCAAAATGTACACTAATCAATTTATACCTTTGTGGGAAGACGCTACCATTTGGGAAAAAATGGATGTCGATGGGAAGTATAATAAATTGATAACAGGTGGTGGTATTGTTCACGTCCAAATCGGTGAAAAGGTCACAAGTAAACAAGCCGAAAAAATTATTCGGTATTCTGTGAATAGTGGTTGTGAACATTTTGCTTTGAATAGTGTTTGGAGCGAATGTGGAAAAGGACACACTATTTTTGGCAGACACAAAGTATGTACAGAATGCGGAGAGCCTATTGTTGAGTATTATACAAGGGTTGTTGGTTTCTTTACGCCTGTCTCATCATGGCAAGATGTTCGCAGAGAATGGGAATTCCCTAACAGAACGTTTTCAAAATTACCTGATAATAACTAACAATAATTCAATTGGGGTAGTTATTTCTACCCATTAGAGAGGTATACTATGATTCATGGGAAAATATTACCAGGTTCTAAAGTATTAGGTAAATTAATAATACAATGGGCACCTATACGTAATGATAAGGGAGTAGCTATTGAATTCTTTTTTGGAAAAAATCCTTTGTTTCAGGGGGTAATACTAAAAGAAAACCCTACTATTACTATAAATACAGAAGATTTATTAGGTACCTTATTGGTTATATTTGGAGAAAACCCGTCTTTTAACGTAACAGATCTTAAATGGAAAGAAGGGGATCTTGAAATGAGTTATTCCGGTGTTATAAAGGAATGGTAAGTAACATATATTACTTAGTAACATAAAACATAATTAAAAGTAAAATAAATTGGATGGCACTTTGCTATCCATTTTTATTTACATTTTAGAGGTATACATGAACATAAGTGAGATATTTTATTCGATTCAGGGGGAAGGGCCTTCTGTTGGTCGCCCATCTATTTTTTTAAGGGTGGCTACTTGTAATTTATCCTGTAAATGGTGTGATACTAAAGATATTATGCACATTAAAAATTCAAATAAAATTGAAGTAAGGGAATTATCATCTATAATACAGAAATTATCTTATGATAACCGTTGTTCAAATTTGGTTATTACCGGTGGGGAACCCTTATTAGTCCAAAATGACTTGATAGAGCTTCTAAGTATATTTGAATATAATTTAACCTACTTTAATAAAATTGAGATAGAATCAAATGCAACTGTTTTTCCAGAAGAGGGTTTAATTAAGCATATTGATCAATTTAATTTTAGTCCTAAATTAAGTTCTGCACAATCAAAATATGTATTTTGTAGTAGCATTATAGAGAAATTTGTTGATCTTGCTAAAAAGAATAAAGTGGTATGTTTTAAATTTGTTGTATCTGACAAACAGGATATAGTTGAAATAATTGAAACGTACTCAAGAATCGTCCCAAGAGAATTGATATGGTTAATGCCCTGTGGAGCAAGCCAAGAAGAGCTTAGAGGCGCATACCCAATAGTTGCTGATTACTGTAAAAGTTTTGGGTTTAATTTTAGTCCAAGGCTTCATGTTGATATATGGGATAAGAAAACAGGGGTATAATATGGAAGATAAACCCGTACCGAAATGTGATAAAGAAAGACCAAAGCCAACACCCTCATCGCTGGAGGTATTCAAAAATATAAAGGTGGGTTTAACGGTTACAAAAGTTATAGACAAATTGTGTGAGAGTATAAAGGAAGATGCTACCACAGCAGAAATGTCTCGTGTTGCACTTATTGAGGGGCGAAGACAACCGCTGAAATTTTATATCGAGGCTGATGGAGATAAATATCTATTTGCTTTGTGTCTCTGTGAATGCCATCAGGATAATAATAGTACAACGCATTGCTTTGGTGATTGTTGTGAATCAATGAACGAAAAATACATCACAGAAGAAGGAATGTTAGATACTGAGCGTTTGACCCCCGTATTAGCAAAAAGGTTTATAAAAGCTATCCAAAAAGGTTTATAAAAGCTATCCAAAAAGAGGAAGCTGTGAAAGAAGAAGATCGTAAGCAAGGGCTAATATCCTATGCTAAGTGGGAAGAATTTAATAGAGAGTATCGTTATCATTACGAACAAAAAAGTTTGCGCTTTGGTCAAGCCTTTTGTAATCACTTTGGTATAACAGATGACAAACTGTTTTATAAACAAGACCGTAGAGAGGCAATGAAATACATTTGGATGAAATATATTGATGGTTTTAATTATGAAATGGAGGAGTAGATGCCACAACGTAGTATTACACCAGAAATGGTAAAGCACGTTAAAAATTTCCTTGGGGTTGGTGGCATACAGTTTTTCAAACAGATGAAAGAAGAACATGGTCGTTATGATGCTGTTTTCAAAAATGGACCTATCCCATACGCAGTTCATTTTAATGAAGGTATGCAAGTTCGTAATGCTTTACGTAATTCGGGTTGGTGTGAAGATTGGAGTGACCACGATTTTGATGATTCCTGGGTAATTGCTGTTACATACGCTGTAGAAGGATCTTCTTTTTCTGCTTCTGATCCTACGCCACAAACTATTCCAAAAGATAAAGCGGTTCCAATGCCAGACCCTGTTATGATTAAAGCATTTCCAATGCCAGATCCTGTTATGATTAAAGCAGATACCGTTGGTAATGATACTCGTATTGAAATGGAACCAATTAATAAAACATTTCGACTTGATATGCTTGTGGGGTACGTAAGCAGGGAGGACATCATACCTGCTCTTCGGAATATGCTTAATTATTTGATTAATAATTCAGTATTACCAGAAGAAAGAGAAAACCCACAGGAGTGTAGGGTGGTATATAAAACAGATGAATATGACATGAATATTGAAAAGGTTATATTTCCATGATTAAAGAAGCAATATTACGGTTACCTGTTTGGGTACAATGTGTAATAGGTATATATACGGTTATGCTATTTTTTATTTTTACAATATATATAGCTGATTTTTTTGAGTTAGCTTCTTTTGAATATAGTAAAGAAAAACCTAAATATTGGAGAACCACGTTTTCAATGCTTTTTATTCTTTTTATATCTCCTTTATACTGTGTTTATCTTTGTTTTGAAAGTACTTTTAAGGGTGTAGTATCTATATGGAAACGTAGAGGGAATAAATGTAAGCAATAATTTATGTTGTTTTAATGTTATTTTATTTTGTTTTAAAAACTTTAACGTTTGTTGTATCATACATACAGGCTCTATTTTTTGATATTATTTTTGTTAGACGATTTGAACGCATCGGGCGTTACTTGATTATATCTAATCGCAAAAAAGGTTGGTTATTACGGAGTATACAAAGACAGAATAATCCTATCAAACTTGAAAAACGTTAAAAAACTATAAACAATATTATGGCAAGTGTTTCATATAAGATTAGAAAAGATTTGGCGTGAAAACAATTTGTGTAATTATTGATTTTTTCTACTACTTAACATAATGGAGGTATCATGCTAAATACTTTTATTGATACAGACACTAACGAACTTGTTATTATTGGAGACGCAGAGGGCTTATACAGTTTAAAAGGGGCATTAGAATCAAAATTGAAATTGAAAGATAATCTTCGTATAAGTATGCCTTTAGACAACACCGAAACAAAATTACGTTTGGAACTGAAAGAGGAGTAATATTACAATGTATAATAATCCAATAACAAGAGGACCTGTTGAAGCCGGACAAGAATTGGTAGGATTAATTGATAACAAACATAAACTATTTCACCTGTTTAATTTCATAGATAAAGAATACGGTAGTGACGTTAAACAACTTTTGCAAGAGTTAGGTATAGCTGCTTCGTTCGGTTTTCTTTTTAGCAAAATACGAAACAAAAAATTGCAAATGCTTTTCAACATTTTTCGATTTGGCGTACCTACAATTCTCATGGGGACGACTTTTTGGCATAAATTCAGAAGGTATCATAAGAACTTTATAAGCAAAGATCGAAAAACAGTGTATGAATCTTTTTGGGCAAAAGTCCGTAAAGTTTTTACGGACATAGATGAACGTACCACAGAAGTAGATAGTACTGATTTTGACCTTGGTATGGAAATATTATCTTGGGTGCTAAAGAACCCTGAAATGCAAAAAATACGTATTATTGGATATTACGATATTAGCAGTGAGATAAAATCCATAGAACAAATTAAGATGGATAAGATCAGGGATGGTAGTTCTTACTTAATTATGTTTGAATATGAAAAGGGATTGTACGGGTGGTACATTACGCTTGAAGAATATTTAGGCAGAGTTATATATAATGAATCAAAACTACACTTTGCGTATGGTGAGGGATTAAACATAAAGAATGCAAAGGAAATTCGTCGAGATATTATTATTGAGTTTATAAATTCTCTTGATGTTAGAAATAATCACCTTGAGTTTGATGGTTGGGGTGGTATAAAGATAGTACCACGTCCTGTTGTGTTAGAACGGATCACACAAGTAGATATACCTAAACTTGCTAAAGAGATTCGAGTTATTCTTAATTGCGGGAGAAAAAGAGCAGAAGCATTTGCCGGAGAGCCGGGTACAGGTAAATCTTCTGTTATAAGAAAATTGGAAGAAATTTTAACTGAATACATATTTGTTTATTTGAATCCTATGGATTTTGATTCCCCACAGAAAATAAAAGATCGTATTGCTATAATAAAGATGATACAACCTTTGGTGCTTGTGATTGAAGATTTTGATGCATGTGATGTGGCAAGTAAGAATAGTAAGGTAGGTGTTCTTCTTGATGCTATTGATGATGTTAACAACACTTTGAATGCTTACCTTATCGTAAATATTAATGATACGAGTTTGGTTCATTTCACAGTAATCGACCGCCCAGGAAGATTTGATAAAGTTCGCCACATTAAACCCCCACAATCAATAGAAGAAATACATCAAGTATTAGTTTCAAAATCTATTAGATTTTCTATGCAATACTGTGACGGGAAGGGATTCTCTTTACCTTCTTTTGAAGATTTTGATAAACCTTTGCTTGAATATATGTTAAAGCATAGATTTACGCAAGCGGATTTGGCAAACGCTATTTTAGAAAAGGTTTATATTGACTGTAAAATTGAACAATCTGAAAATCCAAACTTTAAGTGGGAATCAATTAAGGGTGATTGTCTTTTCTCGTTATTTAATAAATCACTTGCGTCTCATATAGAAACTAAAAAGGCAATAAAAGAGTGTAATTTCAATAATAAAGCTCCAATAATAGAAGATCAAAATTATCCTTGTGGTTCGGAACTTTGTAGAGAAGATGAGTGTAAAGGAGATAGTTGATGCGAATAATTATTAATACGATTGCGTTCTATTTTTCTTTGGTAGTTCATAAAGTATTGGTATTGTATTTCCTGCTAAGATTTTGCATGCATTTAATTTACAGAGGACTAATACATGATGCATCCAAATTCACATTCAAAGAAGCAAGATTTTTTATTCCACATTTTCATAAGCTAAAAAAATCTGTATACGGGACACAATCCTATTCTGATTTACTTAAATCTGTAAATCCAGCGTTAGATAATCATTATAAAAGTAATAGACATCATCCAGAATTTCATCCAGGTGGTATGAATAACATGAATCTTTTAGATATTGTAGAGATGTTTTGTGATTGGCGTGCCTCTACTTTAAAACATAAAACAGGAAATATTTTCAAAAGTATTGGTGTGAGTAAAGATCGTTTCAATATAACAGGTGCATTGTATTATGTACTATATAATACTGCGAAAGTATTTAGTATTAAGGGGGAATATATAAAGTATAAGACAGAAATACGTAATAGAAAATTTTAATCTTAAAGGATTTTTTATGAAAAAACATATTATTTTTGTTATGGAGGGCGGTGGCGCTAAAGGACCTTTTGAAGTTGGTGTTCTTGAAGAAATAGAGAGACGTACAGGTATGGCTTGTGCAGATATCGCTGACGCTTTCGTTACAACTTCAATAGGAACTGTTAATGGTGGTATTCTCGCGTCCAAAAAGTTATCAGCAAAAGAGTTATCGGATATCATATTGAAAGAATTACCTTA
>Ga0114918_10005933_pt1 | contig 10408 bp, 20 predicted proteins | sample LantaG_FD_87015 | JGI IMG/M metagenome (GOLD analysis project Ga0114918, IMG submission 87015) | Deep subsurface microbial communities from Baltic Sea to uncover new lineages of life (NeLLi) - Landsort_02402 metaG | ecosystem: Environmental > Aquatic > Marine > Oceanic > Sediment | place...
TAACTATGAGAATAGGTTGCATCAGAATAATTTGTTTCTTCAAATAATGTTGTTGAGTTTTGACAAGTATAAGTTGTATTGTAGCTCAATGAAAAAACATTAACACATAATATTAATAAAATAAAAGCAAACTTAAAATTCATACCATTTTACCCCTCTTCTAAATTTTACCCATAGTATAGAAAGAATAACTAATATAAAAGCTAGTATTATTATAATTATTTGTAGTATTGGTGAGATATTAATTTTTAGTATGTTTCCCATTATAAATGCTTCTGTGAATATTAATAATAACAATAAATTTAAAATATAAAATAAAGCAAACAAATTTATTTTTCTTGAATAAAAGAGTATCATGGTTGGTAATAAAACAATTATTGAAAGAAGTATTATAAATGTATAATTTAGATTAATTGAATTTTGTGGTAGAATACAAGCTCCATTGTAACATCCAAATTGACAATTTTCAATAATATTGCTTGATCCAGAATCTAAAGGAGTTAATATATTTCTGTTGGTTGAATTTGAATTATAACAAGTTTGGTTTATTACAACAGATTGTGATGATCCACTATCATCTACTGGTTCTACATAATTTTCTGTTATGCTTCTTATTACTGGACTTGAGGTTCCATTTCCAGCAAGACCTATTTCTATTTTTATTGTTGAATCATATCCAGTTAATCTTAAATTATCATATGTAATATTTCCAGATTCATTAACATCTGTATCAGAATATGATATCTGATTTCCATCTTCATCCATTATTTTTAAATAATCTATATAATTTCCATTTGCTTCAAAATCTATCGTTATGTTTGTTGGGTAACTTCCATTTGTTATATTAATTGTATGGGAAATCCAATTACCACTATTAGTATAAAAATACATATAATCATAAATTATTTTTGGTTTAAAATGTGAAGTATAAGGTTCTCCACTTCCAAACCAGTATTCTGTCCCATCATCATAAACATCACTCCAAGGAATTGGAGTTGTTTCTTCAAGTAAAGTTCCATTTTCATATTCTACTCTCATTGTAAAATTAGTTCCATTTGATATTATTTTTGTGATATAGTATATATTTGGAAAACCAGTAAAACCAGTTTTTGCTCCCGCTGACCAATTTCCATTTATTTTATCCCAATATATATCAGTTCTAGAAGCATTTTTATAATAAAGTCGCCCCATACCACCAACAGCAAATATATAAAAATTAATCCTTTCTTTATCCATATTTAAAACATTATTTTCTAAAATTGGTTGTGATTCATTTTGATAAACTGACATAACATTTACATAAGTTGCTGTTGCAAAAGCAAAACTATTATTTCTTTTAACTACTGCTGTAAATGATTCGTTTAAATTTATTGGATTTTTTGTTACAAATAAATGAGCATCAGCATTATCATCTTCATCAAATGTAGCTTTACCATCTGAATATGTTGGATTTACTTTATATGTTAATAAATCAAATGAGTAAGGTTCGGCATTCATATTGGCTATAAAACCCATATACAAATTATCATCATCTGTTGATGTATTATTATATATTCCATTATTAAAATAATTAGTTCCATCATTGTAAATGCTTTCTATTTCAGATTCTGTTAAAGTTCTGTTAAAAATAGAAACATCATCTATGCTCCCATAAAAATAATCACCCCAACCATCATTAGCAAAAAGTAATGCTTGTCCAGACATATCTATATCATAATCAAATGTTACACTTGCTTCTTCAATTCCATCAACATAAAGTTTAATAGAAGTATTATTTCTTACAAGTGTAAGCATATACCATTCATCTGTTACTAAAGTTGTTGTTCCAGTTATTGTTATATCATTGTATGAAACTCCATCATATAAATATGCTTCTGCTTTATCTGTATTAGCATCGTTTCCAGTGTATAATGATACATCCCAATCATAATTTCCAACTATTACCCCATATTGTGATATAGTGTCGTGATTAACCCAAGCATTTATTGTAAAATATCTATTTATTGGATCAACTAAATTTAAATCAGACATTGAAGCATATGAATTAGTTCCAGTTGAAAAATTTATAGCATTATTAAATTTTCCATCTGTTAAATCTGGAGAACCAATTAAAGAATTTGTTCCAGTAAATATTTCATTTTTAAAAGTAGTTCCATCTATTTCTTCAAATCTATAATATCCTAATAAATTAGCATCATCAAATAAAGAATTAGTAAATAATTCTCCACTTGTTTCATTTATTGTAAATCCAATTGTTGCTGTTATTGTTGTTAATAACAATAAAATTAGTATAATGCTTTTTCTCATGCATTAAGTAAATCCTTTTTGATATTTAAAACTTATGTTTTAAAGCAATTTGCTAGTGGTTGATCTAAAAGAAATTTGTTTTACATTGTGAGTGCATTTGCATTAAGTTATGTATATATATATGGGAGTAAAAAAAGTGTTCTCTTAAGATTTGGCTTTACTACTACAAAAGCAAAATAATATATACCCCTAGCGAGTAATATTAGTAGTGAAATATGGAGGTTTTACAATGCAGATATACTACATAAACATAATTACATTCGCATTTACTTTTTACATAGCTATGAGGATAGCAAAAGAGGTAAAGAAGAAAGCTGGTATTAACAAAAAGAATACAAAAGAATTAATGAATACAGAAAAAGTTGTATTGAAACAAGTTTGGAAAGCAATAAGGAAACCAACTTCAACAGATCACAAGAAGAACCTATTTGAAGCAATGGAAATAATTGATAAAAATTATAATAGCTTATTCAAATATGCTATATCTTTTTCCTTGATCCCACTTGTGATGGTATTTATTTTGCAATTGATATTACAACAAATGATACTTTTTGAAATTGGAGGTTTTGAAGTTAAATGGTTCACTCTACTATTACTACTAATACCAATCATAGTATTAAAGGTAATAATAAATTGGAGAAAAGGAAAATCCACCCAGTAAAACCTTTATTAAATCCTATTCCAATTACTCAAATAATGAAAGATTGGAAAATGTTCAAGGATTATCAAGGTAGAAAGGTAAGCAATTTATATGCCTTTGCTTACCTTACTGGTGCTAGAGGTGGAGAGATTAACCAAGTGAGAGCTTCAGATATAAAATTAGTAAAGAAAGAAACTGATTCTGGAATTGAAAAATGGTTGATCATTGAAATGCCTACTCTAAAAAATAGAAGATACAAAACTAGAATATTACCAATTATGGTTAAAGAACCATATACTGAAATGGTTGAGGATCTTTGGGAATGGATTCAATTGTTTAGACCATATGAAAAACTATTTCCTTATTCTCGTGATTATTTAAGAAGATGGTTAACTCCCAGAACAATAGGTGGTAAAAAAAGGGGATATAGAAAATTAGAAGCACCACTTATTAAAACAACTGCTTTCTTCTGGGACACAAGTAAAAAGAAACCATACAAAAGACCATACTATACACACTATTTAAGACATTGCAGATTAACTCATTTAGCAAGTCATCACCACTTTGATGCAATTAAATTAATGTATTGGGCTGGTTGGAGTGATCCTAAACTTGCAAATATTTATATAAGATTAGATTGGTTGACTTTAGCAAAAGCAATTCAAAAATATGATGAATGGTGATAAAAAAAGTATGCATTTACCTACACCAAATGGATGCAGATACACCCTAAAATAACTCTGATTTTCTTTCTTCTTTTTCAACTTTAGTTTTTTCACTTTTATAAAATAAATAAGACAAAACTTTTTCATCTTTTTCTAACCATCTTATTGTCCTATCAACATCAATTCCTTTTACTTCAAAATCTGCTTTAATTGGAATTCTATCAAAAACCCATTTTTTAACATTGCTTCTATTGTCCCATTTTAAATATTCATCAATATTATTTTTTATTAACAAACAAACCTTTTTAACTTTATCATCAACTTCATATTTAACTTCAAGTTTATCTTTCTTGTTTTGATTCATTTCAACATCTTCACCATATACAATTGCTCTTTTAACTTTATCTTGAAGTGCTTGATTCCATTCTTTTTTCTTTGCTAAATAATCATCTCTTATTTTTTTAGTTGGTAATTTAAAATACAATGTTTTTACAACATAAAATCTTCCATTTGGGTATCTTATAATTGGATAACTAAAACCATAACTTTCTCTTTCAGCAAATGGTTTAGTTTTAAAAATTCTTGGTTGAGCATAAGCCACTTTATTTTTTCTATCAATACCATTCATTACAAAACCAGCATGGACTAATCTCCTTTCAGTAATATCCATAAATTTAACATGTGGTAAATTAAGAAGTAAAGCATAATTTAAATACCTAAATGTTTGAAATAATTCTCCCAAATATTTATTTTCTTTTTTCATCCAATTTTTTGAAGAATAATTAACACCAGCTTCATCAAGAACCAATGCAGATCCTTTATTTAAATCACCACTTGTTATTCTTTCAATCATTTCTTTTGTAGAAACACAAACATTATCAATTGTAAAATTTGGATCAATGTCCTCTGCTAAACTAATTGCACTAAAAGATTTACCAGATCCAGTTTGACCAACCCAAACACCCATAAAATTCTTATTTCTTCTAGTTAAGTCATTACGAATGTGTGTTGCAAATGGACTTTTAACAGAACCATCAAGCATTAAAACCATTTTTGTAACCTCATGTGAATATCTCTTTCTTTTCTTTTTCAGTTGCTTCTTTCATTTCTTCTTCAATTTGATTAATTGATTCTTCAACTTTTTCCATATCTCTTTCATTAATAATTACACTATCTTCTGTATTTATTGAATCATTTATATTTGAATCCATATCATCTAATCCAATTGTTAAAGCAATTGAGGGCATAGGTAAGAAAGTATTTCTAGCAGCAAGTTTAACTAATGCTTTAAATCTAGCTAAATGGTATTTTTCAATTAAATTAGCATATGAAGAAATAGCTTTACCCTCATTACTAATACTTTGAGTTTTTAATATCTCTTTTTTTTCATTGAAAGCAATATCAATTCTTTTTAATTCTTCTAAATATTTTACATCTCTATAATAACTCAATAAAGAATCAATTATTGATATTCCTTTCTCAAAATTATCTGGTGATTCAACAAACAATTTAGCTGTATGATTAAACCATTGGAATAGTAACTGCTTAAAAGCATCAGTTACCATTAAGTCCTTTCCATATTCTATTGATACATCTAGATCATCCATTTACATTCACCTTAATTTGCAAGAGGAACTGGTGCAACTAATCCATCTAAAACATTTGTTAAAGTAACAATGCTTCCACCTAACTCTGTAATTAACAAATAAAGAATGATACCAGTAAATGCAGTTATCAAGAAAACTAAAATAAGTGTCTTGTGTTCATCCAGCCATCCTTTTTGAGCTCTTTTTTGTTGTCGCATTAATGCTTTCTTAAACCATTCTCTGTTATCAACTTTAACTATATCAATTGATAATTTTTCATCATGACTTGATAAATCAAATTCTTTTATAATATAAAAGTTAATTAAATCGCTTGTAAACACATTAATTATTCTATTTATTGAAATATTTTCAGATGGTATATCTTGAATTTCATAATAATCTTTTCCAAATGGATTTTTTATTTTAAAAAAGTAATCTCCATCTTTTGTAACACTTCTTCTTCCATAAGTTATTGTGCTTTCAATACCATTATTTCTTTGTATGTGCAACAAAATATTTAAATCATTTTTTCCTTTTTTTCCCTTTCCAAATATACCAAGTAAGTTAACCATTATAATTTCCTCCTTTATTATCTATTTAATAATCCACCCAAAAATCCTTTCTTTTGTTGATTTTGTTGTTGTGAATTATTTTCACTAATTCTTGTTGAATCTCTTAAAAATCTTAATGAAGCACCCTCTAATCCTTGACTCCAAGCACTAAAAACAATGTTATACATATCATTTACTACTTTATAACCATCTTCTGGTTTTATTTCAAATTCATCAGAAGTTTTATCATAAATATATCTTTCACTCCAATCTTGTTCTAAAATTTCAAGATTGATCATAATCTCTGATTTTTTTCTGATTGCAAAACTATTTTGTTTACTTGTTAATAATCTTAATTCACCCATTATATCATTTATCCCTTGTTTATTTGCTAATGGTTTTTTTACTTCAATTATTTGTCCCTTTTTTCTATCAATAAAAAATCCTCTCAAACCTAGTTCAAATAAATCAAGAGTATCTGTATTATTATAAACAAATGGTAATACACTTCTATTTTCCATGTTTGTTGAAGTTTCTACAACTGATGATCCAGCAAAATTATCAAATTGTTCATTTAAATCTTTCTTATTTTGATATTGTTTATTTTCTTCAATAAATGCATCTTCAATATTAAATTCATCAGCCATCAATATCACCTACTTTATCAAGAATATCTTTTATTTCATTATAATAAGTTGGAGTATTTCTTAATTTTTCATCTAATGCTTCATTGATCAAGCCAGAATAAGTTTTAACTACTCCAATTTTCTTTAATTTAGTTATGCTTTTAAAAATATTTTCATCAAGATTTACACTTTTTGCTCCTTTCATTTAATTCACTCAAATAAATAATACATATATAATATATAAACATTGTTATTTTACCAAATTCCACCATGAAAATGTAGAACTACCAAAACAAAAATAGCATAAAGTGAAAATGCAAAAGGAATTAATAACTTTTCATAGCTTTTATCATTCATCTTGGGACACCATAAGTTAAATGATACTTTCTTTTAACACTATTCCAACAATCAAAACAATACAACTCTCCTCTTTTCTTTAACATATTTCTTATTTTAAGAGAAATATAAAATTTACATCTTCCACCACTTGTTCTTGGATAAGCACCTCCAATTGCTTCATTACCACATTTATAACAAATGTTACATATTTTTTTATTTCTTCCATATTTCATTTTAAAAACCTCTGAAGTGATATTGTATAAACACTATTAACCAGAACCCTATTTTTAATAGTATCATTTAACACACCATCCTTGCTAATGGATCAAGAGCATCAATCCTTTGAATTAATGAATATCCATAAATCCCACCAATTATTAAAATAATTATTAAAACAATTACTGCATAGAGTAATAATCTTGTTGCAAATACTTGTTCTTGTTGTAACTTTTGAGAATAACCTACTTTGTATTTCCCAGTATCATCACTCCAAACCATTACTTCATTTTTCATTTTTTCACTTCCTTTATTTTGAATTGAGGGCAAAATAGTTCTCACATCGGGATAAGGGGAACAATATAGGGTTTCCAATTCAAATTAACTATTTTGCTTTCCTCTCATTTTTTCACTTCCTTTAATAAACTTGTATCATATAATAATCACTTGCACCACAATAACATTCTCTAACATCATTGCTTATTGTTAATTCATATTCAAGATAATCTAAATCATCACAAGTTGATTTACATTGATCAATTGGATTAGCTATCTCTTGTAAGTTTCTGGTGATTATTGTTATATTTTCTGGTAATTCCATTATTTCATATCCAGTTGATTCCTTTAATTCTTCTTTTTCTTTTACATAATTTTGACTTAAACTTACAATAAGAACTGCTACTACAATTAAAGACATTACAATAACAAAAATCTCTTTCCAATTTTCTTTTAAAATATTCATTTTTAACAAACCTCCATCATTTTTTTAATACAATCAAAGCAGTATAGATTAACTTCACTATCTAACCAAAGATTTTTTGTTGATCCACATTTATCACATTTCATTTTTTCACTTCCATTAATTTTGAAATTGAGCAAACAACTGGAAAACAAAGGCGATCTGCATACACTCTGGAGGCGTTGCAATAAGTTATGTCATAGGTTACTTTTTTAAAAGTTTTCCAGCTGTTTTTTACTCTCCATTATTCATTATAAACCATTTCTTCAATAGTTGCATTGTCCCAATCTTCAATATCATCTAACAATTGTTTTAGTTCATCAATTGTTAAATCTTTATTACCTTTTTTAATACATTTATTAAATACCATCTTATTACCTCCAAGTATTTTAAGACATCTTTTACAAGTTACATCTTTATTTTCTTTTGTTGCTTTTACTTTTTTTATTGCTATTAGTCCGCATTCTGTCCAATGATAAAGTTCACTTCCACCTTTTATGCTATGCATTACCATACTTAATTACCTCCAATCATTTTAGCTTTTTCAAATCTTCTACCTTGATCATCAATTGTTGTCATTCTTACTTGTCTATAAGACAATCCATTTATGTTAATATTTCTAAATGGTTTGATTATTCCTTGCATTACCAAACACCCCCTTATCAATTTTATCAATTATTTTAACTATTATTATCATAATAGCTAAACCAAGCGAAAGAAAATGTATTCCAAATAATAAATAAAAAACAAACTCGTATATTATTTGATTTATCATTATTCAACACCTCCTCTTTTATATAAATAAAAACTTACTCCTTTTGAATATACATAAAATATTGTTATTGCAATAGTTATACCAATTGCTAAATTAAGAGCTACATCTCCACCATACACTAAATCACTCATACCTTGTGAATAGTTGCCTTGCATTTGACTTTCAATGAATCCCATTATTCAACACATCCAACTTCTTCTTGATAAAAATAAATACCAAATAAATACCATTTTTTTAAGGTTTTATCATCTTTTTTAATTGTGCGACTTGTGAAAATACTCATTTTATGTATACCTCCTTTTCTTCACAACTCATAATAGCAGTTAACAAACCACCAATTAAAATAGCAAGTGAAATTAATTTGAAATTATTTAAAATCACATTAATTTCTGATGGTTGAATACTTAATGCTAAAACATTTAAAATTGCAAGAATCCCTATTATTGAAATTGATGCAAATGCCCAGTATTTTAAGTCATATACTCTAATTATTATAGTTTTATTTTTATTCATCAACTAACACCTTGTCTAATACACGAATTACGAATAATCCAATTACTACAAATGCTACTGCAAATGCAATTATGATTCCTAATGGTTCTTCAATATTCATTCTTCAACACCTCCAAGATCAATAGGAGAAGAAGCATCTGCTTCTTCAGTTGGTTTTGACAAAACTTCTCTTATTCTGTATTCTCTAATAAGAGCTTCAGCTAATGAAATAATATCTTTCAAATCAGATGATCTGAAAAAATTAGTTTGTTTCCATTCGCCATCTTTTGTCTTGTAAGTTTTCTGAAAAGAGAAATTCTTTTCCCCCTCATTAAACTTATCTTCCCATATAGCAACTTGTGAGTTACCAGCTCTGAAAGATTTTTGTGGTTTACTTGTTTTTGAACTATTGTCCATACTTAAATCAACCTCTTTTTATTTGATGTTAATAATTATGCACTAACTCCTTTATATACCTTTTGGTAGTTGAACATATACCTTTATATATCTATATGTGCATTACTTTAACATAACTAAAAGGAGGTTTTAAACAATGGAAACAATTTTGGAAGAAGAAGCATCATTCTACAAACCAAGTGGAAGTATATACATAAGAATCCCAGCAACTTACACAAAGTTTATAGATATTGAGGTAAATGCAAACAATGAAATAATTTCTGATTGTAAGATTGCAATGGGTAGAGGTAAACATGGTAATTTTGTGTTTATATACTCACCAAGACAACAAAGAAAATATCAGAAAGACAAACCAAAGGATTTAGAAGAATAAAAGATCTGCATATTGGAGGTAATATAATGAAATCGTTAAGTATACTACAAAAAATTGAAGTAAGACCAAAAGTAGAAATGAGCATAATAGAGAAAGTTTATGTTCATCTAAAAAAAGAAGTTGATAACAGCAACCACACCTTTAAAACAACTCCTCAATTCAATTTATATCATTGTGATTTTGGTGCTGGGAATAAGCCAGTATTTTTATTAACAAAACCATATGAAAAGATTGTATTTGGAGTTGGTAATTGGTGTGTAAGACCAATGGTTGATGTAGAAGTAAAAGAATATCTGATGAAATTATTCAAAAATGAAAGTGAATTGTTTATGAAATAATGAAAAAAGCAAAATTTACAATGACTAATGATGAAGATTATGATGATATTAGAGGTAAACCTATAAATAAGAAAACAAAAAAATCACCAATTGAAATTATAGTTGAAGTTGGTAAGCAACAAAGAGATGATCCTATTTACTTTATATTAGAAGATGAAGTTGATTTAGATAAACTTGGAAGTTTAGATAATAAAAATTATGAGAATCTTATAAAAGAATATTTATCTGGTGGGTGTCCAAATTATGATGAAACAATAGTTGATATTTTTTCAACTGGTTTATTTATTGCAGATTTTTCCTTGATCAAGCCAGAATATTATCAAAAGTATAATCTTCACAAATTA
>Ga0114918_10005935_pt1 | contig 10406 bp, 10 predicted proteins | sample LantaG_FD_87015 | JGI IMG/M metagenome (GOLD analysis project Ga0114918, IMG submission 87015) | Deep subsurface microbial communities from Baltic Sea to uncover new lineages of life (NeLLi) - Landsort_02402 metaG | ecosystem: Environmental > Aquatic > Marine > Oceanic > Sediment | place...
AACTGATGTTGAAACTAAAGAACCTGTACAACAACAACCTGAACAACCTTTTGAAGAAGAAATGAAACATAAGGAAAAGAAAGGGTTGGCAACATTATTAGATGGTGGAGAACCTGAAGAAAATACTTTTACAAAAAGACAGAAAAAAGTTTTGGATAAATTGAAAGGTGAAGGATATTTATTAAACAGACCTGAGAATGTAGAAGGGTATACAAAAAAGAGAGTAACCTCAAAAGAATTCACAGAGTCATTCAACGTATGGGAACCAAAAAAATAAGGTTATGAGTATAAGAAAGACAATCAGAGAAAATTTATTAGAAGTAGAATCGAAAAAGAAAAGTCTTTTACAAGAGTCTAAAATTATAAACTCAAGATTTAAAATAATCGGAGAGGGTGTTAATACGTTATCAAAAATTCAAACTAAAAAAACTTTTGATACTATATTGTCAGAGTGTAACTACCTTAAAAATCAAGGATATAACGAATCGTTAATTAATGAAGGTTTTTTAGAAGTTATGTCAGACTTGTTCGGAGAAGAAGGTCCACAGTTTTGGGATACAGTAAAAACAAAGTTATCAGACTACATATCCTCAAAATTTGGAGTGGACGATTGGATGAAAGAAAAAATGATTGAAGGTATTGGTAATGTTGAAATTGAAGAAATACCTAAATTGTTTACCGATTGTAGATTCTTAGTTCAAAAGATTACAGATGCAGCCATGGAAGGGTTTAATGATAATATATCAATACAAGGAAACGATAATACTGTACCAGGTATATTCAGACAATCTCTAGATAATGTCATTGGAGGTGATGATTTTAGAAGGAAATTGGAAGACTCTTTCACAACGGTAGTTTGTCCAGCCATGGGTCAAATAAATCAAAACATGGTGAACAAACTTGAGGACTTCAAGAAAACGATGTTCTCATAAACTTTCTAAAAGAAAGGAGGGGTTCTTATCTAAGGAAGGTGTACGAGAGTACACCTTTTTTTTTGGTACCTCGGGCCGGAGTCGAACCGGCACGGACATTACTGTCCGCAGGATTTTAAGTCCGGCGCGTCTACCTATTTCGCCACCGAGGTATTTAGAATTCAATATGTCTGAGTTAGGTGGGGTACCGTCACCTCTATTCAGACCCCCGTTCACCAGTGATTTCTTTATGGGGTTGAATTCTTATACAAATATAGGTTACTTAAACGTCACAGACAAGTCATTTTGAAAATCTTGCCAAATATTTTCTACAGTTTCACTTACCACGACAGAAAATACGTTAGGACGGTAAGGTTTTACTCTCAATTTCATTCCAGCTTCTTCGGGTGTTCTATTGTCTTTTTTACTGTTGCATCGACTACAACAGGTTACCATGTTTTCCCACGTATTTAGACCACCCCGAGATTTAGGTATAATATGGTCAAGTGTTAAGTTTTTATTTGCTCCACAATAACCGCATTCGTGACCGTCTCTTCTGTAAATTCTTCTTCGGGTTACTTTAATTCCTTTTGTACGATATTTCACATAATTCAATAATCTAATAACCAAAGGTCTAACAAAATTACCGATAGTTGTGACAATATCACTATCTCCTTTTTTAAGTATTTCAGCCTTTCCTTTATCCACCAATACAAACCCCCGTTTTAGGGTTGTCACATTCAGTGGAGAATAGTCTGAATTTAATACTAATACAGTTTCCATATAATAAAGTTAATATCCTACAAATATACTAATAAATATCTTATACGTCAAAGGTATATTTATAGATAAATAAGAAAAAAATGATTTTTAAAAAAGGTTCAAAAGGAAATGAGGTTAAACTTATCCAAGAATTTCTTGGTATTGAAGATGACGGTATTTTTGGAAAAGATACAGAAAATGCTGTTAAAAAGTGGCAATCAGAGAATGGTTTGGTTGATGACGGTATTGTGGGTCCTGCCACTTGGAACGCTATGGGTATTATTAGTACTGATAATACTGAAACGATACAGACAACGCCAAATGGATTAATTATTCATAAAGACTATCTACCTAAGGGCGAATACTTTGAGGGTCCCATAGACCCTGAATATTTGTTTATTCACCATACTGCGGGTTGGAATAACCCATACAATACAGTTTCAAATTGGGCGGATGATAGTAGAGGTCAGGTGGCGACTGAATTTGTCATCGGAGGACAATCTATCAAAGGTAATGACAATAATTATGATGGTGATATTGTTCAAGCATTTCCACATTTAGATTGGGGATGGCATTTAGGTATTGGTAGAACACATATGGCGATTAATTCCATAGGTATTGAGGTATGTAATTTTGGGTATCTAACCGAAGGTGGTTATTACAAATGGGATAACGTTAAAAAGAAAAATGTTTGGATTTCAAAAACACCAGGTAAATTTTACACCTATGTTGGTACTGAAGCAGCAGATTCTCAAGTAGTTAAATTATCACAACCGTTTAGGGGTTATAGTCACTGGCACAGATATTCAGATTGTTCGTTACTATCACTAAAAGAATTAATTCTATATATCGGAGAAAGAGACGGTATCGATATTAGAGAGGGATTACCAAAATGGATTAAAGAAAAAGGTGCAAATGCTTTTGAATATTCATCAGATGCTAAAAATGGTAAAGTAAAAGGATTATTAAGTCACTCTAATGTTAGGACGGACAAGTTTGATATGTTCCCCCAACAAGAACTGTTAGATATGTTAGTTAGTTTATAAAACAAAAATTGGGGTCACTGACCCCAATTTCTTTTTAACGGATTTTCAACATCATTGCTCCTGCTCCGTTCCACTCAACAATCTGTCGTTTTGGAATCCAAAACTCGAATTCTCCAATCTCATCAATTTTGTCGGACATGTTTTTTTTGAACTGTTCAACTTCATCTTTGGTTTTGGGATGTTCAACACCTACGTATTTGGCACATACGGGACCGATACCTGTGATTTGAGACATATAATCGGTTAATGATTTTCCACAACAACGACAAATACCACCGTTTTCTTTTGTGAGTTTTGCTTTTAGTTTCAACGCTCGGTTTGAGATGGTGATAATCTTAGTTATGTCAACCAAGATGGGGTGAAACTCCAAGTTGTTTTCCTCTTTGATGTCACGGGCGATGTTACGACCCAATTTGATGGTGTCACCAACCAAAGGGATGTTCAAGTCACGTTGTGAGTTCTTTTGAATCTCACGGTCAACCGCTTGGTAACCTGCTTGAACTTGCTTCTCAGTCAATCGGCGGTACTTCTTGTACTTCTCTTGAAGGTCCAAAATGAATTTGGATTCACCTTTGTATTCTACGATTGCACGTAGGTTTTGTGGTAGTTCCTCTACTTTTACGTCTTTCTGACGCTCTTCTTGTAGGATGAGTTTCTCGGCTACTGCAAATTGTTTTGGGGTTAGACGACCATACTTCGTTAGTCCTGGTTTTAAACCTTTGATGAAGTCGTTGTTTCCTTCGTAGTTTCTTACTTTTTCTTCGATGTTGATTCCTGTTATTGTCATGATTGTGGTGGTTTATGTTGTTATTAACACTACAAATATATGCCAAACAAAATTGCTTGCCAAATAAAATCTTGAAAAATTTTGTTTGGCAAGCATGGTGGAGGTGGCGGGAATCGAACCCGCGTCTTGCTCAGTCTACCTATAAAGGACTACATGCTTAGGTCAATGTTGATTCTCAACATTCCGAAATAAATGGTTTGATGTGTGTGGGAAACAAACCAATAAACAACCTGGTCTCAGAGTTATTTAAGAGAGCTCTGACCTGTGACTCCCGTATACAGACTTCTGTTCATAGGTTATATGTCCACCGACCCGCTTCACCGTTACGTCTTACGCTACAGTTACTTCTTCAGTGCGTAGAAGACCTACAGCCTGAAGTTTGTTGAAAGTGTTGCCACCTAAAAAGTATCTCCATAGATTAAAGTGATAGGAAACCTCTCACTGCATGCCCCGTATAACTAACCCTGCCAATCAATACCGGTCACCCCCATAATTCAAAGAACAAATGAAACCACTTTCACCCCCTGTATAGACATAACGTCAGATGCTTAAGGTCAGCCTTAACTATTAAGGGAGCCACCCGTGGTTTCTTATACAAAGATAAATATAACTTTTTTGTTTGACAACCTATTTATATATAAAATTAAATAATTTGAAAAGGTTAGGAAAAATACTGGTTGAACAGGCCAATACTGATAGTGATTTCATGAAAATACTGGCACTATCTAAAGGTAAATTATCTGAAGATGAAATTGAGTTTGATGGTGATTATATCTATGGTGTAAAAGATGGGTATCTTCTTTTTTGGTTTGATGAGGAAGAAGAGTTTTTAGAAAAGTTTGGTGGATATGATGAATATGAAGCCAAAGACATCGTTTGGATGTATTACCGACCACAGGATTATGAATTTTTGGATTATTATTCAGCTTCAGAAGATTGGGATGAAGGATATGTTTGGTATAGTTTAAGTTCTGATAGTAAGAAAGAAGTAAAAAAATTATTTAACTTAATTGATATGGATATAGACATTGAGTCGAATTCCGATGAAAATGCCAAAGAAATCAGCAGTCAGATTGCAAGTGTATTTCCTAAATTGGCCAATACACTAACTGACAGATTTTATTATGCTAAAGAAGGTGCGATATCTAACGGTATTGAAAAATACATGAATGGTGAATTTCTTGAAGATTTATATAGACCATTGAAACTTGAGAGTTGGGGAGATACTTTCAAAAAACTTAAAATGCCTTTATCACAACTTATGTTAATCTATTCATTTTCAGGTTCCTTGAATGACAGTATAGATGATATCTTAGAAAGATACATGGTAACAAGAGGAAGTAAGATGTTACCTGGTAATCCGAGAGAGGATTATTATAGTTATGAGGATGGTGAATATTTTACCAGTGAGTTTGAGAAAGATTCATCTTGGGATATTGAAAAGACAATATCTGATTTAGAAGATGATGAAGAAACGTTGGAGAATTATAAAAAGTATGGAGAACTTATTAAATTCGTCAATAAATTAATCGGAATTAATAAAGAAAAGGTTTTAGGAAAAAATACTGACGGTACTTATACAACATTAACTGTTAAAAGCATTGAATCTGACACAGGTAAATTAAATGTTGAATTTAATAAAAAAGAAACACCTAATACTTGGGCTAGTATGGATTTCAAAAAAGGAAAAATCAAACAGTCGACTCTTGGTAATTTAATTAACAATTATCAACTGTTTGATATATTTGATTAATATTTTGTAAATCTCTCTTGTAGGTATTCATATAAAGTGAACAGTTCATCGTTTTCCAAATATACCTCAGTACCGTAGAACTTGTCCAAAATAATTAAACCTGTGATGTCATCAGTCACTTTCAAAAAGGTATTATCGATAACTATCTCTTCTTCACTATCATCATACTCTTCATCGTCAAATAACAGGTTAGAGTAGTTACTCATGTTTTTGTAGTTAGGAATTTCATATTCATAAGTCTGACGATTATATCCAAACTCATTGACCATATTTAATCCCAAATTAATTGCTCGGTCTACATCATCCAATACCACAAACTCATTGACTGTGTGCATGTTGTAATAACCACATGAGAAGTTAATACAAGACACCTCAACCTTTTTCTTTAACTGAGACACATCAGTATAAGGGTGAGCTTGTAAAATTGGTTGTACACCCATTGAATCGGTGAATACCTTTTTTGTGCGGGTAATGAAATCACCATCTTTTTCGAACAAACGAACTCCCGAGCAAGTCTCGGTAATTAGTTGGTTACCGGGTGCATCGTACTGAATGATGTAACCGACATCATTCAAAAAGTGGGGGTCACATTTGCTTGAACCATGGCAACCTGTCTCCTCTGATACAAAAAACCCTACTTTTACATTAGAGAGAAGACGTAACATCTCAAGACAAATGAAGACCCCACACTTATCATCCCCTCCGATACCTGTCGGCTTACCATTGCCGTCATATGCAATCAACGATTCATGTTGAGTCCCATCGAACTTCATACCGAATGTTGTTGGTTTTACAGCTTGGATTTCTTTTACCACAATTTCATCAACCATATTGTGGACCGTATCGGTGTGGGCAACGAACATAGGAAAGTAATTACCTTCTGACAACTCACCTTTGGTTGCGTAGATATTCAACATCTCGTCTCGGTAATAAGACACACCTTTAATCGTGTCCAATACGGAGCAGATGTACTCTACCATCATTTCCTCTTGGTATGTTTTAGAGGGAACTGACAAGAGTTCTTTGAATCTGTTTTTGTTAAGTTGGTCCATGTTTCGTTGTTTTAGAGTACAAATATAATACTAATTTTTTAATTGACAAAAAAAGTTAAGGGGATTATTTCCCCTTAACAATGATTTCATCTTTTCCTTTCATTTGAAGAGAATACTTCATATTCATAACGATATTCTTCTTCAAGATTTCTTCAGAGATAAGGTCCTCAATTTTCTCTTGAATTGCTCGTTTGATTGGACGTGCTCCATACTTCTCATCGAAACCTACTTTGGCGATAAAATCTTTCACTCCTTTTGTGATTGTAATATCATATCCGAGTTTAGACACACGCTTGAGTAGTTTAGTCAATTCAATTTCTACGATTTGTTGTACTTGTAGTTCTTTTAGTGGGTTAAATACAACAACTTCGTCTACACGATTAAGGAATTCAGGTGTAAAGAAACTCTTTAATTCTTTTTCTAAAAGTACTTTTTTAATTTCTTCATCCTTTGACATTTTCGTGGTTGTATCGAATCCAATACCAGTTCCGAAGTCTTGTAATTTTTTAACACCCAAGTTTGATGTCATGATAATCAAACAGTTTCTGAAGTTAATTTTTCTTCCAAAACTATCTGTTAGGTGACCATCATCTAACAATTGAAGAAGGAGTGAGAAGATGTCTTTGTTCGCCTTTTCAATCTCGTCAAACAATACTACAGAGTAAGGTTTGTTTTTGACCGCTTCGGTAAGTTGACCACCTTCGTTGTAACCAACATATCCTGGAGGAGAACCAATCAATCTGCTCATTGAATACTTTTCTTGATATTCTGACATATCAACACGAATTAACGCTTCTTCATCTCCAAAGATTTCTTCTGCTAATCGTTTTGCCAAGTGAGTTTTACCGACACCTGTTGAACCTAAGAAGATGAATGAACCGATAGGACGGTTAGGGTCTTTGATACCTACACGGTTTCTACGGATTGCTTTTGCAATCTTTGTAACCGCTTCATTCTGACCAATAACTGATTTGTTAAGGTTGTTTTCTAAATTAAGTAAAGATTCCACTTCATCGGTATTCAATTTAGATACAGGTATTTTGGTCATGGTCGAAACCACATCATAAACCATGTCTTCAGTTACAATACTACGATTGGTGTTCTGGTCTTCTTCAAACTTTTTCTTTTCATCTTCAAGTTTCTTCAAGAGTTTCTTTTCTCTATCACGTAGATGTGCAGCTTCTTCATACTTCTGTTGTTTTACTACGTTAACTTTTTCTTCTTTTATCTTAGAAGCCTCAAGTTTTAGTTGTTCAATAATCTCAGGAAGTTGAACGTTAATTTGACTTTTTGCACCAACTTCATCCATAACATCAATGGCCTTATCAGGAAACTCACGGTCGGTTACATAACGACCTGCTAATGTTACACACGCTTCTAACGATTCGGGTGTATAATTAACTTTGTGGTGTTTCTCATAAAAAGGTTTTAGACGATTTAAAATCTCTAAAGTTTCTTCAGGACTTGCACCATCAACCATAACCTTTTGGAATCTACGTTCGAGAGCTCCATCCTTTTCGATGTTCTCACGATATTCATCCAAAGTCGTTGCTCCAATACATTGCAGTTCACCACGAGCAAGTGCTGGTTTGAATATGTTAGATGCATCTAATGAACCTGAAGAATTACCGGCTCCGATAATGGTATGAATCTCATCGATGAATACAATGATGTTATCGTTACCTTGAAGTTCATCTAAAATAACTTTAAGACGCTCTTCAAACTGTCCACGATATTTTGTACCAGCAACGATAGAAGTCATGTCTAACGAGACAATTCTTTTATCTGCAAGGTTTGTAGGACAATCACCCTCAAAGATTTTCATAGCCAACCCTTCAACGATTGCGGTTTTACCACAACCAGGTTCACCGATAATGATTGGATTGTTTTTCTTTCTACGTGAAAGAATCTGTGCGATGCGAGCAATTTCGCTGTCTCTACCAATAACAGGGTCTAATTTACCTTGTTCGGCGAGTTTAATTAAGTCTCGGGAAAAATTATCAAGTACTGGTGTTCCTGTTTGAGAAACTTCAGTTCTACCTTTTCTTCCCCCTTTGTCGTTTGGGTCTACTTCTTCAATCATATTCTTTCTTTTAACGTTTTACTATACAAATCTAACAAAAATTATGATAATATCCATTATTAGTCATATTGTCAGGTTATTTTTTATTTTACTGACAAAATGTCAGTAATTATATTTATTTTATATAATGGCACATTTTTCGCATGTGTGTTAATGAACAACAAATATAATAAACTATTTTTAAATAAAAAAACTATGTTTGGAAAAAGAAAAAATTTTAATGACCTGTTTAACATGTTTAATGACATGGACTCCATGTTTAATCAACCTTTCTTTATTAAAGGTAAAACTAATTCTGACAACGGTACCGATGAAAACGGTGATTGGCATTCAGAAAGTTTTATCTCTGATGATGGAACCTATTCTGTAACTAGTATTGTAAGAAGTTATAGTAGTGGTGGTACGACTCCCAAATCAACCGACAAGTCATCTACTAATGAAATCAATTCTCTAAAACGAGTATTGAAACGTTGTGTTGAAGACCAAAACTATGAAAAGGCTGCTGAGTTAAGAGACCAAATTCAAAAACTTGAACAAAATCAAGATAAAATTAATGAATTGGAAACTAAACTTGATAATGCAGTTAAAGAACAAGACTTCGAACAAGCAATTAAATTACGAGACCAAATCAATAAACTAAAAGGTTAAACCTAAAACCCCTCCCATAAAGAGGGGTTTTTTTATTTTAATGTATATTTATATGAAAAATATATTAATTATGAAAAAAGTTGTTAGATTAACCGAATCTGATTTAATCAGAATTGTTAAAAGAGTTATTAATGAAGGTGCTGGTAGATACCTCGGCCCTGAGATGTTAATGGAAATATTTCCAGAAGCCAATGATTATGGTTTTACACGAAAACAAATTGGTGGTGAATCAGGTTCTGGTTCGATTACATATAATAGCGGAAACGAACAAATCGTGTTTAAGTATAAGTTGGGTGGTAAACAAGATAACTCAGACTCAATTGTCTATGTCGGTGCTTCAGGTAATTTTGCACCAATGATATTGAAAAAAGGTGGTTATCTTGGAAAACAATTTAACTTATCTGATATTGAACCTGTTGTTGATTATATGTTCCAATTTGTATTGACACCATACAATAGTATTGTTAAAGATGGGTACAAATTAGTTAATAGTGTTAATTTAAAAGACGGCCAATATAAATATGAAGGTTCAAGTAATATTGTTAGAATCGGTAATAGTAATTTTTACGTGATGTTAGGTGAAAGAATTAGAGGTCAGGTTAGTGGTACTGCAACGGTTTCTAACGGTAAAGTTATTGTTAATGAATATGGTGGTGTTATCGCAACTATGACAAAATAAAAATTTTTAACTATGAAACATTTATTAAATAATATTAGCGACGAGGAAAAAAACAAAATCCGAGAACAACACACCGGTGGAATAAAAATATCAACAAATCAATTTAAAAAATTAACGGAAACAAGACAAGGTGTTATTAATCCCTTATTAAAGGAGCAAGATGGTAATGTTGCACCTCCTAACCAAGTGGATAAAACAGGTAACTCCCAAACTCAAGAAACTAAAACAATAATTAATAAAGTTGCAACTGAAGGTATTAAAAATGTAACACCTCAAATGGTTTCATCACCACAATTTGAAGGTAGTTATAGTAGTTATCAGTTTGGAGGTATTTTTAATAACGTTAATTACCAATGGAATTGTAATGGTGTTGATGGAATGATGGGTGTTCGAGGTATGGTAGAAGGAGAAGTTATTACTGAAACAATTGAAAATATGTCAAAATCAATTCGTAAAGAAATTGTTGACGGTAAACCAAACAGTCTTTGTGTTGGATTTTTATCTTCTAAAGGGGTAAGTAATTTTATTATTTATACGACAACCACTGATAAACCTAAATGTACTTATTTTTAATATTTTTTTAAAAACGTAAATATAAAAACCCCTCCCATAAAGAGGGGTTTTTTATTTTTATTCATTTCTTATACTTAATAAAAAAGTATATAGTTATGGCAATTAAAAGCGA
>Ga0114918_10005936_pt1 | contig 10405 bp, 9 predicted proteins | sample LantaG_FD_87015 | JGI IMG/M metagenome (GOLD analysis project Ga0114918, IMG submission 87015) | Deep subsurface microbial communities from Baltic Sea to uncover new lineages of life (NeLLi) - Landsort_02402 metaG | ecosystem: Environmental > Aquatic > Marine > Oceanic > Sediment | place: Baltic...
CCAGGCTGCCGTGGGCCTCCTCGTGTTTGAGGCCGCAGGCCAGCAGGGTGTGGCTGGGCTCCAAGGTCTTGGCGGCGCACGCCGAGCCTGTGCTCAACTGTATCCCCAGGTCGTCGAGGCTGAGTGTGAGGGCCTCCCCCTCTATGTAGCTGAAGCGTATGTTGGCGTTGTTGGGCAGCCGTTTACTTGGGTGGCCGTTGAGGTAGGACTCCGGGTTGGCGGCGAGCACCCCCTCTATGAGCCTGTCCCTGAGGGCGGCGAGCCTCGTGGACTCCGCCTCCATCTCTTGTTTCGCGAGTCTGGCGGCCTCCCCCATCCCGACGATGCCGGGGACGTTCTCCGTTCCGGAGCGTAGGCCGTTCTCCTGGCCCCCGCCTATCATGTGGGGCTTGACCCTCACCCCCTTCTTCACGTAGAGGGCGCCGACGCCTTTGGGGCCGTAGACGTCGTTGCTGCTCAGGGTCATTAGGTCGACGCCCAGCTTCTTCACGTCTAGAGGCACCTGGCCCGCCGCGGCGGTGGCGTCTGTATGGAAAAATGCGCCGCGGCTGTGCGCCAATTCGGCGGCCTCCCTTATGGGCTGAAGGGTACCTATCTCGCCGTTGGCGGCCATGACGGTCACCAGCACCGTGTCGTCGTCCACATGCTTCTCCAGCTTCTTCAGGTCGAGCATCCCTGCCTCGTCCACGGGGCACTCGGCGACCTCGAAGCCCATCCTGGACAGCTCCTTGCATATGTTGATGACGCTGATGTGCTCCACGGCTGACCTCACGACTTTGCTGCCTTTCTTCCTGTTGCGGAGCGCGCCGCCGAGGAGGGCGAGGTTGTTGGCCTCGGTGGCGCCGGACGTGAACACGATCTCGGAAGGGTCGGCGTTGATCAGTTCTGCGACGCTGCTCCTCGCCTCCTTCAATGCCTCAAGCGCCTTGAACCCCTCCGAGTGGAACGAGGCGGGGTTGCCGAAGCGCTCGGTGAAATACGGCTTCATGGCTTCGAGGACGCGGGGGTCGACGGGGCGCCCCGCGCCGTGGTCCATGTAGACTCTGATGGACATTACTTCTCCAAGAGACACCATGGAGTATAAAGAGTAGGTAATTCTTCGCCGACGGCGACCAGTGGCCTCATTTCTTTATATGTAGGGTTACCTCGTCGCCGTCCCTCGTGACGCCGAGCACCTCGTAGCCCATCCTCTCTGCCAGCCTGCGAAGGTCTGCTTCGGCGACGGGGTCGTCGGCGGAGACCTCCAGCACCTGACCCTTCTCCATCTCGTCCAGCGCCATCCGCGTCCTGAATATGGGCTCCGGGCAGTAGAGCCCAGTGCAGTCCAGCACCTTGTCGGGTTCCATCTTTGTTCGCTCCGTTCCCCGGCGGCCGGGGTGATGATAGGTGTAGCGAAACGGGGCGATTTAAGACGAATGGTGGCGTATGCGCGAGGAAGCTCCTAGCAGAGGGCGCTGCCGCTTTTCCACGCTGCGATGCTGGTCTACGTGTCCTCCATGATAGTCGACTGCTTCGTCTGACGGCTCCTCCAGGGCTAGTCAGAGGTTTTCCATAGGAGCGGCGATAAACCCCACTCAATCCCCTTGCAACGATCACTCAAATATAATTAAATTTGCCCTCGTCTAATAACCTTAAAAAGGTGTTTATTGTCGCGGCACGCCACTTGCGCCATAACTGTCTTTTCATCATATCATCTATCTTAAACCTCGTTTGAGAAGTAAGACCGTCAGGTGGTAGATTTTCATCGCACCAATCTTCAAGTCCATCTTCAAACCATCTCTCCAGAATGGGGCAAAATCCCTCTTTGGTACCTACGTTTCTTCCAGCTTCTATGTTCTCCTCTGGAATCAAAGAATCTGCTTTCAGTTCCGCTCTAAGCCTGACTTTCGTCTCTCGACCGATGCATTTATGGGTTCTCGGCAATCCTCTACACCAAGCAATCAATTCTCCGCTGAGAAAAGGAAATTTTACCTCTACGTACCTTCTACTTTCCATTCTTTGAAACCAAGCATAAGAGCTTTGACACTTCCATAAAAGATTGGTTTCAACCTCGAAGAACTCTTCTTCACTTACATTTACATGGGCCGGATAGCCGCCTTGAAGTTCATCTAGCCCCAATGCGCTTAAAACCTTTCTTTCCCCATATCGACTACAAAGTTTAGAAGCAAATATGACGTGCATCGTGCCCACCGGGCCTCTCTCATTTAAAACGGTTTCTTCAGTAAGATGAATACTATCTTCAGCCGTCATCTCTTCTATCACGAGTCTCACATCACACCAATCTGCAATTAACTTCGCTCTTTCAACCTCGTATTGGTCTCCAAAATCGACTGAATAAGCATGAACTTTCTCTGGGCCAAGCACCTCACAGGTTAAATAGAGCAATGTGCTGCTGTCAACACCACCTGAAAGCCATACGCCTATACTGTCAATGTTGTCGATATCGCCCCATTCGAGTATGGTGTGATAGAGCGCGGAACGAAGATTATCTAAGAGTTTTCCCTTATAATCTCGACTTGAATCGTAGTGTTGAAGATCCAAATTATCCCATAGAAAGTTCTTTCTTTCTGGTGGAATTATGGATTTAGGGATTGGAAGCCATCCATCTCGAATAAATGCTAGAAGATTCTCCTCTTTAACATCCGAGCGACTTACTGTCCTTGCTTTTACCTTTGATATTTTCTCCTTAAACCTCCTTACGAAAGGAGAGTTAAACGATTGAGAATCATAAATGTTTCGGGCAATCGCCTACCGTCTTGGGTACTGATACTGTTGATGATCGGGGAAGCCTATCTGGTGCAGGGTTACTCCCTTCATAACCTCCTCCTATGGAAAACGTCCGACTAGCCAGAGGGCTAGGGCGGTTCCAAGTCAGGTTAGCAAACCGATTGATGCTCTCTACTTCATACTCTTAAGTTTTCTCGTGGTCATCTCAACATTCTGGCCTCTCGCGCACGCGCCTTGGGTGGTTTGCAAACGGCATCCTCCTATCGAGTCTCTAGGGACCATCATGTAGCCGCTCAGAATCTGACCCATTCTTAAGCGGGTCTCATTACGGACCATGGTTACGCTGGGTCTTCCCTACCCATGATATCCTCTACTGCTTGTCAGAAAACGTTTTCCATACATATCTTTAAGCGGCGATGCTGGTCTACGTGGCTTCCATGACAGCCGACTGCTTCGTCTGACGGCTCCTCTATGTTCGTCCATCAAATCGTATTATTGATGTATACTCGGTTTCTACGGTTTTTTCATGAGGTGACGGGTTATTACTTCTGTTGAATGGATGGTGTTTTTAACGGTGTGGAGAATGTATGTCTGATTAAAGTGGCTGAAGACGCTGAAAGTATAACTCAGGAGGAGCTTGAGGCTAAAATAGGTGAAATAGAGCAGAGGTTTCAGGAGCAGATGGGGCAGCAGCTCAACGAGGTCAAGGAGCAGCTCAGGATTATCTCCCAGTCCACGACCAAGATCGAGGATATAGAGAGCCGATTCCAGGTTCAGGTGAACCACGAGCTCGGGGAGATTAGGAAGCAGCTCGCCGTCATCGCGGAGTCGAAGCTGAAGATCGAGGGAGACCTCTCGGATAAGTGGAACCTTCTGGTTAAGCTGCGTAGCCACTCGTTTGACGAGCTCATGTCTGAGTACAGGAAGGTCGAGGAGAAGCTTCTCATCGAGAGGAGAGAGACCGAGAAAAATGATGTAAACGAGCAGCCTGAAGAATGAGCTCGGTCCAGATATACTCTACTGTAATCTTCTTAGTCGCGATAGCCCTGATCGCCACTGAGCGCGTGCACAAGATGTATGCGGCTCTGATGGCTGCCCTCGGGATGGTGCTCGTCGGCGCCGTGGCGCCGTCGGAGATACTGGGGTTCATCGACATAGAGATCCTCGGCGTCATCTTCGGCATCATGCTTCTGGTGAACGGCGCCGAGAAGTCGGGGATATTCAGGTGGCTCGCCGTGCGGATTCTCCGGGTCTCCAGGAGCCCGAGGATGTTCGCGGCGATTCTGCTCGTCTTCACGGCGTTCCTGTCACTGTTCCTGAACAACATAGGGGCCATGCTCATCTGCGCCAGCATGACCATGGTGCTGACGCGGGCCCTGAAGATGAGGCCCGAGGTGCTTCTGGTGTACCAGGCCATATTGGTAGATCTGGGGGGCATGATGCTGCTGATGAGCAGCATCCCTAACATCATCGTGGCGATAGCGGGCGGCATCTCGTTCAGAATGTTCCTGTTCAGCATGGCGCCCCTGAGCGTCATACTGATCCTGGTCACGGTGATGATTTTCCTCAGATACTACTTCGCCGACTCACCCAGCTTCCTATGCCCGTACACCATGATGGACGGCGTCGAGGAGCAGGTCGCAGCGGGGCTGGAGCCCGACGTCACCCTCGACCTCCGTATAACCGAGTTCGACGAGTGGATAGGATTCGCTATAAAGGAGCTTGGGCCCATCGAGTTCGGGTGGAGGCAGGCTGTGGCCTCCGCGGTCATCACTGGGACGGTGCTGCTGTTCGCGTTCTACGACATCCTTGGGTTGACGCCGGCCCTCGTCTCGCTGACCGGAGGCTTCTTCATGATGGCGTTCATCGTGAAGAAGCCGGCGAGTATGCTGAGCGAGATAGACTTGAGCACCCTCGTGTTCCTGGCGGGGCTGTTTGTGTCGATCAACGGGCTCCAGAAGGTGGGGGTCATAGACGCCCTGTCTGTGGCCATGCTGGGTCTGGCGGGGAGGTACCCGGAAAACCTGCCTTCGACGGTGATGTGGCTCTCCGCGGTGGCGTCCGCGGTCATCGACAACATCCCGTTGACGGCGACCTTCGCCCCCATCATCGAGATGTGGGTGGCCGGCGGGATGTCGCCGAGCATCTGGTGGAGCCTCGTGGTGGGGGCCAACCTCGGCGGCAACATGACGCCCATCGGGTCGCCCAGTAACATCATCGTGCTCGGCGTCTCGGAGCGTGAGGGGTGCCCCATCTCGGTGATGCAGTTCTTCAAGATATGCCTCCCGTTGACCCTCATACACCTCGTGATCTCGATGGTCTACCTGTCCCTGCTTAACGGCTTCTGACGAGAAACGATTGGTAGACTGAGAAGTGCTCACAATGAATCCGTTTAGTATCCTATTATATAGTTTCCACTGGATCAGTGTGTTTAGTTCTTGAAAATCTCCCTTAATGCATATTGAAAGTAAAAAATAACGTACGCATCAAAATAAATTCACGGATAACAGTCTTTGATATAGAATTATAGTTTAGGAACAATATCTTCAATACATACAGCTGATTTAATCAAATTCGTAAGGATATTTTCTAGTAAAGGAGAATAAGATGCTGTTTCGGCAGGTATTTCTGCCTCGCCAAGTACTATTCTATTTGTTAGGATCAATTCTATAGTTTTATTAAATAATGAAGAAGCCATTCTCAATCGTTCTGGATCCAAGGATAATTCAATTAGATCAAATTTTCCATTTTCAACCCAATTCGATTCTGTTTCTTCAGTCGCTAGATATTTGATTGCTTCTGTAAATTTCTTGTCTATTAAATCAAATATCTCAGATTTTATCTGTTTTTTAATAGATCTATTTTTAATACGGTTAAACCAGTTATATGCTAAATCCAAATTGGAAATACTTCTCCATAAAATCCAGTCTAATGATTCAGATTCAGCAAAAATATCTTTCTCTGTTGTATCACAATTGGATATTAATTCCTCTCTGTACTTTGAAATATGTATAGGTAACTCATTTTCGTAGAAGTCCAATATTGAGGATTTCAATTCCATCACATATTTTTCATATCGAGCATGTCTTTCTGCTACTCTATAAGCTAATTGTTCTTTTTCATCATATGTCAGTGGCTCTATTTCTGTTAGTAATTTTTCTGAGTTAAGTTTATTCCTAATGTTATAATAGTCCTTATTGATTTCAGCTCTTGACCTAAGTCCTTGTGTAAGAGCTCGATGTGAAAAAAACCAGGATAAGTATAGCCGACATAGCTCATACCACGCATCGTCCCACGTTTCGGGACTAGTAGAATATATTTCCACCCGGTCACAATCATTGTAATTAAAGCATTCACAAACTGAACTTCCACATTTTATCCCATTCTTACATCTGAATAGAATTAAACGTACTTCAAATCTATCTGGGAATTTGCTTATTAACGCCCACGGAAAAGACCCGTCACCACTAGATTCATTCCATACTAGGTCTGAATGAGCTTCCCTCTTCCAAACTAAACCCGACGTTATTAACTCTAATCCTCGTTCAAGTTCGGTCACGTTTGGTATTATACGGGATATTAATCGTCTATTGGATTCAGCTAATATTTTAGCTTCATTTATTTGGCCATCAATCCAAAGCTTGCATATTACAGCAACTTGCCATGCAAGATATTCTTCTCTTTCAGATAACTGATAATCCATATTGTTTCAATTATTAGAAAACGTATAGAGAATAACCTTATTTATGTCATTATTTATTAAAATAGGCAGAAACATAAAATATTGGAATGGGAAAAATTTTTGAGAGGAATTCATACACTTTTAAAATGGGAATCAGAAATTTTACCAATTGCAGAAAATCACCTCAATAAGGTATGTCAAAATTATGTTATTTCCATTAAAGTCGAAAAATTATCAAAATCGTACTTATACTATTTTTCCGAATTAAATTGGAGTGAAATCAAACTTGTAGTAGAAGCATGTATTTGGGTGGCATTAGTTGAATTAAATGAAGAAAAAAGAATATTTTACAACCTGCCTCCAATTAATTTTGATATATTAGATAATATGTTAAAAAATAGATACTTCCAAAATTGTATAAAGACAGATCCAAACATTATTAAAAAAAGGATTGAAACAAAAATAAGAGGAATAAATGCTTTAAAAAGCTCAGAACCTCTCATAGTTTTTAGTATATATGTCAGAGGAAAATCATTTTCCACAAGAATTCCGTCGAATGTGAAAGAAAAAGTAATTTATGATCCATACATTATAATAGATAAAACAGGTCTATTAAAAATAAGAAACAAAGTAATTATTTTTATATTATATTTAATGAGTAAAAAAAAATTTTCATTACCTCCACATATAGAAAATGTAGACTTATTTATAGTATCTAAAAAATGGATAATAAATGAAACAATTGTAACAGATTTAATATATAACTTAATTATTGATAATATAATAATTGATGATAATTTAAGAACTAGATTATCATCAGTTGAATTAGAAGAACATAAAAAATTAATTACGTGTTGGTGGTTTTTTTATCAATTAATATTCATGCAAAATGATGAAATAAAGAAAATATGGCAAGATAAAATACAACCTATACTTATAAAAATTGTTCCAATAGCAAATTAGTTGGATGGTGGGCCGGGCAGGGATCGAACCTGCGACCCTCGCCACGTCAAGGCGATGTCATACCACTAGACCACCGGCCCCTGCGCGTCCTATAGGGAAGAAAAGAAGGGTATAAAGTTTACCGGTGGAGTTCCACCAGCCCCATCCGCTCCAGGTACCCGTACCACGCCACTAGGTACTCCAGATCCGTCTCGCCCCGCTCCAGCCTCACCCGCTCGCTGATCTCGTAGAGGCTCCGAACGCCGTCCGTCCAGTACATGACTAGGGTGCCCACGCCCCTGCTCAGGAGGTGGTTCTTTCAAAGGATATGATTAAGGCTTGAAACATGCCTCTGAAAACCTATGACTTAGGTGATATGCCGTGCATGCATGGTTTAAGCGTTGATGCGCATCTCGCGCGATTTCGTTTCAGCTGCACTGATCGCATCCAGGCAAATCCTTTCCCTCAAGTCTCTGTCATTTAGTTTTCGATTGAAGTAGACGTATCTGTTATTCTCTATGATCTCATCCTTAACGCGATCTTTGAATTTTTGCTTGCATGAATCGTTGCAACTGAAGATCATCAATCTGCCAAACACATAGGAATACATGCCTTCCTCGACAGTGACAGCATTTCCTGTGTCGACCCTCACATGCCTACTCTCATCGACCATATCCTTCAAGGACAGTGGAAACTCTACCGCATTGTCATGCAACGGGACTAACGGAACGACTGGCTCTTTGTCTTCCCTGCCATATTTGAAATGGAGCAAGGCTGACTTTGGATCCGGAGCAAAGAAGAGCTTGTAACCGCTATTGGTAAATCTTTGCGCCAGTAAGTGCTCCTCTCCAAGGGAGGGTGTTGGAAAATAGTCTGGGAACCCGTCGACATCGAGATAAGCTTGTTTCTTGCAGAGGAAGGCCCCTGCAAGATTGTTAACCTCAAGGGGCTTGAGTATGTTTGTGCCCTTGAAATAATCGTCTCCCTTTAAATCATTCAGTTCCTTCGGGAAGGAGCTGGTGCTGCAATTGATACGGGCTTTCTCATAGTCTATGCCCAATATCTCTTTCACGGGCAGGATATCCTTGAATCTGTTTGACCTGTAATAAACGGATAGATGCATAGCCCCCACGTCGTATCCCTCTCTCTCCGTTTCCTTGAAGGAATACACTGCTGAAGTCAACGCGTCATTGCTCATAAAGATACAGTCATCATCAAAAAAGATAACCAAATCATTGCTTGCCAAGCTTATACCGATATTTCTGCTTATTGATGAACCCTTTCTCTCCTCGTTTCGCACGTATTTTATATCTATTCCCTTTAGGTCTTCGCTGCATAATTTTCTCATCTTCTTGTATGTCATATCATTTGAAGCGTCGTCCACGATGATTATCTCTATACCTTCAAACTTCTGTTGTTTGATGGATGATATGCACCACATAAGTGGGTTACTTTCGTCATTTTGATAAAGACAGCGGTTGTATGTGGGTATCACTATGCTCACATAATCCACGTATTCGGATATGATTTCGTCCATTCGTAATCTCTCACCTCTTTAAAACATACCAAAATATGGTAGAGAGTCTAACCTCTTCTATCCCTTAAATGCTTTTTAAAGGTATTCGTAACCTTTAAGCGGTGATGAGCCCAAGTGCTGAACCTACGCCGCGCCTACGACGCACCACATGAGAGCCAGCAATTTCTATTTGTCCGCACCTATGCCCTCTTCGTAGTGGTGGGGTCCCCCTTCACCTCTAACGCCCTTGTATGAGACAAGGGCATTTTATAGGGATTTTTTTATATTTTTATGGATGGTGTGAGGGCGTCGTCCAGCTCCCCCTCCGGGAGGTCTGGCTCACGTATCCAGGTGCCGTAGTATATGAGGCCCAGGGCGCCGCGTTCCTCCACGGCGAGCTGGTGGACCCGGGTGACGTCGCCGTCCGTGAGCACCATCCTTCCCGCGACGTCCAGCCCCTTGTAGTCCTTCTGCTCCTCCCCCTTGCCCACGTACACCACCTCCGCCTCGACTCTCTCGGGGGGCGTGGGGTGGCTGCGCTGTATGAGGCTGAGCTTCGCCTCGCTCCATCTGGCTAGGAACCGCGCCTTCTCCGCGGGCTCGACGAGCCTGAGCTCGGCGTCGAAGCAGTCCCACTCCTTGAACATGAGGCTGCTCCACGCGAACCCCTTGCCGTCGGCGGGGTAGCTGTGGATGTCGGCGTCGATGCCGGCTGCCTTCCAAGTCTCCACGGCGAACCTCACGGCGTCCCTGAGGCCGGGGCTCGCCTGTATCCTGTGGTGGCGGCTGATCTCGGCGACGTAGTTGTACGCTATCTCGCCCGAGACCTCTGCCTTGAGCTTCTCGAAAACCTGTCTAAACATGATTATTTCTCGGCTTCCAACGATATAGGGTTTTCACATCTCACCGTAACTGTGATAAACGGTGCAGCGAAGTTGATGTATTCAGCGTGGTCAGGATGCCGAGGATCCACTACCATCCCTGCCCCCAGGCGCTGGGCGAGTACAACCACCTGACGGACACCATCATACTCCACGAGGGCTTGAAGAAGTACAGGGATCTCCACGACGCCATCCTCCGCCACGAGCAGGAGCACGCCCGCATCTTCAGGGAGCACAGCGGCTGGATCAGGCGGCTGGCTCTGAACGTGAAGCTCGACTACGAGACGCGGCTCACCGGGGCGACCCGGGTGCCCCGTGAGCTCCTCCGGGAGCTGCACCCGTCCACGCTGAAGGACGACGTGTTTATGGCGCTGTACATCCTGGCGTATATACCCATACTTGTGGTCGAGGGCCTCTACTATACAGTCAAGGGCTTACTGGACTCCGGGTAGAACCCGTATTAACTCGAAATTAATGAATTATACGCGTTGTTAAGTTACTTTTAATGACAATATATATCAGGTAAATCGTATATTTTTATTGATGTTTCCAGTCTTCAAGGGTTCCCCGCACGATATAGGGGTCCAGCAGGGCGAGCACTACCGGGACTTGCTGCACGAAGCGACAGTACGGATAACCAAGGCGGCGACGTTCAGG
>Ga0114918_10005937_pt1 | contig 10404 bp, 5 predicted proteins | sample LantaG_FD_87015 | JGI IMG/M metagenome (GOLD analysis project Ga0114918, IMG submission 87015) | Deep subsurface microbial communities from Baltic Sea to uncover new lineages of life (NeLLi) - Landsort_02402 metaG | ecosystem: Environmental > Aquatic > Marine > Oceanic > Sediment | place: Baltic...
AACATAGATAAAGTACCAGCTTGTCCAACTAGTTCTTGAGCAAAAAACTTTCCAGTATTAGTAACACTAGAAAAACCTTCTTTTAAACTAAGATCTTGAACGTATTTGTCTCTATAATTTTTTTCTAATTGATTATTGAACCAGTCTTTATATTCTCTTATCTCCGTAACACCTCGCATGTTTAAACCTGGTGTATTCATTCTAGACACTGCTTCAGCGCTGCCTTCAGGCATTATACCTGTCATCTCTACTAATTCTACCAGAGATAAAGTTGCATCTTGCGCAAGGCCTAATGCTCCTACGGCTAAATTTGGAACTAAAGGAAGTAAAACATCTCTTAATTTTGTTCCTAGTTTTTCTATTTCAGAATAGTTTAGTTTTAAATAATCTAGTAATTGCTCTGAAGTTTTAATATCAGTTGGTAAACCTTCTTTTTCTGACTCAATACTACTTAAAGTATTAAAAACATTTTTGTTTTCAGCTTGTAGCGAAAGCAATAAATCATAAGTAGCTTTAGGTAAAATTTTACCATTTTCAAGTTTTACTGTTTTAACTTTTTTTGTTTCAGCGTTGTAAGTGTTTATAAGATTATTATAAAGATCCACGCTAGACTGAGTAAATAACATGTTAGGATCACCCATGTCTTCAATTCTTTTTGCTAAAACCTCTACAAGTTCTATATCCCCTAATCCTTCTGTATTAAATTCATAATCAGGATCATTTATTTTTTCTGATATATTTTTTAAATTAAAAAGATTTGTACTATCAGTATATTTATTGAGTAAAACCTGCCCTTCTTGCTGCAGTCTATTAAACTCAGCTTTGTTTTTAATATACTTATTAGCCTCATAAGGAGCTAAAGCTTCTCTTTCTTTATTTGTTAAAGTTTGTAAATAATTTTGTGTTTTCTTTTTTAATAAAGCTTTTTTCTCATCTGTTTTAATAACCCAAGAAGCTAAACTCTGTACATCTTCTGTACTAGGGTTTGCAACAGGTTCCCAAGTAAGACCAAATTTACTAGGGTTTTGTAGCATATCATTAGCTTCGTCTAGTTCTTTTTGAAAAGGAACAACCGTTATTGTTTTAGTATAAGAATTAAGAATATTACCTTGTTTCGAAATAATAGGTTTTTCTCCAGTAAAACCCTTAACCTCTTTGTCATAAGGAGTAAAATCTACTGGTATAACATAATCTCCTTTTATTATTTTTCCGTCTTCATCTATACTATCTTCTTCTCTTTCAAACAAAAGATTTTCAGCTTCAGAAAATTGAATAGCATTTTCAAAGTCAGGAACTAGTTTTTTACCTAAAGGATCTTCTTCTAATAATGTAGTAGGTTTTAAATCTAAGTCGATTTTATCTCTTGTAAATTCCAAAGAACCAAGATCCAATGCTGAATCCGTATTGGACGCTTGAACTACTTCTAGCGCTGCAGACGCATCCGTCTCCACAACACCGTTTTCCTTTGCTACTTCTTCTTCAAAAAGTTTAGCATCTGGATTATCTTTTAAAAAGTTTTGGACAGTATCTTCAGGTATATCATATACTTTTTCCTTACCATCTTTAATTACTTTGTACGCAATTGTTTTAGGATCTTGTAGTTCTATCATTTGTTTTAATTTAATTATCTTGCAAACACGTCATATTGATCTTTAACTTCTTTTTTATCTTCACCAAGCTCTTTATATATAGGATCGGTTTTTTTACCTCCAGCTAATAAATACATTGCTTTTTTCAAAGCAATATCACTTAAACCAGCTAAAGGTATTTGAACAGAATCACTATCTGGTGCGCCTATGACTTTTAAAGGAATAAAATATTTACCATCTTCTTTAATCAATTTACTATAAGTAAAACCAGGTCCAATTGTTAATAGTTCTTGTTGGAATATTTCATCTGGTATTATATCCATTCTTATACCAGACTCTCTACCAGGTCTTAATGTGTCAAAAGCTAATAAATCTTTACCTAAATTAGAAAGCATGCTAGTTTTTTCACCTCTTTTTACTTCAGTATCTGTAGGTTTTGTAGGTCCTTCTATTGGTGTGCCAAATAAACCTCCTTCTATTTGTCGTTTTTTAACTAACGTGATAGCATATTCTAATTTATCGTAAGACTCTTGAGTTAATCCATGTTCAGTTGAAGGGTCTGTTTCTAAAGTTCCTACCATATCATCTAATTCTTCTGGTAATATGTCATCAACATAGCTTTGCATTCTATTTATACCTAAACCTAAACTACCCATTTCAGCATCACCGCTTTTTACAATACCACCTATTCTAGCCATTAAGGAACTATTTAATTTCGCTCTTAAAAGTTCAGTATCAATTTTTGGTATTTCCATTAAACCACCTGCTCTTTGTACTGTTTCAGTTTCACCTGTAGCTATAATACTTAATAAACCAGCGGAAGGATTGTTTACTCCCTTATAGTTTAATTCACCATTTTTAGTTATTTTTAAATCATTAAGCGTTTTAGTAACGGTATCAGTTATGTTTGGATTTGTAACAATGCTTTCTGTACCAAAGTCTTTATTAATATTATATCGTCTTTGTGGTAATTTTCTAAAGTCACTTATATCAGAGTCTTTTAATTGATCACCAAAATCAACAAATATATTGTATGCCCCAAACTTACCATCTTCACCTTTTAATCTTTGAATTTTAAAACCTCTATTAATAGGCTTTGTGTTTGGTAGTGTAGATAAAACGTCAGTAATCATAGCTGGCGGCGTCGCTGATGCTGACAAACCAAAATTAGTAAGATCTTCACCATTATATGTTTGTTCAGATCCTATTCCAGCTTGAGCTTTTGAAAAATCACTTCTTACTCCAACAAAGTTTTCTAATCCCTGTTCCAAACCTACACTAAAAAAAGTTTCTAAAGCATTTAAATTATCTTTTAGTTCATAGTATTCAGAACTTCCTTGAGTCATGCTTCCTAGTTTTGTTTTTATATTTGCAGCTTGGTCTATTAATTCATTTAATTGAGGACTTATTTCAGAGCTCATGTCAAAATCTAATAAAGATTTATTTACAATAGCTAAATATTCTGAGCCAAATTTAACTCTATTATTAGCATCTAATAAGTTTTGTTTTTTTCTAGCTTTAGTTTCGGCTCTTTTTCTATCACCTCCTTGTTGTAGTGCTTTTGCTACACTCTGCCCTATACCAGAAATAGCCTGCGCATAATATTTTGCAGATTCTGTATTTACAACAACTTGTGGATTTTCGTATGACATAATTATTTTTTATTTAAAACTATCTATTACCCATGTATGCAGCCCCTATAGTTCCAACGGAACTTAAACCAGCAGCATATAAAGCATCAGCACCTTGATTAGCAGCAACAGCTTGTTGGGCTTCGCCTGTTATTAAAGCTTGTTTTCTGTTTAACTCTTGCATTTGTCTTGTTTCTCTAGTTTGAAACATAAACTGTTCGCCGGCAACTCCAGCCTGCTGAATTCTAGCCGCTTCACTCATACCTATTCCTTGTATTCTTTGAGCTTCTTGCATTTGTAACATTTCTAACTTTGATTCCCCTTGAGCCCTTAATTTTTCATTTTGAGCCTCTTGAGCTTCAATACTAGCAGCTACACCTTTTTTACTTTGTAAGGCGGCTTGAGCCAATGCCGTTGCTCCACCAGCACCAGAACCTATGGCTCTTAAAGTGTCTAGTGTATTTGCTAAAGCAATATCAGCTTCTTCTATTTGTATTTCTGCGGCTTGAGTAGCAACGCCAAGATTAGCAAATGGATTTGAAACCATACCACTTAAATCTTTAGCCATACCAGATAAATTTGTAACCCCCGCATAAGGATTTGATATTGTTTGTCTACCTTTTCTAAAATATTCAACTCACCTATTAAGACTTGTTTTCTTTCTTCAGCCCTACGAGCTTCACGTTTTTTAGCTCCACCACCAAACAATGAACCTATAACACTAACAGCCATCAAACCCCATCCAACAGGGCCTAAAGCCGCCATTACTCCTCCTCCTCCTCCAGCAACTCCACTTATTGCTACGCCTGGTCCCATAATATATTTTTTAATTTGTTTAACATAATGTAATTTTAATATGATGATTCTACAACATTAGATGCTACAGAAAATAATTCTTTTTTTATTGCTGAGGTGTCGAATTGAACTATAGCAGGTATTTCCATTTTTACAGTTGCAAAAAAACCTTTTATACCAGTCATTGAGTTTCCAAACACAACTTCACCAGCAGTTGAAGGTGAATTATTTGTAAGGTTAGCAAAAAACTTGCTTTCTTTTTTCTTGAAATTATTTGAAAACAAAGCTCCTTCTAGTCCAGCTAAAGTTGTTTGAGCTTGATAAGAACCTATTGGTAAAGTCACATCACCTGAGCTACCAACCATACTTGCTAATTGCCAATAATTTGACCCTTCATAATTAATCGTTTCAAACACTTTAACAACAGATGGTTGAGAGTTTAAAACTATAGTTACACTTGTACCATAAGTGATTCCATAAAACTTTGCATAGCTACCAACATTATGCTGATACATTTTACCCGTATTAAATGTGTAATATAAATTGTTTAGACTAAAAGCATAACTTGGTTTAAAATCTAAAAATGTTGTCCAACCTAATACGCCTTCATCAAATGATATTGTTTTATAATTACTAGCTGATTGTATAGATATGACATAATTTTTAGTATGATTGTCCCAAGATCCAACAATTTTATTAGTGCTAAGACTTGATAGTTCATCTCTAAAAAAGTCATGCATACCGTAAGAAGAGATTTCTGTCATACCATCTCTAGAAAGTCTTAAGACAGCACCTCGCGATCTGTCTGTAAAGTATTTTCTATAACCATACACGGCAAAACTTTCTGGATCTTTTGATATACCATACTCTCCCGCGTAAGGAATTATTTGTCCTATGACTAAAGGAGTAGAAGTTATAGCGGCAGAACCTTCTGCAGAATATATAGCATCTTTATCTATTAAAGCTCTACTAACTTTATTTTCTTGAAATATAATAAGATTAGTGTCTTCAGAATAAAGCTTTTGTATAGATCCATTTGCAGGGTCCGCGCTTTTAGTTATATCTGTACCAACTGAAAATTGATTAGTATTATTTACACCTGTTCTAGAATTAAATAAACCTGAATATATCAGAGCTGCAATTCTATTTTGTTGACGAGTTGTATCTTCAACTAAATATGCTTTAACACCAAAATCAACTGTTAAATTATTATAACCACCTCTTATTCTAGACTCTTCTTCGTACCAAGATGTTAACGGATCATCAGTAAACTCTTTTGGTATACCAATGTCAGTTGCTTTACCTGTAAAGGTTAAATTATCAGCAGCAGTTATATTTATACTAGACGTATATGTCAATGCTTCGTCTACTGCTAGAGTTGCAACCTGGTTTAATTCAAAAATAAAAGCTGGACTTGTGACTGAATCTATATAAGTTCCCGATGCGATACCAGTACCTGTTACAGCCATACCAATTTTAACATTAGAATTAGAAGTAGTTAGTGTTAATGTAGTAGACGCAGTTGAAGCACTATTTGCATTAGTTGTTGTTGTTAAAGCTGGAGTACCAACAGTTACGCTTAAATTATCTCTACCAACAACTGTAACCACGCCTGAAGCAAAACTAGTTGTATTTGTTAGATTTGTAACAGTTTGACCTGCACCAACTTTTATTTTACTAGTTGTATCAGTTATGTCAATAACAGTTGTATTAACAGCTGTATTTGTAGCTACGATAGGTGTTACTGTCTCTACATCAGTAATACTCTTGATCTTTTTTAACCAGAATGTATTAAAATATTTTAATTCAAGTGTCGCTGCCATAATTTATTATCACTTATTTTTCATAATTATTACTAACCTACAGTTGTAGTATCCATAGTATATGGATAGGTTAAAGCTAAAGGATTACAACTGTTTGATGAATTAGCCATATTTCCACAGTTTTGCACGTAACAATTAGTTGTCCAATTTGGTGGATTATATATTTTAGCCAAGTTGCCAGCACCAGTAGTAAATCTAGTACTAAAGCTGTATTTATGATCATTACTTGCTTCTCTATAAGGACCAACTTTCATTTTATAAGAATAAAAATTAGTATGCGTTACTCCATTAGAATCAGTGGCATCAGTTGCAAACGGATAAGGAGTTGAAAGAGTGTTTGTTGTAAAAAATTGACCTATATATTGCCCATATGCCACGTTAGAATATATGGATGTTAAACCAAAACTACAACCATAAGATCCTGTAGAAGTGCTTATACCATATTCATATGTTGTAGCAACGCCACTAGTTGTGTTTGATCCATTTTCAATTACACAAGTACCATAGTTTAAATCATCTGAATTTACCCATGTAAGTAAAGCTTGTGTTTGACTATCGGAAGTTGTTGATTGTGAATTTACAGCTACAACTAAATATTCTCCTGGCGTGTTATAAACCATTACATACTGTAAATAATAGGCTCCAGTCGTTGAAAGTGTTTGTATTCTAGGTCCATTTCCTGAACTTCTTTGTATTCCAGCAGCAGGTATAGTGTGATTATTTATATCAGCTATAGAAACCCAAGCCTGAGTATTACCAGTTCTATGGTATATTCTCCAACTTTCAATTTCCCCTTCTATATTTGGAGGCGTTCCACCACCAACAAGATTCAATTGCATGTTTAACGAAAGAGCTACTGTACCTTGAGTTAATGCACTTCCAAGTTTGTGTATAGTATTACAACCAACTACAGCTGTTGATCCAGAACCAGAACCAGCAAAAACTCCATTTGTTCCGCTAGGTGTTGTTCCAGTTGGCCAACCCGTTCCTTCTAAGTATGTTGTTCTAGCCGCTCCACTCGTTACAGTGTCTGAAAGAAACCATACAGCAGTTAATGTTTGACTGGTTGAACTCCAATTCCAAGGGGCTATTGTTCCATTAGTAGGAAACATTGCTGATGCATCTGTAATACCAGGTACACAAGTTGATTTTACACCGTTGTTGACAGGTGTTGGTCCTATTCTAACTAATTGTTGTCCAGTTATTGTTTCTCCTCCTACTCCTTGAACAGAGGAAAGCACTGAATCCTCTAGTGTTATAGTTAAATCATATAAACCATTAGGTGTATTATTAATTGTTTGTGTTAGTATTCCTGTAGAAGCCTCTATAGCAAAAGCAGGTTGCCCATTAATACCCGTTGGGTTACCAGCGGTTATAGACCATTGTAATTGAGATTTTTGTTCAGATAAAATATTACTTACATTAGTTCCATTTATAGCACTTAGTGTACCAATATTAGCTTCATCAACTGTTTTAGTTATTAAAGCTAAAGCAGGGGAAAAGCTTGGGTCTAGATTACTGAAAGCACCTTGAATAGATATAGTGTTTGCATCGGCTGGAGTTAGAGTTGGGGTGATTTCTATTGAAAAAGTATAATTACCCGTGACAAGAGAATCGTTTTTATAAGTAAAAAATGCATCACTTGGTTTGCCATTAGATATAGCACCTGTTTTAATTTGATATTTATATTGATCTGCTCCAACAGCCGTTTCTTGATATAAGAAAAATTCATCTGTTACGTCATTTTCATTAGAATCAATCACTGAGAAACTTGTTGCTGTTGTAGGGTTTGTGTTATTAAAAACAGCTCCTTCATTAGATGTAGGCCATACTAAATCTGTAATAGCAGCACCAGGTGCAATACCTTCATTGAAACTAGAAAAATCAAAAGCAAGACTAGTTGGTCCTTCATAACCAGTTGAAACATCTTCATTTAAATCAGACAACATACCAACTGTAGTTGTTTCCCAGTATATATCTAATAACGAATCAACAGGTTCTGTTTCATAAATAGCTAAAAAAGGCTGCATATTTACGTTAGCAGTAACACTACTAACAACTCCTATAGAATTTGAAGTTGCTAATCTAGCTATTAAAGGTTTGCTATCTATTTGATATATATTAGTTTGACCTTCTGCGCTAAGATTTGCAAACTCCATGTTAGAATCATTAGTTGTAGCTATACTTATCGCGGTGTCGGTACTTGTTCCTGGGTAATACTGTATATTGTTTAACGATGCTCCAGCAGCTGTTCCTACGATTGTATTTTGCACTCTACCAAATAATTGTACAGAACTTCTAAACTGTTTTTGATCAGGGCCAACTTCTGCTAAATCTCTAGGAACTTTATTTATATTATCATTTATTAAAACAATATTTGCTGTTTTACCATTTTCTCCTGTAGGAAATGCTATTGGATGATTATTGTCTAATGTAGGATAACCATCTAATATACCTGGAAGGTATACATTATAATAATCTTGTTCAGTCTGCTTAACAACAACCTTGTATGAATACCAACCTGTTGGATTTATAGAATAAGCATATTTTATGTCTGGATCGTTTTGAAAATTATTTAAATAAGAACTATTAATCTGAGCATTGACATTGGCAATACCGTTCAAACCAGTTGTAACGGTATAAAAAGGTGCGGCAAGTGTAACTGTTATTACTTCTACATAATCAAGATATTCTCCTCTTAAAAAATCTCCTTCAGCAGGAATAACATTATTAATTCCAGCGGCAAGATCTAATGCAAAAGTGTAAACATTATTAACGATGGTGGCTTCTGAACCTATTCCAGGGTTTATCTCAAAACCTTTACCCGTGCCAGTTCTAATTGCGTAAAGTCCAGGTTCACCTGTAGAAAAATTAGGTTGACTGTTTCCACTATTGTTTGATTGTATTTCACTATTTACAACAACTTGCAAAGTATCTCCAAACCAATCTCTTACGTTTAAATTATCAGTAGCTGAGTAATATGGTGAAAATATTGTAGAATCTAAAGCATTAGCAACAGTGTTATTTGTAGTTACTGGAGATAATAAAACAGGCGACTGTCTTCCAAACTTATCAGATAAAACAAAACCAACTTGATAGTTTCTATTTTGTTTTAAAGAATGATTAGGATATTCTATCCAGCTATCAGAAGAAAAAGTATTTTTTTCTAAAGTATTTACTGTATAATCTACATTAGAAGGTGGAGTATATACATCATGAAAATTACCATATATAACTCTATTAGCTGATGTTTCTTGAGCTAAAGCTCTTACCGGAACTTTATCATAAACCCTTATGGTTTGAGCTTGAGTAAGTGTTTTGTATGGTTTTCTTGATTGATAACTATAAGTACAAATGTTATCACTAGAACTTTCTATTACTTCAGTGGTAGTTAATGTTTCTAAAACTTTTACAACTAAAGCGTCAGATTCTTTGTACAAAACATCCATCGATGTTATTTTATACGAAGAATTTAATAGGTTTGCTTTGTCAGGCAGCGGGATTAGCAATTCTACATTGTCAACATTGTTTTCCATCCATTGTAGAATAGTACTTCTGTAAGCCGCGTCTTCATCTCCGTTTAAATAATAACCTTTTTGTTTTGGAATAAAAGCTATTTGAGTAAATGGTGCAATTATAGAATACTCACCATCATCATACTTAAATCTATAGCTAAATCTTACAAATTTATCTTCTAAATAGTCAGGGTCTCCAGGCCAATTAGCTTCGCTACTTTTGTTTGTCATTGTAGAAGTTAAAAATATAAAATTATCGTCAACAGCAGGATTATTAGCAGCACTAGTTGGCCCAGAGGATAATGTTATTATAGCTCCATTTACATTAGTAACAGTTATAAATTCATCTCCTTGTATTTTTTGAGTACCAGTTTTATTAGCGCTAACAACTGACATACCTACAATAATTTTAGGATTAGCTACATTCAGTGTAAATACAGTGGAAGATGTTATAGCATTAACTATACCAGTTTCTTTTTTAATTAAACTTATAGGTAAGTATGGATTATATTTTGCTACAGAGATTTGATCTTCAGATGTATAATAACCTAAAGTCCTAGTTGTGTTTATTTTTCTAGGCTGATTTCTATTGTCTGTAAAAAATAATAAATTCTCTATTAAAGTAGCTTGAACAGGGTTTGTTGTAGAAAAATTAAGGAACTCATTATCTATTAACGTGGATATGTTATTAGGATCCTTAGCGGTCCAGGAGTATATAACACAAGTAGAAGAAGATGTAGGTCTTACCGGAGCACTATTGTAATTTGCTCCATCAGTATAGTCAGTTGCAAAAACAAAAACGGTGTCTGTATATTCATCAGTTAAATAACCTATTATTTTTAAATTTGGAGCATTAACTATATTAGTAGCACTAATTAAAACATTTCCTAAAACAGTTTCTAAAGAACCTATGTCGTCATCTTCTGACTTACCTACAGATATGTTCTGTGCATCTCTATACTCACCGTTAGGTATAAGTCTATCATCCAAGTCTTTATTCATCTTGGACCTTAGAAAACTATTCTTTATTTCTGCCATATCTGTTATTTAA
>Ga0114918_10005938_pt1 | contig 10403 bp, 13 predicted proteins | sample LantaG_FD_87015 | JGI IMG/M metagenome (GOLD analysis project Ga0114918, IMG submission 87015) | Deep subsurface microbial communities from Baltic Sea to uncover new lineages of life (NeLLi) - Landsort_02402 metaG | ecosystem: Environmental > Aquatic > Marine > Oceanic > Sediment | place...
CTCTCTCTCTCTCTCTCTCTCTCTCTCTCTCTCTCTCTCTCTCTCTCTCTCTCTCAAGCGCGACTACTAAAAAGCACTCACGGAAGAAAGAGAGATAAATTCAACAACAAAAAACGAAAAAAACACAGTGGTGGGAGGGAAGCAGAGGGCCCCCGAGCGACGACGCGACGACGGTCGAGGCCGAGAGGGCCTGGCGCCGCGCGCTGGCCTCGGCCACGGCCGCAGGCCACCGCGCGATTCTGGCTGCCCCCTGGTACCTGAACCTGGGGAGGAGGGGGCACGCGGACTGGGAGGCGATGTGAGTCGCTTTTTTTCTTTTTCTTTTTGGTTTTGAGTTGGACAACAGCATCCTGACTCCGGTCTTCCAGTCCCCACTTTTGCTTGGGGCAGCCATCTCGATGACCTCCGCCACCAAGTTTGAGGAGAGAGAGAGAAAGAGAAAAGAGAGAGAGAAAATCAAGCACAAAAGACTCACTCTCCCGTTCTACTTCTTCTCCCCCCATTCGAACAAACACCATCAATCACAGGTACGCTGTCGACCCCACGGAAGGGATGAAGGGAGGCAGGAACTCGAGGCCTCGACGAGGAGTAGAAGGAAGCGGCGGCGAGTCGAAGAACGGGAACGCGACAGCAACGGCGGCCATCGAAGTCTCGCGAAGGCTCCTCCTCTCCTCCGACCAACCTGCTCCCTCTTCTCCTTCTTCTCCCTCTTCTCCTCTTTCCTGGGGCCCGCCGCAGGGCCTCGCCTCGCTCGTCATCGGCGGTGAGGCCTGCGTGTGGGGGGAGATGGTCGACGCGACCAACCTGCTGTCGGTGGCGTGGCCGCGCGCGGCGGCGGTGGCGGAGAGGCTCTGGACGAGCGTCGAAGGCGAAGGCGACGAAGAAAGTTCAAGCTCTTCTTCTTTTGCTCGTCGCTCTTCTTCTTCTCTCTTCGAGGTCGACGACGACACCAGGGAGCGGATGCGCGTCCACCGGTGCAGGCTGGTGGCGAGAGGCGTGCCCGCTTCGCCCGTGGGGCCGTCGAGCTGCCCGTTTGAGTGAGAACAGATTGTTTTTTCGGTTTTTACCTTTTTTTTTCAGAATTTGATTGTAAAAAATTGTTTCTTCTTTTCTGTGTTTTTTTATTTGTTCTACATTCGCCGCTCTTGGGTTGTTCTTGTTGTCGCTGTTGTTCTCTCTTCCTGTGTCTTATCGCTCTTCGCATCCAATAAATTAAAAAAAGAAGCAACGTGGAATCGAAATAAAGAAAAAAAGCACCTTCAAGCGAGGCCAAAGTGCCTCAGGGCCTCGACAATGCCCCTCGCGCACCGCTCCTTCGCCTCGAAGACCACTGAGCTCCCTTTTTCTCCTCCTCCGCGCTTGCTCTCAGCCCAGGCGCGGAGCTCCGGGTGCGCGTTGGCGACCACGACGCCGCGGACCAAGACTCCGGGAGGGCACTTGGCGTGGACAGAAGTCTTTCCGACTTTTCCTCCTCCTTCTTTCTCAATTTCGTCTTCTCCGGCAGCAAGCAGCTCGACGTCGTTCCCCGAGTCCCCCGCCGCCACGACCCCCTTCTCCGGGACCCCGACCCCACTCGCCAGCTCCGACAGCAGGAACCGCAAACCCGCGCCCTTGGAGGCGCCAGCTGGCAGCACGTCGATGTCGACACCGCCCGAATAGATCACCGACGTCCCGAACTCGAGCTTGTCCAGGGCCGAGTCCAGCGACTTCAGCGCCGAGGGCGCGGCGTCGCGCCCCCCCTCGAGGTGGAACGAGACCTTGTGGGGCCTCTGCTCGGACTCGGGCTGGAGTTTCAGGGCAGGGGTCGAAGAGAGGGCGGCGTCGGCGACGGCGGTACGGGACCAGCCCGTCGCGTTCAGGGCCTCGACCCACCTCGAGTCGGGGACGGGGCCTTTATCTCCCCCGCTCTCGTTCTTCTCGTTCTCGTCATTCTTCTCGAAAAAGATCTCCGTCCCGACGGAGCAGATCAGCACGTCGGGCGTCGCTAGCTCGGGCACCTCCTCCCTGAGCTTTTGGTAAAGGGCGTGCGACCTGCCGGTGGAGAAAACCAGAAGGCTGTCGTCGGCAAAGGTCTTGTTGTCTCGCCAGAGGGCGTTGAACTCTTTGAGGCCCGCGTGGGTCTTGTCGTCGTGGTCGACCATGGTCCAGTCGAGGTCCGAGACGACGAGGAGGCGCGGTCTCTTGGAGAGGGCGCAGGGGAGGGCTGCGGTGGTGGTGGCGGTGGTGTCGGGGTTGGGCGACGAAGAGGAAGGAGCAGCCATCGCGGTGATGGTGGTGGTGATCGACGATCGGCGAGGTGTTGCTGTTGTTGATGCTGCTGTTGTGTTGTGGAGGCGAGGGGCGCCTCTTCGCTTGGTTTGCCCGGCTCGGAGCGTAGGGAGCGTGAGCAGCTGGTGCCGCGGCGCGGCGGCGAGGGGAGCCAGGGTGGGAAGCGAGCGCGAGGAGAGGAGAGAAGAGGAGGTGGTGAAAGGAGTTCCGAAGAAGAATCGAAGTTTTGATTTTTTTTCCCTTTTCTCAACCTCAACCTCGACAACGCCACCGGTGCTGCTGCTGCCACCGCTGTCACCGCCAGCACCCAAGACTTCCTCCCCATCAACGACCTCCCCACGGAGCTGCTCGTGACGATCGTCGCGCTGGCGGCACAGCAGCTGGACGAAGACGAGCAGCCCTACTGGGAGAAGCTGGATGGGTCCGCTTGGATCAGGCACTCTTTCCCGTTGGTCTGCAAGCGCTGGAACGCCGTCTTCGCCACCCAAGGACGCCAGCCCTTTGCACGAGACGCTCCGTCTCGACTTTGGGAGGGAGATCAGGTGGGAGAAGGCGGCGGCGAGGGCGTCGTCGAGTTCGGGGGCGGCGTCGGCGGAGGAAGGGCGTGGCACGCTCCGCGGCCTCCGCCCCGTCACGAGGGCGAGGCCGAGTCGCAGGCGTTCCTCGAAGCCTTCAAGGCGAAGCTGCTCGCGAGAAACCCGAACGCGGAAGTGCTGTTTCATTGAAATGACAGAGCCTCGCCAAACAAGGCTCAACGCGCGAGCCTTGTCTCTCTCTCACTTCCAGGAACTCCTCTCTCTGCAAAAGAAAAAAATGTGAAACTTGCTTTTTTTCCGGCTATGTTTATAAATAAACGGGAAATGATTTGATTTTTTCAAAATTGAAAAAGGGAGGAAAAAGGGACGAAAACAGAAGAAAAAAATCATTTCAACGAAAAGAAAGAAAACCCCTCTTCTCTCTTCTTCCTTCTCTCCTCCTCCTACCGCCTCCTCCTACCTCCTCGAATCGCTCCCGGGAGCCACCAGCATCACCCTGCCCCCACCCCGCGGCTGCTCGAAATCGGCAACCATGTAGTCGTAAGCCCACTCTTTCTTCCCGCTGCCGACCTCCACCGGCCGCTGAAACATCTCGGCCGTCACGCGCGCCGCTCCCCCGGGGCCCCGAGCCCAGAATTGCACCTGCACGTGCTCCACTCCGGCCTCGTCGGTCCTCACCCTGTGCGGGATCCTCTGCCTGGCGGCCCTGCCTTTGGCCTCCTGGCCGTAGCCAGTGACGGGAGAGCCGAGCCGGACCGCCACGCGCGGGTCGTCGCGGGCGCGCTCGAGCGCGGCGGAGAAGGCAGCATACTCGATGGGGCTGCCCAGCAGCTCCGAGGCTGCCGCGTAGAGCACGGCCGCGGCGCAGGCGACGCCGGCGACGATGACGACGGTGTAGCTGGCCCCCTCGACGACGCCGACGGGGCGGACGGGGATCTGGTCTGTGATGTCAGAGGAGCCAGACGAGCCGCGGCGGGCGCGGGCGGCGACGGCGCCGGTCGATGCCGAGGTGTTTCGAGCACCTCCGCCGTCGCTTCCGCCGCTGCCGCTACCCCCGCTGTTTGTTCGTCCGCCGCCGCTGCTGCTGTTCGCCCTGGAGCCGCTCTGGCCGCTGGTGCTAGAGGTCGAGTAGGAAGAAGAGGTCGAGGTTGAAGAAGAAGAAGAGGTCCTCGACGACGACGCCATTGCTGCCGCCGTTGCCGCCGCCGAAGAAGAAGCTGATTGCATCGCCGCGGCAGACGAGGCGAACGCGTGGCTGTGCATCCGATGCCAGCTCGGACGATGCCTCGCGACCAGCCTCTCGAAGTGCGCGCTGATAGCGGGGGTAGAAGAGCGCGTGTGCGAGGACAGCGAGGCTATCACCGACAGGGCCTCGACGGCGATGCTGCTGACGCCGCGGGTCGCATTCGACGCCGTCGTCGCCGCTGTCGCCGCCGAAGAAGAAGAAGAAGAGGAGCAGCTCGAGAGGAGGCGGGCCGCAGGGCGCACGCCCGACCTGACGAGCAGGCTCGCCATGTTCTCCCTCTGGTCGCCGGCGAGAACAGCAGAAGAGAAAGCGAGGGAGAGAGAGAGAGAGATCAAGAGAAGAGAAAGAGAGAAAGAGAAAGAGTGAAAAAAAGAAGAAGATCGAAAAAGGAGAAGCCAAACTCACCCTCTCACTTTTCTCTCGCTTCGGACTTTTTTTACCAACTCGATCTCCGCGCCGCGCCTCCTCGCTCGACGACGAGCCCTTGACTTGCCCTTTTGTCCACTTCGATCTCGATCTCGATCTCGACCCCCGTGAACGTGAAAAAGGTAAATGGAGCGCGCTAGGCACCCTTGCGAGAGCTGGAGGACGCCGTGGACAAGCTCTGCGCGTTCCTGCTGAGGGAGGGCCAGAAGAACTTCGCCATCGAGGGAGGAGGAGGGATAGGAAAAGGAGGAGGAACTTCTTCTTCTTCCTCTTTCGGCCTCCTCTTCAACTTCCACGGGAAAGAGTACCTCGGGGCCGCGCACGGCCTCTGCGGCATCCTCCACGTCCTGGCCTCCGCCGCGGCCGCCTTCGGCGGGGACGGAGGGCTTCCTCGCTCGAGGCGAGCCGGGCTCGCCCAGGCCCTCGAGTGGGGCGTCGGGCATTTGCTCGACAACACAATCAACGAGACGGGCAACCTCAGGACGGCGCCCGGCAGCACGAAAGACGAATTGGTCCAGTGGTGCCACGGCAGCCCCGGGCTGCTGTTCCTCGAGGCCGCGCTGGAGGACATGCACCGGGACCGACGCATCGGGAGGAGTATCGGAAGCAAGGAGGAGGAAACCTTGCTTCCGATCTGTGGCGGGGGGAAGCAGCAGCGCGGGCCGCCGACCGACCTGGCCGTCTCGGCCGCCTCCGCCGCGCGCCTCCGCGCCGCCACGGCCAAGGCCCTGCCTGACATCGCTTCCCGCCGCGGCTTCCTGACCAAGGGGCTGGGACTGTGCCACGGGCTCTCCGGGAACGGGTACGCGCTCCTCGCGTTTGCGCGCGCGCGCCGGCTCGCCCGCGCTCGAGGCGCCGAGAGCGGGGAGGGGAAGGAGGAGGAGGAGGAAGCCTCGAGGCGCGACGCCGAGGCCGCGCTCGCCGGGGCGCGCCGCTTCCGAGACGTCATCGCCTCCCGCTGGCAGGAGTTCGCCGAGGTACCCGACAAGTCCCCCGCCGGGCTGTACACCGGGATGGCAGGGTCGGTGTGCTTCTTGGCGGACACGATCTTCTACCAGGGCAAGGATTTGGTGAGCTTTTTTTTCTCATTCGTTTTTTTTTTCGAACTTCTTCATGTTTTTTTTTCGAACTCTTTCTCTCTCTCTTTTTCGAAAGGCGTTTTTGTTCTGTTTCGCTCGCTCTGAACTTTGGTTTTCTCAACAACAGGAGATGCACGCGCGCATGCCGGGCTACTGCTTCTGGTGAAAGAGAGGAGAGGAAAGAGAAACGAAAGAGAAAGAGAAAGAAAGGTGGGAAACGGAGTTGAGAGTTTTTGTTTTTTTTAGATCAGATGAGTTGTTGTTTTTCTTCTTTGATTTTCGCCAAGTAGGGAGTTAAGATAGACAGAGAGAGACAGAGGGAGAGCGCACACGCAAGAGAGAAAGAGAGAGAAAGAAAGAGTCTGTTTTGATTGCCTTGTCGTTGTTACGAAGAGAGAAAGAGAAAAAAAAGAAAAAAGGTCGAGGTCGAAGTCGGAAGATCGAGCCACAAATCGCTCTTCTCTCCCTCTCATTTCTCCTCCGTCTCCCGGTCCCTTTCACCCCTTCTATCGATCCAGTTTCAACACCAGAGCACGCTCCCACATGCCCGTCGTCTGCGCCGCGGTCATCGGGGCGAAAGTGAGGCCGCTTCCGAACAGAAAATAGACGAAACGGATTCGAGTGGCGATGGTCAATGATGCATCGATCGCTCGGCGCTCAACACCCTCGACCTCTTCTTCTTTTTCCTTTCAAACAAAAAACCAAAAAAACAGAACAACCCGCTCTATCTCGAGACGTTCTCCGGCTCCTCGCCGGCCGGGATCATCTCCGAGGCAGGGGACGCCCACTACGACGACGACGGCGAGGGCGGAGGCGGAGGAGGCGCCCTGCGCTTCCACTTCGCCGTGCACGCGGCGCTCGACGCCGTCGACGAGAGGGTCGCCCGCCCTTCGACCTCGTCGGCCTCTTCTTCCTCTGCTGCCGCTGCTGCCGCCGCCGCTGCTGCCCAGGCCCGCGCCAGGACCGGGGGCGTCGCCCCGGACTCGGGGGAGGCCTACCTCGGCGTCCTGTACCCTTCGGACGAGTTCGTAGTCTACGGGTGAGGATTTTGGTTTCGTTCTCGAGGAGGAAAAAGAAAAGAGAAGAGAGAAAAGAAAAGAGAGAGGTCGTTCTTCTTCTTAACCTTCAACTTTCTCTCTTCCCCCCCTCCCCCTCCACAAAACGAATCAACCGCACAGCTACGCCTCCAACACGCGCGTAAAGTTCATCCTGGTCGCCTCGGACCCGCAGCCGCGGGAAGAGGAGCTGCGAGCGGTGAGGAGTTTTCTTCTTCTTTTCTTCTTCTTTTCCTTCCTCCTTTCTTTTTCGAAACCGGAAAAAATAAACCCGAAAAAGAAACTCATTCTTTTCTCTCACATTTCTAAAACTCTAATAATCAGGTCTTCAAGCGCATCCACGCCGCGTTCGTCGAGGCGTCGTGCAACCCGTTCTACACGGCGGACTCGGTGAGATGGGGACGCAAGCGCGGCGAGGGAGGGAAGAGAGAGGCAAGCAAGCCGCAACAGAAGCGCGGTTTGTCGCTTTCTTTTCTTCTTTTCTTCTTCACTCACACTCTCCAAACTCTCGCACTTCCTATTCAACAGGCCATCGACTCCCCGAAATTTGACGCCGCCGTGCGCGCCATCGTCAGCGGGGCGTGAGGATCGAAAGAGAGCGCGGCATTCCTTTGTAAATTACTAGAAAGGCGAGGAGAAGAAGAGGTTGAAACGAAAAAAAAACTCGACCACAAGCGAAGATAGAAAGAAAAAAAAAACGCTCAAGATCGATTGCCTTCTCTTTCTTCTCTCTCTTTCTCCTTCCGTTTCCACCTCGTTTCACACGTTTCCACCTCCCGCGACCCAAGCAGAGGCCCCCTCCCACCCATGCTCGACGCCGTCGTCGCCTTCACCCGCGGCGGCGAGGTCCTCTGGCGGTGGAAGGGCGGCTCAAAGTCCACCGCCGCGGGGGCGACCAATGCGCCGCTCGACGCGCTGGTGCGCTCGTGCCTGCTCGAGGACCGCGCTTCCGAGGCCTCGTTCGCGTGGGACGCGCCTGGCGTCGGCGGCGGGAGCTACACGCTGAAGTGGAGCCTGCACAACGTGAGTGAAGAGATGAGAAGAAGAAGAAGAAAGAGAGAAAGAGAGAAAGAGAAAGAGAGAGAAGAAGCAAAATAGCCCAACATCGATCGATCGACCTCTCACCTTCGACCTCGACTTCACCCTCTCTCTCCACCAAAAAAAAACTCTTCCACAGGGCCTCGGCCTCGTCGTCGTCGCCATCTCCCAGCGCGCCCTGCGCCTCCCTTACGTCGACAGCCTGCTCGCAGCCACCACGGAGGCGTTCGCGCAGGCTTACAGGGCCAAGGCGGCAAACAACAGAAGCGACGACGACGACGGAGACTTCTCGAGCTTCGACGCCACCTTCGAGAAGCTCGCGGACGCCGCAGAGAGGTCCGCGGGGGCCACGACGACGGTGAAGGGGGGCAGCAAGAAGAACTCGGCTGCCTCGCTGACTGCTGTGGCGGCAGCAGCAGCGGCGGGAGAAGAAGAGGACGAAGACGAGGAAGAAGAAGAAAAAGCTGCTCCTTCTACTCTCAACGGCAGCGGTGCCGGCTCCGCAATCAACCTCGAGGCCGCCGCGGCCAAGCTCCGCCTCAAGGGCGGCAAGAAGGGCGGAGGAGGCAACGGCAGCAGCGGCAGCCTAGCAGGAGCTGGAGCTGGAGCGGCCTCGAAGGCGACCAAGGAAGCCCGCGTCTGGCAGGGGCAGGCGAGGAAGGGGGCGGCCCTCGAGGCTCTCGACTTCTCCGAGGGGAAGCCTCCTCCTTCTTCGATTGGTGGTGGTTCCGGAGGCGCCAACGAAGAAGGTCTCGACTTCAAGGCCAAGTCGCGCGTGGACGCCGACGAAGAAGAGGAAGAATCGGACGACGACGCCGGCTTCGTGTTTGATGACGAGCCCTCGACGACGACAAAGACGGCGACGGCTAGCAAAGAGAAACCCGTAACGACAAAAGCAGCAGCCGCTCCTTCCAAGACCTCTTCCTCTTCCTCTTCTTCCACCTCCGCCCTCTCCTCCTTCGTGCGCTCCCTGGGCCTCTCCCTGGCGGGCTCCGCAGCCCTCACAGAGTCGGACGTGAAGCCCGCCCTGGACGATCTGAAAAAAAAACTGATGGAGAGGAACGTCGCCGAGCCCGTGGCCGAGAAGGTGTGCTCTTCCGTTAAGGCCTCGATCGTGGGTTCGCAGCACGCGAGCTTCACGAGGGTGGCTTCGGCGGTGAGGGGCGCGGTGGAGGAGGCGCTGGAAAGGATCCTGACGCCGAGGTGAGGAAAAATGTTTTTTCCTTTTCTTTTTTTCAGGTAGAGAGGGAAGAAGAAATAGAAGCAAGCAACAGAAGAAAAACTCACGCCCATCTCCCTCTCACCACCTCCCCTCCTCCTCCACAACAACAGGAGGACCGTCGACGTCCTCCGAGAGGTCCGCGCCGCCAAGGCCGCCGGCCGCCGCCCTTACGTAATCACCTTCGTCGGAGTCAACGGCGTCGGCAAGTCCACCTCTCTGAGCAAAGTGGCTTACTGGCTCACCTCCAACGGCGTGAAGGTCTCGATCGCCGCCTGCGACACGTTCAGGGCCGGGGCAGTGGAGCAGCTGAAGACGCACGCGGCGAGACTGGGCGTGCCGCTGTTCGAGCGAGGGTACGAGAAGGACCCCGCGAAGGTGGCGTCCGAGGCCGTGCGTGCCGCCACGAGGGACGGGATCGACTGCGTTTTGGTCGATACTGCCGGTCGCATGCAGGACAACGAGCCGTTGATGCGCGCGCTGGCCGGGCTGATTTCGTGCAACGACCCGGATCTGGTGCTGTTCGTGGGCGAAGCGCTGGTTGGGAACGACGGCGTCGATCAGCTCACCCAGTTCAACGCCCGGCTTTTAGAATTAGCACCCCCACGAAATAGCACGAAATCGTCCTCTTCTTCTTCTTCCGCCAATAACGGCAACGACGGTAACAACGCCAACGAGAACGCCGTGGGCGCGACGGTCCGCGAGGGCCGCCCCTGCGCGGTCGACGGCATCGTCCTAACAAAGTTCGACACGATCGACGACAAGGTCGGCGCGGCCGTCAGCATGGTTTATGCCTCGGGCGCCCCCGTCATGTTTGTCGGGTGCGGGCAGACCTACGTGGATTTGAAGAGGCTCAACGTGCGGAGCGTGGTGAGGAGCCTGCTGAAGTAGGAAGGGAGAGGATGGGGAGGAGAGGGGAAAGGTTGGTGGAGGTTGAAGAGTTGTTTTTGTTTTGTTGTTGTTAAAAGAGTCTCGGTTCTTGGACTTCTAATCACTTTTCATTTTTTTTCGTTCATCTCTCTCTTCTCTCTCTATCTCTCTTTCGTCACCAAACCCTACCTCTTCCACGCCCCCATCTCTCCCCCTCTCCCGCTCTTCGGACAGAATCATGTCTCTTTCCTTCGTCGGTGGAGAGAAAAGGTCGTCTGGAGGAGTAAGAAGGGGCTTTGAAAAAAGCGGCGGGCGAGCGACCAAAAAGCGAGCGAGCGAACGAAAAAGCGAAAATAGACGAAGCAGAGAGACAAAAAAAAAGGAAAACCTTGACCGCGAGCGTTGCTGGCCCCTTCTTGCACTTTTTTTCCTTTCATCCTGTGTTTCTTCTCATCTTTGTTTCCTTTTTGACGCGCTATGGGTGTTTTGAGCTCGCGGGAAGCGAGAGAGAGAGAGAGAGAGAGAGAAAGCTTCCGCTGCCCGCCCTTTCGTTTCCGAAAAAAAAACTGCCCGCCTTTTTTTTTTTTTTTTTTCGAAACTGCCGCCGCGCCTCTTTGCATTCGACCTTCTTCCTTCTTCCTTCTTTCTTCCCCCCCCCCCCCCCCC
>Ga0114918_10005939_pt1 | contig 10403 bp, 3 predicted proteins | sample LantaG_FD_87015 | JGI IMG/M metagenome (GOLD analysis project Ga0114918, IMG submission 87015) | Deep subsurface microbial communities from Baltic Sea to uncover new lineages of life (NeLLi) - Landsort_02402 metaG | ecosystem: Environmental > Aquatic > Marine > Oceanic > Sediment | place: Baltic...
CGGGGGGCCGGGCGGGGGGGGCGATACGGCGGGCGGGGTGGCGCCGCATGAGGGGGCGTGGGAAACGAAGAAGTGATGACCGGCGCGCCCCCCCCGCGCGCGCTCCCCCCCCCCTCTCCCCCCCCTCTCTCTCTCCATCCATCCATCCCACCCCCTCTCCATCTCCTCACCGGACGCGCGCTTGCCCCTCAATTCTCTGTCCCACGCCCCATTTTGCGGTCCTGATGCGTTTTGCGCGTTTCAAAGACCCATTTCTCTCTCTCTCCCGTCTCTCCTCACACCTCCCCCCACCCCCCATCCCCGACCAGACCCGCCTTGGACCCGCCGCCGCCGCGGCCGCCACCACGCCCGCGTCCGCCCCCACGCCCCCCGACCACGCCCCGCCCCCCTCCCCCACCCCGCCCGGGCCCCGGCCCCCGCATGGGTGGCCTGAAGTCGGCCGGCTCAAACTCGGGGGGCGGGGGGCGGGGCAGGGAGGGGAAGGCCCGGGCGGCCGCGTCCAGCAAGGCCACCGCCTGCGTGGCGCGGGGCGTCCCGCCGCCAGGCACGTCTGCCACGCGCAGCAGGGCCGCCTCCCAGCCCGCCCGGGCCAGGGCGCGCAGGGCGGCCGCCACCCGGCCGAGCGGCTCCCGCCCCGGCGGCGCCTCCCGGGGGCCGACGACCAGGAGCGCGCCCACCCGGCCGCCGGGGAGGGCGAACGCCAGGTCCACCCAGGGCAGGCAGGGCAGGGCGGGGAGGCCGGGCGGGGTGGCTGGCGTGGCGCCAGACCCGGGCTCGGGCACGGCGGGCACGCGCACGCCGGCCAGGGGCAAGCCCACGTCCCGGGCCAGGGCGGCCAGGCGGGCGTGGGAGAGGGATGGCGGCGCCTGCATGACGGCCGCCCGGGCACGGCGCCCCGCGGCGGCCGCGGTCTTGGGGGGCAAGGGCGGCAGGGCCGTGGCCAGGCGGGCGGCCGCGCCCGGGGGCGCGCCCGGCGGCGGGGACGACACCCAGGCGGCCGCGGCCGCGTAGGCTTTGGCCGCCTGGCCGACCGTGCGGGGGTCCAGGGGTGGTAGCACGCCGTCCTCGGCGGCGGCCGCGGCGGCCGCCAGGGCGGTGTAGACGGCCTCAAACGCGCCGGACCCGCCGGCGAAGCGGTCGGCCGTCGCGAGGGCCCAGGTTGCTTTGCCCAGGTCACGGATGGGCAGGCGGCCCGACGCGGCCGCCAGCCCCGCCTCCACGGCGTCCCACCCGGGCTCGCCCGGGCCGCCCCCGCCCAGGGTCGCCCACGCCCAGGCCGCCGTCGCCAGCTCGTTGCCGTTGGGCGCCCGCCCCGCCAGGGCGGACCGGTCGCCGCCCGCCGCGGCCGCGATGGCGGGGCCAGACGCCGCCAGCAGCGGCTCCGCGCTGGGCAGGCGCCACTCGGCGACCGCCCAGAGCGTCATTGCCAGCTCGGAGGGCGTGAAGGCGAGCCGCGGGGTGAAGGGGCCGCCCTTGACTGGCGGGGGAGCCCGGGCGGACGCGGCGACCGCGGCTGCGGCGACCGCGGCGTCCGCAACCCGGGGCGGGGGCGGGTCGGCCGGGCGCAGGCGGGCCAGGGCCGCCAGGGCGGTCGCCAGGGCGGCCGGCCCCAGGGAGGCCGCCCGGGCGCCCACCTCGGCCACCAGGGCGTCCGTCAGGGCGTCCACGGCGGCGGGGCTGGCTGTGGAGCCCCCCCCGCCCCCCGCCCCCCGCCCCCGCGCGCACAGCTCGGCCGCGCCCCAGGCCGCCATCGCCAGGGCTTGGGGGGGCGCCCCCGGCAGGGCGGCCGCGGACGCGGACGCCAGGGAGCGCAGCGCGTCCCGCCCCGGGTCGGCGCGCAGGGCGCCCAGGCCGTACCAGAGGGCGCCCACGTCGCGCCCGTTGAGGTGGGCGGCCGTCGCGGCGGCGGCGGCCGCGAGGGCGCGCGCCGCGCGCGCGGCGGGCGCGCGCCCCCACCGCCCGCCCGCCACGCCCGGCGCAGAACCCAGCACGCCCAGCGCCCACGTCGCCTGGGCGAGCTCCCGGTGCCGCATCTCCGGGGCGGCGGCCGCGGCTTCTTCGAGCAGGGCGCCGTACGCGGGCGACCGGGCCGCCACGCCCGCGGGCGACTCCGCCGGCGGTGGGCCCTGGCCCCCGCCACCCCCACCCCGGCCGCCCCCACCGCCCCGCGGCCGGCGCTGCCAGGCGCGCTCCAGCTGGGCGAGGCGCTCCAGGGCGGCCTGGACGCCCGACCCGCCCAGGCCGCCCGCCTCGTCCGCCACCACGTCCAGGACGTCGCCCGCGTCCTCGCACTCGCCCAGCTCCGCCCACAGATCGGCCTGCGGGTTGGCGGTGGGGGGCGGAGGGGGGGAGGGCGCGGCGGTGCCGCCGTCGTCTCCAGGGGGCGGGCCCACCGCCGCGACCGCGGCCTCTCGGGTCGTGAAGGCCAGGGCGGGCGCGGGCGCGGCGGGCGTGGCCTTGGGCGACGCCGACGCCGCCGCCGCTTTCTTGGGGGGCGGCGCGGGCGCGGGGTTTTTTGGAGGCCCGCCCGCCGCCACCAGGGCCGCGAGCGCGGCCGCGTCCCAGGCCGCGAGCGCGGCGTCCGCCTCGGCCGCCTCGTCCTCCTCGTCGATCGTGGACCGGGGGCCGCCGGGCGGAAAGGCGGGGGCCGCCGCTTTCGCCCGTCCGCCCTCCTCCTCCTCCTCCTCCCCGCTCGACTCGTCCTCGGAGAGCGACATGAGGACGGGCGCGGACTCGGGAGGGCGGGGGACGAGGTCGAGCGCGCCCTCAGCCGCGTCCGCCGCGTCCGCGGCCGCCGCTCGGGCGCCCGCCAGGGCGTCCACGACGGAGGACAGCGCGGCGTCCTCCGCGGTCGGCGAGGCGTCGCTGCCCGCGGCCGTGGCGCGGGCCGTGGCGGCGGACCGCGGCCCGGACGCGGCGGCCCGGGACGCGCGGCGCAGGGCCGCCACCGCCTCCAAGTCGTCCAGTGGGGAAGAGGTCACCGCCGTTTGCGGGGGTGGGGGCGGCGGGCCGGCCGCCCGGGAGACGGAGCGAGGGGCGGAGGTGGACGTGGACGTGTCGGCCGGCCGGGAGGCGCTGCTGTGGAGTGAAGAGAGACGAGGAGGAAGCAGGTTTGCGCGCGAGTGAGAGGGAGGAGAGCCGCCGGCGGCCGCCATGCGCGTGCGTTCTTGGGCCCGCCCCGACTGGTCGGGCGCCGGCCTGATGCCCAGGGCACGCCCGACTGCACCGTCATTGGCGAGGCTAACCTCGCATCGGTCTCTGAGAGCGCGTTGGGAGGGCGTGGGCGAGGCCGGAGGCGTGCGGAGGGCGCGCTCTCGGGCCGGCGGTCCTCACTCTCCCGGCCGGCGCCACCAACGCGCGAATGCAAGGAACGCGTGAGCCTCTCTGTACGCGCGCGCGCGCCCTCTCTCGATAACGCACCGGCTGGGCCGCCCGGGTCCGGGTCGACTTAGGCTGCGCATGGTGCGCGTGCTCGTGTGTGGTCGTGAATTGGGTGGGGCAGAGCAAGCGCGGGCGTGTGTTGTGTGCCGACGACTCTTCAGAGTGGCCAGCTCCGTTCGGCTCTCTCTTCCTTTGCCATTTGCCAAAACTCTGTTTGAGGCGCGGGGACGTGCGCGATCCCGCGGACGGCTGGAGCTGCTGTGCCTCTCTGTGACCGGCGCCTCCGCCACACGCCCATCACACACTCAGCCTATACAGACAGCAAGCAGGCAGGGCAAGAGGATGGCACCAGCGCCGCCCGTGCCGGCGCCGCCGGCCGATGCGGACGGGCAGGCCTTCGCCTACCGTGAGGTGCGTCGTGCGTGTGTGATGGGCCGCCCGCGCGAGGAAGAGAGAGACACAGCGTTATTGCACACAGGCGTGTGTGCAGAAATGAAGGGAGAGCAAGGCGGCGGGGCGCAGCCCCCGTGGGGGTTGGATTGCGCGGGGGAGAGGTGTGCTCCACAGTTCTCAACCCTCTCGACCGCTCCACCTCTCTCTCCTCAGATCCACCCTCCCACCAACGTGACGTTCGCGCACGCCCTGCACTGGACCCGGGCAGGGCGGGCGGCGACCCGCACCCCGCCCGCCCCGGGCTCCCCCGCCCCACCCCCCGTCCCTTTCCCACCCGACCTGGCAGTCATCACCGGGTCCACCCTCACCATTTTCACGGTGCGCGTGCCCGGGGACGCCCCAGGGGACGGCGGCCTGCGCGGGCCCGCCTGGCCGGGCGGCGCCGACCTGGACGCGGCCCGGCTGGAGGTGGCGGCCGTGGTGCCCTTGGCCGGCGTGCCGACGGGGGCGGCCGTGTTGAAGGGGCGGGCCGGCCCAGCGGGGACGCACGACCTGGGCGCGGCCGGTGCCAGCCCGCCCCCGCCCCCCGCCCGCGACGCGCTCGTCCTCTCCTTCCGGGATGCCAAAGCCGTCGTCCTGGACTGGGACCCCGTCGCGGCCGCGCCCGTGCCCACCTCCCTGCACAGCTTTGAGGGGAGCGGGAGCGGGAGCGGCGGAGGTGAGGAGGGGGAGGAGGAGGAGGAGGCCGCGGCCGCGGCCGCCCCTCTGCCGGCCGTCGCGGCCGACCCGGGCGGCGGGCGGGCGGTCTGGCCCCGCCCGCCCGTCGTGGCGGCCGACCCGGACGGCCGCCTGGCCGCCGTCTCCTACTACGGCACCGCCCTGGCCCTGCTGCCGCCCGTGGACGCGGACGCCCTGGACGCGGTGCTGGGCGGGGTGCGCGGCGGGTCGCCGGGCGCGGGCGGCACGGCCCGCCACCACCCGCCCGCCCGGCCGACCTCTGTCGGCAACGCGACCCTCCTCGACCTGGCCTCCCTGCCCGGCGGCCTGGGCATTCGGGACGTGATTGCGGTGTCCTTTGCCCACCGGTGCGCGGCGCCGACGCTGCTGGTCCTGCACGCGGTGACCGCGTCCTGGCCCGGCATCGCCCGCGGCGCGGCGGGCGGCGGCGGGAGCGGCACCGGCAGCGCGGCCGGCGGCGGCCCCGACGGGGCGTCCCTCATCGCGCTCGCGCTCGACCCGGCCGGGCGCGTCCCGCCAACGCCCCTGTGGCGGGTGGGCGGGCTGCCCTCCGATTCGCGGGCCTTGGCCCCCGCCCCCGGCGGCGGCGTCCTGGTCCTCGCCCACCGCCTCCTGGTGTGGGTCCCTCCCGGCGGGGGCGGCCCGGGCGGCCCCGGCCCCGCGGCCGCCCTGTCCCCCCGCGCACTCCCCGGCCCGCCCCCGCCCCGCCTGGAGCTGGACCCCCTGCGCGAGCTGCCCTCCCTGACCGCCGCCCGCCACGCCCGGCGGTGGGGCCACGTCCTGCACCCGGACGCGGCGCCCGCTCTGGCGGTGGGCGCGGCGCCGCCGCCGCCCGGGCTTGACGCGGACGCGTGCGGGGCCGCGGTCGCCTGGCTCTCCCCGTCGGTCGCGCTGGTGGCGCTGGCCAATGGGCAGGTCCTGACCGTCACCGCGGCGGCGGCCTCGCCGGGTGGGCCCGTGTCCCGCCTGGAGGTCGCCCCCGCTGGCGTGGCCTCGCCCGCGGCCCCCGGCGGCCTGGCGCCCGCGGGGGCGGGCCTGCTCTTCCTGGGGTCGTGGGGCGGCGACTCCCTGCTGCTGCGGGCCGAGGTGGTGGGTGGGGGCGGGGGTGGCGAGCCGGCGGGCCGCCGCCGGGGGCGGGCTGCGGCGGCCACCGCCCCGCTGCTGACGGCCGCGCCGACCAACGACGCCGGGACCGCAGCCGTGAAAAAGGAGGAGGAGGAGGAGGAGGAGGAGGGCGGGGGCGGCGGGGGCGGCGGAGGAGATCCGATGGACGCGGAGGGCGCGCTGCTGCTGGTCACAGTCGCCCGGCCCGCTGGAGAGGCCAAGGGCGGCAAGGGCGACGCCCCCACCGCCGCCGCCGCCGCCACCGCCCCCACCCCGACCGTCCACCTGCGCGTCGTGGACACCCTGCCCGGCCTGGGCCCCATCCGGGCCCTGGCCTCCGCGCCCGCGGACGCGGCCGTCCTGGGCGGCGCGTCGGCCGCGGCCGCGGCCGCCGCCGCGGGCGCGGGTGCGCCCGGCTTCCTCGCCGCCGCGGTCGGCGTGGGGCGGGCGGGCGCCCTGGCCCTGCTGCGCCGGTGCGTGGTGCCGGAAGTCATCACCGCCGTCCCCCTGCCCGGCCTGGCGGGCGCGTGGACGCTGTGTTTGGCTGAGGAAGAGCGGGGCTGGGGCGGCGGGAGCGGCGGCAGGAGCGCCCCGCCCCCGCCGGGCGCTGGGCCGGGCGCGCCGCTCGGCCACCACACCGTCATGCTCCTCACCGTCGGCCCCTCCACCCGGGCCCTGCGCACGGGGGCGGGCCTGGACGAGATGCCGGCCCCGCCGGGCGGGCCCGAGGCCGGGTGGGAGACGGGGTCGCCCACGCTGGCGGCGGGCACGATGGGCGGCGGCGCGTTTGCGGCCCAGGTCACCCCCCGGGCCGTCGTCCTCATGGCGAGCGGCGGGCGGGGGCGGGCCGAGACGGTGGCCCGCCCGGGCGGCATCCTGTCCGGGTGCGTGCTGGGGGCGGTCGCGGAGGAGGAGGAGGAGGAGGGCGGGCAGCGCGGCGGCGGCGCCGCCCCATCCCCGTCCTCCCTGACCGCCGCGGGCGCGGTCGGCCTGCGCACGCCGGGCGGCGGGGCGGAGGTCCTCGCGCTCGACCCCCTGGCGGGCGGGCTGGTCGCCCTGACCATCCCGGGGCTGGCCGCCTCTGCCTCCGCCTCGCCCATCACCGCCCTGGCCCTGTTCCGTGACGCCCGCCACTGGTTTGGCGGGGGCACGGGCGCGGGCGCGCACGCCGCGCCGCACGCCGCCTCCCTGCCCTCCCCGCCCCCCGGCCCCGCCCTCGCGGCCGCCGCGCGCGCGGACGGCCGCCTGGACCTCTTCCGCCTGGACGACGGCGCGCACGTGGCCTCCTACGCCGGCCTGGCCGACGGGTCCGCCTGGCTGACGAGAGGCCTGGTCGGCGATGCGCCCCCCCCCGCCGGCGGCGGCGGCGGCGGCGGCCTGCCCCCGCCCATCACGGACCTGCTGGTGGCGGCGTTCCCGTCCCCCGCGGGCGACGCGGGCGGGGTGGTGCACGACGCGCCCCTCCTCCTCGCCTCCGCCGCGGACGGCCGCCTGTTCGCGTACCGCGCCGTCCAGGCGCCCACGGACGAGGAGGGCGGCGATGCCTCCTCCTCCACCCCGGGCTGGGCCCGCCTGGCCGTGCCGGGACTGGACGCGGCGGCGGCCCCCGTCCACCCAGCCCCCGGCACGCCCGGCGGGCCCGCCTGGTCCGCCTCGGCGCGCGACCCCTCCCGCCCGGCCCCGCCCCGCCTGACCCGGTTCGAGTCCCTGGGCGAGGCCCCGCCCCGAGTCTCCGGCTTCTTCGTGGCGGGGGACAGGCCGGCTTGGGTGGTGGCGGCCCGGGGCGGCCTGGTCGCCCACCCGGCCTGGCCGGGCGGGGGCGGGGCGCCGCCCACCCTCGGCTTTGCCCCCTTCCACAACGCCAACTGCGCGCACGGCTTCGTCCTGGCGGTGGGCCCCCCCACGGAGGCCGCCGTGCCCGTCGGCGGCTTTGACGCTGCCCCCGCCGCCGCCGCCGCCGCCGCTGCTGCCCAGCAGGGCGTGCTGCGGGTGTGCGCCATGCCGGCGGGGACCCGGCTGGACGGGCCCTGGCCGACCGCCCGCCTCGCCCTGCGGGCGGAGCCGGCGGCCCTCGCCTGGCACGGCCCCGGCCGCCTGTGGGCGGTCGCGCTCACCCGGGCCCGCGTCCCCGGCGCGGCCGCGGGCCTGGCCGACCCGGGCAAGCCGCCCCAGGACCCGGGCGGCGACCCGGCGGCGGCGTACGCCTACGTCGCGGCGGGCGGGCCGCACGGCCCCCCCGGCGAGCCGGGCTCCACGCCCGGCGTGACAGCCGCGTCCGCGGCGGCCGCGGCGGCTGCGCAGCCGTCCCCGCCCATCCCAGGCGCCCCGCCGCCCTGCCTGCCGCCGCCACCCCTGGACGAGGTGCGCCTGCTGTCGTCGGAGGGGCTGGACACGCTGTGGCGGGCGGCCCTGGCCCCCGGGGAGGCCGCCTCCTCGGTCGCGTCAGTGTCCCTGCGTGAGGGCGGGCCGGTCGCGCCGGCGAGGCCGGGGGTCGCGCCGGCTCCACCGCCCGCCCCGGGCGCGGGCGCCCTGGCCGAGCTGGTCGCGGTCGGCACCGCCATCACGGGGTGCGGGGAGGACTACCCCGCGACGGGGCGGGTCCTGCTCATCGAGGTGCGGCGGGCGGGCGAGCCCGCGGCCGGCGGGGCGGAGGGCCTGCCTGGGTGCCGCCGCGGGCGGGCGCCCCTGAAAACGCGCGGGGGCGCCGGCACCGCCACCGCCGCCCCCCCCGCCTGGGAGGCCGAAATCATCTACTCCCGCGAGTTCCGGGGCCCCGTCACCACCCTGGCGGCCATGGACGGCGCGCTGGTCGTGTCGTACGGCTCCCGGGTGGAGGCCCTGGCCTGGGCGGGCGGGCGCCTGCGGCGGACGGCGTTCCACGACGGCCCCTGGGCCGTCGCGGGCGTGGCCGTCGTCAAGAACTTCGTCGTCGCGGCGGACGCCATCGCGGGCCTGCGCTTCCTGCACGCCATCGCGGGCGTGCGCAACTTCATCGAGCTGGCCAAGGAGTGGGACGCGTCGGCGGGGGTCGGGGTCACGTCCGCGGTCTGCGGGCGCAAGCTGTGCCTAGTGTCGACGGACGCGGGCGGGGCCGTGCGGGCGGCCGCCTACGACGCCGCCCACCCGGATTCCTGGCGGGGCAAGCGGCTGGTCCCCCTGGGCGCCCTGCACATGGGGAGCGTGGGGACGGCCTGCCTGGGGGGCGGGGTCCGGGCGCGGCTGCCCCCCCCCCCCAGCAGCGGGCGGGGGGGCGCGCCGCCCCCGCCGCCGCCGCGGGTGCAGGCGGCGCTGGTGGGGCGGGCGGACGGGGGGCTGGCCGCCCTGCTGCCCCTGGCCGACCCGGCGGCCGCCGCGGCGCTCACCCGCCTGGAGGCGGCCGCCTGGACGGGCCTGCCGCACGCGGCGGGGCTCAACCCGGCCGCCTGGCGGGCGCGGCACGTCGGCCGCACGCCCGCGGCGCTGGGCGGCGGCGCGCGCTGGGGCGGCCGCCCGCCCCCCGCCCGAGGCATCCTGGACGGCGACCTGCTGGCCCGGGCGGCGGCGGCGCCCCGCCCCGTCCTGGCCCGCCTGGCCGCGGCGGCGGGGCTGGAGGGTGGCGGGGCGGCCGCGGGCGCGGCGGTCGGGGGCGGGGTGGTGGGCGCGGTCGACCTGGCCTTGTGAAAAAATGGTTTCAGATATGATGAAAATTAAAATTGATGGAATGACATGGATGGATGGGTCTGGGTCCGCTCCTCGTGCCGCGCCGCGCCACCCCGCGCCGCTGGCGCGGCGCCTGTCCTCCCTTTTTTGCTGCCTCTCGAGGAAAAAAGGCAGGCCAGGAAGGCTGCCCCCACCTTCACGAGAAGGTGGGGTCATTGGTGCTTTCGGCGAGACGAAAGGCGAGCGAGAGCGTGGCGCACCTGGCTCCTCTCCTCCTCTCCCTCCCCCCCGCGCGCGCGCCGGCCGCCCGCGACCGTCCCTCGCCTCCATCCCGCCACGATCCTGCGACCATGGCGCGCATGGAGGATCTGCCCGAGGACTCGTGCGGCCTGTGTCTGGAGGACGTGCCGGTGAGTGGATAGGGGGACGAGGAAAGACGAGGCGGCGGTGGGGGCGGCGTTTTCGCGTGCTCTCGGGCGTGCACTCGGGCGCGCGGCGTTCGGTGGCCCCCCGGCGGCCGGCCCGGGCGCCGCCAGCCGCAAATCGGGCCGCCCATTATGTCAAGCTGCGACTTGTCAAAGTCCATGCCGGGGGCCTGGGCGCGCGGCGGGCCAAAGCCCGCGGCCGCGGCGGAGGAGAGGCGAGGCAGAGAGGCGGCACACCCCTATCACACCGCCTCACGCCGCCGCTATCACGCCGTTCCTCCCGCCCGTGTTCCTCCCTCCCAAACGCCCCTCCGCGCGCGCGCCCTCACCTTCCCCTCACGCCCTCCTCCCCCCCCCCTTTCACAGGCCCTGAAGCTCATAGATGAAAAGCACCTGCGATTCATCAAGGACGCGGGCGCCGGGACCTTTGCCCGCGGTGAGTCGCCGCCTTTTTTTTCTGTTCCCCTATTCCCGTCAGCTGGAACAAAGAAGCGCTCTGCATGGGCGGCAAGGTCCCGCCGCCGCCCCGGCGCTGTGACGAGCGAGGCCCTACCAATTCGCTGCGCCCCCCTCGCCAAGGCGCGGGCTTGGGCCGCGGGCCACGCCCTCCGACGGGGGCGTGGCGGTGGCGTAGATGGGAGGGCCGGGGCGATCGAGAGAGCACACGCTCGAGAGGCGCGAAGGGGAGCACGCCGATTGCGCGCCGCCTCCTCGACCCCCCCC
>Ga0114918_10005940_pt1 | contig 10399 bp, 5 predicted proteins | sample LantaG_FD_87015 | JGI IMG/M metagenome (GOLD analysis project Ga0114918, IMG submission 87015) | Deep subsurface microbial communities from Baltic Sea to uncover new lineages of life (NeLLi) - Landsort_02402 metaG | ecosystem: Environmental > Aquatic > Marine > Oceanic > Sediment | place: Baltic...
CTCCGCTGCCTCCCCCTCTCGGGGAGCTCCCCGCGGCGCCGCCGCTGCTGGAGGTCGGCGCCCGCGCACGAGGAGGAGGAGGAAACGCCAGCGGCAGCAGCGGCCGCGCCTCTTCGGCCTCTGCCTCCGGCGGGGCGGCGGCTTGCGGCGCAACTGCCGTGGCCGCGGTCCCTTTCGAGGACTGGCTCGATGCCACGCTGCGAGAGATGGGCGGCGAGGAGAGCCCCACGGCGGCGGTCGCTGCGGAGGCGGGGAGCAGGGGCCACGGGAGCAGCGGAGGCACCGGCGGCGGCAGCGGCGGCAGCGGCAACGGCAACGGCAACAGAGGAGGCGCCACAAACGCGAACGGAAACGCGACGCTGCTGCTCGCGACGAGGAGGAGGAGGTCTCACTCCTCCTCGGGCTCGAGGCTGGGGTCCGCGGAGGGGGCCGGAGGGCGAGGAGGAGGCGGCGGAGGGACGATCGTGGACTTGTTTTGATTGAAGTGGAGGGAGAGAGGGAGAGAGAGAAGCGGTTTTTTCTTTTTTCCGGTCCGAGGTACCTTCTTTCTTTGTTTTCTTTTTTTCCTTTCCTTCGAATCCGTCCCTGATTTCGTTTTTGGGGGTGTGTGTCGTTTCCGTGCGATTCTCTTTGCTTCGTGACGTGTAACAGCGCGCGCGGAAGGGAGAAAGAGAGTGATAGAGAAAGTAAAAAGCAGCAGAAGAAGAAACTTCGGCGCGCGACTTCGTCAACCCTAAATCTTTTTTCTTTCTTTCTTTGTTCTTCTTCTCATCCTTTACACCTTTATCAACTTGAGTCGCTTTTTTATTTTCTCCGGAGTCGACGAATACCTTGAAGGCACTTTTTCTCTCTTTTTTCTTTCTCTGCCGATCGAAAGCAAAAAACCGGGACAAACAAAACAACAAAGCAACGGAAAACAATAAGAAGAATGCGAAATTCTTCATCTTTGAAAAAATGAAAAAGAGGACGAGAGGAGGAAGACTTTCCCTCTGTCTTCCTCTCTCTCTCTCTACTTTATTCTGAGGTCGATCCCTCTTCTTCCCCGATTTAATTCCCGTTTAGAGCGCTTCGCTATCGCGGCCCCTGTATTAGCAAAGCAATTATGAAAAGCAAAGAAGCAAAAAAAATCGAAAAATCAAAGAAGTCAAGGAGGAGGAACAAGAGCTTGCTGCTGCTGCTGCTGTTCCTCCTCCTCCGCCGCTCTCGCTCTCGCCTCTTCCGCCGCTCTCGCCGCCTCTACCGCCTCTTCCGCCTCTGCGGCCCTGGCGTGCTCCGCCAGCGCCGCGGCCGCCGCGGGACCGTCGACGCTCGGGTTGAAGAACGGGCTCACGGCGGGGCCCCTCTGCCTCTTCTTCTTCTCTTTCTCTTTCTCTTTCTTCTTCTCGAGCAGCGGAGGAGGAGAAAGAGGAAGAGGAAGAGAAGAAGAAGCAAAGACGGCCCCGCTGCCGCTGCCGCTGCCGCTGCCGCTGCTCCTCCACAGGCACTTTTGGTAACACCCCTCCTCGCCGCACCGGCCCTTCTTCCTCGCCTTGCAGACCTCGCAGCGCCCGGAAGGGGAGGAGGAGGAAGGAGGAGGAGGAGGAGGAGCAGGAGCAGGGAGGAGGAGGAGGAAGGGAGGCGGAGGAGCGGAGGAAGCGGCAGCGTCCGCAAACGCCCTCGCCCTCGCCGCTGCCGCCGCCGCGGCCGCGGCCGCCGCTGCCCGCTCCTCCTTGCCGAACCCTTCCCCGCGCCAGTCGGCGGGCCTCTTGAGGCACTTTTTGTAGCAGCAGACCTCGCCACACCGGCCCTTCTTGCGGGCCACGCAGAGCTCGCAGCGGGGGGTGACTTGCCTGCTGGTGCTGTTGCCGTTGCCGTTGTTGCCGTTGCTGCCCGAGAGCTTCGTCGCCGCCGCCGCCGCCGCCGCCGTCGTCGGGGGCAAAGTCGAGGGCGAAGTCGAGGGCGAAGGAGGTTTCGAGAAAGGGGCGAGAGGCAGCGGCGGCGTCGGCGTCGGGACCGGCGCCGGCGCCGAGGGCGTGTTGCCCCTGGAGCTCGTCGTCGTCATCGTCGTCGCAACGGCTGCCGGAGGAGGAGGAGGAGGAGAAGCGGCGGCGAGCGAAGCGGCGGCGGCGCCCGTGGACCCGAGTACCTCCTTCCCCACCAGCGACGCCACCACCCTGCCCCCGTCTCCTCGCAGCACGTTCGAGCACCCCGATCCCGCCCCCGTACCGCCGCAGTCTGCGCCGTGGCGCTGCACGCACCAGGCGCAGCGCTGCGAGGAAGAAGAGCCGGAGCCGAGGTTCGAGTTTGGGTTATTGCTATTATTGCCGCCGCCGTTGCCGCTCCTCTTGCGGGCTGCGAGGCGCGCGGCCTTGAGCGCGTCGCCGCCGTCCCTGGCCTCTGGCGGCGGGGGCAAGGCTATGGCCTGCGTCGTTGTGTGCGGGGGCAGGGGGGGAGAAGGAGGAGAAGAAGGGGGAGGAGGAGGAAGCGCGAAAGCAAGCGCCGCCGGAGCGGCGCCTTCTCCTCCCTCTCCTTCCTCTCGCTCTCCCTCTCCTCCCTCCTCGCCGTCCGTCTCCACCTCCACCTCCACCGCCACCTCGGGCAGGAACCTCGGCTGCGGGCCACTCACACCACCTCCTCCGTTCACCACGACCCCTCTCGCCCTCAGGGAGCGCAGCACCGATTCGCGGCCGGCCTCCAGCCTCGCCGCGAGCGACGGCCACTCCATCGGATCCGTGAGGACTCTCGCGGTCGTCCTGGGCGACCACAGCTGCAGCGCCTCGACGTCGCCGTCGTCGTATGCGAGGGTGTGCTGCATCATGCGGGGGTCGAAGGAGACGACGGTGGCGGGGTACCTGTTTTGAAGTTGGAGGTTGAAGTTTTTGTTTTGACGGGAGAGAGGAAAGTGAGATTTTGTTTTCGTCGAAAAAAAAACCCGAAAACGAAAAAAAACCCGACTTCGGAAAAAAAAAGTTCAAAAAAATATCTCCTCACCAGGCCCTGTCCGCGGGCCACCACGTCGCGAGCCTCGCCCCGGCAGCGGCCCACCCCATCGAGGCCACCTGCGCCCCGGCGTGGCCGGCCTCGGCGGCGGCAGCTGCCCTGGCCCTGAAGCAGCGCCTGTCGCGCCCGGCGGAGCCGTCGCACGAGGCGCAGCCGCCGCAGCGCGCGCCCCTCCGCGCCGCCAGAGCGCGCGCGGCCGCGGCCGCCGCCGCCGCCCCTCCCCGGCGGGCGGCCGCCGCCAGCAGCGGAGAGCCCCGCTGCTGCTCCTGCCCCTGCTCCTCGGAGGGCGGCAGCAGCTGCTCCTTGGCGGCGACGAGAGCCACGGCCTCGTCCACGGCGCGGGAGTAGCAGGGGTCGCGCGCGAGGTGAGCGGGGACGCCACGAGAGGAAGAGTGAGAAGGAGAAGAAGAGGGAGAGGGAGAAGAGGGAGATGAACTCGACGGCGGCGGCGGCGGCGGAGGGTCCCGACCGAGGAAGGCCTCCAGGTCCCTCGGCCGCACCCACCTCGCGGGCATGCGGGGCGGGCCCCCTCCCGCGATGACCACCACGAGCACGCGGCGCTCCCCTTTCCCCTGCTGCGTTTGCGGTGTTTGCTGCGGCTGCTTCTGCTTCCTGCCAAAGACCGCCCTCGCCGCCGTCGTCTTCCGACCTCCAGGGGAAGCAAGCGGCAGCGACGCGGCTCTGTCTTCGAAGGGCAGCAGCGCGACCAGCGAAGCGGGGATCGTCCTCCCCGATGGCAAGTCGAAAGGGTCGATGACCTCGGCGGGCCACCAGTCCGTCGGGGTGCGCTCCAGATCGGGGTCCGGGTCCGAACTGCCGCTGCCGGTTCCGCCGCTCGCGCGCCTCGTTGCTCCTCCTCCGCCGCTTCCGCCGCGCGCCGCCGCCGCCGCCGGGGCGACAAACGGCGCGAGCGCGAGAGCAGCGCCCATCTGCTGCTGCTGCTGCTGCCGCCTCTTCCTCTCCTCCCTCTCCTTCTCCCTCTCCTCGGCCGCGGCGGCGTTTGCGGCCTTCTTCGCTGCCCTCTCCCTTTTCGCCTCCTCGAGCAGCCGCTGCTTCTCCTCCTTCTTCTTCCTCCTCTCTTCCTTTCGGGCGTCGATCTCCTCGCGAGTCGGCTTTTTGTTTTTCCTCTTTGGTGCCGCCGCAGCCGCCGAGGAGGGGGAGTTCGAAGACGGGACGTGGCCCTTGAGGACGGCGGCGACGTCCGGGGCGATCTTGGAGACGCGGCCGCTCCTGGAGACGCGGGCGGTGAGGAGGGAGGAGGGAGGAGGAGGAGGAGGCGCGGGGTTTTCCTCCTCTTCTCCTTCTTCTTTTTCTTCGGCGGCGACGGCGGGAGTTTCGGGCGTAGCAGGCGCTTCCTCTTCTTCCATTTCCTCTTCCTCTTCCTCCTCTTCCTCGTCATCGTCCGAAGGAGACTCTTCCTGCTCCTCCTCGTCGTTCTTCTCTCCTAGCGGCAGAGGAGGAGCCGGAGGGGCATCGGAAGCAGCGGGAGCAGGAGCGGCGGCGGCGGCGGCAGTCTCTTCGACCTCTTGGACCTCCACCTCTTCCGCCGCCGCCCCTCCTCCCCCGATCGCTCCCCCTTCTCCTCCTTCGCCGCTCACGCGCATCGCCTCGGCCGCGGCCTCCACCGCGGCGACGGCCCCGGGGGAGAAGATACCGAGCTCCTCTGCTTCTTTCTCCTCTTCCTCCTCCTCTCGTTGCTCTTCCTCTTCCGCTGCTGCCGCTCCTCGCTCTTCTTCTTCTCCTTCTTCCGCCTCGGGCTCAGCTGCCACAGCGGCAGCGGCAGCCGGAGCAGCAGCAGCAGCAGCAGCAGCAGCAGCAGCAGCAGCAGCAGCAGCAGCAGCAGCAGCAGCAGCAGCAGCGACCGAGGCAATCGGAGCGGGAGTGGCAGGAGGAGGGGCAGCAGCGGGAGCAGCAGTTGCGGCAGGGGAGGCGGTTGTAATTTCGACTCCGATTCTGGGAATCTTGCTCCAGACGATCTCTCCGACGGCGTCCGGCCTGTTGACGCCCGGCAGCCTCGCGGCCTCGACCTCCTCGGGGGCCACCCCCACGGGAAGCTCGATCCCGCACTCCCTGGTCGCCGTCGCCACGGCCGTGACGTCCCACCCTTGCTCTCGCATCCGGGAGAGGTAGGTGAGCATGGCTCTTTCCGGCAGAGGAAGTAAAGGGCCCGTGACGAAGTCGCCGATCGGGATCAGGGGGACGCAGACGGGGGCGTCGCAGGCGCGGGCGGCGTGCCTGCCCTGTCCCGCGACGTACCAGGCGGCGCGGGGCCAGGAGACGCGCGGCCTCTTGTGGGCGGGGAGCGGGCGGCGGCGCTTCTTGCTGCTGCTGCTCTTGGAGGGAGGAGAGGGAGGAGAGGGAGGAGAGGAAGAAGGGGAGAAAGGCTTCTTCGTCTTCTTGCTCCCTTCTCCTTCTCCTCCCTCTCCGTCTCCCTCTCCCTGGATGTCGTTGCCCGTCCCTCCCACGCCGGCCTCGTCGTCGGACTCGTCCCTCGCGGCGGCCCTCCCCGAGGGCAGGGTGAGCGCGGCCTGGAACTCGGCGGGGCTGAGGCCGGCGAAGGAAGACTGCAGCGTTCGGACCTTTCTCGTCCTCTTCTTCTTTCTGTTCGCTTCCGCTCCCGCCTCCGCTTCCGCCTCCGCCGCCTCGTCGGCGACGGTGGCGAGCGCCAGGCCCCCAGCAGCGGCGGCGAGGGGGTCGACGACGGGGTCCGGGTTGGCCTCCTCGTCCGAGGCCGAGGAGGAGGAAGGGGAGCGGGAACGAGAGCGGCGGCCTTCTCCGCCGTCGCCGCCGCCGCCGCCGCTTTCGTTTTCGTTTTCGTTTCCGTTTCCGTTCCCTCCGCTTCCCCCTCCTCCTCCTTTCCTCCCGCGCACCGAGTAGTCCACCATGGCCTCGCACCCCGTCGTCGCCACGTACGAGTACCACTCGGCGGCAGCCACCAGCGGCTCCCCGACGCTCGAGAGGCCCGGCGAGCGGAGGAGAGAGAGGGAGGAGGGAGAGAGGACTCCAAGAGCTTCGCCGGCAGAGGCCGTCGCGGCGGCCGCGAGAGCTTTTCCGTCGTCGCCTTCTTCTCCTCCTCCTCCATAGCCCCACCCGCGAGCCCCGACCTCCCCGGCGTCCTCCCCGAGCATCGGCGCGTCATTGGGGCCCACGACGTACTTGTACTCTGCTGGGCGGGCCAGCCTCTCCCCCAGCCAGCGGCTCACGGGGACGGCGACGGCGTTGCCTACCATCTCCCATCTCGCGTACTTCTTGCTCTCCTCCCCAACCGCCGACAGCACTCGACCTCCGCCGCCGCTTCCTCCTCCCGCCTCGTTCGGCCCCGCGCCGGCCTCGGACCTCTCCGCCAACCTGGCCCCACCGGACCGGGAGTTGTAGCACCCTCCGGGCCCGGCCAGGGGCCAGCAGGGGCTTGTCCAGCCCGCGGGGAGCCCTTGCAGCCGCTCTGCGTCGTGCGTCGGCAGGATCCCGCAGACGCCCTTCTTCTCTTTTCCATGTCCATTTCCGTTCTCGCTTTCTCTGCTCTCCCCCAAAACCTGCACGTCCGTCCTTCCAGGCAGCAGCAAACCCAAAGACACGTTGGTCGTCTTGATCGTGGGCGCGACGTCGAGCGAGGGCTGCGACTGCGCGTTTCCCAGGTCGACCGCGAACGCTACAGGCCGTCGGCCGCCGTCGGCGCGCCTGGCGGAGAGCAGCTGCGGCGGAAAGTTTGCGGTTTCTCCTCCGTTCTTCTTCTCCTTCGCCGCCGAGGCCCTTTTAGCGCGCTTGCTGGCGCGCGTGCCGTGCTGGTCGGCGTTATCGGCGCCCTCGCCCTCCTCGCCCTCCTCCTCGGAGTCGGAGGAGCCTTTGTCTTCTTCCGCCTCCTCCTCTCCTCCACCTCCACCTTCACCTCCACCTCCTCCTCCACCTCCACCTCCACCTCCACCGTTGCCCAGCCCCCCCCCCTTCCCCGCCGCGGGCAGCTTCCCCCCTCTGACGAACCTCGCGCACCGGAAGCACGGCGCCCCGTGCACGCTCACGCAGCCCCCCCTGCACCTCGACGCGCCCTGCGCCAGCAGCACGTCGCGGGCGTCGCCGTGCAGGGAGGCCAGGAAGAAGACGCGGCGGCGGCGGTGCGGCAGGCCGAAGGCGGCAGCGTTGACAACACGATGAGCCCACGAGGTGTAGCCGAGCTTCTCGAACTGCGACGCGAGCCAGGCGACGGGCGGGGCGCCCAGAGCGGGAGCGGAAGCGGGGTCTCTCTTGAGCTTGGGAGGGGACTTCTGTCTGTCGAGGAGCGCCTCGACGTTCTCGAGCAGCACCCACTCGACGGGCCTCTGCCTGTCCGAAGCGGACTTGAGGAGGCGGATGACGTGCTTTACCTGATTGTTGAGAGTTGGAATTGGAGTTTTTCATTCGGGGAGAGGGTGAGAGAAGAAGGAAGAGCGAAAAAAAACCAGAAGAAAATTTCAAAACAAAAATTCAAAAATTTATGAAAAAAATCTCCGCACCAGCCCCGAAGCCCTCCCGTCGAGCCCGGCCCTGAGCCCGGCGCGGGAGACGTCGACGCAGGGGAAGCCGGCGACGACGAGGTCGATGCCCTTTGGAAATGAATTGGGGGTTTCGAGAGGAAGAAGAAGAAGAAGAAGAGAAAGAAGAGGAAGGGTGAGGCTGAGTTTTTTTTTTTTTTTGCTTCAGCCGCCGGCGGCTCTGTCCACCCTCTCTCCCTCCCTTATCCCTTCCTCTCTCCTCCTTCTCACCTCTGGCAGAGACTGCAGCGAGCGGATGTCGTGGGCGAGCTCCACCCCGGGGAAGTGCTCCGAGAGGACCTGGCGTTTTTTAGAATTTTAATGAAAGGGAATTAAAAAGGGGCGCGCGTTTTTGAGCCCTTCTTGCTTCTCGGAAATGGAGGAGAAACGTCGAGAGATCGCGACCGGTCGAGGCATGGGGGACCGCAAAAAGGAAAAAAAAGGCGAGATCTTTCTCCTCGCATCATCTCTCTTTCTCTCTTCTCTTCCTTTCTTCTTCTCTCCTCTAACCCTCACCTGCTGCGCTCCGGGGTCGCTCTCGCATTGCAGGACGATATCGTGGCCGGCCTGCGTTGGATCGAGTCGCGTTTTATCGTGGAAAAAAGAGAAGGTAAGTGTTTTGCTTTTCTTCCCGAAAAAGAAAACAGCACGCCGCTGGCTAATTTGCTAATCTTCTCGAAAACCAAACTCCTCACCTCTTCCAGGCCCTTGTCCATGCCTCCACACCCCGAAAAGAGCGAGGCAATACGCAACCTACGCCCTGGTGGAGACATGGGAGGAATGAAGATCGCAAAAAGAAGAAAAGAGCTGCGATTTGGACGGGCAATTGAGAAAAAAGCTAACGAACGAAAAAACAAAAAGCAAAAGAGGTTGTTGCTGAGATGTTAAGTGACTCATCCTTTTTCTCTTTCTCTTTCTGTTTTTTTTTTTTACACACGCTCTCTCCACTTGGGAGAAATCGTCGAACAAAGAAAAAAGAAACAAGGAAGAAGAAAAGAATTCGGTTTTGAATGAATGAAGTGTAAGAGAAAAGAATTCAAGCAAGGGTGTTTTTATAGGAGGCCAAGAGCCCTCCTCCTCCTCCTCTGCCGCCGCGCTGCTGCCGCTGCCGCTGCTGCTTCTTCAGCGACGACGGAGAGAACAGCGCCACGATGTTCGCGGCCTTCTCGACGGCGCGGGCCACGCACGCAGCGCTGGATGCCTCCTCCGCGGAAACGGCGGCAGAAGGAGCAGCAGCAGCAGCAGCAGCTGCAGCAGCGACGGCGACTGCTGCAGAGGTCTCTGCCGAAGATGACGACGGCGAAGTCGACGACAAAAGAGGAGCAGCCTTTGTGATCTCCGCCATGAGCTTCTGCGTGCGAGCGACGAAGTGGTCCTTCACCAGGGTCCAGCTCTCGGCGAGGGTGTCGAGGCGGGAGGCCGCGGCGAGGAAGTCTGTCGCGGCTGCTGCTGCGGCGACTGCAGAAGAAGACGAGGAAGGAGGGGAGAGTTTCGTCGCTTTCGTCGTCGTCGGAGGAGGAGGCGACGGCGACGAAGACTGAGTCTTTCCGAGAGCGATGGCAGCAGCAGCAGCCGTTGCCGCCGTTCCCCCCTCTTCGTTCTTCACAGCCGTGATCAACTCAACGACCTTTGGCGTCGATTTCGGGGGCGACTTGGGGGGCAGCCTGGCGGAAAGCCGCGTCCTCTTGCTTTGCTGCTGCTGCCCTCTTTCCTCCTCCTCGGTCTCGTCGTCGTCGCCGTCGTAGCTGCTGCTGGTGCCTCCGTCTTCGTCTTCTTCGTCTTCTTCCTCTTCGGGAGAAGAGATCCCGTTTGCCGTCGTCGCTTCCGGGGTCATCGCTGGAGGAGGAGGAGGCGGAGAAGCTGCGACAGGAGCGGGAGCAACAGCAGCAACAGCGGGAACAGCAGGAGTGGCAGCGGCGGAAGAGGCCAGCAGAGCGGCGGCCGCGGCGGCAACGAGCGCGGCGGCCGCGGCGGGAGAGGTCGTCGCGGCCGCCAGAGAGACCTCCGCCTCCCAATCGTGCGACGGCTCGCTAATGTAGGTGACGCGAGCGCGCTTCTTGGTGGTGGAGGCTTGCCTGGCGTTGCCGCCCGCGACGGCGCTGGCGGTGGCGGCGACTGCGGCGGAAGAGCTCGGCGGCTGCTGCTTCTCTCGCTCTCCCTCGACCGACGACGGCGACGGCGAAGGGTGCGGGGCAACAGTTGCTTCCATCGCCGAAGCAGAGGCCGGGAACAGCGGGGCGCACAGGAGCTCGAGCTCTGCCTCGTCGCGGATCAGAGGCATCTGTTTTTGTGTGTGGAGCGGGAGGAGGCGGAGGGAACGAGAAGGAAGAGGCGTCAGTCTTTGGTTGCTTCGACGAAAAAAAACAGGCGACGGCCCCTTTCGATTTTCTTTTTTTCGCGACGAACGATGGACGAAAAAGAAAAAGAAAAGCTCCCTCCCTCCTTCTCTCAACTGACGCCACTCTCTAATCCTCTCCTGCCCTCGAAACGACTCACATTGTCAATTAGAGCTCAGCCTTTATGAGAAAGGTGAAAAGCGAGCGCAGAAGGGCGCTTTTCGGAAAGACAGAAAAAGAGGGAGTTGGAAGCAGAATTGCGAAAAAGGCGTTGTTGGGTTCCGCGCTCTGCCTCTCTCTCTCTGTCTTTCTCTGCGCCTCGCCGCTCCCTTAGCGACCGCTCGACATGTCAGAATAGCTCGAGAGGCTCGTTTGGTGTGGAAAAAGGGGCGGGCTTGAAGGCGCGGAGAGAGGGCGCAGCCCCGGTTTGAAGAGAGAGAGAGAGGCGAAAAAAAATAAAAAAGAAAAACTGAAGCTGCTCTCTCGTCCACAGCCTCAACTTTTGGATTTCCTCTCTCGCTCATGATTCTCTCTCTCTCGCTCGCTCTCATTGATTTCGTTTTTTTTTTTTTTTTTTAA
>Ga0114918_10005941_pt1 | contig 10397 bp, 5 predicted proteins | sample LantaG_FD_87015 | JGI IMG/M metagenome (GOLD analysis project Ga0114918, IMG submission 87015) | Deep subsurface microbial communities from Baltic Sea to uncover new lineages of life (NeLLi) - Landsort_02402 metaG | ecosystem: Environmental > Aquatic > Marine > Oceanic > Sediment | place: Baltic...
GCCGTCGCTGCCGCCGAAGACAGATGCAATTCCCGCTCGTTTTACTCTTCTGTCTCTTCGCGGCCGCGTCTGACGCCATCAGTTGCGCATAGAGCAAGCCCGTTTGGTGCCTGCTCGATGCAGTGAATCCCAAAGTGAGAGCGTTTTCGGTACTCTCCGGCGGCGAATAGGCGTCAGCGCGTCCGCCAAAAAGCCAGCGCCTCTTTTTCTCCTTTCTTCCTTCTCTCACTCCTCTTTCTTCTCTCTTTCCCCCTCCACACACACACCAAAACCAAAACCGAACCTCCAGGAGAGGGCCGCCGCCGTCTTCGATGACGACGACGATGACAACGACTCCGACGCGGTTAGCAGTGAGGTGAGCAGCGACTCCGACTCCGACGACGACGACGACGAAGAAGAAGAAGATGAAGGCAACTCTGGAGACAACGCCGCCGCCGCCGCTTCCAAAAAGGGCAAAGGCAAAGGAGCTGCTGCCGCTTCGTCCAAGCGCAAAAAGCCCTCTGCCGCCAGAAACCGCGGAGACAAGCCCCAGAAGCGCTCCCGTTTCATCGACGACATCGCCGCCGTGAACGAGGACGAGGACGACGAGAGCGAGGACGAGGAGGGGGGCGTCAGGGGGCTGATCGCGGACGACGACGAGGCGGCCGAGGCCGAGGCCGACGCGGGGGCCGCCGCGGCCAGAGCGCAGGCGCGCGCGCTGAAGCAGCGCGACGAAGAGCTGACCGCGGAGCAGCTGGAGGCCATGGTGCGGGAGCGGTACGGAGGCGGCAGCAGGCGAGGAGAGGGCGGCGCCGGCGCCTCTGACGAGGACGGCGGCAGAGAGCTCGGCCACCACCTCCGCCGCGCCGCCGCGGGCGTCGCCGGCGCCGCGGCCCAGCAGGCCCGCCTCCCGACCCACGAGGACCCGAAGCTCTGGCTGCTCGAGACCCGCGGCGGGCAGGAGCGCGAGGCCGTCGTCAACCTGATGCAGAAGGCGGCCGACCACGAGGCGCGCGGCCTGCCGCCGCTGGGCGTCTCGGCGGCGTTCGCGCAGGACCACCTGAGGGGCTACTTCTACGTCGAGGCGCACAAGGAGGCGCACGTGCTGGAGGCCGTGCGGGGGATGCGGGCCGTGCTGTTCTCGAAGAAGCCGAAGCTGGTGCCGCTGCGGGAGATGACCGACGCGCTCGCGGCGGCCAGGCCCGCGGCGAGCCCCCTGCGGGAAGGGGGGTGGGCGCGGGTGCGCGCGGGGGCGTACAAGGGCGACCTGTGCCGCGTCGTCGAGCTGGAGCTGAGCTCCGGCCGCGTCAAAGTCAAGCTGGTGCCGCGCCTGGACTACGCTGTGCTTTCCGCGCGCCACAACGGCACGGCCGCGCCCGCGAGCCGCGGGGCGACGGCAGGCAAGATGCGCCCGCCGCCGCGCGCTTTCTCTGCGGCCGAGGCCAAGGACCACCGCCTGATCGTCGACAAGCGCCGCAACCCGCGCGCGGGGGCCTCGGGCGCCGAGTTTTTCCTCGACGGGCTGGGGCCGTTCGTCGACGGCTACCTGCTGAAGGATGTGTCGATTCGAGGCTTGCTGCCCGTGGACGGGGTGCCGCCGCTGGACGAGGTCCAGAAGTTTGCCGCGGTGGGGCAGGCCGCGGCCGACGCCGCCGCGGCCGAGGAGGACGAGGAGGACTACGGCCACGACGACGACGACGCTGCTGCTGCCGGCGGCGACGGAGGCGCCGCCGGCGCCGTCGAAGGCAGGCACGCGAGGCAGCGGCGCTTCGCTGCCTCCGCCGCGGCGGAGCTCGCGGCGCTGCTCAAGCCCGGGGGCGAGAACGGGAGAGACGGGAACGGCGGCGGCGGCGCCGCGTCCGCGACCGCCGCCGCCGCGGCCAGCAACTTTGTGAAGGGAGACAAGGTCGAGGTCACCGAGGGCGACCTCCAGGGCCTCTTCGGCCGCATGCTCGGCACGGCCCCCGACGGCCTTCGCGTCCTCGTCAAGCCCACGGGCGAGTTCGAGGACATCGAGCCCCAGCCCGTCGAGGCCTCGGCGCTGCGCAAGAGGTTCGAGGCGGGCGACCATGTCAAGGTGCTCCGCGGCGCGGCCGCGGGGACGACGGGCCTCGTCGTCCGCGTTGACGGCCCCGTTCTCGCGATGCTCTCGGACGCCGGCCGCGAGGAGGTGAGGGTGTTCTCCGCCGACGTCGCCGAGTCCGCCGAGGTCGCCTCGGGTCTCGACGCCTGCGGCGAGTGGGAGCTGCACGACTTTGTAGCGCTCGACGGCGCGACCGTCGGCGTCATCGTCGGCCTCGACGCGAGCGCGGTGCGGGTCCTGACCAGCGCCCCCGGCAGCGCCGCGGGCGAGCCCGACGTGCGGTCTTGCAGGTCCGCGGACCTCAAGCGCAAGCTCAACGCGCGACAGGGGGCGTCAACGAGCGACCGGAGGGGCGCGGCGGTCTCGGCGGGAGACCTCGTCGCCCTCGACTTTGACGGCGACCGCGCCGCCTCGGCCGCCGCGCGCTACTCGGGCAAGTCGGCGACGGTCAAGCTGGTGCACCGTCAGCACCTCTTCGTGCACTGCCGCGAGGTGGCCGAGAACGGCGGGTTCTTGTGCGTGCGCGGGAGGCAGGTGGTGCTGAAGAGCGGGGCCGGGATCGGAGGCGGTGGCGGCGGCGGCGGCGGTGGTCATGGGGCCGGGGCAGCAGCTCCGGCACCGTATGGCCGGGGCGGGATGCCGCTGCCGCTCAAGTCGCCGGCGCCGCACCGGTTTGGCGGCGGCGGCGGAGGAGGAGGAGCCTTTGGCGGCGGCGTCTTGGCCTCCCCCGCTCCCCACCACTTCGGAGGAGGGGCCTCGTCTGCCGCTACTGGCCCCGGCTTCGCGCCTCGCTCCGCGGCGGCCCCGACGATGGGGGGCGCCGGCGGCTTCGCAAACTCCGCCGGCGGCTTCGGTGGCGGCGCAGCGGGCGGCCGCGGCGGCGGCCACTCCTCGCTGGTCGGCCGGCGGATCACCGTCGCCAAGGGCCACCTCCGCGGCTACGTCGGCCGCGTGCTCAGCGTGACCGAGACGCACGCGCGGCTCGAGATGGAGGCGACGACGAGAACCGTGACGGTCGCGCTGACGGCGCTGAGGTCGGAGGACGTCGGCACGCTGACTGCGGCGGCGCCCTCGATGCCCTCTTCTTCGGGCCACGCGTCTGCCGCGGGCGGCTTCCCCGCCGGGCTCGAGCCGGGACGCACGCCCCTGCACCACCCCTCCGCGGGAGGGGCCACGCCGCTGTGGTCCGCGGGCGGCGGGGGCGCGATGGGCATGATGGGGGGCGCGACGCCGATGCACTCTTCGAGCTATGGCGGCGGCGGCGCGACCCCGGGCGGCGCCTGGGGCAACGCCGCCGCCGCCGGCTCTCGCTCCCCCGCGTGGGGAGGGCCCGCCGCTGCGGCACAGGAGCCCACCCCCGTCTTTCCTCCTCCGCATGGCCCGACGCCGACGCCCTTGGGCGGGGGCTGGGGCGCGACGCCCTACGGCGCGGGAGGCGCGGATCCTGCCGCTGCGGCAGCGGCCGCGTCGGCGGCGGCGACGCCGGTCGGCGGCGCCTGGGGCCAAGGGGGAGCGACAGCTGCTGCTGCTTCTGCTGCCGCTGCTGCTGCTGCTGCTGCTGCTCCTTCCGCCCCTCCTCCTTCCTCAGCCGCAATCAACTACGACTCTTGGGTCGGGGGCGTCGTCGTGCTCCCCGGGGGGGGGCTCGGCGTCGTCACGCAGGCCGGTGGCGCCGGGGGGGCCTCGCTCGCCGTCGTCGACGCCGCGCGCTCCCCGGCCGACGGCGGCGCCGACCCCGGCGCCGGGCGAGTCTCGCTGACCCCCGGCGCCTCCGCGGCCTCGTCCGCCCGCTGGGTCGCGGCCGAGGACGTCGCCCTCGCGCGCCCCGTCAAGGGGGACACGGTCACCATCCTCCGGGGGCCCCACGCCGGCGCGGCGGCGACGCTGATCGGGCTGCACGCCAACGACGGCATCGTCAGGCTCGACGGCGGGGCGGGCGGCGGCGGCGAGGGCAGGGGCGACGTGACGGTCGTCGACGTCTCGTGCCTGGCCGTCCGCGTGGCGTTTTGAAGAGAGGGAGGGAGGCAGGGAGGACGCTGTCTCTCTTTCCCCCTTGTGCGTTTGTTTTCTGCTTCGCCTTGGCCTGGGGAGGGGGGGAGAGGGAGAAAGAGAGAGAGAACGAAGGGAGAGAGAGACATAAAGAGAGAGAGGAACTTGAAACAAAACCTTGGTTGAAAAAACCTTGGTAGAGGCTTTTTGCAAATGATTTCCCTTTTTTCCCAACGAAAACAACGATTACTGCTCTCTGATCCCCTCCCTTTCTATCAATCATGGTCCGCGTGCACGTAGTCGACGAAGACGAACATCTGAACGGCCCTTCGCAGCAGCACGAAGGCGACGGCCGCGGCGGCGGCGACGGCGAGCGCGGGCGCGGCAGCGGGGGCGACGGAAAGCGCTCTCGACCTGAGCGAAGAAGAAGCAGAGGGAGCCGCTGCTGTTGCAGCAGCAGCAGCAACAGCAGCAGCAGCGGACCCGATCGCCCACGCCAGGGAGGCGCCGCAGAGCGCGGCTGCCCCGTTGCGCAGGAGGGAGAAGGCCCTGAAAGCCCGCATGCAGTCCGGGCAGCGCCTCGTGTGGCTCTCAAATCGCTCCAGCGCCTCGTACCTCGTCGGCGGCGGCGGCGGCGCCCCGCTGTCGCTCCCGGGCGCCCATGGGATCCCCCCGCCCCTGACCTCGGCCCCGAACCCGTGGCGAGCGAACCAGCCCCTGACGCGCGCGACCGCCGCGTCCATCGACGTCGGCATGAAGTAGACGTCCTTGAAGTTTTTCCCGCGCCTCTCGAGGGCGCGGAGCGTCGCGCCCTGCGCCGCAAGGAAGACGTTGTCGCCGTCGAGCACGTTGTTGTTGCCGTGGTGGGCCAAGAAACGGAGCGGCGGCGAGGAGAGGATGTTGAGCACGAACCGCATCAGAGCGGGCGTCGCGGCGCCGCTGCGATAGACCGCGAAAAAGAGCCGCGTCCTCCCGGGCGCCATCGGCGTCCCGTGCACAATCATGTGCGCGCCGTGCGAGAAGTCGTAGCGCGCCTGTGTGGGCGGCTTCCAGAGGATAGTGCCGTGTTTTTTGTCGAAGCGGTCCCGTTTGGAGGCGGGGACGTCGGCCTCGGCGGGGGGCTGCTCGGGGCCGCCGGCGGGCCGGTCCCGGGAGTGCAGGAGCTGCTGGACGGCGAAGCCGCCGGCCGCCTCGGCCTCGGCGACGGGGTCGGCCGCGGGGTCGGGCTTCATCCCGCGGGGCAGGGGAGGCGGAGGGATCATCTGCTGCAGCGGAGGCGCGTACCTCGAGCCGAGGCTCCCGTGGTGGGAGAAGAAGACGTGCGACGGGTCGACGATGTTCTCTGCCAAGACGTCGACGTCGAAGGGGACGTCCCTCACGAACCAGGGGGACAGGAACACGACCTCCTTGCTTCTCCCGCTGCCCCTGCCTCCGCTGCCGGCAGAAGCAGCGGCAGCAAAGGCCCTGTCCAGCAGGGAGTGCTGCCCCGTCGGCGTCGCGCCGGCGCGCGCAAAGTCCCCCGCGACGGGCCAGGCCCACAGGAGGCCGTCGCCGCCGTGCCGGAGCGGGTGGACCGCCGCGCAGGCCCGCGGGGAGGCCTTGGCTCTCTGTTCCGCCTGGTGCGAGATCGCCTGGGGCACGGCGGTGCAGGCGCCGTCGAAGGCGAACTGGAAGCCGTGGTAGCTGTTTTTTTTTTGCGCGTTATTTTTCCCTTCGATCGGAGCAGGATAAGTGACGGAAGGAAAAGAGGGAGAGGTCGGGGAGGAAAGAGAGAAACGGCAAAAGGCCGAAACCAAAACCAAAACCACAGCAACTCACGCGCACTGCAGCTCCTTGGGCAGATTCTTCGCCGCCATCCTCCTCTCCCCGGGCCCGCCGGCTGCGGCGGCGGCCGCGGCCGCCGTCTCCACGCGCCCCTCGCTCAGCGGCACGGCGCGGTGTGGGCACCTGTCCTCGAAGCAGCGCCAGGCGCCGCCGTCGTGCCAGAGGACGAGGTCCCTTCCGAGCAGCTTGACCGCCGTGGGCCTGTCCTTGGGCGTCGCGGACTCGAGCGCGACGGGGTACCAGTGCGCGAGCCAGTCGAAGGGGGCGCCGTGGGACTGTTTTTTTTTTTTTCCCGGAAAAAAAAAGAGGTTGCGAGAGGTTTTGAATCTTTTTCGAGCGACGACGCACCTAGCCAAGCGATCAAAAAAATGACGGAAACAACGCCTTTTCTTACCGCCTTGGCCACGGCCTCTGCGGCTTCTTCGGCCTCCGTGCTCCCTTCCTCTCCATGCTGCTGCTGATGCTGATGCTGCTGCTTCTGCTGCTGCTCCTTAGAAAAAGGCGTGGAGGCGTGCGACGGAGGGGTGAGCAAGCGGCACTGATGATGATCGACGTGTCGACGAATGGTGTGGCGACGACGAAGCGGAGAGAGCGACGAGGGCGCCCTCCCGGCGAGAGGGACCGTCGAATGCGTCCTCGAGAGGGGTCCCTGCATCGTGGAGAACGCGACCGCACGCATGGCACAGGGTACTCCTGCGATGCGAAAAGGCAGTATCTGCAGACGGAGAGAGAGAGACCGAACTCTTTGAAACGTGTGTTTCGAAGAGAAGAAGAAAAAAAAACGTTTTGCTCGCGACGTTGTCGTCATCGCTTTCCCAGAGTTCTTCGCCCTCTTCAAACAACATGAGCGGAGGATTCGTGCGTGCCTCCACCGTGGCGGCCATCGCCGACGCCCTCGGCGCGCCCCCGCTCTCTGCCGACGCCGCGGCCTCGCTCGCCCCGCACGCGGACGTGCGCCTCCGGGAGGTCGTCCAAGACGCGCTCAAGGCGGCGCGGGCGTGCAAGCGGGCGACGCTCACCCGGCAAGACATCGACGCCGCGCTCGCCGCGAGGGGCGAGCAGCCGCTGCTGGGGTGGGCTGCTGCTCGCGATACGGCGCGGTTCGCCAGGGCCGCTGGGCACGCTGACCTGTTTTATGTGGACGATCCTGAGGTCGGCTTTGACGAGGTGAAGACTGTTTTTTCCCTTTTCGATCGACGGCGATCGTTCGGACGGCAGCGGCGGCGGCGACCAAAATCCTTGGCTGACCAAAAAAAAAACTCTCCCCCCTCCCACCACACCAACACTCAGATCATCGACAAGCCCCTGCCCGCCCCTCCCCTGGAGGTCTCGATCGTCGCGCACTGGCTCGCGGTCAACGGGGTCCAGCCTGCGACGCCGGAGAACACGCCGCTACCGCGGCCCCGCGGCCGCGCCGCGAGGGGCGTGCCGGCGCCCTCGGCCGCCGGCGCCGACGACGCCGGAGCGGAAGAGGAGGAGGACGCCTTTGACGACGAGCAGCTGGTCGGACCCTCCGCCGCGCGCGACAGGGAGCAGCTCCGGGACAAGAGCACGAGGGATGAGGCCGCGGCGGCCAAGGGGAAGGCGGCAGCGGCAGCGGCCGCCGCGGGCGGCAAGGGCGCTGCGGACGCGGGCAGGGGCGCCACGCGGGCGGCCGACGGCGGCGCCGGCGGGGGAGGCGAGGGCGGCGAGGGCGGCGAGGGCGGCGCGACGGCCGCGACCGCGGCCGCGGCCGACGCAGCCGCCCTCGCGGACGCGGCGACCGCCGCGGGAGACCTCCCCCTCGCCCCGCCGCCGGCGCGCGGGGACGGCGGCGCCGGGGGCGTCTTCGTCAGGGCGCCCTTGCGGCACGCGCTCTCGGAGGAGCTCGCCGCGTACCTCGAGCGGGTAGCCTCCGCGCTGCTCCCGGGGTCCGCCGGCGCGCTGCCGCTCCCGGCGACGGCGTTCGCCACGCCGGGCCCGCCGGCGGTCGCCGCGGCCGCCGCCGCCGCCGCCGCGGGGGGCCCGGCCGGCGTCGGCGGCCGCGGTGCCGCGGGGCAGGTCGAGGCCGCCGCGAGCGCCAACGACTTCTCCGCCGCCGCCTCCTCGCGCGCCCGCGCCCGCGCCTCCGCGGCCGTGCTCTCCGCGGTCCTCGCCTCCCTCGGCGCGGACCCCGGGCTCCACCCGCTTGCGCCCTACCTCGTCAAGCTCTTCGCCGACGGCGTCCGCTCGTCCCTCGACGACGCCGCCGCGCTCTGCCGCCTGTGCCGCGCCGCGGGCGCGGTCGCGTGCAATCCCGGGATCAGGCTCGGGCCGTACCTGCACAGGCTCCTGCCCCCCTTGGTGACGTGCCTGGTGGCGCGTAAGCTGGGCAGGAGGCGCGGCGGGGCGGCGACGGGGGGACCTGGCGGCGGCGGGGGGGCGAGGACGAGGGGACAGAAGCAGCGGCTGACTCGCGCAGCGTCGCAGGCGGGCGCCCTCGCCGCCGCCCTCGCCGCCGCCGTCGCCGCCGCCGGCGCTTCTTCTCCGGCTGCTGCTGCTGCCGCTGCCGCGGACCCCTCCTCCCTCCTCTCCTCCTTTGCCGACGCCGCGGCGACAGACTCCGGCTTCGTGGCCCCGGACGACCACTGGGCCGCGCGAGACGCCGCGGCGGACGCCCTCTCGCGCGTCGTCGCCGTCTACGGCCGCGCCGCCGAGAACGTCCCCGCCCGCGTCGCGAAGGCGCTGCTGGCCACGCTCGGCGACGGCGGGATGCCGCTGGCGAGCCACTACGGCGCCGTTGCCGGCCTCGCGGCGCTGGGGACGCGAGGGGTCCGCGGGGTGCTGCTCCCCGCCCTGGGGGCCTACGCGGCCGTCTTCGAGGCCGCCGCGGAGAGGGCGGCGGGCGGCGCGCGCGCGCGGGCCGCCGCCGCCGCTCCCGTCGCCCTCGACGACCCGGAGAGGCCGGCCTCCCGCGGGGCCCCCGCCGCCGCCGCCGCGGCCGTCCCTTCCGTGGCCGACGTCGAGAGGGTGCGCGGAGCGATCTTTCGCGTGGCGAGGGGCGCGCTCTACGGGGGGAGGGGCGTTCCCGCCGCTGCCGCCGCCGCTGCCCCGCGCGCCCTCGCCGTGCTCGTCGGGGCGAGGGTCGAGGGCGTCGACTCCGGAGCGGCGGCGGCAGTGGCGGCAGCGGCGGCAGCGGCGGCAGCGGCTTCGACGAAGCAGAAGGGAGGATGCAAGGCCGCGACGACGCCGCGGGCCTCCGCGGGCGCCAATGCCGCGGCGACGACGCCCGCTTCCTCCGGCGGGAAGGGGAGGAAAGCGGCCGCGACGAAGGGCGGGAAGCCCGCTGCCGCCGCCACCGCCGCAACAAAGGCCGGCGGCGGCCAAAAGCGCGCCCGCGGCGGCGCCGCCGCCGCCAAAGCGCTCCAGACCCGCAAGTCTGCCCGAACGACCCGCGGCTCCTCTCCCGCCAAGAGCGGCGGTCGCAGGAGCCGCGGCGCGACTCCCGAAGAGGAATCGGAGGAGGAGGAGGAGGAGGAGGGCGACGAGGAGGAAGGAGAAGAGGACTCGGAGGAGGAAGGAGACGAGGAGGGAGGAACGAGCGAGGACGACAGCGACGCCGAGGCGGCGGCCGCCGCCGCGGCCCTCCGCCGCGAGCGCAGGCAGGCCGCTTCGACCGTGCTCTCTGAAGCGTGGCGAGAGAGCGCCGCCGACGAGCAGATCGCCAGGGCCCTGCACGAGCTCTTCGGCGAGGCCTCGGCGCCCGCCACGGCGGTCGCGGCGGGGATGGTGCTCGCGCCGCTGTAAAAAAAATGAAAAAGTAAAAAGTTGTTTTTTTGTCTTTCTAAGGTCAAGTTTTACAGCTCAGTTGGTTTCTCTCTCTCTCCATTCATCTCTTTGGCGCAATGAATCACTGTATTTATCTCCCCTTTCCTCGCGGAGAAGAGAGTGCGCAGCTAGCTCAGTCCATTCATTTCTCCGTTCGTTTTTTTTTATGTCATTTTTTGCGTTCTGTGCGTTTTTTCCTGCGGCTTCTGTTTCCTGCGTTTCTTCCTCTCTCGTTTTCTCCTGCTCTCTCCCCCTCCTTCACCCTTCCTCTCCTTCGCCGAGCTGCACGTCGCACGACACTAGCGGAAACCTCCCGAAGCGCCCCCGGTCGTCCCTGCCGTCCCAGTCGCTCAGGAGCTGGATGTCGAAGGGATTCATCCCGCGGCCCTCGGCGCTGTCCCCGGTGATCTCGCGGCGGAACAGCGGGCCGCGCGCGGCGGGCGAGAGGGAGAAGATGAGCTTGTTCGGGTTCTTTGTTTTTGATCGAGGCGAAGACAGACACATAGACACAGAGAGAGAGGGAGAGAGGGAGAGAGAGAGAGAGAGAGAGAGAGAGGGAGAGAGAGAGAGAGAGAGAGAGAGAGAGAGAGAGAGAGAGAGAGAGAGAGAAGGAGAGAGAGAGAGAGAGAGTGAGAGAGAGAGACAGAGAGAGAGATGGAGACCCCTAAGCCTGAAGACGCCGCCGTCGCGGCGGCAAACATCGCCGAGGAGGAAGTCGACTCGGAAGTCTTTGTCC
>Ga0114918_10005943_pt1 | contig 10394 bp, 12 predicted proteins | sample LantaG_FD_87015 | JGI IMG/M metagenome (GOLD analysis project Ga0114918, IMG submission 87015) | Deep subsurface microbial communities from Baltic Sea to uncover new lineages of life (NeLLi) - Landsort_02402 metaG | ecosystem: Environmental > Aquatic > Marine > Oceanic > Sediment | place...
ATATTCTTACCTTCAACCCTATTATCTCTACCACCTAAAATTGATGACCATTCAGAAAAAATACCTGGTGCAAATACTATTATATTATCCTCACCACCACCAATAAAAGAGTATTCACCTTGTTGTGTATTTCTTAACCCTCCAACAATTGATGACCAGTTGATAGAAAAGTTACTATTATCTTGACCTCCACCAATAAAATTATATTTACCCGTTAATGAGTTATCTCTACCACCAACTATAGTTGCATATTGTGCAGAACCACTGGTTGTATTTCCACTACCACCTAATGTTGCACTAAAATTACCACCAGCACTATTACTAACACCAATTCTCTGTGTGGAATTGCTACCAGTTCCAACTTCATATAATGTTGAAGCAGATGATGAACCATTGTACTGCCATTCACCCATACCCTCAGAATCAATACATGTCCATACATAACCACTCATTGGGTTATCCGTAATAATAAGTCTATTTGTTCTTGTAATACCAGAAACATCGTTCCATATTGTTCTACCAGTAAAATCTAAAGCAGTAGTACTTATATACTCTAATAAAAAAGTGAAAACTTCACCACTATAATTTCCTCCACCCAAATCAATCATATCTGTGATTTGTATATCATAACTAACACCACTATATTGTGTGTACCCAGTGTTTCCATCAATATTGAAAAAACTACTAACATCTGGGATATAAAAATTACCAGAAGCTTGAGTATCACCAGAATTTGAAGGTGTGATTGCTGAAAAAACTGAATCAGCTATACCCATATTAGTATCACCCCATGTAAATATAGTAGTTGTTAAATTACCAGAAAAAGTACTAGAAATATTGTCAAAAGTTTGTGTTACAGAACTTAATGTTAAATTAGGTCCACTTGGTAAATCACTAAATGGTACACCAAAAGTTGTGGCACCAGATAGATTCGTAGTTGTTTCAATTCGTTGTTTTACTTGTCTATTGTCAGAAAAGTCTAATTTTGTTCTAAATATACCCATTTTATAGCTTTTAATATAAATATTCCATAATTTGAATATATTTATAATAAAACTTAATTTATGGCAACATTTAAAAAGAAACAATTAGATGAATTGGTTGGTGGTGACTATACTTCAAACGGAGGTGATAGAAACACAACAAACAATAGTGAGATAGAAACTGGTCCAGTTCAAAAAGATTTTAAAGATGATTCATCTTATGAAAAAGGTGTTTCAACAACAACCGATAGAGTATTTGGTCGTTACATACAAAATATCCCATGGTTTGCTGTTTATAGTTTTGGTGGTTCTAGAACTGGTGGTTTACCGATTAATTATGGTCAATTTAATGAAGAAAATAAAAATATTATATTAACAAAAAAAACAGTAGAAGAAAAAATTGAAGATTTAGTAAAAAGAAGTAAATCGTCAGATTTAAACTCAAAAGATTACAACCCTAAAGTTGAAAAAGTTTTAGATGAAATTTCTGAATTAGATTTATCTGAAAAACAAATAGAAGAATTACTAAAAGCACTTGAAGATAAAAAGAATAACCCTACTAAAACAAAAAATATTTAAAATGGCTAATAGAGCGATAAAAGATAAGTTTATCAAAACTAAATCAGATGAAGAGGTTAAAAAATACAAAGCTTATGCTATGGAAGAATCTCGTTTGAAAAAAGCTAAAGAAATGTGTGAAACAACTCGTGATTGTTCTGAGTACAATCGTTTAGGTGGTGAAAATAGGTTAAGAGAAGTTGAAAATCTAGTTCATCATGAACAGAAAAAAGATGTTACTAGAAGAAAAACACAAAAAGATACAAACCCAAACAATATGTATCAGCAAGAAGACCCAACAGCTGTTAGTACAACAAAAGTAACAAAAAGTGCTGACCATAGCGGTAAAAAAAATAAAATATTATCTAATAATGAAGCAATGAATGAAAGTATAAATAAAGAAATTTCTTCTATTAGATATTTAATAGAGTATATGAATAACAATAACAAAAAACAAAAATTATAAATTATGCCAACTCCTTACAACGGTGGTCAATCACCACTAGAAAATTATGCAATTAACGGTAATCCAATATATCCTGGTACTGGTAGGTTAGCTATCATCGGACAAACTAAAATTGGTGATACTAAATATGCTTTCCAAGGTCCTTATAAAAACCCACAAATTACTGGGAGTCAAAGTACACAATACGGATTGACAAATACAAACGCTGTAGCTGATTCACTATCACCATTCAATGGTAGAGGAACTGGTGATGGTGTTAGTCAAGGTGTCTATGGTGCTATCAATAATTATGCTGGTGGTAACGTTGAAGATATCAATGGTGTGGCATCTCAACCAGGTTCTGGTCGTAACCCACAAGTTACATTAAACGCTGGTTTATGGGGTTATGGTCCAACACCAATAGCTGGTTCAAATTATGTTGCACCTAACATGGCTGGTAATACTGGACAAGTAGTAATTTAATTTAATTTAATTTAATTTTATATGAAACTTTACAATTTATATCAAAACGTTATATTAGAAGAAATCATTAGAAATATACAACTAAATGAAGCTGTGTCATCTAGTGAAATTGATAGTGTGATAAAAGGTGACCCTAATACTAAGGGGAAATTTTATTATGTTAGTTTTGATTATAAAGATAAAGATGGTACAACTAGTAATAGATGGGTTAAAATCCATCAAAAAAATTTATCAACAGCTGGTAATACTTTGATTGATGCTAAACAAATTAGTAAAAATGGTAAATCAACAGAAACTGTTGTCGATAAAGAAGGTAATACTAGTGTTGAATCCGTTGAAGGTTGGAGAAAGTTTAATTTAGATAAAATGAGTAATTTTAAAGTATCTAAAGTTCCTTTCCAACAACCAGAAGCTGGTTTTAACCCAACTGGTAATAATTCTAAAACAATTTCACATACTGACCCTAATGATATTGTTGATTTTAGTTATGGTTATAAAGACTCTAAATATGCTGAAAAAGTTGCAGCTGCAACAAAAGCTAAAAATGATGAGTTTATAAAAAACAGAGAAGTTGAAAAATTAAAAAGACAACAAAAAAAACCAGAAAAGTTAAGACCAATAGAACCATTGAAAGAACCGATGAAACAAAAAATAAAAGAACCAGTACCAGTACAACAAGTACAACAACCTATTAATAAGGAACCAGAAATGGATAACGATTTAGAAAATAAAGATGAATTAAATAAATAAAAATATGGATTCACCAGCACCAGTAAATTTAGCAGCTCTTAAAGGTATTCTAGCTAACGCAAAGAAAGTTATGAATAAAATAGAGGATACTAACCCTAAAGGTAGACAATCGGTAAGAGAAAGTTATGATGATGGATACTCTAACCAACCAATCTATAATGAAACAGATGAAAGAGAACCAATGTATGAAAATTTTACACCTAGTACTCCTTCACAAATGCAACCTCAAATGTATACTCCAGAACAAGTTATGGCATCAAAATTGCCAGCAGCAGTGAAAGAAGCTATGCTTAAAAACCCTATTCCACAATTACAAGGACCACCTTCTAAATTTAGTTTAGAAGATTTAGGTGACTTAGTTGAACAACCACAAAGAAGACCACAACCTTTGCGTGAAAGTTCGGGTAATAACCAACAATCAATGTCTATTGACCCTAATATGTTAAAAGCTATGATTAAAGAAGCGGTTGCTGAGTATTTTAAAGAATCTCACGATAAACAGATTACCGAACAAGCAATCAAAAAAACAATAAATGTTTTGATAAAAGAAGGTAAAATAAATACAAAAAAATAAAATATTAAAATAAAGGGCTAAAAAGCCCTTTTTTTATTTACAAATGTTTTAAGTTAATTATATTTGAGTATTAATAAAAAGTTTTTAAACAAAAATTTATGAAAAAATTAAAAGTACTAGTAGTACCTAGTGATAGAACTGGAGTTTCTTATTTCAGAAGTACAAACCCACATATTGCATTAGAAAGAAATTATCCAGATGAGTTTCACGTTGATGTTGATTATGAACCGCAAATAGATAATGATGAATGGTTAAAACAATATGATATTATTCATTACCATAGAACTTTAGGGCATTATGATAATATGCCACAATTGTTGGAAAGAACTAAAAAATTAGGTATTGTAACTTTTATGGATTTAGATGATTACTGGTCTCCTGGACCACACCATCCAGCGTATTATCTTATTAAACAAGCTGGTATTGATAAAATGATTTTAAACAATATTAAAATCGCTGAAAACGTAATAACAACAACTAGTTTATTTGCTGAAGAGATTAAAAAGTATAATAAAAATGTTTATGTATTAGCAAATGCCATTGACCCAACAGAAAAACAATTTATACCTAATTTAGAACCATCAAATGGTCGTGTTAGAATTGGTTGGTTAGGTGGGTCATCTCACTTAAAAGATTTAGAAATACTTAAAGGTATTGTTGGTAAACTTAGAAGTGATGGATTACTAGATAAAGTTCAATTTGTATTATGTGGTTTTGACACTAGAGGTACACATACTGAAATTGACCCAAATACTGGTCAACAAAAAACTAGACAAATTAAACCAATTGAAAGTGTTTGGTATCAATATGAAAAAATATTTACTGATGATTATAAATCTATTAGTCCAGAATACCATGAATTTTTAATGAAATTTATTCCAAATGCTGAATTTGAAAATATTGCTAACGAGCCTTATAGACGTGTTTGGACAAAACCAATTTCTACATACGCATCAAACTATAATTTATTTGATATTTCATTAGCACCAATTGAAGACAACATCTTCAATAAAGTAAAAAGTCAATTAAAAGTTATTGAAGCTGGATTCCATCACAAAGCAATTATAGCTCAAGAATTTGGTCCTTATAAAATAGATTTAAAAAATGCTATACAATATGGTGGTGGTTTTGATTTAGAAGCTAATGGTATTTTGGTGGACCCAAAGAAAAACCATAAAGATTGGTATTCTGCAATTAAAAAATTAATTCAAAATCCAGAAGTGGTTACTGCATTGCAAGAAAATTTATACAACACTGTAAAAGATACTTACTCAATGGATAAAGTAACTGAAGAAAGAAGAGAATTGTATTTAGGTTTGTATGAAAAAAATAAAATAACTAAAGATAAAAAAGAAACTGAAAACGCATAATTATGGCTAGAAAAGATGATTTAAAACTTTTATTTAACTTCATGATTGAGTTATTAAAAGACGAACAAGAAACAAATACTGTTAAAGAACAGACAATTAAGTATGATGTACCTAATATTACACCAAAAGAGTTTAACGAAATCACCAAACAAGTTTTAACTGAAAACCAAAATGATTCAGCTAAACATATTTTGGAAGTGATGAAGCGTGCTGAACTTATGGATAAAATGAGAAGTACTGTAATCGCTAGACCTAAAGTTGTTCCACCATCATTAAGAGATGATGATGAAATAGCTCAAAATGATAGAGAGGCAATCAATACCCACAAAGCAGAAAAGAAAAATAAAAACATTAAAAATATTTTATCTGATGCTAAAGGGTTTATGGATGAACTAGAATTTAAAAAACCATTGGTTCCAAGTGTATCACTTCATGAATTAGCTGAAAAGGAATTAGCTAAAACTATTATGAGGTCTGAAGAAGAAAAAATTGAAAAATAAAATATAAAGGTTGATTTATTGGTTTTTTGTTAGTATATTTGTTTAAATAATATTAATAAAAAACCAATAAAATGCCTTTAGAACAAGAAAAAATCGTTGCAAATACTAAAAAGTATTTCGACACAGCTACAAAGATTGGCTTTATGAATGAAGACCTAATGAAATTCTTAGGTGAATCATTTATTAAAGCTCCAGCATCAACAATGACAGACTTACACAATGCTTTTGAAGGTGGTCTTATTGACCATTTATTAAGAGTTGCTTCATATGCTATTAAATTCAATAATGCATTACCAGAAGAAGAAAGTGTTGACCAAAATTCTTTACTTAAAGTTTGTTTACTTCATCAAATAGGTAAAGCTAATCTTTACAAGCCATGTGAATCAGAATGGCATAGAAAAAATCAAGGTAAAATGTATGAGTTTAATGATGATATTTCATCTATGAGAGTAGGTGAAAGAAGTATATATTATGCTATGTCGCATGGTATTTCTTTTACTGAAGAAGAATTTAGTGCTATTTTAAATTTTGATAAAAATGACGATAAAATGGCTGAGTTCCATAACTCAACTGTTGGTGATTTACTAAAAACAGCTGCTTTGTTTGCTGTTAAACACGAAAAACTTATAAAATAATATGGATTTATTAGATAAAATGAGAGAAAAAGTTTTATTGTTAGCTAACCCAGAAAGTGGTTACACACAAGAAGATTTTGATAAAGAATTTAACAAAATGGAAATTCATGTTAATCATGATAATCATAAGTTTAAAGTAAATTTTAAAAACGAATCTAATAACCCAGACCCAGAGTACGCAACTGCTGGGTCTTCTGGGTTTGATTTAAGAGCTAATTTAACAGAACCAATTAAATTATCACCACAAGGTGGTTTTGCCATCATACCTACTGGATTATTTTTTGAGATTCCAGAAAATTTTGAAATTCAAGTTAGAAGTAGAAGTGGGTTGGCTGCAAAAAATCAAGTGGTAGTTTTAAATTCTCCAGGTACTGTAGATGCTGATTATCGTGGCGAAGTTAAAGTTATTTTAATAAATCATAGTGATGAAGTTTTCATGATTAATCATGGTGATAGAATAGCTCAAGCTGTAATATCTTCTGTTATTGGTAAAAACTTTGTTAAACTTAACAAAGTAAATAAAATTGATGAAAACACAGAACGTGGTTCTGGTGGTTTCGGTAGTACGGGTTTAACTTAAATTATAAATTATGGTAACAATAGGGTATTGTATTAGACAATCAAATAAAAAGTTTGGTGAGCATTTAATTAAATCTTGTGGGTTAGACCCAAAGAAAATAGAAATAATAGAAATAGTAAACACTGGTGATAGGTCATTAACTGAATGTTATAATGAAATTTTAAATAACGCTAAATATAATTATGTTGTGTTCACCCATTCAGATTTAACTATTGAAACCAAACAATGGGGTGCAAAACTTTTGAAAACATTTCAAAAAAACCCAGAATTTGGTATAATAGGTGTTGCTGGTACAAAATATTTACCAGAAACTGGACAATGGTGGGTCAAACCTAAAAAAATGTATGGTAGAGTACAACACACACACGAAGGGAAAACTTGGTTATCATCTTATTCAGATGATTTAGGTCAAACTGTTGAAGAAACTGTTATTGTTGATGGGGTTTTCTTTGCTGTAGATAAATCTAAAATTAAAGAACAATTCAATGAATCAGTAGAAGGGTTTCATTTTTATGATGTAACTTTTTGTTTTGAAAACCATTTAAAAGGTGTAAAGATAGGTGTGATAACATCAATAAGAATTAATCATATGTCTATTGGTATGACCAATGAACAATGGGAAACGAACAGAGCTCAATTCGCTGAAACATTCAAAGATAAATTACCAGTAAATATAAAAAGAGTTTTACGTAAAGGTGAAAAAATAGATGTTCTTATCGGTTGTTTAAGTTTTGCTAATTATACTGGTTCTGAATTATATGTTTTTGAGTTAGCTAAAAAACTAATCAAAGAAGGATGTAATGTAAGTATTTGTTCTAACATTGGTGAACCTTTAGCAAAAACTGCTAAACAATTGGGTATCAAACTATATAACCTACAAGAACCTCCTGGTTTTAAATTAGGTGATGGTAAATGGAATTTAAAAACACAACAAGGTGATTCTCCATCTCAACCAAATACTCTTTATAGAACAGATAACATTCAATTTGATATTATACATTTGAATCATAAACCAGTAACTGAACATATTTTAAGATTGTTTCCAGATACTCCAGTGATTTGTTCAATTCATTCTGAAGTTATTAATTTAGAGGAACCAGTATTGTCACCTCAGATTAAAAAATATATTGCTATTCGTCCAGAGATTAAAGAATACATAATCGATAAATTCAGTGTTGATGCTGATAAAGTTGATGTAATATATAATCCAATAAATGAAGAAAAATTCAAACCAGTTCCATCAAATGAAAAAAGAGAAAATAGAAGAATTCTTTTTGTTGGTACTATCGATTATTTAAGAAGACAAACAATTAAAGATTTAATTGATACTACTAGAACAAATGGTGAAGAATTATGGATTGTAGGTAAAGAAAACGATACTTACTTACCAGAGATGATTGCAAATGAACCTCATGTTAAATACCATGAACCAACATCTAACATTGAACAATATATCAACAAATGTGATGAGACTGCTGGTATTCTTTTAGGTAGAACTACAATCGAAGGTTGGATGTGTGGTAAAAAAGGTTGGATTTATGATGTGGATTCATCTGGAAATATTTTAAGTAAAAAATTACATGATATTCCAGAAGATATCGATAAATTCAAAAGTAATAATGTTGTAAAAGAAATTATGCAACAATATGTTTCAATTATTGAATAATGATGAAAAAAATTAAAAGATGGTTTGTTAGTAAAATGGCTACAATTTCGTTAGCAATGGCTAACGTTGAAAAAAATGCTTTAGGTCAATCTGCTGAACCATTATCAACTGATACTGCTAAATTCCAAAGACACACACAAGGTCAGTTGGCTGACTCTTTAATTAATGGTGTGATAACTCAAGAGGTTATGGATTTGAGATGGAGAACGTATAAAATAATGCGTGAAACAGAAGGTGTTACAGCTGAAATAGATGGGTATGATGAAGATGGAATACCAATTGTTAAAACTAGAAAAATAAATGTAAAATCTGGTCTTAAAAAAGTTAAATTAGATACGTTTGATGATTATCCTTTGGAGATGATTATTGATAATTCAGAATTAGTTTTAGGTGGTAATCAAGCAATGGATAATGAAAACATATCCATACTAGATGAGGTTATGGAAAATTTTAATGATACTGGTGAATTGGTTAGTGTAACACATGGTACAATAGATTCTATTGAGTATTATGCTACTAATAAATCTGAACGACCAATTATTATTTCTAGGAATCAGATACCTAAGTTTAAATTAGAAACATACACTAAAAAACTTAATGTTAGAAAAATAAATGATACTGAACGTTTATTAGAGTTTTATGTTAGCAAGTATCCAGATGAATACAATAGAACTAGTAGGTTGTTTCTTAGTGATTTAAAAAAGGCTATTATTGAACCAGAAAAATCAACGATATTAGAAATTAACACTGTAAATTTCATCACTTATAAATCAATGGGTGTATACGATTTTTTAGAGTTTGAATACAACATTATTTCATACGATAAAATAATTGAATATAACGGATTTTATGTGATAAAATTTATCGCTGAAATCAATATTGATGGTAGAGACATTTTAGATGAACATAGAATTGTTGAATTAGATAAAAAATATGAAAATAAAGAAAAAAAATAATGGTTAATCTTAGTAAATATTTTGATAAGATTTATGTGATAAATCTTGATAGAAGACCAGACAGATATGAATCGTTTCAAACAGAAATTGCTAAGTATGGAATTGAAAATGTTGAAAGATTTTCAGCAATTGATGGTACTACAATAATGGCGAATAATATGAAGTTATTACCTGGTGAAATAGGTGTGTTAGAATCACATTTAGACATCATTAAAAAATGTAAAGAAGAAGGGTTAAATAATGTTCTTATCATGGAAGATGATGTATATTTTTCAGATGAGATACTTAAACTTGATGAATACATGGCATCGGTTCCAGAAGATTGGGAATTCTTATATTTTGGTGGTAACCATGTTTATGGTAAACCTCCAGTATTGGTAAATGATAAAGTAATTAAACTTAATTATACTGTAGCGTTACAATGTGTTGCTATTAACAGTTCTGTTTTTGATGTTGTTGAAGGTGTTTTACCTAAAAGACAAAAACAAGTAGATGCTTATTATGCTGAATTACAAGAAACTTTTAACGTATATGGTTTCTACCCTAACATGGCTAAACAAACTTCTGGTTTTAGTGATATACAAAACCGTAATGTTGATTATTCAATTTTTTTTAAAGACTAATGGAAAAATATAAAAACCAAGTAATAATTTTCTCTAAGAATAGAGCTTGTCAATTAAATCTATTATTAGATTCTTTGAAACATAATGCTACTTTATTATTTGATAAAATTAATATACTATATAAAGCAGAAGGTGAGTATGTTTTAGGTTATGAAAAACTTAAAGAAAAATACCCTACTATCAATTTTCATGAAGAAAATAATTTTAGACATGATTTGTTTAAATTAATCGATGACGAAATTGAAGCAACTACATTTATGGTTGATGATGC
>Ga0114918_10005944_pt1 | contig 10392 bp, 6 predicted proteins | sample LantaG_FD_87015 | JGI IMG/M metagenome (GOLD analysis project Ga0114918, IMG submission 87015) | Deep subsurface microbial communities from Baltic Sea to uncover new lineages of life (NeLLi) - Landsort_02402 metaG | ecosystem: Environmental > Aquatic > Marine > Oceanic > Sediment | place: Baltic...
TAGCTCCTTTTGCAAATAATTCTTCTTGTTTATCTGTCCTAGATCGTAGATTCTGGATCAGTGATTTCGATTTGGACATTTCCACACCTCCGGGAAGTCCATTTCCTTATGCGGGATTCAGAGTGGGCCAAGGACGTCCAGTTTTACCAGATTACATTGATCTTGTTCTGGATTTCCGGGATCAGATAAGAAACCGAAGGATGTCTTGGATTCGTTTTAGATCAAACCTTGTGGAGGGAACCTTGGCCGAAATTGATCGTTCCCAGGAAAGAGCCGTGAGGAATGATTTGACTGTTTCTACCTATAATTTGATAAAAGGAGACATCTGATGACCCCTAAAGAATTAGAGGAAAAACTTAAAGAGATTGGTTTTGATAAAGGAAAGTGGGGGGGACTCGAGGGGAAAGAGATGGAAATCCCTCTGGTAGGGCCCCTAAAACCTCTTTTATTACAGGCTCGTAAAATTGTTTCTTTGGAGCTGAAGGGGAAAATCGAGGAAAGGCATCGGTTACATGAGGTTCTTGGTAAACTTAAGCATGGCGGAGCTATGTAAATGGCTGATGACCTAATTTTCTGTGATGAGAATCTGAATCTTCCTGCGATTTCCCTTGGAAAGGATAGCTCCAGTGCCTGGGGAAAATGGCAAAACCAGGATTTTGGCATTGATCTAACGATAGAGCCTCCTGAGGAGATTCAGGATTTTCTGGATCAGGTAAATAGTATTATTCAGCTTATTCAGGCGGTTCTAGAAGTTTCCTTGACTGGTTTGAGAATCGCCAAGACTTTTTTGACGGGTCTTATAGACCCGATTAAGGCCCTTGTAGAGGCTGTAAAGTCTCTCATTGAACAGATCGTAAATGATATTCGAGGGGCCGGTTTCTACATGACAGGGGACTGGTGGATTCTGGATCCTAGCTTTAGTCGTTTTCGTGGGGGTTACACGACTTTTGAAAAAAGAATGATAGCCAGGTTCTCTGATAAGAGAGACCCTAGCATTCCAAAAATCACTCCTACAACGGATGTGTTTGGATTATTCTTTTACATGGGAGCAGATTTTGCGGAGGTTGATAAAATAAGGGCTTTTCTTGTCCGTCTACTCCGCTTTTTCCAATTTGATATAGGGTCCGTTCTCTCTGTCTCAAAGATGCCTGTTCCTATTAATCCAGGGGTCCGGTATGTTACTGATTTTGGGTCCTGGGATCGAATTCAGGATTCAATTGATGGAAATGTAGTTCCTGAAGCCGCCCAGATAACCTGGAAACTTAATTCTGCGGCGACAGACGAAGCTTTTATTCAATTCTCTCCCCCACCGGAAGGATTTTATGTCTATCTGTCCACTATCCGGGACGGGATCCAGATTTATTATGATGTCCCTTCTCCAAACACTATTTCAGGAGACAAGGGAAGTACTAAGGCTCAAAGAAAAAGTGGGAGAACCAAGAGTCCTGATGGAAAACCCTTCACAATTTATGGTGGCGCTCAACAATTAAAAGTTGGGCCTAAGTATCAATTAAAAGGTGCATTTGACCCCAATACGAAAGAGTTTAAAGACGGGAAAAGAGCCGTTTATGGGTTGAGACAGAAAACAGATAATTTCCCAATTCCAATTGAAAAACTGATTGCGGAGAAGGACGGGAACCCAGTTTATATTTACCAGAGAATGTATTATGTTTCTACAGTTTCCATTTTTGATCTCGGAAACATTGTCGGACAATCTCTATATAGTAACAGTGTGTTAAATCTTTTTCAGGCTGCGGAATACACATATACAGTAAATATTGATGAAGTTCCTTATGACGGTCAGTTCAAATTTGAGGATGGTGAGATTGTTCTTGATGAGACGAGTCTGACTCCAGCAACGACGGTATATGCCAGAATTAGTTCTACAAATATTGATTTGAATTTTCCAGACTCCTTTGAACCTCAATATTCAATTTCAGAGGAAGATATCGCAGCTCCCTTTATAGCAGGTACTTTACTTGAAACTCTAAGTGGAAAAGAAATAGAGGTGTCTGCTCCGACGGAGGCTATTCAAATTGTATTTCCCGGGAAGGATAGCTCAGATTTTCTTCATCTAATCGAAACTGCTCTGTATGTATTAATCCTGAGTCGGTCCGATTTGGAGGTGGTCCCTTATTCAGATGTTAAGGGTAGGGTTTGGGTTTTTGAGGATCATAAAGCGGCCTTCCCAACGGGATTAGAAGGAGTCGGAGATCTTGTGGGAAAAATTTTAGAAGGGAGTCCGGATGAGTTTTTCAAGAAAGTTACTGATATCGGTGCAGATACAGACATTAATTTCAGGGAAGAGCTTAAGGAAAGAGTAGAGAATTGGGCTAGTAAACTGTATCAGCAGTTAGGGCCAGATGCCACTATAGAAGCCGATTTGGTGAAGCAAACAAGAAAGGACTTATTGGAGTGGAATTTTTCTGAGGTTGTAGGTCAGATTGAAAGTTCCATTCTTCCTTTAGAGCCTTCTCCCGGTATTGTGGGTATAGATCAGGGGGGGAAACAGTCCAGGAACTCGGCTTTTTTACAGGTTGACCTAACAATCCGTGAAGCAATGGACTCTCAAGAGAACCTGTTTGGGATTTTTAGAAATCCTTGGTGTTCTGGAGTTCAAATGGATAATGTTGAGGACATGCGGACAAAAATACGCATGAGATCTCCGGGTTATTTTACAAGGGATACGATTCTAAGTTCCCTTGTAGGGGTGGAGTCGGGAAGCTGTGACATGTCTCCAGTTTTCCTTTTATCAATGGAAAATATCCCGAAGAACATTGCTCAAAGAGTCTGTTACCTGAGAAATATGTTCCCAAAAAAAGTATATTCTGCAGCGGCCTTGATCCTGAATACAGCGACGAGTGTGGAAGAGCGTCCCCCCCAGGATGGGGTTTGGTTGTCTTTCCGTTTGGGAGACGTGATTCCAGGGTTTGAGGATCTCTTCGCCTCTCTTTATAATTTTGTGGATCTTCTCATAGAAGGTCTCGGGTCAATTATTGACGCGATTGTTCGATACATTGAGTTTGTGGAGGCCCGTATTCGAGACCTTCAAGATTTCTTGAGTCAGCTTGATTTTCTCTTGGGTCAGTTGGGGCCTTTTTCCTTAGGGAAGGCTGCAATACTTCCTGTTAAAGGTGCCGGTCTCGGTGGTATCCTGAATGCTTTCCTCTCAGCTGAGGACAAGCCTACTGGGGCAGATGTCATAGGAGATGCTGGGGACGATGACCTTGACCCAGCGGGGGCCGTGGGCTCTCTCGTGGATACTCTTTTGGATAAAGAGGACCCGGATTATCTGGAGTCCTTTGAAGAGTACCAGACAATGCTAGAGTCTGCTGCGAGTGCTATTGAGGGGGAGTTTGGTAGTTATGGTGCCGGAGCCGTAGTTCTTGTAACGGGGTCCTCTCTCTTCAATGACATCTTGTGGGAAATGATCTCTCAGAGCTTAGGGTGAGAAGATGGGTTTTGGGTGGTTGGGAAAATTTCGTCAAGGTTCCTGGAGATCTTTGCGTTCCTTTATCCTCAAGGAGAGGAGGGATGTTGCGAAGAGGATCGCGGTAATTGACTCCGAGTTGACTCGCATAGGTCGTGTCGTTGTTGGGTATCGTAAGGAAGATGAGGAGGGATCAACAACTAGAAGAGTTACAGAGGAGAGGGTTTCCTTTTTTGTGAGCCCGGGATCTTCTTTGGAGCGACTTGTCCAAGCTTATATTGCAAATGGTGGGAACCCATTTGACATATCTCATTTTTTTATTCCTGATGCAGCAGTTGTTACCGTGGACGATAATGGGGAGATTACTCGTCAGGAAGTTTACCCATATGGAGGTATTCTTTGGCCGTATACGGCTGGAGTAAATGAGCCTGAGGATACTTTTGGTCCCTATCAGGGGGGTTGGCTCCCGATTTTGAAATACCCTCCTTTGAGAATTGGTAATCGGAAAGAGACTGGGACAGATGAGGAGGTCTTCGTAAATTATTTAACCTTCGCTCGAAGACCTTTTTCCCAGGAAATTCGGGAAAAAGTTCATAATATTGAGTCCAGGATTTTGAAGTTATGTGATCTTTCTGAGCAGCTTAAACATGAAAGGGATGTGATTTTGGCACAGGCTTTTGGAGGATTACTAGATGTATCTTTTGAGTTTAATCCCGAGAGGTTTGCAGATGGCCTCAGGATACCGAAAATTATCGACGCCATAGATGACCTTTTTTATGAGAGGGACCAGAATGGGGTTATTGGTTTGGACGTTATAAACGTAACTTCATTGGATCTCTTTGACACTCTTTGGGAAGACGTCCTTCCTCAAGAGAAAAATACAGCTATTTAATCTATATTCTCAGATAAGGTGAGGCTCATGCAAGAGGTTCACTATGTCGAAAGAGATAAGATTAACCAAGCCATGCACCCACCTGGCGGACCGGGAAAGGGTTATCCTTGGACCTGATAGAAGATCCTTGAAAACAAAAAAATCTGTTTCTTCTTTCAGTGGTCTATCGATTTTTGCAAACAATGAAGAGGTTCCTTCTTCTGGTCTGTATTCCCAGGCCGAGCTTTTTTCTGGGTTCTCGGGCCCTTTTCGGACTCTCAAGAACGAAACGGACTTGGTTATTAAGACAAGTGTAGAAACTCTTGTTTATAACCTTCCAATTTCTAGTTCCCTGACAACAGATTCCTTAATTTCTTTGTTGTCGGTGGGTTCGGAGACTACTCTTTTCGAAAACCAGAATGGTTTTTTGAAAGTAACCGATTTTGGTGCTCTGGGGCTCAGTTCTTCCATTTCTATTTCTGGAAGGGCCCTTTGTTCTTTGGGTTTTTCTCACCAGAGTGGAGCCAGGGGGGCTCAGTTATACCCTCCCTGGGAACTTGTCAAAACTTCTGATTTTAATCGGAGGATCGTTTATAGACATCCGAAATTCCGAGACCGGATCCGTTCGAACCCCATTTTTAAGGTTCGTTATACTTTTTGGCCGGAGCAGTGCTTGAGATGTGGTGGTTCTTTGATAGAGAACGATTATTCTTTCGACTCCACAGGGGATACGGTTCTCATCGATAATGAGAATCTTCTCCACCAGGCTGCACTGAAAATCATCTTAACCACTAAACGGTCAAACCCGTACCACCCATGGTACGGAACCACCTTGAGACAAAGGATAGGCAGCAAAGCGGTTAATATGGCGGCTTCTCTTATCAATGAGGATGTGAGAACTGCCCTTGAAAAGATGCAATCTTTACAAGTAAACCAGAAGAATTTTCAGGAAGTCTCTTTTAAGGAAAGACTCTATAAGATTGACCAGGTGAGGACACGGGCCCACGAGCAAGACCCAACAATGTTTTTGGTCGATGTAGTGGTAACAAATGCCTCCCAGGAGGCGGTGAGTTTGAGTGTCATATTCACCGTCCCTGGTGTAGTTGCTGAGATTATGGGGTCAGATGGTCTCTTCAGGACTTCTACTTCTCTTGAAGATTTGAGTTAAAAATGGCTACAGCACCTAAATTCATAGGTCCGGATTCTGTACTCAGGACTGAATTCATTTTTACTACTACGAGGAATCAAAGGTTTTTCACTGGGGTGATTGCCTCAGACACCATTGATCTTCAGATTAGTATTCGGGGATCTTCTTTTTCCAGTGACCCAGACCTGATCATTTTTGAAGGTACTGAGTTCACAATACCGAATCCGGCTTCTTTCCCGGATGGTTTAAGTTTAGCTGCCGGTGACAACCTTATTCGGGTTCGATCCGTAGACGTCTCCGGGACGATCTCCCCGGTTTCCTTTGTGACCGCGAGGCTCAGACAGGAGTCAGATGTCGGGGTTATTGTCCAGCCCCCAACTGGGATTTCTCTTGAAAGAAGGGATGATTCGGTCGCGATCACGATCGAAGGGATTAACAACTCCTTTATCAAGGGATATAATTTCCGAGGCTCTACAGAACCCGGCGGAGGCACCAACGGGTATCTTTTGATTAACCCTAATTTGGTGAGTAGTGGAGAGACAAACGAAAAACTTACTACGATCGGAAGCCTTCAAGTGGATGCTTCTATTCAGGTGGACCGAGATAATAAATTAGTTGCAGACCCAACCTTTGTGGGTCTTTCGGTAAATCAGCAGGATAGTAAAGGGAACGTACTCCAGACGGATTATAATGAGCTTTTGAAAATTCCGGCCACGGTCCGGAACGTTAGGTATACCCAGATCGTCAGTCGGGTGGAGACTACCAGTAAGTATACTTTTGTACATAATAGGAGGGCTTCTTCTACGGACCCGGTAAATCCGGCGATCCCTAGAAGTTCTTTTTTGGCCATCCAGAATACGGACCCAATTTATTATGTGGCTTCTGCGGTTTGGTATGATTCGGTAAGTAGGACTGAAATAGAGTCTTCTTTTAGTTCTGAGGTCCTTGGGAGCCCAATTACCGTTTCCAATACGGTTGGCTCTTTCCCGTTTGTTTCCCGTCAGGACATCGTAAATGACTTGACCTTATCTATTTATCGCCAGCGTCCTGAGATTAAAGTAGAGCCCGGGTCAGTAACCCGTGACCTTTTTATTGACCCCTTCAGTACGGAGTCTCAGAGGATCCGTTTTATTACAGATTTTCTCCATAGGGCACAAAGTTTTGCTTCTCTGTTGACCATTGATGACCCAAATAATAGTGGGACTTCAATAGCTGTAGGCCAATCTTCCTACAAGAGGGCTTTGAAACAAGCCTTCCACCTGATTAATGACCCAGATGTTCAGAGCATCATTGACCAAGCTTTCGATAAGATTGCCTCTAATTTTGGGGTTTCCAGACGAAGTGGAGTGAGGGCTCGCGGGGAGGTGGTTTTCTATACAACCAAAAGACCTTCATCTTCGATAACGATTCCAATTGGGACGACATCTTCGGGTGGTGGAGTCCAATTTAGAACTACTTCCGTAGCTGAGATCTCTTTGGAGAGGATTGCGAGTTTCTTCTCCTCCACGACAGGAAGGTATTCTGTTCGAGTTCCTGTGCAGGCCTCTTCGGCAGGTTCGAGCGGAAATGTTGGAGTAGGGCAGATTCGAACGATAGTTGTTGGCCCTACCGGGTTGAATGTAAACAATGAGGTCTCGACTTTTGGTGGTAAGAACCAGGAGACCAATAGAGAGTTGGCTACAAGGACTATCCGGGCTCTCTCCTCTGTCGATAGTGGCACTCATCAAGGCTACTTCAATACGGCTATTGATGTCACCGGAGTGACAGAGGTTGTTGTTGTGGATGCCGGCGATGATTTGATATGGAGAGACTTTGACCTGGACGCTAAAGTCCATAGGGGTGGGAAAGTAGACGTTTGGGTGCGAGGAACTCAGGAAAACACGATCACAGATTCTTTTGCTTTTTCCTTTGAAATCGCTCAACAAATGTTGTTCGAGCAACTCGTGGATTTGGATAATTTAGAATTCCGGGTCGTGGACTCTAGGTTGTCTCCTTCTTTTCCTCTCATAGAGATGCTCAATATTCCAGAATACGGATACGGTTTGAGGAATGATACGACGGGAGAAGACTTCGACCTTACTGGGGTTACTGTTACTTCTTACAATACAATTCTTCTTTCTACTTCGGTGGCTCAGCCTAGCCTCACTTTTTCGGATGTTGTGAGAGGAGATTACCGGTACAGAACTTCGAATAAGTTTATCTTCCCACGACAACCGGTAGAGAGAATCGAATCTTTTGTGGGTTCGGTTACCGGAACCGTTTCCGCAGACTCCTATGATCTTTACAAATTGGACTCCCCTCTTGGAAATGGGCGTTCTTCATTGGCTAATGATTATCTCCTTTTGACAGATCCCGGAGATGGTTCTGTAATTATTCCTAGCCCCACTCCGATCTCGGTTTCTGGGGAGAGTCACGTAATCCTGGCAGAGATAGTTGAGTATCTGGAAAATTTGGGGATAAACCCCCTGACTATCAGAATTTATAATTCGGATCGTAGTACTGAGTACAAAGGTCCTTATGACCCTTCTGGGGATAAAGATTATACGATCATTTTTGGGGACGAGACAAATCCTGTTGGGATAAAAAGAACAGAGTTGACAACAATTTTATCCGGTCAAAGTCTTCTGATTGATTATTACTATGATGAAAATTTTACGGTCACATATTCGACAAACTATGTTGTGACTGCTGTCCAGGAAGATCTTGATAAGATGCGGCATATAACTGCTGATGTTCTTTCGAAGGAAGCAACATTAAGTCCTATCGATATTACGGCAACGATAGTTTTGAAAAAGGGAGCCTCTCCAAGTTCGGTGGATAGCTTAGTTCAGACAAATCTTGTGAATCAGATTAATGCCTTGAAAATGGGAGAGGCTTTCAGGCCTTCGGATGTCACCTCTATCATTGATGGGACCAAGAATGTCAGTTATGTCCAACCTTTAATAAAAATGGTTAGGGGAGAGGATTCTCTGATAATTAGAGAGGTTATTTTTTCGGACCAAGAGTCGGATGCCCAAATAATTGCCTGGTCAACAGATACCGTAGACGTGTTTCTTTTTGATGATGACCTCGAAAATGCTACCACGGATGGTGGTGGGCCCTCAAACGAATTTAGGGGGATTTTTCAAAATGAGGTTGAATTGACTTTAGAGGAGACAGACCCCTCAACTCTTGGGGTGGCTGCTGGAAGAGCTTTCATTATTGGTAGTGGGGGATGGGTTATCCCAGGATATTCGGATGACGCAACTCTTGGGGCAGAAGGATTTAATACTCCGGCGAAGAAAGTAGCCCAAAGAAAATTATTAACCGCAAATCGAATCATAGTAAGTTTTGTTTCCGGGGACGGTCCTGTAAATTATGATTATTCGGTAACCTATATTGTGGGGCAGGATATAGGAGTTAAGGGCCTGGAAGCGGGTCCTACTGAGGCCTTTTTGCCGGGTTCCTTTGAGTTCACCTATGATGAGGATAATCGGTAATGGCTAATGGTGACAAACTTCTTCCCCTGGGGATTACTCAGAATCCTGCTTCTACGATTGCAGAAGGCCAGCAATTTGAGAGGTCTGTTCAATCTGAAGTAGAAAATATTCTTTCTGAGTTTTTTCAGAGGGTTCCCGATAATTATTTCAGTGAAGTAGTTGGACCTTTTTATACGCAGCAGTTTCAATCTGCCGCAGAGGTGATAGCGAAGATACAGATTGTCTCTCAAGAAATTTTTGAGGATTCCGACTACGACTTTACTCGCCCCGAGTATTTATTTCAGGTACTCGGAAATTATATTTTCCCTGATGGGGACCGAGATGGAATTCCAAAAATAGAGGGAGATATAAGTTATCGGTCTTTTTTACAAGCCCTTGTTCTTTTGATCCTCCGTGGTGCCACTCCTTCTGTTATTAAGGAAGGAGTGGAGCTTCTTACAAATGCCCAAGTTACAGTGAACGAGAAGTTCAAAGAGAACTTGGGGGAGCAGTCCAAAGAAGCTTTTTTGAAGCAGTTCGGTTTTGAGATTTTTGTCTCGGTCCTTTCAGATGACTATTTGATTCCTGGATATAAGGACAAGTTTCCTGATAACCCTTTCGTTACTGAAGCGAATGTTAAGTTAGTTATGAAGGTCCTCAAGCCTTCACATACTGACTATACATACTCTCATCTTTTCTTGGATACCTTTAAAGTACCCTCTGTCGGATTGCCTGTCACTGATCCGGAAGAGATTGAGGCGGGTATCACCCAAGCTTCTGTAGAAACTATGCGGGAGCTTTTCGTAGATTCTTATGAGTGGGTTATTCGTAATTATTATTACGAAGATTTTCGAAAGTTTTGCACTGGTGTAAAACAAATAACAGGTTCCTCTGGAGAAACACTTACAGATCGTCGTCTTTTTCGAGATATCACTAGATCTTTTATTTCAATCTCGGAAGGTTCTTATTTGACGGTTACCTCTGGGTCGAATGCAGGTTCTTATCGAGTAAATGAGGTTGTTTATTTTCCACTAGGTGATGACAGTACACCAAGAGCTTACATTACGAGCCCGACCGGTTTGACGGGAACCGCAACGGTTTCAGGAAACGTCGTTGAAGATTCTTCTCAAGATTTTTCTTCTTCCGTTGAGGGAGAAATACTTGAGTTTACAGGGGGGCCAAATCAGGGGACTTACCGTCTATCTTTTTTACTGGGTCCTGGAGGGGGTCCGATAGGAAGTGACGGTTTGGTTTCTTTTTACAAGGTTAGGATTTCCCCTACAATTTTACGTTTGAAAGATAGAATGCCTTTAGTTCTTACAGGACAAACCTATACGGTTACAGTAGATCGTTTAGGTGTCCTCACTCCTAAAGAAGTGACCGGAGAAGATGTTTCTTCATACTTCATCCTATAATCTTCCTATGGTTACCCTTTAAGTAGGGGAACTGAGGGCAAAAATTTGTTTCGTCTTTCCTCGCTGGAAAA
>Ga0114918_10005945_pt1 | contig 10392 bp, 18 predicted proteins | sample LantaG_FD_87015 | JGI IMG/M metagenome (GOLD analysis project Ga0114918, IMG submission 87015) | Deep subsurface microbial communities from Baltic Sea to uncover new lineages of life (NeLLi) - Landsort_02402 metaG | ecosystem: Environmental > Aquatic > Marine > Oceanic > Sediment | place...
ATATAATACAGTAGTGGACTCCTTTGCGGTCGGACTTCCGTGCGTTGCGATTGAGGGTACAAAATGGTACAATCGGTGCGGCCCAGGCTTACTGCGTCGATGCAACTTCCACGATTTAGTTGTAGATTCCGTGGAAGGCTACATTGATAAAGTTGTGGAAATTGTAGATAACCCCTCCCTTTGGCACGAGCTTGTTGGACGGTTGGCGATGGTAGATTTACAAAAAACGTTATACATAACTGAGGAGCCCGGTTATTTTGCAGACGCCTTTGATTATTTACTGGAAAATCACGCACGGCTACAGGCTCAAAACAGCCGTACACCAATTAGAATAGGATGCTAAAAATGAAACTTTTGTACTGTAGACGTTGTAAGGATATCATCACCCTCGGCCCCCAGCTACGGGGTTGCTTGTGTGGTGGTGTCAAGGGTATGTATGCGGATGAGCTTCATGCCCAGTACACCGGAGTGTTTGCAGTCCCTATCGGGATTTTGAATAGTTCCCTGGAAGCGGCTGTAAAAGCTCAACCCAAGAAAGACACTGACGACCGCAAGGGCGGCGTAAGATTTGAAGCGTTTGTAATTCCTCAAGTTTGTGCTACTATGGAGCGAATTTCGTAATGAGCCATACCCCGATAGAATGTGTGCGTGTACTCTCTATTCATGAACACCCTAAAGCGGATAGGCTGGAGATTGTCAAAATTCTAGGCACCCAAGTTTGCTCGCCCGCAGGTGATTTTAACGTCGGTGACCTGGCGGTCTACTTTCCACCTGATATGTTGATTCCTGAAGAGACTGCGGAGAAGCTTGGTGTCAAGAATTACCTCAAGCACGCTGTCTACCCAGGGCATCTACTGAAATCGCAGTGTCGCATAGGTGCTGTTCGTTTGCGTCAAGTGCCTTCGGTAGGCTTTCTACTCAAATTTGAGAAGATGAACATGCGTGAAGGTGATGACCTAACGAATAAATTCAAAGGTGCAAAGTACAATCCCCCGATGCAAAATATGCGTTCAGGGCTGCTGGCAAGTGATACGGAATATTTTCCCAAATACACTGCTATTCAGCATTACTATCGGCATGTAGATTGCCTGCCAGAAGGTGTACCTGTGCGAATCACTGAGAAAATTCATGGCTGCGTAAAAACTGGTACACGTGTTCGGATGGCTGACGGTACGTCAAAATTTATTCAACGTATTCAACCTGGTGAATACGTAGCGGGGATGGTTGATGGAAAGATTGTACCGTCAAAAGTTTTGCAAGTGTTTCAAAATGGTTCTTCAATGGATTGGTTGAAGATTCAATTCAAGCGTGAAAGATGTGGTCGTGGAAACAGTTTTGGATCGGTTACGTGTACACCTAACCATCAATTTTTTATTGACGGTAGTTACTCCGACGCCTCAACTTTGCGGCTAGGGGACAAGCTGTCTGTGCTTCGTAGTGATTGGCGACTTTCACATATCCAAGAGCAGATACTTTTGGGTAAAATGTTGGGTGATGGTCATTTGTCTGCTGGAATTATGAGCGCCCATATTGCTTGGGGGCATGTGTCAAAAGATTTAACTGACTGGACGGCAATGGGTTTAGGGGACTTGCATAACAAAAGGGGTGGCGATAGGCAATTGAGTGGTTATGGAAGTTTGATGCACCGAGCAAGAACTCATAATAGTGTATTTATTTTGGATAAGTTTGAATCTTTTATCAAAGATGGTCGTAAGATAATCCCTGACTGGGTTATTGATAAATTAACACCCTTGGCGATTGCATTTTGGTACATGGACGATGGCTCATTAAGTCATCATAGTGGTCAGGAAGACCGTGCCCACTTCGCAGTATGTGGGTTCACCGAAACTGATTGTCAAATTCTCATCAAGGCGTTGAAAAAGTATTGTATTACTGCGATTTATTATCGAGACCCAATGGGATACTCTCGTCTCAGATTGAATGCAGACGAGGCTGAGAAACTTTTCTTGTTGATAGTTCCTTATATCCCTGATAGCTTACAGTATAAGTTGCCAAAACGATATCGAGGTCACACAGGATGGTTACCTTCAACTGAGGATTCATACAAGACTGATTTGGTATCTCAAACAATTACATCTATTACCCCCATAGTTCAAAGTTCTCCCCGATGGGATTTAGAAACTGAGACACATAATTATATGCCATCGAATGTAGTCACACATAATTCTAACTCACGTGTGGGATTGATTGGTGGCTTGTACTGGCCGGATCGTAGGTTTATGTGTGGGACACATCGAACTAACAGGCGGGAATTCGACCAAGCCGGTCGCCGCTCTCTGTACTGGCAGCCTATGACAAAGCCGATGGAGGACATGCTTGAAACTTTGTACGTGTTACACGCCAATTATATGGCGTTCGATAGCGTTACAGTCTACGGTGAAATCTTTGGAACCAAAGTGCAGGCGATGGACTATGGCGTAGAAGGAGCTATGGGCTATCGTGTTTTTGATATTGCAGTTGGTGGTGAATTTTTAGATTGGAAAGACGTTAAGCGTTTTTGCGATTACCATAAAATTCCAACGGTCCCCTTGTTATACGAGGGTCCGTTCAGGGCGGCGTTGGTCGATGAACTAATGAATGGACCGACGACGGTTTGCGGCGAGGAAGAGATTAGGTGTTCCTTTAAGGGACGAGAAGGTATTGTCGTTACGCCGCTAGAGGAGCAGTATGATGAAGAACTCCAGGACCGGCTTATTCTAAAAGCTGTGAGTCCTGATTATTACTCCGCAATGAATTAAGGAGATAGTATGTCTAAGTTGACGAAGGAACAAGTCGAACAGATCAAGGCGGACCTTGCCGAACGCAAGTTGACGCAAGTGGCAATCGCTAAGAAATTTGGTTGCAGCAGGTCAGTCATTTCTGACATTGCTTGTGGCCGTGTTCATAAGGACGTGAAGAACAGGTCAGTGAATGAGACACGTCGAAAGACGGGTGGTCAGTACGATGCTGATTTGGTTGACGATGAACTTGACCCGGTTATCATGGATATGAGAGCCGAGATTGTAAGTCTACGTGAAGAACGGAATCAGGCGCGAAGACAATTGAAGCTCGCCGCCAAAGAAAAGGGTTTGTTCAAAGCCATGGCAGACGAGATGGTAGACGTGATAAGGCCATTCAAAACTTTACCACGTGTTCGGCCAGCATATGGCTTGCCAAAGAACGCTGAGATTACGGAAGACCTTGTGATGCACCTAAGCGACGGACACCACGATCAAATCGTGGCCCCTGAAGAGTGTGGTGGACTTGAGCATCATAACTTTTCAACCAGTATTTGTCGTGCTGAGCATTATGTTGACACAGTATTGAAGTGGACACAAAGAACTTTAGCACCTCAGTTTCATTTTCCGAAACTTCATATTTTTGCGTACGGAGATCACACGTCTGGCGAAATACATGGACATGCGAGTCGTTCGTATTTCCGTAACTCGTTTAAGGATTCGATGGCCATTGGCCAGCTTCATGCCTTGATGTATCGAGATTTGGCTCCTTATTTTGATGAGGTTTCTATTTACTATGTCGCAGGTAATCATGGTAGACGTTCTATAAAGAAAGATTATCACGGTGCTCAGGATAACTGGGATTACTTAGTCGCCAAAACGGCAGAGCTTTATTGCCGGGACATAGATAATGTTCAGTTTGCAATTCCTAACGCCTATTCAATCAACGTGAGTGTAAACGGAATTGGGTTCTGTGTATTTCATGGGGACGATATCCGGTCCCAACTTGGCATTCCTTGGTATGGTTTGGAACGCCGTCAACGACGCCTAGCCGCTGTGAGTGTACACCAGGACATAAAGGTCCGCTATTACTGTTGTGGTCACTTCCATCGTCCAGGTACAATGACGGAACTGGATGGCGAAATGATGATTAACGGTTCCTGGGTCGCAACCGATGCTTATGCTTTTAATTCATTCGGTGGCTTTACCGAGCCCACACAGATGCTTCACGGTGTTCATCCAGACAAGGGCATTACATGGCGATTGCCTGTGAAGCTACGGGATACCGAACGTGAAAAACTTGGACCTAAACGATTTAAGATTGACCTTATGGACGAAATGATATAATGTACGTATTGCCTGAACGGAACTTAGTATACCTAGCTCACCCACGGACAGCTTCAGTTGCGACGAAGCGGACGTTGGCACAGCTAGGTCCGATGGAGATGTATCAAGGCCATCACGGGGTAGACCCTGATAGGATACCCGTGGGGGCCACGGTGATGACGACAATTAGAAATCCTTGGGACGCATTCGTCTCTTGGTGGTTTAAGAGGCGAGGTGCGAAGTCACCGTTTTATGATTTGCCCTTGGAGGAATTCATTCCTCAGTTGGTTGAGAATAATCAGCAATACTTTCGCGGTGGTAAGATGTTCTACATGGTGCCGTACGCGAATGTAATTTTGAGCTATCATCTCTTACAAGAGCAATTTGACCTGGCGATTGTCAAGGTGGGCTACGCTCCACATGACCTGTTAGTGGCTAATAAGTCCAGTAGCCGTGAGCCAGGTTGGCGACAGTATTACAACAAAGCGGCTCATGACTGGGTGGCGGATTACTTTGCCGACGAGATTAAACGCTTTGGCTTTAAGTTTGTGTAACAGAAGGGAGGCACAATGCCTGACCAATATAAGCGGGGAAAGCGACGTGGTCGTCTTCTCGATAGATTCAAGCGTAAGACGGTGGAACCAGTTGTTGAGCCAAAGCCAATATATGACTTGACAGGTGAGGAACCTAAAGAAGAACTGACTCGTCGCGAAGACAGACAAAGCCGCTGGGATAAGAAGCGAGAGGACAGACGAGACTACGTAATTGAGCGTAAAGAGGCGCAAGCCGGTATTGCAAAACATCGCAAATGGGTACTCATGTGGATTGCCGTAATTGTGGTGGCAATTGTTATCCTCATTATTTCTGTCATGCACAAATTTAGTTTAACAGGAATCTTATTCTAATGCCAGATGACATACTTCGAGAAGTAATTGATAGAGGTCGGACTGGTGTTCTGATTCTGCCATTAACTCACGAGCGTATGGAGCTTGGTGAATGGCGATTAGTTCGTAAAGAGCCGATTGAGGACAGCAACGACGTATATCTACCACACGTCGAATTGAAGGTTGGCGTGGATGGATCGTGGAATACGGACAAGATTGTTCGCTGGTACATGCACCGACCGTGGTATATGATCGACCAGCGTTTACGACTTGAACTTCATAATATCAACGCTCGTTGGGAACTTGAAGTAGAACCGTGGGATAGTCAATGTTTTCAACTCGAACCTGATTGTGCTGGTCGCGTATGGCCGGAAGCGATAGGTTCTGCCTGTCATAGGTTTTATGTTCATGACACAACAAAATTTGAAAAGAATGGCGGCTGAGGGCTGCAATGGTTCCGCCATTATGCTACTTTTTGCAGCGATGGCACTTCAGAGGGCACAACCGAATCAAGCAATCGCGGTAGCTGTAGTGGCTGCCGCCTGTGTTATAGTAGGAACACTGCTTAGATTCCAAGTGATATTTGAGAAATGGGAAGTTCCTAACGTGAGTTTTCACATGAAACAAACAGGGATGCGCGGAAAGCGGAGGGACCAATGAACACAATTTATGTGGTGGAGACGTGCCTTACACCGGTGAATTCTTGCTAGGATTTGCTACCGACGAAGCTGGTATTCGGTGTATCCTTTGCAACCATTGGCGAGAGTACAGGTTGCCTCTCGAAGGATTAGAAATTACAGTGGACATGGAAGCCATGCAATGTCAAGTCAAGGATACCAAGGGGTACACATATCTCTTTTCCATTCATCCGTTTGAAAGGGCTACAGCATGAGCATACAGGGAATACTGAGATTCTGGTGATGTGGTGTGTTATTAGGGAGTCTGGCCTTGGTGTTTGTAGCGATTAACAATCCTATATATTGTACGCAGGCTTGGTGGTGTTTTATGTTTATTACGAGTGTTATGCTAGTTATGTCGGGTGGAATTAAATTTGCAATGGGGATAAAATGAACACAATTTACGTGGTTGGGGGCGTTCCATATGTTGGAGACCTGTGTGAAGGCTTTGCTACCGACGAAGAAGGTATCAAACAGATTCTTCGCAACCATTGGCTAAAGTTCGGGTGGCCTCCCACAGGGATAGAAGTTACAGTAGACATAAAAACCATGCGGTGTAGAGTCATGGATACTGAGGGGACCACACATTCTTTTTACATTCAGCGTATTGAAAAGGCCACAGGATGAAACATTTGAAGAGACTTTTTGTTGGTTTGATATTTCTCGTAATCTTATGCGGATTCCTGTGGCTACTTTGGCAGTGGGATATTTTGATGGTAACCTGCCCTCGGGTGGCGTTGTCCCTTATGATAATTCCAGCAGCCTATACAATTGGGTTTGCGTTGATAAAAGGTAATGAAGATAAATGCTCGTAAGTCATGGTTTACTGAAATGGGGTTGGTGCTTAGGAGTCACTGTGGCTCTAGTACTAATCTACTTACAATGGCTGTTAAGTTTAGAACGAGGGGCATTAGCCATCGCGGCAGTTTGTATATTGGTCGCTCTTAGTTGTGCGATTGGGGAACTCTGTTTAACGTTTGGAGGTTTCAATGGGTGAGATACTACAACGCGAAGATGGGTCATTTTATGACCCAGACCACCTTCCAATGGAAGTGATAACGTTTGATAATCTATGCCGTGCAAGCATAGATGTATACATCAAACGGGGCGAAAATTCGTCACTGGCTTAGAGTGGACAGCCACCGATCCAGGGGACATGTGTCCCCCGGCAGTGATTCATTTAGATTATGACATGGCTCAAGCATTGATGAACAGACTATGGGTTCAAGGCTTTCGACCAAAGGCGTCACTCGCAGGGGCAAGTCAAGAGGGTGCTTTGAAAGCACATTTGGGTGACATGAGGCAATTAGCTTTTAGTACGCTAGGTATAGCGAAACCAGGAGACAAGAAATGAGACGTTTATTGACCGCAATAATGATGCTTGGTTTATTGCTAGGTAGCAGTTTTGGTGGGGAAATCCACTGCAAGCATTTTTGGCACGGTATGCCTCTCGGGTCAGTTGAAACCAACGACCTTATTATTCGAGATTGTTATGCCGTGAGCACTAACGATGAGACTAAGTTTGCTGACTGGGTGGCGTATAAACTCACCTATCGCGAAGTTAATGGTACCTTACCATTGAAGCGTGATTGGGAGACTGACCCGGTGCTGGACGACGACGAAACACTAGAGGCCGGAACTAACGATGATTATCGAGGCGCAGCAGCCTTGCGGTATGACCGTGGGCATCTAGTTCCACTCGCGTCTTTCAGGGGGTCAGCTAGCGCGCAGGAAGTGAACCTATACAGTGTGGTTGTACCACAACGAGTGCGGCTCAACCGTGGTGTCTGGAACACTATTGAAGGATGGGAACGAGACTTGGTGGGGCGGTACAACACGGTTTATGTGGTTAGCGGCACATTGTATGAGCGGGATATGCCACCATTACCTAGCAGTGAAGTACACCGCGTACCATCCGGATTCTGGAAGACCATGATATTTCAAGACAGATTTACTTGGATGAGTATTTCATTTGTGGTTGACCAACAAGTAGCACGGGGCGTTAGTCCGGCTGATTGTTTGGTGTCTCTCAGTGACATTGAAAAGAGAACCAATCTAACATTGTGCCCTGACTTGGATTCATATCGACAAGCTAGTTTCAAAGGTGCTGTGAATAAGGCTTTTGTTGTGGAACATCTTCAAAGGCAAGTCTATAGCGAATAACGAACAGATGTTGGCGAGGTCGGATAGGTGGGATACGCGGTGTGTCACCACCTTTGTACTGTAATCAAGGATATAGGAACGGATTGGAGACAGAATATATGAGCAACCCTCCACTTATCCGTAGACGACGAAGGCGAGCCCTCAAGCAAACCACAACGAGTCACCACACCCGTTCACGCACTCATCAAACACCTGTGAAACTGGAACTGAAACCAGGTGATTGTCGATGTGGTGAACCTATTCATCAGATTTACATTGACAGGTGTGAAGATTGCTGGGCATTAGACCAAGTGCGATGGTCTGGAAAAAGCAAGAGGGTGAGGGTACTATTCAATGAGTAGTGGGATTACTAATGTTTTGCTCAGCGACATTCATTACGATGATGTATTCAATTGTCGTGGTGAATTTACTCGCCAGTCTGTTTACGATTTAGCTCAGTCTATTAAGACGAATTCGCTATTGTGCCCTCTGATATTACGTGCCGGTTACGACGCGGGGATTAAGTCGCACCTTTATCATCTCGTTGCGGGGCATCGTCGATTCAAGGCTATAGAATGGTGGTTGAAGTGGGACAAAGTACCTGCTATTATTCACACAGGCTTGACTGATGAAAAAGCTCACGTCATAAATCTGGTAGAGAACATAGAACGTGAAGATTTAACGTTCGTGGAACAGGGGCTAGCAATTAAAGAAACCTTCCCTGATATGTCTCTGCGAGAAATTGGGGAGCGTTTACATCGTAGCAAGTTTTGGATTAAACAACGCTTCGATCTCATTAAGTTGTCCCCTAAGATACAAGACTACGTAACTGGTGGCAAACTGACTTTAAGGGACGTGGAATTGTTATTGAGGCTTAACCCCGGTGAGCGGGAAACTGAGGTAGACGTTTTACTAGCACATAAACAACGTGGACAACAAATAAGTGTCTCGGTGCGTAGGGGACGAACGCGAAAAACGTCCGAGATAAAACAAATGGTGGCTCGTATGGTGACCGGTGGTGCCGCTGGCATTGGGACGAAAGCTTTAGTCTGGGCGACGGGGAATATTACTGATGAGGAATTTGAAACCCTGTGGAAAGAATGGGCTTCAATGGAAGGATGGAGAGACGAACATGAAGACGACCCTACTGAGTATATTGTTGATTCTCGGATTACTATCCCAACCAACCGCCGAGCTAAGTCAGCTAACCACAACGAGTGACCAGCCTCGCCCCGCTGTAGTGCGGGTGAACACTGATGACGGGGCTATGGCTTCCCACGGAACGGGGACATGTGTGGCTTGGACTGTCGATTATGGCTTGATTTTGACGGCTTGGCATGTCATTAAAGACAATCAGGGCCAAGTCACTGTAGACTTTTGGTACGAAGGTCAAGATGAGCCCGAACGAATAGATGCCACTGTTGTGGCTACTAGTCGAACTTTGGACCTAGCAGCTTTAGTAGTCAAACGTCCACTATATGAACCAAGTCTGATTCCGAAATCAAGCCGGTATCCATTTATTCGGTTGGCTCGCATAACCCCCACCCTGGGGGATAAAGTTACGATTGCGGGATATGACGGTGGCGGAACCCCGACGACATACAAAGAGGCCACAGGGATTGTGAAAGGCTTTCTAAGGCCCTCTAATGGGTCAATAGGGGACTGGATGATGATTACCGCCGGTGCTAGAAGTGGGGACTCGGGAGGCCCTATGCTAAGTGTAAGGGGCACACTCGTGGGTGTCCTATGGGGGACCGATAATATCGGGGCTCATGGGACTCATTGTGAACGTCTACGGACCTGGCTTCGGGAGGCAGTCAAACCTGAGTATCCCAAGTTGGTAAAACGGGCCTTGTTCCCCTTTGATTTGTTTGACGGTAGAAATAATCAAAATAATCCCGAAAATCCATCTGATTTTCCTTGAAAAAGCTTGACACAGGGGTTGTTTTAGACTATACTTTATATAGAGGATTGATTTTATGGACAAACTAAGCAAACATGAAGTTGCCGCTCGGCTGGCGGGTGTTATCGAACCCCTGGGGCTTCGTCGCGGTACAGTCATCTTTCTTGAATGTGAAAACGATCTACTTCTGGAACTGATTGCGACTGACCCCGCTCTCAAGACGTATACAGCCAGTGCTAATTTTGGTACATTATCTCGCCCCCAGCCCGTACAAATTCTCGGTGCCGTGGAGCCTGGGGCTGAAAAGATTATCATACAGGGTATCATTGCAAGGGATTTGCGATTAGCCCTAAAAATTCGTGGACGCCTAAAGGTACTACCCGCTGTTCGGTATGCTACTGTAAAGGGTCCGAATTGGTCTTTTGACCTCTGGAAGGATGAATAATGTCAACCCCTCCCACACCTTATGAGTCTTTCTCAACAATCGTGATACCGGAACCTCCACAGATGGAATACAAATACATCCTTGTGAGCTATATCCCGAGTCAACAGAGTGTTCGTATCAACGATCTGAGCGAGCCAAGTAGTCCCACCACGAGTTTTAGTTTGATACTGAAACAAGGGTGGAAACCCGTACGTGAGTCTCAATTAGGCGGCGGCGGTGAAACAGCAGGGTTGGCGGTTTTAATTTTGTTGGAACGTGCGTGGATTCCAGTTCCTAA
>Ga0114918_10005947_pt1 | contig 10391 bp, 14 predicted proteins | sample LantaG_FD_87015 | JGI IMG/M metagenome (GOLD analysis project Ga0114918, IMG submission 87015) | Deep subsurface microbial communities from Baltic Sea to uncover new lineages of life (NeLLi) - Landsort_02402 metaG | ecosystem: Environmental > Aquatic > Marine > Oceanic > Sediment | place...
GACTTGTCAAAAATATTGTCTTTAACAACTGTCGCATCAGCACCAGCATGACCATTATGGAAACCTGAAACCTTTTGTTTCTTAACTTTCGTTGGATCACCAATATCATGAGCACTAACTTCCCACTCAGCATACTGACACTCATCTACTAAAACAGTATCAACAGTAGTTGGTGTATTTTGAGCGATATCAGCAGGACCAGCTTTGCCAGTTTCCGCTTGTAACTCTTCTACAGCCGTTTCTAATTGTTGGATATTTTGTTTAGCTGACTCAGAATCATTGAGTAAAGAACCAGTGTAAACACCCATGTTAGTGTCACCTTGGGAAATCCCAATCGCACTATCTTGAGCATCGTTGTTACCATCAATTTTCTCAATAGCACTCTCTACTGAGTCCAATGATGTAACATTTCCTGACGCAGGACTATATGATCCGGAAATGCTTATTCCGGTAGCAAAGTCCCAATCAACATCTGCGATCTTAACAATTACACCGCCTGAGAATACAACCATTCCCTTGTTTTCTTGTCCATCGGCATCTGGTAGATAGTATTTGCAAATAAAAGCATCACCGTCAACCAATGATGTTGCTGCCGCAAATGTTATATCTTTATCACCAGTACCAGCTTTATTTGTAATTTCTAAAAGCGCAGGTGAACCATCGGCATCACTTATAATATATTCACCAACAACAAAATCAGCAGGAGCTAGTGCTGTTCCATCATCATCTGCAAAAGGACTGGCAACAATATCACGAGTACCAGCAGCTTGAGTGTCATTTGTTACAACAGAAACACGTTCATTTCTCCAACGAGTGACAGTTGTACCAGTCGCTAATGGAATCCAGTCTGCACTATTTCCAACATTTGTTGCTTTTACATATAATTCACCTACTCCAATTCTTTGATAGATCGAACCAATAGGCGCAGAAGCCTGGTCACCAGTACCAACTGGTGCAGCGGTCCCTACCAACCACTCAACAGAAGAATTAGAGTTTGGTACATCAATTCTAAACCCTTTCTCTACTCCAAAATAATCTCTTGCCATTGCTCCCCCTTAAGCTAGAACTAGTTTTGCTAGCTCTATGTTCACATCATATGATTCATTATTAGTTATTTGTAATTCAAATGTACCAGCGTTATTTACACTGTCTACGTCAACACTTAGTCCACCAGCTTTTAAGTTATGATTTAAAGTGTCTTTATAAGAACCGTTATTATTTAAAACGTTATATTCAAATGTTCGATATGCTGTATTAGCATCGTTATATATTGTGATGATATATTTTAGCGCATAAAAACTTGCATTTGCAATAGAGTCAACCGCTCCGGTACTTGTCGCAACAACTGTATCTGAAACTGTAACCCATGGGCTAACGCTGCCAGGTCCACCTGTACCAACTTTATCTAATTGACCTGTAAATGGATTATAGTTCCAACTCATGTTAAAACCACCGATGTAATGTCATTTTTAGAAGCCGTTGCATAAGTTATTGTTACGGTAGCATTTAGTGTGCCACCCAAACCACCTTGATAGTATTCAAAGACTTCTGTGGTTGATGTTGGATATGAAATATCTATGGCATCAAATGAAACACCTTGTAGTATTGATCCATTGCCACCAACCTTTAAAAAGAAATCGCCATTTTTGTTTCTTCCCCTAGTTGCTGATAAATTTGGTATAAAACTACCGCCCATTACTCACCAAAAGTCCTTAGCATATTTATTTCTTCTTCATTTAATTCTTTAGGGTCTTGCCATTCTTTTATATCAGCAAAAAACCACACAACCCAAACACCGTTTTTCTGTTGTTCTGGTGGTGTATAATTAAATTTAGTCGCATTTATTTGATTGTTTAAGTATTGAATACGTACGATATCATCCTTGGTCTTACCTTCAAGATATATCTGTATCAATTCTAAATTTGCACCAAAATTAGCCATGCCAACCCGATGTTAGAATAAAGGGGACCGAAGTCCCCCTAAGTTTATCCATTAAGCTGGATTGTAATTGTAAATTCTAGGATTAGAAGCCGCTGTACTTTCTGCACCGTAAAGGTGAGTAAGGGCATAATCAGTTTTTTGGTTTAGAATTTGCTCTTGCATTTCAAAAGAGATTGCTCTTTGTCTAGCAAATGCCATTCCTTCCATTCCTAATGCTAAGAATCCATCGTCTGCTAAAGAAGACGAGCTTGATTCAAAAATTAGGAAACCATATAAAGAAGCGATAGCTGATTTTCTTAAAGGATCAGAAGAACCAAATTCATTTGCACGAATAACATTGTTATTAGCAAGAACTAGGTCATACATAAATCCTGGAGAAGCAGCAATTGCTCTTCCTTCTTTTGGAACATTAGCTAAATCAAATGCTTTACCAGCACGTCTAATAGCATCTAAACCATCGGCAGCAGCGGTAACATCAGATGTACCAGCAGCTAAAATAGCTTGCGCAAAAACGTAATCATCAATGTCAGCAGCAAGGCTTCTAACACCATTTTCTACAGTTCTTTGAACTAATGCAATTTTAGATTGTAATTCACCACGCTTAGTAACAGCAAAAGGTACACTTTTATGTTGATCTAAATCAAGTTGTCTAGCAGATGGTGTAATAGTTTGAGGAGTCATTGCAACGCCTGTCTCATCAACAGTTTGAATTGCAAGCTCAGCAAGTTCGATCATATCTAGTCTATCCATTCCTGGACGTACTTCGCCTGATCTGTCCCAGACACCTGGCATTGCAAGTGCTACCGAGTTTTGAATTAAAGTTCTAGTTGTTAATGCCGAAACTACTTTTTCAATAGTTGATGCGACATCGGATATGCCTGTGTTAGCCATCGTTATCTCCTTATCTTAATAGCTCTACTAATGCTTTATTTAAGACGGAGTTTGGATCTTCTAAAATCATTTCATCTACCGTCTTATCTTTAGGTACAGCAGATTGTGGACGACCGTTCACCATTCCAGGTTTATCTTGAGTAAATAATCCAGGTACTTCTTTTCTAAGCTCTTCGATAGCTCCATCGACGCCCTTCCATGTACCTGCTTCTCTATCAAAACCTACAAGATCTTTTTTCTTTAACTGTATTGCAGCTAATAAAAGATCTGGATCACTTGCATCTCTGGCATTTTTGGCAACTTCATATTTGAGAGTTGATTGTAACGACTCTCTTTTTCCATTTTTGACTTCTTCTTTTAATTCATTCACTTGTTCAAGTGTTTTTTGATATAAACCTTTAAAGTCATTTGCTTCTGCCATTTGTTGTGTCTGTTTTTCTTCAACCTCAGACCTAACGCCTTGATACTTTGCCTTCCACGACTTAGATTCATCAAGTAAACGCTTGTTACTATTTTCTAATAGTTCAAGACGATTCATCAATTCATCTGCATCGACTTTTTGTACCTGTTCCCCTTCGGGCCTTGACTCTTGCTGTTCAGCATTTGCCTGATTTTCACTCATAAAAAACACTCCTTGGCGTTCGCCATTGTTTCGTCTGTTCAGACTATTGGAATATATAAATTCTCACGCAAATAATGTGAGATGTCTAATTTCATGTTAAAATGCTTTTTTAGCTGCATCTCTTATCGCTTTTAAAATATTAGGCTTAAAGGTTTCACCTTTTGCTGGATCTGGCAATAGTCGCCTAATTACCTTGGACTTTCCGGCACCTAAGATATCGTGAAAAACAGCAATTGGAGATGTGAAGAATATTCTAATGCCAAAGTTTTTAGTTATTCTTGTTTTAATACTCTTTAACATTTTTCCACTTAAAAACATATCAACAGGTCTTTTTTTGCCTTTTATCTTAGAATATGAATCTGAATATTTAACAAAAGACTTTCCTTTAACTGGTGACTTGCCATCAAATATTGTTGCAACTATTTCACCTTCAATCGTAGCTCTTTGTTTATAAATAGCCCTAGAAACCTTTTTAGCAGCGTCCTTGCCTAATGACTTTGAAAGTCTACCCAATCCTTTTACTTTTACTTTAGCCATCAAGTAACCCCAATATATCTTCTGGTTCTAGTATTGTTTGAACAATTAAATCCTCATCTTCTTTTCTTGCTTTTGCATCTTCTCTTATTTCATCTAAAGACCTGTCTATTTCATCCATTATTTCTTTTTTAAATCTTTTATTTGGTGCAGCAATAAATTGCCTCTTAGGTAAAGTGTCACCAGTGTTGTGATTAAAAGATTTTAGCCTTTCAACTTCTGGTGCATCGGAGAATATACCAACTTCTATATGGTCACTTTCTAGTTCTTCAAACGTTATTTGTGATCTCATGTCACCAAATTCAAACAATTGTGAACTTGTGCCATCAATTTTCTTTTCTTTGAATTTACCACCTTGAACTGGTGATTCTGATCTATCTAAGAACTCATTTATAGATTCTACTAATATTTGACCTGCTGTGATTTTGGCTAATTCTTTTTCTTCGCTATTCAAGCCCTTCAGGTTCAATTTCACTTTCTTCGTTGACTCTGATTTGCTGATTGCCATTCATACCACCTAGCATTTTCTTGGTTTTTTCTTCTCTTCTTTTTTTATTCGTTCTAACTTTTCCATAGCCTCTTGCTCAGATAAGTTAGGGTCCATTTTAATAAACTTTTCCCATTCTTCTATTAAACCAAGGTCTAGCATCTCTTTAATGTTTTTTAGTGTTTCACTGTCGCTAGTTAATATTTTAGGCTTTGGATATATAATTTGCAATTCATCTTCATTTGAAAACATTCTTGTACCATTAAAAATGTCCCATGCTTTTATGATCTCAAACATTTTCTTTTCTGTGTTAGAGTAAATCTGTTGGTTTCTCTCTATTACTTTTTGGACACTTGATCCTGATATTGCTTTTGAAATGCCAGACAGAGCGTTTGATTCGCCTAGCTCCATATTAACGCCTTCAATCTCATGTTCTTGAAGTATTTGTTTTAAATAATTCATATCAGATTCAAGCATTGGTGCAAGCTGCGCTCCGCTGGTCTTATATTCAAAATCTGTTGGTTGATCTCCGTCTTTAGATGACTGTGGTAGGTGAATTGCTTGTGTTTGACCAAAGCTCATCTCTTTAAATCTATTCTGCATTTTCTCTGGATACTTAAAAACCTGAATACCTGATCCATGAATATTTTTAGCTGTTAATGTTTCAGATTGTTGAACATTAAACGTTATTGATTGTTCCGTTATTGGATTTACTGTCGGGTAATCAACAGCGGTATCTGCTGTGGTTAAAACAAATGGCAAAACCTTTAGTGGATTAATGTTATTTGGATTATCCGGTATTTCAATGTAATCAACAGATTTTTTTAAAAGTGTTTCACCATTAACAATTTCTTGAACAGATGTTGTTGCAACTTTTACATGTTGATCCTTTGACCAAAAAACCCATGTCTCACCTTGTGCTGCACCGTCTGCTTGGTTTTCTGCTATTAAGTCAGCAATACCATCGCCACCAGTAATTGCTTTTTGTGGACCTTGTGATCTAGCGTCTTGAGTAACCTCAACGTTTGGATAGTTAAGTCCAACTATAAGTAGCTCACCAGTATCTTTGTCCCTAACAAGAACAAATTCATAAGGATGTAGACAAATAAATTGATATTTCTCATCTTCTTCTCTGTAGTTTACCCACATAAGGTCGTATTTATTTAAGTTAAAAATTGTGTCGTGAAACTGTAATTCTCTTTGTGCGTTTGCTTGTTTATATATCTTATTCAATAGCTCAGACTTCTCTTCACTTCCATCAACTGACCTTATTGGTCTTTCATTATATGACTGAGACCTTTTATCAATTATCATTTTAGAAACTGAAATATTAGATATTGTATAACTGTCCCAGCCTTTTGGTCGGGTTCTAGCCAATTCTCTTTGAACATAAACCTTTTGATTCCCAGAATATACTTGATAAGCATTGAATGATTGTCTTCTTCTATCTTTATCTTCTGATTTAGATGTTTCTGATAATATTTGTAAAATTACGTCTTTATCTAATAGATCAAATTGTTTTGGCATATATAATCCTTAATATATTAATATTTCTGCATTATTGTGTGATTCATATTCCATCAAGTAGTCGATCCAATATCCAATAGCTGTTGTAACGTGCTGTTGTTTTAAAGAGTCATCCTCAATGTATTGACCACCCTTTTTGAGTTTGGTTAACCTGAAACCTTCGTCTGCTGGTTCTGCATCTCTATAGATATATAATTGTACCTTTTGTTCATAATTGCAACATTTTGCATTAATTCTGTTGTGTCTACGCCTAACTGGTGGGTTTGATCTTGGTATATTCATTTCATAGTTAATTTTATTTCTTCTTAGAAACATTTCTATTATTTCATAATCATTTGTTTTTGACCTTGTATCTCTGTTTTTACCAGACGCATCACCAAACACCCTGTATAATGTATTTCTATTAAAGGCACCATCGTTATGCATTTCTTGTAAAATATCTTCTGTGTTTGCACCATCAATTAAGAATGTTTTAGCAATATGAAATGTATCATTGATTCTTTGACCAATAGCGGACGACATTGGTTTGCCAACTCCAATATTAAAATCGTGCATAATATCTATGGGGTAATCTAAATTAAATACATAAACATCATCTCTATAATTTCTTTCTCTTTTATAGTTATAGTAAATGCCGCCTTTAGGATCTTCTACCCACTTACCTTCTATCTGTCTTGCTATCTCTATAGGTGATAAGTTTTTCATTAAGTTTGGTATGTACCAATCTTCTAAAAATGGATTATCTCTAGCATCTGAATAATAAACGTGTTTAAGCGGATCATTCTCACTTCCTATAATCATTTTTTTATAAAGAGGATGCGCAGGGGAATCAGGGTTCGTGAGAGTTATCATTAAGTTTTTATCAGCTTTAGCTCTACCTAATCTTTCATAAATTGCATTGTATGCGTCCCAATATTCACCTTCGTTTTCTGTTGCCTCTTCTATTAATGCACCTGATATTTTTAACGATCTAAATGACTTCCACTTTTTGTTATGCCATGTCTTTACTGAAAGTTCTGCACCCCAATTAAACAACCACTTCTGTTTAACAATATTAAATTCAAAATCTTTGCCTTCTACAAAGTCACCTTCTAAATGATCGTGAAACGTGTCAGCTATTGTTGCGATTGCATCTGGTCTAGTTATTCTTCCAAGTATCCATCTTGCTTTTGGGTCTTCAACCAAGCAAACCATTGCTACATGGGCACCAAATAAAGATTTACCTGAGTTGTGATGTATAGCACCATTTGCATAATAATTGTTGGTATTTGGAACTTGTAAGTCCCAGTACCAGTCTTGCTTTTTCTTTTCAATTGATAGCACTTTTGATTTAATCGGATGGCACCGTCGGTTATATATAAGGAGTTTTTTTAGTGAAACATGAACAGCGTGAAGAAATTGTAAGGCGATATGCGGATGGATTTCGTTCAATCCGTGAGGTTTCAGATCTTTCCGGATTGACAAGGAAGATGATAACAAACGTTTTGAAGGCTTATCCAGACATACCCCGCCTAAAGGCTTGCTCTCCAAGAGGTTCAAGAAATCCTTCATGGATCGGGGGGCGCATAATTCAAAAGGATGGCTATGTATTAGTTCCAGCCCCAGAAAATCATCCAGGTGCTCGTGTTTATGGAAATAAGAAAATTGGGAGAATTCTCGAACATCGTCTTGAAATGGAAAAGCATCTAGGTAGGTTTTTGCTAAGGTGTGAAGTTGTGGATCACATAGACGGATGTGTTCTACACAATCATATATCAAACTTAAGATTGTTTTCCTCGAATTCAGAACATTTAAAAGCAACGATATCTGATAAGTCGAAAGATTTGTCTTCTCTTGGTCTTGAGAAAACGAGATCAGCTCGTCACCAGAAGAAAAAGATGAAACAGGTAGATAGGTATACTCAGATGAAGAAAGAAGGTGATTTTCGGTTGCTTCAAATTCTCCATGCTCATGTATTACTCGATAAAGATAGTCCTTACCTTTTGGGAACGCATCGCTACCTTGTTGAAAGACAAATTGATTTTGAGAATGAGAGAAACTTAAAAGAAAGTCTTGTGATGTTATGTCAGCAATGGGAACTTCACCACAGATTGTTGAAACTAAAGTATCTTCTTTAATACAGCCAACTGTACCGCTACAAAGAATCTCATGTATTCCTTTTGAATAATCAAACTCTTTAAATATTTCTATTATTGCTCTTTTGGTCCAAGGTAATTGGAATGGATCGTACTCACTAAATGATGGAAGTTCTTTATCATTTTCCATTTAAGCTATAATTTAGTGTTATTGTTTTACCAGCTTCGTGAGTTGTTTCTTGCTTGTCTCGCCATCCATGCATATTTTTCATCATAAAAATCCAGGCGGTGTTATTAAGTTTTCCATCAATCATTTGCGAATGAGCTAATTCAATCATATAATCATAACTCATTGACCTTCCTATCTTTTTGGCTTCGGAAAACTCTGGATGCACTTTTTCCCACTCATAAAGCGTATCTATGTGAACGCCTATCGTGCCAGCAAATGCTCCATACGGTTTACCTTGAGACATATATGACATTAGTTCTTGACAATATTCTGGCTTATAAAGACTTGGTCTACCTATTTTGGGAACTTCTTCCATGAGACTTCTCTCTAGTTATAGCCGCCCATGTAGGTTATTCATAATATTACCTAGCTGCTTAGCGACATATTCTTTGTACTCTATATCATCATCTGTTATGTAAACGATTGTGTCCAGTATTTGAATAAACTTTTTATGCAGTTTGTTGATTAATTCTATTTTTTCTTCTCTATCATCTGTCCACGTATACTGAATATGTTTCTTTTTAAAGTCGTAATTTATTATTTTTGCCAAGATATAACCTTTTATAACCTTTAAGGTTTTATAATACTTCCATCTGGCCAGACTAGCTCATCGTCCCACACTTGATAAACATTTAAGTTAAAGTTTCCGTTTGATTTAACATGAGCAATTCCAAATCCATTACTCCAATTGTTTTCGGTGTTTTTGATGTATTCAGGATTGAGGTGGCACATAGCTGGTAATGACCATGCTTGCTTAGTCTCACCGCGACTAATGAAAGGGCGGCACTCAAAACGGTGAACGTGACCAAATACAACACTTCTACCCCCTGCTGCTTCATAATGTTTCTTCACACAAGTTGATCCATGATACATGCCATGGGTTATCGACAATTTGCCTAAGTCTAACCAATCGTTGTAGTTCACATGCAAAATGTTCCTCGATTTGAGATGTAGTTGTGTCGGGAGACAAAAGTTGTGTCGGTATGCAAATGGCGACAGGGTCTCCATAAACCATTTGAAACGCCAATCGTGATTTCCTTCTATGAACGTAATCGACTGGAATATTTTTTCTAATTGATCCAACATCTCGTTCGCCCATTCATATTCCCTTTGAGTTTCTGGAAGAAAATAATCTTCTATTCCATTGGATGCTTTTATATATTTTTGAAAGTTTTCTCCGCGTTTCATTAAATGCTCGCAATCAAGAAAATCTCCATTAATAATTAAATGTCTTTGTTGTTTTGGTATTTTTTTAGCGGCCTTACAAAGAATCTTAAAAGAAGGTTCATGTAAATGATAAGAGTGCCAGTCATTAGCTATAAAATAGCTGTCAACCTTTCCCTTCCCTGGAAGTTTTAGCTTTTTTACTTTCACGTTTATATTGTCTGGGAGAATTGATACCTATGTCAAATAATGCAAAATACCTGATACTTATAGTTAATTAAAATCTGCATCTGTGTATTCATCATCACCAAAAGCTTCGTCAATTTCTTTATTTTCATCAAGGTGACATATTAGAGCTTGTTCTTCTGTCAATAATTCAGGCGACTGTTTATTTTTTATACAATAATCAGGCGTTTCTTCAATTATAGCTGAATATTCTTTAGGCGTTATTATTGTTTCAGAACCACAAGATGTTGATAATACAAGACAAGATAATAATAATAGTTTTTTCATACATTCTCCATTGTTTACGTTGAATGTATAAATGCAAAAGTTGTGCCACTTTGTTTTATTGGCATAATTAACCATAACCATAAGCGTAACCGTAACCGTAACCGTAACCATAACCTGGACCTGGACCTGGACCTGAACCGAAACCGAAGCCTGGACCTGGACCTGAACCTGAACCAAAACCTGAACCTGAACCGTCACCGGAACCGAAACCTGAACCTGAGCCATAACCTGAACCGTAGCCGGAACCGTCACCGAAACCGAAACCGGAACCGTAACCGTAACCGAAATCTGAACCGCTAAACTCATCAGGTTGTATTAACTTTTCCAAACTTTACCTCGATTTTTTATCGTTATAGTTAACCTTCGCCTGAACCATCATCTTCACCTGAACCGTCACCGTCACCGTCA
>Ga0114918_10005948_pt1 | contig 10390 bp, 12 predicted proteins | sample LantaG_FD_87015 | JGI IMG/M metagenome (GOLD analysis project Ga0114918, IMG submission 87015) | Deep subsurface microbial communities from Baltic Sea to uncover new lineages of life (NeLLi) - Landsort_02402 metaG | ecosystem: Environmental > Aquatic > Marine > Oceanic > Sediment | place...
CCCAATTTAGAAAGGATATTGAAGCAGCTAAAAGAGCAATAGACTCGGGAAGACTTACCATCCAGCAAATAACAAAAAAATACGGTGAAGCAGCTGTTAATGCAGTTGCTGCTGAAAACGAATACAACGAAGGAGTAAACGAAAGTAGAAAAACAAAGTACACTAAGAGATAATTATGAAAGACGATTTCAACATACATAACTGGCAAGCTGACTACTATAGAAAGAACGTGTTAAAAGAAGAGACCTACGGAGGTAGAGGATCTGACGTTGCTAGTGTATATCAATCTGCTGTAGAATTAAGTGCAGAAGATATGCAAGAGTTCTTAGAGGTATTAGCAATGTACTTTAAAGACAATCAAGATACACTAGATAATTTTGATGCTAAAAGCGTAGCAGGTCACTTAGATCAAGCAAGCTGGGTATTGAGTAGAAGAACAGGAAACTAAAACTAAGACTAAAATGAATAATTTCGATTTAAAAAAATTCTTAACAGAAAATAAACTTACCGCTAATAGTAGAGTACTTAATGAAGACTTATCAAAAAGACCTGAAAAAGATGCTCAATTTCAAAATAACTTCGGCGACGAATTTAATCGAGTTGCAAGGTTCTTTGATGCAAATAAGTACAAAGTAGTCTACGCACCTAGTGGAAATAAAGCAAATTCTATGGCTGCTGAACATAAAAGTAACGAAGTTTACATGTGGCCAGGAGAAATGGATTATTTCTTCGTTGCTTATCCAATGACTGTAAAAGGTAAACAATACCCAGACAATAAAAACATCTTTGACGACAAATTAAAATCAGAATTCAATAAAGGAAACACCGAAGTTGAGTTTGGTAATACAGACCGAGGACAAGTTAGGTACGTACTGTTTAGAGATAAGAACTTTGACGCTAAAAAAGCGCAAATAAACTAAAATAGACTATGAAGAACGTACTAGTAAATGTTACACCTTTTAAATCAATCCTTAAAGAATCTAAGGAAAGACCAGGAGTATTCGAAGTTGAAGGGATAATGCAGAGAGCTGGTGCTGAGAACCAAAACGGTAGAATATACGATAAGCCAATTCTACTGAGAGAGGTTAAGAAGTATATGAAAGAGTTCGTAGATAACGGAAACGCCTACGGAGAACTTGATCACCCCGAGTCTGCTGTAGTATCTTTAAAGAATGCATCACATATAGTAAAAAGCTTACGATGGGACGGAGACGATCTAATAGGAATAGTAGAACTACTCAATACTCCATCCGGAAATATAGTTAAAGAGATTATAAAAGCAGGACATACGATTGGTATTTCATCAAGAGGTACAGGATCAGTACAACAAACAAACGAAGGACACTTAGAAGTACAAGATGACTTCGAATTAGTATGCTGGGATTTTGTATCTAATCCATCAACACATGGAGCATTTATGAATCCAATCTCACTAAACGAAGAAAAAGGAGCAGTAGATAAGTATGCAAAAGTTAACTCAATTATAAACGATATATTAAGATCATAAAAGAAATAAAAAAGATGAAATTTAAAGATTTAATTAAAACAACAGAAGGACTAGTAGTACTAGGAGGATTAGTAGCAACAGTAGTAGTAGGAAAATTATTTGCATGGCTCACAGCAGCTGCGTATATTGTAATAAACGTACCTAACATACTAACTTGGATCAAAAACAAGTATAACACAATAAAAGGAAAGTAAAATGAACAACTTTAACCTCAAGAAATTCTTAACAGAGAATAAACTAACGCAGAACAGTAAGACATTAAACGAAGAGGACGGTACTTTCTTTAAAGCTACTGTTACCTTTAGCGACAAACCAGGTATACAGTACGGGTACACTATCAACGGAAGTAACGAAGAAGAAGCTAGACAAGAACTTGCTGCTAAACTAGCACAAGAAGAGCCAGGAAGAGAGTATGAAGTAGTTAAGATAGGAAGTCCTAGCCAACCTCAAGCAGCTGCAGGAGCACTTGCAGACATTGATCACGGATCAATAGAAATAGAGGGAATAGACACGAACGACTATCCAGACTTCACAGATGCATATATAGCAGCAGCAAACTTTGAAGATGGAACCCCACTTACAGACGAAGAGCTAGATCAACTAAACGATGAAATGGCAGATGAAATACACGACCTAGCTTACCAATCTTTATTCGAAGGTAAGACAGCTAGAGAGCAAGAACTACTTAAAGAAGTGTTTAAGACATTAAAATAAGTTAAACTACATACTTAGAAAAAGCCCTACTAACGTAGGGTTTTCTTGTTTTTATAGAACCTATATATTTATATACAAATATACAGTCTTCTATACTGTATTATATAAAAAAACAAACTTCACATTACGGTTTAAATAACTGTACGAAATCACAAAATTTTATTAAAAAATGGCAAACAAAGATTTATTCAAGCAAGCAATTGCTGAAGCAAAATCTGTACGTAGCGCCGCTATTGCAAATGCTAAACAAGCTTTGGAAGAGACTTTAACACCTCATCTAAAAGATATGTTAGCTGCTAAACTTCAAGAGATGGACGAAAAAGACATCGAAGAAGAAGTAGTTGATGAAGGGCTAGGTAATGACGAAGGGTACGAACAGAACGAACAAGAAGAAGACGAATTAGAAGCAGACGTTGATTCAGAAGAATCTGAAGAGGAAGCAGAAGAGGAAGCAGAAGAGGTAGAAGTAAAAGACATGGAAGTAGATGATTTAAAAAATCTTATACGAGACATTATCGCTCAAGAAATGGGAGACGAACCAGCAGAAGATGAATTAGCTGCAGATGAGTTACCAGCTGACGATATGGTCGGAGTAGAAGACGAAGAAGAAATCGACTTAGATGAACTTTTAAGAGAAATCTCAGAAATGTCTCATGACGATCAAGACGAACAGTACAATGAAGTAGCAGGAATCCCAAGTGGACTTGGAATGTCATCTGACAACGACTTAGTGGTTGCAGCAAAAAAGATAGCAGCAGCAGCAAAGAAAGCCGGAGTATCGATCGCAGACTTCATGAAAAAGCATGGATGGGAAGTAGGAAGTGCATCTCAAGCTATGAGAAGAGAAGAAGTAGAACTATCTGAGCAATTGGGTGAAGCTGTTACAACTATTAAAGAGCTTAGTTCACAATTACAGGAAGTTAACCTTCTTAACGCTAAATTACTATATGTAAATAAGGTAATGAAAGCAAACAATTTAACTGAATCTCAAAAAGTAAATGTTATCGCAGCATTCGATAAAGCCGAAACAGTTAAAGAAGCTAAATTAGTATATGAAACAGTATCTAACAACTTAGTAAGTACGCCAAGTAGAAAGAGATCAGTAACAGAATCTAAATTAGGAATGGCATCAAGAGCTACTGGAGTAACAGCTACTAAACCAGAAATTATCTCAGAAGTTAGCGACGCTGTAAGAAGAATGCAAAAGTTAGCAGGAATAATTAAATAATAAACTAAAACAACAAATTTTAATCATGGAATTAAATCAATTATTAGAAGGGTCTAACAACTTCAAGACAGTGCAAGCAGATGCTGCTCGTCTATCAAGTAAGTGGGCTAAATCTGGATTGTTAGAAGGATATACTAACGAAACAGAGAAGAACAACATGGCTATGATTCTTGAGAATCAAGCAAAACAGATCGTATCTGAGCAATCAAGTACGAATTCAGGAGGTGCAAGCTTCGCTGCAGGACAAGGATCACAATGGGCAGGAGTAGCTTTACCATTAGTACGTAAAGTATTCGCTCAAATCGCATCTAAAGACTTTGTATCGGTACAACCAATGAATTTACCTTCAGGACTTGTATTTTATCTAGACTTTAAATACGGATCAGACAGCAACGGATTCTCAGCAGGAGAAAACATGTACGGAAACGTATCTGGTATTGACAAGATGACTGTAGATGAGGAAGTATCAGGAGGATTATACGGAGCAGGTCGTTTCGGATATTCAATGAATGAATCAGTATTAGGATTCGCATCAGTAGCAACAGGATCAGCAGTTTCAGCATCAGTAGGATATAATGCAGACTTAGATCCAGCAGACTACTTTACTTTCGTAGCAGATTTATCTAGCGTACCAACTTTTGATACAGAAGGCGTAAGAGCATTCAGATTAATATCAGGATCAGGAGATACAGCTGTAGATATTACTACTAACCCAGAATTCACGACAGTATCGGGAACTAATGTAACATTTGTAGTACTACGTACTCAAAACGCAGATGTTAACATGGTGACAGGATCAATAGAGTACCAAGTACAGCCAGTAGATAACGACAGAGGAGACTTTGAAGATAATCCAGCAGGAAGTATTACTATCCCAGAAATTAACGTAGAACTTGCTTCTGAAGCAATTGTAGCTAAGACTAGAAAGTTAAAAGCACAATGGACACCAGAATTCTCTCAAGATCTTAACGCATACCACAGTATTGATGCTGAGGCAGAGTTAACTTCTTTATTGAGTGAGTATATTTCTATGGAAATTGACTTAGAGATCTTAGATATGTTAATCCAAGATGCTGTAACAACTGAGCGTTGGTCAGCTAAGAACAACAAAACTTGGACAGGAACAGCTTGGTCTTCAGGAACAGCTTCTTCAACAGATTTCTACAATACTCAAGGACAATGGTTCCAAACATTAGGAACTAAAATCCAAAAAGTATCTAAAAAAATTCATCAAAAAACCCTACGTGGTGGAGCTAACTTCTTAGTATGTTCTCCAACAGTAGCTACTATCTTAGAATCAATTCCAGGATATGCTGCTAACACAGATGGTGACAAGATGGAGTTTGCATTCGGTGTACAGAAAGTAGGTTCATTAAACGGACGTTACAAAGTATACAAGAATCCTTATATGACTGAGAATACAATCCTTATGGGTTACAGAGGTAATCAATTCTTGGAAACAGGTGCAGTATATGCTCCATATATTCCATTAATGATGACACCTCTAGTATACGATCCAAATACCTTCACTCCAAGAAAAGGTATCATGACTCGTTATGCTAAGAAGATGATCAGACCAGAATTCTACGGAAGAGTATTTATCTCTGACTTAGGAACTATCTAATCTAATCTAGATTGTAAATAGTAAAGAGAGGCCTTAGGGCCTCTTTTTCTTTGTTCTTAACTTTATTTTTCGGATATTTATATATAACAATAAAAATGTTAACATATGCCTTCAAACCATCACACAGATGAAGTATACACACCGAAAAGAAGACCTAAAAAACCAATTAAATTCAACGTTCACCTAAACGACGAACAAAAACAAGCAAAAGCTCTAATACTAGATAACCCCATAACAGCGTTAAAGGGTATGGCAGGATCAGGTAAGACACTAGTCGCCACACAGGTAGCTTTAGACTTACTGTTTACCAAACAGGTTGACAAGATAATAATAACCAGACCAACCGTATCTAAAGAAGATATAGGCTTCTTACCAGGAGATATAAGAGAAAAAATGGATCCTTGGTTAGCACCAATCTATCATAACTTATACATGCTGTACAATAAGGAGAAAGTAGATAAAGAATTAGAAAATGGAAATATAGAGATAGTTCCATTTGCATTTATGAGAGGAAGAACATTTGTAGACTCTTTTGTTATAGTAGATGAAGCTCAAAACGTAACTCACAACCAGATGGAAACAGTAATCGGGAGATTAGGTAAAGGTTCTAAAATGGTAATATGTGGGGACATGGCTCAAATAGACTTGAAAGACAAGAGAGAGACAGGATTTAGTTTCTTAGCAAGATTAGAGGAAAATGTAGAAGGATTTAGAACAGCATCCCTAGAACAAAACCACAGACACTCTATCGTTAGTCCAATCCTAGAGATATACAGAACATTCAGAGATTAATCGCTATTTATATATAAACCAAAATAAATGGCTAATATTAATATATGGGACGGTACAGCAACTTTTGGAGCTGGAATGACACCGTTTGGATTTTACGACAGTGATGCAGATTTTCAAGTAGATGCAGTAAAAGCCGCTAAATTCTGTGGAACAAGATTAGGTTTTCCGTTAATGGACGTAGAACTACAATCTGGTTCTCTCTTCGCATGCTTTGAAGAAGCGGTATCAACATACGGAAATGAAATATTTCAATATAAGATTAGAGAAAACTACTTATCTTTAGAAGGATCCTCAACAGGAAGTAATGCAAACAACCAACTTATTAACCCAACACTGGATAGGATTGTAAATATTAGTCAAAACTACGGTACAGAAGCAGAGGTAGGAGGAAAAGTATCAAGATACACAGGCTCACTTGCAATTACATCATCAGTACAGAGGTACAACCTAGACGACTGGGCTACTTCTGAAGGAATAGAGGGTGGTATAGAGATAAGAAGAGTATTTTACGAAGCACCTCCTGCTATACAGAGGTATTTTGACCCATATGCAGGTACAGGTACAGGAGTACAGTCACTTATGGATGCTTTCGACTTCGGTTCATACAGCCCAGGAGTAAATTTCCTACTAATGCCCGCTTCATTTGATGTAGCGAAGATACAGGCAATAGAATTTAACGACCAGATAAGAAAATCTGCTTTCTCATTTCAAATAGTTAATAACGAACTCACTATATTCCCTCTTCCAAAAAGAAATGGGAAGTTAAGGTTTGAATATTATAAAGTCTCGGAAAAAAAAGCAGCAACATTTTCGAACGGTTCAGACCTAATCACCAATGTCGGTGAAGTTCCTTACGATAACCCTAGCTACCTACAGATTAACAGTGTAGGAAGACAGTGGATATTTAGGTATACATTAGCATTAGCAAAAGAATTACTAGCATACATAAGAGGAAAGTACCAAACAGTACCAGTTCCTGGATCAGAAGCTACTTTAAATCAAGCAGACCTACTAGCTGATGCTAGATCAGAAAAAGAAGCTCTAATTACCAACTTAAGAGAAATGTTAGACCAAACATCTCGTAGTTCACAACTAGAGAGAAGAGCAAACGAAACAGAAAACATAGGAAAGACATTAAGTAGTGTTCCAATGACAATTTTTATAGGATAATGAAGATAAGACAGATAATATCAGAGATACAGTTCTCAATATACCAGGCAATGGTACGCATAGGGCATTCAGAAGCTATTACAGTACAGGATGTTGGAGAAATGTTAAGAGCTATGCCAGGAGTATTAACAGTAAGTCAGGTATCCCACGATGGGGACAACAACACTGCTGTTATGAAAGTTAAACTACTAACAACAAAACCACCTTCAGAAGCATTCCTAGCATTTAAGAACACATCAATTAAGAGAATACCAGAAGTAAGGAAGGTAGAGGTTGCAGAGAAAACAATAGAAAAGAAAAAATAATATATGCTCTTCGGATCTAACAGAGATTTTGATTTACTAGTAGGTATCAATAGAGAACTACTCAAAGATATAATAGAACAAGAAATTGGATACTATAAACTCTCACTAAACGATACTCAAGCAAACATCTACGGAGAAGCATTAGAGAAAATATATTTAAACCCAGTAAAACTTAACTGCTTAATCACTAGAGGAGACCAAGTAATAGATGTAGACGAATTTGGCCCGGATTTAGGTAGAGAAGCATCTTTCGCCTTCATACGACAAGATTTAGTAGATGCAAATACCGTTCCAGAAGTGGGGGATATAGTAATGTGGCACGAAGATTACTACGAAGTAGATACAGTTAGAGAGAACCAGCTATTTCTAGGTAGAGATAAGAGTTACAATATAGAGTCCTACGGGAGTAACTTCGGATCATCAATGTCTATAATATTAGACTGTCATCTAACAAGAGCAGATAGGGTTGGTGTAACAAAAGCAAGATAAAATGACAGAAAGAACTAAACCAACACCGAAAAGACAAGGACAAATATCACAAGATGCTATAGAAACGTACAATAACGCATCTAAGCAACAAACACCTGATGATATAAAGAAAAACAGAGGGTATAGCCGTACAGTTAAGGGAGATGATGTTAAACAGTTCTCTATAGGACTTAGAGATATAGATGAAACAATTGTATACTACTTTAATAACGTTATAAAACCTTCTGTAGTACAGAATAGTAATAAAATACCAGTACCAGTCTTATACGGATCACCAGAACGATGGGCTGCAGTACAGAAAGACGGATTCTACAGAGATAAGAACGGAAAAATACAAACTCCTCTTATTATGTTTAAGAGAGAGTCAATAGAGAAGAATAGAGCATTAGGTAACAAGTTAGATGCAAATAACCCTAATAATTTCGGAATCTTTCAAAAAAAGTACTCAAAAAAGAATATTTACGATAGATTTGGGACATTAAGCAATAGAGACCCTGTTAAAGAACTATACGGAGTTATAATCCCAGATTACGTAAATATAACCTACTCATGTGTAGTATTCACAGAGTATATAGAACAAATGAATAAGATTGTAGAGTCAATTAACTTTGCATCTGATGCTTACTGGGGAGACCCTGAAAGGTTTAACTTTAGGGCAATGATAGATAGCTATACTACAGCTACAGAGCTTAATAAAGGACAGGACAGGACAGTAAAGACTAGCTTTAACATCAATATGATGGGACATATAGTCCCAGATAGCATTAACGCATCAATAGCTGGTATGAATAAGTTTTATTCTAAGTCTTCGATATCTTTTGGACTAGAGACAGATGGAAACTTAGAGATACTGAACACAAAAGCTAATACATCAGTATCCGCCAACCCTAAAGGAAGATTCTTTGACGATATTGCAGGTAAAACAGAAATAACGAACATTAGCTATAGTGGAATGTCTCAAGAAGATAAAGATTATATTGCAACTACCACAATACTAGACTCAAACTTAGATAGTAATACAGTAGATGAAGGATTAAGAACTATAACATTCCTTAACGTAAGTTTCTTAACACCTCCAGCAGGATTCCCTGCATTAACTGTAATGGATTTCCAAGTATACATAAACGGAGTAATAGCAGAAATATCTGCTATCGATAGTATATTAGAAGTAGGTAATAACGTAGTAATTACTTTTAATAGTAATTTAGACTACAATATTACAAGTCAAATGGAAATATTAGTAATAGGAAAATTAAATAAATAAGAATATTACCAGATTAGGAGCAAACATCTTAAAAAAAATATAATAGGTACTTAATAGATGAGCAGCGGACGCACCACCATATTTAAAAAATTAATAATAAGCGGCTCTAACGCTGAACTTAATGCCTTACTCCTATCCGGCCTAACACCAGTTTCAGGCAGCGGGACTACCATAGTACTAGACAGTAATAACAACCTCGCCCTTGGAGTTGGAAGTGGAGGAGACGGAACCAGTGGTACAGACGGAACTTCAGGCTCAAGCGGCAGCTCTGGATCTTCAGGAATTAACGGTACAAGCGGATCATCCGGTATAGACGGAACTTCAGGAACATCAGGATCATCAGGCACTAACGGATCATCAGGAACCGACGGAACATCAGGATCTTCAGGTACAGACGGATCAAGCGGATCTTCAGGTAGCTCTGGATCATCAGGTTCTTCCGGATCATCAGGTAGCTCTGGATCATCAGGTACTAACGGAACTTCAGGTAGCTCTGGTTCTTCAGGGTCAAGCGGTACTAACGGTACATCAGCAACCGACGGAACATCTGGTACAAACGGAACTAGTGGTACAGACGGATCATCAGGCTCTTCAGGTACAGACGGTACAAGTGGAAGTAGTGGAACTGATGGTACCAGTGGTACAAATGGTAGTTCAGGATCATCAGGTACTAACGGAACCAGTGGTACAGATGGTAGCTCAGGATCAAGTGGAACTAATGGATCAAGTGGAAGTAGCGGTACAGACGGAACCTCTGGTAGTTCAGGTTCTTCAGGAACAGACGGGACTAGCGGATCATCCGGTAGCTCAGGAACTAACGGAACCTCAGGTACAGATGGATCAAGCGGTAGCTCAGGATCTTCAGGATCTTCAGGAACAGACGGCACTTCAGGCAGCTCAGGTACAGACGGAACAAGTGGAACTGATGGGAGTAGCGGATCAAGTGGTACAAACGGCACCTCAGGCTCGAGCGGATCATCAGGATCATCAGGTACAGATGGTACTAGTGGAACAGATGGATCAAGTGGAAGTAGTGGAACAGATGGTACAAGTGGTTCATCAGGTACGAATGGAACCTCAGGTTCTTCCGGATCATCAGGTAGCTCAGGAACAAACGGAACAAGTGGAACAGACGGTACTTCAGGAACCGATGGAACAAGTGGAACCGATGGAAGTTCAGGTTCTTCAGGTACAGATGGAACATCCGGTACAGATGGCACTTCAGGATCAAGTGGTACAAATGGAACTTCAGGCACAGATGGTACAAGTGGAAGCTCAGGAACAGACGGAACATCCG
>Ga0114918_10005949_pt1 | contig 10390 bp, 6 predicted proteins | sample LantaG_FD_87015 | JGI IMG/M metagenome (GOLD analysis project Ga0114918, IMG submission 87015) | Deep subsurface microbial communities from Baltic Sea to uncover new lineages of life (NeLLi) - Landsort_02402 metaG | ecosystem: Environmental > Aquatic > Marine > Oceanic > Sediment | place: Baltic...
AGGAACGCGGCCCGCTGTCCGAGTGCCTCCTGCTCGTCGATGGCGTCGAGGTTGACGGCGCCGAGGAGTTCGATCTTCGCCTGGAGTTCGCGGATTTCCTCGGCGACGGCGTCCCAGTCAACCTGCTCGGCCTGCCACTGGGCATACCGTTCGACCAGGTCCATGCCGAAGTCATCGCGGACTCGGCTGACGAGGTCGTCGCGTTTGGTCAGGAGTTCGCGCCGCTGGAGTTCGCGTTCGTGGATGCGCTGCTGCAGTTCGTCGCTCTCGCCCTCGATGGTCCGGGCCTCACGCGAGAGGGCGGAGACGGCGTCGCGCCGTTCGGCGCGGTCGCTCGCCAGGCGGCGGGCTTCGGCCTCGGCCGACTCCTTGTCCATGAAGAGGGTCGCGAGTTCCGACTGAAGGCGGAGCATCCCCTGCTCCGACTCGCGGACCCGCTGTTGGCACTGGGCCAGTTCGGTGCGGCCCTCTTCGATGCCGCTGCGTGTGGCAGCCAGGTCGCGACGTGCAGCGGCCAGCCCGTCGACGAGCGCGGTGTGTTTCTCGCGCAACTGGGCCAGGGTCACGTGGGCGCCGGTCCGCTCCTGCTCGCAGGCGTCGCGCCGGTGAGTGAGCCTCTCCTGCTGAGCGACTTGCTCGGCGATGGCCGCCTGCTGCCCGGCCTCGCGCCGCTCGATCTCGGCGATCTCGCGTGCGGTGGCGTCGCGTGCGGCGCTCGCCTCGCGGCGCTGACGGGCCAAGTCCTCGAGTTCGCTTTCGAGGACCGGTCTTTCGGTCTGAAACTGCCGGCGCGTCTCGGCGAGGCGCCGGAGTCGTCCCTCGACCTCGACCTTGCGCATCGACGCTTCGTAAATCTCCTGCCTGAGTTCCTGCTGGGTCTCGTCGAGCGCGGCCAGCGCTTCGAGGGCCCGGCGGCGCTGGTCGTCGAGACGTTCGATGCGTACTCTCAGGTCTTCCTGGCGGCGCCGGATGGCGAGCAACTCCGACCGCCGGGAAATCAGGCTCGTCTCGGGGCCGGGCGGCCCGATCGCGATGCACCCGTCGGCCTCCAGAACGCTGCCCGCGAGGCTGACGAAGCGGTAGCCCCGAAGCGGCCCGCGAGCCAGTTCGGCTGCGCCGTCGAGCGTCCGCACGACGATCGTCCGGGCCAGCAGATGCTCGATCACCGGGCGGATCGACTCGGCAGCACGCACGTAGTCCGTCGCCCACCCGACCGCCTCCGGGTAAGCCGACAGGGCCTGCCCTGAGCCAGCCGAAGGGTCATGGCCGTTGGTAACCGGCTGGATGGCATCCAGGGCGAGGAAGCGGACCTGGCCGGAGAGTTGACCCTCCAGACGGCGGGCAAGGGCCAGAACGTCGGCCTGGCGGTCGGCGATCAGGAGTTTCTCGGCCGGTCCAAGGGCCGACTCGATAACGACGGCGTGGCTGGCGTCCACTTCAATCAGATCGGCCACCATGCCGCGCCATCGCTCGGCGACACCGCCCGTCCGGATCGCTTCGGCAACCTTTCGAACGGCGGCGGGGATGCCCTCGCCGCGGCGTTCGAGGTCTTCGAGCAGGTCACGGCGGCTGTCGAGCGCGGAGGCTTCCTCTTTGGCGCGGGCGAACTGCTCCCCGATCTGCTCGGCCTGCTGCTGGGTGGCCTCGGCCTCGCGGCGTTTCACCTCGAGGCGTCCGCGACGGTCGGCGATCTCGCGTTTGAGCGTCTCGCCTTCGCGGCGGAAGACCTCTTCCTGACGGGCGATCTGGTGGAGCGAAGTGGCGATTTCGTCGCGGCGGGCGTGGAGTTTGCGGGCCTGGCTCTGGAGCGTCTCGAGGCGAAGGTCGAGGCTGGCCTGGCGGCTGCTGTGCCGAGTGCGCTCCTGGACCAGGTCGAGCATCGCCATTTTCGCGTGTTCGATGCGGCCGGTCAGGTTCCGGACCTGGCCGGAGAGGTCGCGCAGCCGCTGCTCGATGGACGCGACGGTTGTTTCCTGGTCGCGCGCTGCGACGGCGACGTCGGCCATGTTGGTGCGGCGTGTCTCGACGGCGGCGTCGGCCTCCCGGAGATGGTCCGAGAGTTCGCCGATCTTGCGCCGGTCGCGCCCGATGATCTGGCGAAGTTCGTCCACGCGCGTGCGGTGGAACCCGATCTCGTTGTCGCGGGCGGCCAGGCCGGAGCGGACCTCGCCCAAGCGGGCATCGACCTGCCGGACCCGATTCTCCAGGTCCATCAACTCTGCTTCGAGCGCCGACCGCTGCTGGTCGAGTTGTGCCAGGTGACCGGACCGGGCCGAGCGCTGGTTCTGGAGGTCGTCGATATCGGTCTGCTGGGCGGCGAGGGCGGCGGTGTGCTCGTGATACTGGTTCAGGGCGTAGGAGACCCGCAGTTCCTTCAGCCGGGTGCTGTACTGCTTATAGTTGCGTGCCTTTCCTGCCTGGTACTTGACGCTTCGGAGTCGCCGCTCGACTTCTTGGAGGATATCGCCGAGGCGCAAGAGGTTCTGCTCTGTGCGAGCGAGTTTCCGCTCGGCCTCCTTGCGTTTGGCCTTGTACTTGGAGATGCCGGCGGCCTCTTCGAAGATAAGACGGCGTTCGTGCGGGTTCGACTGGAGCAGCACGTCCACCTTGCCTTGCTCGATGAGGCTGTAGGCATCGACGCCGACGCCCGTGTCCATGAACAGTTCACGGATGTCGCGCAGGCGACAGGGTTTGCGGTTGAGCAGGTACTCCGACTCGCCGCTGCGGTAGAGTCGGCGGCTGACTTCGACCTCGGGCATGTCGATCGGCAGCATCCCGCTTGAGTTGTCGAAGGTGAGCGTGGCTTCCGCAAAGCCGAGGCTTCGCCGGCTCTCGGACCCGGCGAAGATGACATCGGCCATTTCGCGGCCGCGAAGGCTCTTGGGGCTCTGCTCGCCGAGGACCCACTTGACGGCATCGACGATGTTCGACTTGCCGCACCCGTTCGGTCCGACGATGACCGTGATGCCGGAGTCGAACTCGAAGGGGGTCCGGTCCGCAAAGGATTTGAATCCGAACAGTTCCAGTCTCTTCAGTTCCACGCTGTCGGTACTCCCCTCTGCACGGCGCCCCGGTCGGGGCGCCGGCGGTTCAGATGGCGCGTCCGGCGACGCCGCGACGCCGGGTCACTCTTCCTCCCCCGTGGTGCTGATCGGGCGTGCCACCGGCCGGCTGCCCGGGATCCGGTACTCGAGCGGCTGAAGCAGGATCGGTCCGGTCAGGGCTCCCTTGCGTGACATTTCGTGCAGCAGGCCCACAACGTCGCCGTACCCAAGATCGAGGCCCTGCACCTTTGGCTGCGTTTCGCTGGTGCCGAACGGCAACACCAGTTTCTCGACAAGGTCCTTGACGTCGAGGGTCGCCTCGACGTGCACGTCTCTGGAGCGTCGGCGCGAGATGAGTTTGAGCGTGTCCTCGTTCTCGAGTACCGTGGCGGTTGCGCGGCGGGTCTCGGCAAGAATGGGGGGCCGGATCGCCACGTTGCCAAAGACGGCGATCTGCGGCTTGAGGGTCCGCGCCACGTAGATGAACGGCTCGCCTCGCGTCGCGATTGTGCTCAAGGTGAACTTGTCGGTGAACGTGCGGGTCAGGAACGTCTGCGGCGCCAGCCGGTCCATCTGACGCCAGGCCGCCACGCGCACCCGAGCGCTCGCCGCGTCCAGCGTGCGACCGAGCACGCCGAGCCCGATGCCGCTGCGAAGTTTACCCAGGGCCTCGACCGCCTGCTCCTGGAAGGGCGACCGGTCGTCCGTGGCGACATGTTCCAGGATGTGAACGGCCCTGGCGTCCTGAAGATGAGCCAGCGTCCGGCCCACGTGGAACCGGACCGCTTCGCTCGGGTGCTCGCTGAGGCTGTGCAGGCGCGGCGCCACCGTCGGGCCGAAGGCTTCCAGGCACACGGCCACGCGATCCATGTCCTCGCCGGCCTCGAGCGTTTTGAGGAGGAGCCGGACCCGTCTGTCACGGGCACCCGGGGTTTCGCGCATGTAGATCGCCCCGACAAGATCCAGGAACCGCGTCTTGTCTTCTTGGAAGGTTTTCGGCACAGTCAGATCGATCCGCCCGGGATCCTCGGTGCCCGAGGCGGCGTCCGGGAAGCGAGCGTTCACGAGGCGGACAACCTGGTCGGCGGTCCTGACCGAAGGCGTCAGAAGTGCGAGCCGGAAGTGGCGCGACATGAGCGCCTTGCCGCCGGCCAGTACGCGGCCGATGCGCGGATCGCCGCTCCCCTTCGGCTTGCCCTCCGAACCGAACGGCGAGACGAAAATGCTGCCGCGCCCCAGCGCCAGCGGTTCGCCTCGCGATTCCACCCCACGTGCGATCCTGACGCGCGAGAGATCGCATTGCAGGAGGAAGCCGCCTTCGAGGCTGGTCGTGTCGGTCCTGGGGATGGCCTGCACGGCAAGGTCGAACAGTTCGCCTTTGCTGATGCCCGGCCTGAGCCGTCCGCTGACCGTCACGACGGCCGTCTCGGGATCGGCGAGGACTTTCTCGGGGTGTTCCACCTTGTTGCGGCGCATCATGTCGAGGATCTGCTGGCGTACGCCGGGGGGCACGACCTTGGTCCCTGTGTCATCGAGGCTGGTCACGAAACCGTAGCCCTGCACGGCGACGGACTCGCGGCCGGCGAACCGGGCGACCGCGCCGATGGTATCCTTGAGGTAATCGGGGACTTCGACCTCGCGCGGGGTGCGCGGCTCCCGGGCTTCGCGGTTGCGCGAGCAGGACGGGCAGAGCGCAGTCAGGGCGGCAACCGCCAGGCAGAGCATGGCGGAGGCGTAGACGGAAGGCGTCTGCCCGACCATTTGTGAAGTCCGGCTCGCGCGCATACAGACCCCGCTCTCAATGTACAACGTATCGACGGCGCGGGTTATCGGACTTTAGCCAATGCGGCTCCGCGGTGCGGTTTTTCAGGCTGTTTGCCCTGCCGCGGGGCGGTCACAGCCCCCCGCCCCGTGACGGTCCGACGAACCTGCACTGTAGAAAGTGGCACGACGTGTGTCAAGGGCGTCCTGAGACCCCAAAATCTGGTGGGTGAGCGGAGGGTGCACGGGCTCAGCTCGCGCGGGCCGCCTGCTCGGCCGGCCGGCCGCGGATGCGACAGCGGGCGACGTAGGTGCGGCCGATTTCGGCCAGGGCTTCCATCTGGGCCGGCCCGTACGGCACCACGTCGCGCAGGGCGGGGTCCAGGGTATAGGTCGGCTCGAAGCGTTGGAGGTTCCAGCGGCTCGCGCCGGCGATGGAGGCGCCCATGGCGCGGATCTCGTCTTCGCCGATGAAGGTCGGGCAGACGGTGGTGCGGAACTCATAGTCCACCCGGCCTTCCATCAGCAGATGTATCGAGCGCTCGACGAGCGAGAGGTCCATGCCGGGTGTGCCGCAGACCCGGCGGTAGCGGTCGTCGAGCGGGGCCTTCAGGTCCATCGCGACGGCGTCGAGAAGAGAGGCGTTCAGGAGGGCGGCGATGCGGTCCGGGAACGTGCCGTTGGTGTCGAGTTTGACGGCGAGGCCCGCGCTGCGGAACCGCTCGCACAAGGCGGGAAGCGTCGGCCAGATGGTCGGTTCCCCGCCGCAGATCACCATGCCGTCGAGCCACCCCTCGCGCGACGCCACGTGCTCCAGGATGCTCTCGAGCGGAATCGTGTCGGCGGACTCCGTAAGCAGCGGCCCGGCATGGCAGAAGCGGCACCGCAGGTTGCATCGCGGCAGGAAGACGATTGCCGCGAGACGGCCGGGCCAATCGACGAGCGTCGTCGGATGATATCCGGCGATGGGCGGCAATGGTTGGGACGCGTCGGTATTCATTGCACCGGGCCGCCTGGGGCTGAAGCGAGAAACGCCTTGACCTCGACCGAGGGGGGCAACTTGCCTTCCCATCGGGCCATCGGTTCGCCGGTTTCGGTGCGGAGGATCGTGGTCGGAATGTCCGTGACGTCGTTGAACGCCCCCTCGGCCATCCCCTCGACCGTCTCCATATCATGGTAGGCGACGAGGACGTGGTCCCGGCCGTCGGCTTTGTCGATCAGCAGGGCCAGTTTTTCCATGGTGCTCTTACACTTGGGACATCCGTTTTTTCCATAGACTTCGAACTTCATGGTACCCCCTACGCATTCCGATGTCATGTTGGTTCGTGTCTGTACCGCATGGCCCCGCGTCATTTCAGCCGGCCCCGCGCTGCGGCGGCGTCAGACGTTGACTTTGTCCTGTGGCAAGTAAGCCGATTTGATGAAGACGGCCTTCAAGGGCGTGGACGTATCGTTGATGATGTTGTGCACCTCTCCCGGCTCGATGCGAAACGCCGCACCGGTCACGATCGGGTACTCGGCATCATCGACGATGATGCGTCCGCCATCCCCTTCGACGAAGTAGAATGTTTCCTCGACCTGGTTATGCCTGTGGCGTCCGAGCTGCTCGCCGGGGGCGAAGAGGATGACGCCCCAGTCGATCCTCGGCCCGCGGAAGAGGTACTTGACGCCACTGGTTCCACTTCGATACTGCTGGTCCTGCTCTCGCACCGTCTGCACGACTCGCGTCCCCTTCCGTCGGCCACAGGGCCTGCGCACTCGCCCGTTCGACCTGACCCCCGTAAGCGACGGGGAGCCGGGGCGGCGAAAGGTGGCCTTGCGGCTCCCGGCTCCTCCGTCAACAAGGGGTCTCCAACCAACCTGCCGTCCGCGGAGGCGCGCCTCCCTCCCAGGCGCGCCTCATCCTGCGGCCGTGCCGATCTCGGCCGACCGCAAGGGCGGGACGATTTCCGTGACCGAGTAACTGCCGTTGCGTCGATCCTTCAGTTCGCCCAGTTTCGATTTATTCCAGTTCGACACGCGGCTGAAGTACCCGACGATGCGGGTCATGCCGTACACGTCCTCGGACTCGCACCAGGAGCACGTTTCATGAAGGCCCGGCGTCGTTCGGTGGCAATCGTTGCAGACGGTGAACTCGGGGCTGATCGTCAGTTGCGCCGCCGGCGTCTTCTCATAGGTCCGGCGGACCAGCGTCAGGATGCTCTCGGCGGGGGGCAGTTCCTCGCCGACAAACGCGTGGATGATGGCGCCCGACTCGATCATGCTGTGGAACTTGGCCTGCGTCCGGATGCGTGAGAGCAAGTCCACCGGCGCGTCGGCCCGCAGGTGAATGGAGTTGGTGTAGTAGTACTCGTCGGTCTCTATGCTGCCCTTGAGGAGGTCGCGGGCCTGCGGCCAGTCGCGCAAGTCGACCTTGGCGAGGCGGCGGGCGGCGCTTTCGGCCGGCGACTCTTCCAGGCTCACCTTCAGGCCGTACTGCTCGGTGTACTCCTTGGCCCGCCGGTGCATGTGAGCGACAACCAACAGGCCCCGCTTCAGCGCCCGGTCGCTCTCGTGGAGTTCCTCGCCCATCATGTGCTGGATGCATTCGTTCAGGCCGACCAGGCCGATGATGTAGGTTGAGGCGTCGAGGTCCACGTACGGCCGTCCGTCCTTGGCGGTTCTGCCGATCTGCCAGAGCGGCATCTGGGGCTTGCTCATCATTTGCTTGATGAACTCGCGTTTTTCGAGGTGGGCCTGCATGGCGATGTCCATCGCCTCGAGGATGTTGCGAGACAGGTCGTCCCAGTTGCCCGGCCCCGCGCGGTAGGCGGCCTGGGGCAGGTTGATCGTCACGTTCTGGAACCCGCAGAACCGCATGCTCTCGGGGTGCCTGATCATGTAATCGTCTTCGATGGTGGTCCGCAGGCGGCAGCAGGCGCTCAGGGTCACCTCATCGCGGTCGAAGACGAAGTACGGCACACCGTTTTCGGAGGCGATGCGGCAGGCGTACTGCAGGAGTTCCAATTGCTTCGGCTCGCGGAACGTCTCGGCGTTGATGTGGAAATCGCACTTCGGGAACGCAAAGAGGTGCCCGTGCCGGTCTCCCTTGCGCCAGACGTCGAGCATGGCGCGGCAGAACCGCTGGGCGGCACCCTCATAATCGCCGTACGTGCGGCCGGTGTACTTGCCGCCGGGACCGATCGCGGAGACATCCTTGAGGTAACCCGGCACGCCCGTGTGGACGTTGAAGTCGAGGAACAGCGTCTGGCCGCCGCGGCTGAATGCCGATTGCGAGCACGAGAAGATCAGGTGCTGCGCCTCCTGGCGCATCGTTTTCTCGTCCATGTCCTCGACGTACGGCGCGTACATGATGTTGATGTGTGCGACGCCGAGCGCCCCCGCGTAGTAGGCCTGCATCGACGCCAGGAACGTGTTGAGGTGGCCCGTCAGCGTCCGCGCATGGCGGGCCGGAGCGCTCTTGGTGTCGAGGTTCTCCAGGTCCAGACCGTACTTTTTGAGATACTCCAGGCTGTGGCTGGAGCAATAGACGCGCGTGGGGTATCCGAGGTCGTGCAGGTGAACGCGGCCGGTGAGGTGGGCCTCGGCTACCTCGCGTGAGAAGATTTCGCCGAGCGCAAACTGCTTCAGGACCGTCTCGGCTATCGTCAGGTTGATCGCCTCCGGGTTGTTCTGCGAGATGTTCGAGTTTTCCTGGCTCTTGGAGTAGATGAGGTTCACCAGGTCGAACCGCGGCATGCCCAGGACTTTCTGCCGTTCGAGCCGACCGGTCAGCCCCCGTTCGAACAGTTCGTTGTCCGCCAGTTCGCGCACCAGGCCGGTCGAGATGCGCGACAGGCCCGAGGCCAGCACCTTCTCCTCGACGGCGGTGGCCACCTTGCGGGCGGTGGACGGGTCGAGGTGCGCCTCCTTCTCCAGGGCCTCGACGATGCGGCTCTTGTCCCACGGCAAGAGGGCGTCCTTGGCGCCGGTGTCAACCAGCAGCGCGACGTCCGTGGAATTGTGCGACCCGCTGCGCGTGGCCTTGCGGACCGTCGTCGCCCGCCGCGCCTGGGCACGTTTGTCGCGATAGAGGATATAGGCCTTGGCGGTTTTGGCATGCCCGGTTTCGATCAGGACTTTTTCGACCATGTCCTGGATGTCTTCGATGCCGGGGATATCCCCCTCGTAATGGCGGTTCAGGTAATCGGTGACCGCCGATGCCAACTCGTTGGCGACGAATCGGTCTTCTCCTCCGATGGCCTCGGCCGCCTTGAAGATCGCGTCGGCGATCTTCGCTTCGTCGAACGGCATGAATTTCCCGTCGCGCTTGCGAATTTGTGTGATACGGCGCAGCATACTCGCCCTCTCTCTACCCGTGCATGTCCCTGCCTGAGTTTGGTCCGGCGGCCCGATACCCCCGGCTCGTTCCTCGGTTACCGGGGGGACGACCCCCGATGGGTCGCCCCCCCACGCCCTCGCGGCGTGCTCTCTCGGGCCGACCGTCAGTCGCCGCCGGTCGGCCCCGATTCATCCGGCCCCTCTGTCCTGCGTTTCTCGCCTGCGGTGTCGGTTCGCTGCGACAACATCGGCTCGACTTCCTGAACGAACTGCGAGATGTCCTTGAAATCGCGATACACGCTGGCAAAGCGAACGTACGCCACTTGGTCCACGCGGCGAAGTTTCTCCATGACGAGGTCGCCGATGGCGCGGCTGGGGATCTCCAGATCGTACTTGGAGGTTAGTTCGTCCTCGATTTCTTGCAGGATGGCATCAAGGCGTTCGGTCGGGACGGGGCGCTTGTGCAGCGCCAGCATCAGTCCCCGGCGGACCTTGGTGCGGTCGTAAGCCTCTCGCGTCGTATCGTCTTTCTTAATGACGCGCAGGCGGAGCCCGCTCTCGGCACGTTCGTAGGTCGTGTAGCGCCGCTTGCACTCCAGGCATTCTCGTCGGCGTCGGATCGCGGCGCCGCTGGCGCGGGAATCCACAACCTTGTCATTATCTTGATGACAGAAAGGACATTCCACGGCCGCAGGCTCCTCGTTGAAGTAGCAAAGCACCACGCCGCCGGAACAGCAATCAGCAAGACGTGCAACATACAACATCTTGGGCTACCCGGCTACTCTACGGCATCGGAATCTCGGCCCTTCCCTCTTCAGCAAAAACCGAGAAAGTGCAACAACAACCACCGTATGTCGGCAACCGGGCATCCTAGGGCCCACCATCTGGGGTGTCAATGCTTTTTCTTGCATCGGCGCCTCCGGCGCGCTTTTGTCACAGGAACGAGAAAAGTCTAAGATAGCCAACCACAATACCTTGTGGTCAGACCCAAAAAGTTTTCCACTGTAACGATTTTCTTTCCACATCATCTAACCGCTTGCGCCACGACCCCATGAGCAGGGGGTATCTCGCCCCACAGCCCATAATGTGGGGGCAGAACCTTTTTCTGAAAGATCCCTACATTCTTGACGCCGGCGCCGGAGCTTGCCTCCGTTGTCGACAGGCCAAAGAACGATGGCACGGTGGGCATCCAAACCCGCCGTGCCATCAGGTCTTCTCGTTCCATCCCCGGTGCGACGTCTACCCCTTGCCGCCCGCAAACACCT
>Ga0114918_10005951_pt1 | contig 10389 bp, 8 predicted proteins | sample LantaG_FD_87015 | JGI IMG/M metagenome (GOLD analysis project Ga0114918, IMG submission 87015) | Deep subsurface microbial communities from Baltic Sea to uncover new lineages of life (NeLLi) - Landsort_02402 metaG | ecosystem: Environmental > Aquatic > Marine > Oceanic > Sediment | place: Baltic...
CCCGGTAACTATTCCAATATTTACATCAGCAAATTTATCATACCAACTAAAAACATCTTCTGTCTTTGCTTTTTTATATTGGAAAGATTTCCAATAGATATAAGGTTCTTTTTTGCTATTAACCGGTATTAGGCTATATTCGTGTTTTAGATACTCATTTATTATATTTGTAGATATAATTCAAACCCTTTTTTGGCGTGGCATGAATTAAGGGCTTGACCTATAAATCACTTCCAGGCCTGAGTAGTTCTTAAACTGAGTATGATTTACTGATTTTTGTAGTGTTTTTTTAACTTCTAGAAAAATATTTTAATCTAATAAAATAAAAAACCGGAAGGGAAACGCGGGTTAAGTCTTTCGGAATAGCCATACAAAAGGGAGTGTAATTTTGGAGATCACACTCCCTTTTGTACTTATAATTATAACATTAAAAAATGTATTAAGGAAAAAAATATCAATAATTTTTATCTTATTTCTTAAAAAATTTTAATATTGCTTTTAAGTAACTCATAATTTTTCTGACCAACTGAAGCCTTCTTTTAAATCACATCAATAAGCCTCAAGTTTAGCAACTTCTTCATTGTCATTTTATGGACCATGACGGTGGTTTTTGAATAATTTCACCCTCTGAATCAGTTAATTAATCTGGAAATTGAGCCTTTGACCACAAATTATTTGGTAATGTTTTATGTCTATCAGAAGAATTTCTTAGTTCTTTGGCTGCACCACGAACTATACTGTTTGCGATTAGCAGTGTCTTTGGCATAGATATACTGGTAGATTGCTTCATGGCTGACCCTTAAACCAGGATGGTCTATCCCGATTCTGCCGGCAATCTGTTCCGGGGACCAGTCTTCCTTGAGTTTGGCTAACACATAAGCTCGCACCAGGGGATTCCTTAACCTTTTCCTGTGGACAGCCTGGCTTCTCCTTTCTTTGGCTCTTTGGTTGGCTCGATGAGCCAGATAACAATGATATAAAGAGGAACTAGTTGCGCTTCAGTTCCCGGGCAATCGTGCTTTTGTCTCGTTTCAGCTTTTTCCCTATGGCAGCGCAGCTTTCTCCTTTTCGGCTGAATACGTCAATTAGATCTCGTTCTTTTTGGCTTAACTGATTGTATTTTTTCATGTCCTTGATGGTAGCATATTCCTTTCTGCTACTTCAAGCGTTGCACTTCATTATTGAACTGGTGAATATTTTTCCTGCCACCTAGTCACATAATTGGAAAATAGTATAACCAAATTGTTTATAATCACATTATAGAACATAAATAACACTGCAATAACAAACATTCTCCCAGTATAGGTAAATTGTTCTGACAATATCATTAATCGTCCTAAACCAGATTGTGCCGCCAAATATTCACCCGCCAAACCTATAGCCCAAGAAACACCAACTGCAACTCTAATCCCCCCAGTTATTTCTGGTATTATGGCAGGAATAATGATTGTTCGATATAATTGATATTTATTTGCCCCCATAGTATAGGCATATTTTATATATTTATGGGGTACATTCTTAATCGCTTGAATAGTATTAACTACAATCATAACAAATATACTAAATGTTATATAAATGAAAATCCCTATTTCTCTCCCACCGAACCAGACTAAAAACAGTGGAATCAATGCAAGCGGTGGAATCATGCGCGCAAATTGCAATGGCCATTCAATTAAATTTCTTATAAACCTAACTGATCCCATCAATAAACCTATACCACTACCCAGGAGAACACCTACAATAAGACCTGATAACACTCTTAATATAGTGATTCCTGAGTGTAGCAATAAAACTTTAAAGGCTTCTAAATAAGAATATTTTGCCCCAAAAATAAGTGATTGCATACCCCAAAACGTAGCAAATCCTGGGATTGAATGCGCCACTATATAATGTAAAGACGGAAATATTATATGACTAGTTTCAGGATTATTTATTTCAAATATGGTAGCAATAATCTCCCAGATTATCAGAAGTCCTATTACTCCATTATATTTTTTGTAATTAAATGAACGCTTCCTAATACTTATCATTCCTCGATATAACTCCAAAGCTTTTTTTTAAGCTTTTGCATTTCTATACATGTTCTAATATCATATTTTCTTGGTCTTTTAAAGGGAACATCTATAATATCTATTATATTGCCTTTAACAAGTATTATTACCCTTTCAGACAAAAAAATTGCTTCTTCTATATCATGTGTTACAAATAAAGTAACTTTTTTTTCTTTTTCCCAAATATCTAATGTAGCTTCTTGTAATTTAACTTTTGTTGGATAATCCAATCCTCCAAAAGGTTCATCCATTAATAAAACACTTGGATTATTAGCAAATACACTAGCAATTGCAACTCTTTTTTTCATTCCCCCAGATAGTTCTTTGGGGTAAAATTTGGTAAAATTAGATAGTTTAACTAGTTTTAAGAAACGTTCAGTTCTCTCATCCATTATTTGTTTAGAAACACCACGCAACTCTAAGCCATATTGAATATTTTTTTTGACGGTTCTCCATGGTAATATTGAATCTTCCTGGAATATTACACCACGTTCCCAACTTGGTCCTGTAATTTCTTTTCCATCAAGATAAACGGCTCCTGATGTAACTGTTTCTAACCCAGCAATAATGGATAAAAATGTAGTTTTTCCGCATCCCGAAGGACCAACAATAGATACAAATTCTTTATTATATACATCTAGATTTAATCCTTCTAAGACTGATAAATCGCCATTATCAGTCTTAAATATTTTGTACAAATTACGAACTTTTATTTTGATATCCACACAAACCCCTCATTTACTTTATTTCTATTTTTGGTATACCTAAAAGTTTAGCAAGATTTCCACCTTGAATTAACGATTCTTCCTCTGCGTTAGATGCAAGGTCTTTGACAATCGCATCTTTGACTAAGGGTGACGCAAAAGGCCCATCGGTTCCTGCGGTAAACTTAGTTGCTCCATATTTATGATATGTTTCCCAAACAACAGATTTTTGAGGACAAGTTGTTAAATCAAGCATAACATTTTCTAAAGGACCAACAGTATGACATACAACAGGACCACCCCAAACAAATCCACAATGAGACATTAGAAATAATATATCAGGGTATTGCCTTGCCAAATCTGCTAAAGCAGTTGGGGTATTATATACAGAATCTCCTGCTGCATGAACCAATACAATCATTTTTCTGCCTACTCTATTTTGCATTTCAACAAGTTTATCCATCAAAGGGTTAATAATATGTGGATCATTTATATTATAATTATGTTCCAAAGGGTGTAATTTGAGTCCGTTCAATCCTAATTCAAGAATTATTCGCTCTACCTCATCAATTGCAAAGTTATAGTTCACCTTATCATAAGGTTGGCCTTCCTTTTTTGAAGGGAACCTATATGATTTAGGACTTTGGAGCCAAGGATTAACTGTGCCCAAACCTATTATTCTTTCAGAAAACATATTCTGTATTTTTGCTATATAGTCATTCCCAACAAATGGATTCCATTCAGGCGTTTTATGCATGAACCCTTCATTAACTTGACAGACAATTTGAATGTCTATACCGGCCTCTTCCATCCATGGAATCAAATCATTTTCTGCCTCAAAGGTTATCAACTGATTAACTCCAACGTGAAAATGTGTATCAATTACTGGCCATCTTTTACTCACTTTTCTCCTCCTTTAAAAGTTTTCATAATATTTTAAAGACTCTTAGCTAACCACAATATTGCCCTGTTCCAAATTTTAGGAAAGTAATCCCAATTCAGGTATTCTTCTGGAGCACCATGTGGCGCACAGTCTACTGCAAAAGCCATTGTTCTTCCATCACCATAATTCTGAGCAGCCCATATAACATCATCATTATAAGTTGCTAATACATCGGCATTCTCTTTGGGTTTTAATTTATTATATGAAAGAAAATGAGGCCACTCTCGAGGGATACCCTCCAAAACGGGATGATTTATGCCAGTTATATTTAACTTAAACCCCTCTGGTACTTCAACCCTATCGTCTCCGCTTACTAGTGATACAGGCAATATATCTGATATAGGAGTATTTTTATAATTTGCTTTCCCTTCAATTCCTTGAAAAGACATCCATCCTCCAAACATGATAAGACCTCCGCCATTTTTTACATAATCTTTTAATAATAAGAGTCTGTTAGGCATTCTTTCGCAATTATTAACAGTTTTTGGGTGAAGTAACAATGTATTACTGCCAATATCACTTAGAATAACAACATTGTATTTGTTTATTTCTTCTTTGGTGTTTGGAAAATCTGTTGGAGCAAGATGATTAGGTATATGCATGACAGATATACCATTATTTTCAAGAGCAGATTTCAACCATTTAACCCCTTCTTCATATTCACATGTAGTAAAGCTATCAAAACCTTTAATGTGTCGTGTATATTTAACCCATGATTCACCAGCAAATAAAATATTTAATTTCATTTAATAACTCCTCCCTATCATCAAAAAATCAATTATTCATTCAGGTACCTTCCGTATAGAATATTTAATATATTGATACCTATCAATAATAAGACAGTGTAATTTTAAGAGTCTATTCAAAAGGTCATGATAAATATAAATTTTTAGCGTTATTATACAATATATCATCAATTATAGTTTCCGCATTTTTAAATGTAATATATTTATCAACAATCTTTTGACTTAATACTTTAGCTAGAACATGCTGCATTGCTAAAAGAGCTCCATAACTCTCCTCAGATGTCCATGTATCACAACCCCAACAAACTTTATTTGAGGTCCCAACTTCAATTATTTCATGTAGCATTCTCTCTGCTGCAGAAGTAGAAATAATTGGTAACCAGCATAAATCTGGATACACATTCTTATGTACATGAAGTAAACCCGCCAAATCATCTAACCAAGGGTAACTACAATGGAACAAAACAAATTTTGTCTTTGGATTATCATTTACAACATCATGTATTTGCATTGCATTTGTTTTTGATAGTAGCCCTAAGCCCGTATGTATTTGAAATGGCATGTTTAACTCGGCTGCAATTTCACATATATGCCTAAAAAGATAATCTTGAAAATATACAATATCTTCTTTTGTAACATTTTTTTCTTTTTTTTGGAAAACTTTTCCGGCTTCCTTTTTCGATGGATTACCAATTGTTATCTCTCTATCATAGGCAAGCGCAGACTTTAACGCAACACACCCTTCTATCTTTTTTTGTTTAATTTCTTTTTCTACAAAATCCAAATAATCATTCATACTGCTTATGTCTCTATCATAAAAAGTCAATGCATTATTACCATTGTGGTCACTACCTTTTTTGTTATATCCAAAAAAGAACATATTGACTCTAAAACTAGGGGAAAAAAGATCAGCATGATTGTTATTATGTCCTGGATTCCAGTATGAATCCTGTATAATTGTTTTGTAGTTACAAATATTTTTTAATATATTTATATGGAAGTTCTTGTCTTCATGGGCCTTACTAATTGCTTTTGAATAAGAGTTCCAGGTTTCAATAGATATCGAATCATTAATTTCATATAATTCTTTAAGGCTCTTCTGTAACCATATAAAATATGAATTGAATCTTACTTTATCAAGATAGTTTTCTTTGCTTTCTTGTTTACCATCAAAATCCACACCACACCAATCAACATAACTATTTTTCAGTAATTTATCTAGATTGAACTTATCAAATTCTTTATCAATCAAATGGTGGCAATGAGTGTTAATGATTGGATGTACTTTAATTTTCTCTAATAATTTGTGATAAAAATCCATAATATCTCCTTTAAAATAATATAATTTAAAGTTATATTTAAGGGTCTTAGAATTAGTACTATTTAATTATTTACCATAATAACCATTATAGACTCTTTTGCCTTACTAAGCTCTTAGAAAAACAGTTTTTACTCTTGCCATTTTATTAGTCGGCTTGTGACAGATGTAAATATTATATCAGTAGTTATAGCAAATAATGCAATCCAAATAATTCCTACAATTATAACATCAATAGCCATAAGACCTACCATAAGGGTAAACACTTTACCAATTCCGAAAGGGGCTCCTAAAAGTTCAGCTACAACCTCAAGACCCCAACACACTGCTAGGGAAACTCTTATTCCACTTATTAATTCTGGAACCATTCCTGGAAGTAAAATTGTTTTTAAAATTTGAGTTTCTGAAGCACCTAATGTTTTAGCGTAGTCTTTATAAATCGGATTAATATTTTTAATGGCATTATTTGTGGTTATAATAATCATAAAAAAACAAAAAAAAGCAAGAATCGAAATTTGGGCCATCTTTCCAGTCCCAAACCACATTAAAAAGAACGGTATAGCGGCAAGAGGTGGAATAGCCCTTATTAGTTCTATGGGAAGTTTAATTATTTCTCTAAAAGAATTACTCTTGGCCATTAGCAAACCTACGCTTATACCAGTAACAATACCCAGAGATGTTCCCCAAAAATACATTTTTAAAGTATATATAATATGCGGTAGTAAACCTTTACTTCCACCACCTTGTGCGGATAAAAGTTCATTTGAATTAATTGAATTAATAAAAATTGTTAAAACATCTTTTGGATATGGTAGCCTTGTTGAGCCTAATTTCTTTGCTAACAAAATCCATATAATAAAGACTAATATAACTCCTAGTATTTTTACCCAAGTAAATTTTATATAATTGAATAAACTTCTTATTTTACCAAACCTCATCAGATTTAATCTCTACCTTGTATTTATAATACTTTTCATATATTTTTAGTTTTCCTTCTTAATATGAAATCTCATCAGGCAAGACAGGTGTTAAAACTCTATCTTGCCTGATATCATACATAGAAAAATAAAAATTATTTAGCAAATTGAATAGCTGCTTCTGCAAATCGTTTGGCATCTAAAAAATTATAAGCATCGTAGTGGTATCTTGCTTTATCTAATAATTCCTTAGCTTTTTCTATATTACCCTTTCCTCCATTAATAGAAATTTCGGCTTTCCTAAATAAACTTTCATCTTCCAGTTTTAACTTTAACAATTTTTTATATACTATATCTGCAACTGATAAATCTTCTTTAGCAACTTCACCAGGTTTATACAAACCCTTATCTACCCACATACTAGTATAAGATCCAATTTCGTAATCTAAATATAGAGGATCGGATTCATCAAAATACCAAGAAAACTGATCTTCAAAAGTATAAAATGGATGTAGGGAGTTGTAAGCAACTTCTCCTTCCTTTTCACCAAAATCAGTACCGCCAACAGTATTTATAAAGGGTAAATGTATTTTTAGAGCCTCTTTAGGTTCATCATTTATAAAGCGAGTTATTCTAAACATAACACTAGCTAACCTTAATATAGTATCCTCATTATTTTGCCAATATTCCTTTGTAGTAACCCATCCATCCCTGAATATACTCCGTAATTCATCAGATTCTACCGAGGCTTTTGCACTTTTTGCTAAATCAAAAGAAGTCACAATAGATATAAATCCTTGAGCCTCCAGAGATAAACGTGCTGGTACACCACCCAATTCAAAATCGCCTCTTCCAGCAGCCATTGCTCCAGCATGTGTAGGGTCTTCTAAAATGATAGTTTTTACTAAATCTACATTTATCTTGGATTTTTCAAATATGAGATTCATAAAACCCTTAATTATAGGATCAGTAGGAATTATAAAATTTTTCCCCTCCATTTGTGAAATTGTTTCGTTTAATGCCTTTTCAAAATTGTATCCTTTTTCTTCTATGAAATAGTTTAAACTTTTATACCCCTTATCTGGTCGAGCCATAATAGCATAGCCTTGAAAAACATCACCTGCAACAAAAAAGGCTAGATCAATCTTTTTGGCAAGTGGTAATACAAGCCCTACCGAACCAGAAATAACATCAGCTGTTCCAGCAGCTAATAAAGCATTTTGTTTATCTCCAGTTAAGACTTTCCCAAAGGGTTTAGGTGTTAGTGTAATTCCAACATCACTAAACCAACCTTTGTCAAGGCCTATAATAGCTTGGGTATGATCTATATAGGGCGCATTAACAAAACTAACATCTACTTGGGGAATTTCTGGTACTTTGGGTTCAGCAAACACTCCTAAACTAAAAACTAACAAATAAAATAACAATCCAATAATAAGTATTTTTTTTGACATAATATAATTCTCCTTAATATTTAATATTTGTTTTTAACAGAGTCCTAGATCCTGATTTTAAAATATGCATTATTTTTTACATTTTTAAAACCCCTCCTTTACCACGTGATCGAGTAGGAGGTAGATAATTAATTTAGCTTTGGTCCTCTCTCCCCTCACACCACCATACATACTGTAATGTACATAGAGAAATAATTAGATATGTTTTTATGTTATCTACCAGGCTTGGGTACTTTTTGGGTAGTAGCCATTATATTATTAGTTTTTTATTCTTGTTTTTTTGTGGAATTTCTAATTATTAGCTCAGTGCTTAAAGTTACTACAGTTGGTTTATGATCTAAATTTTTCTCTTCATCTTCTATCTCTTTTATTAATAGTTCAGTTGCTGTGGAACCAAGTTGATATACGGGTTGTCTTATTACAGTTATGGGGGGTTCTAATATCAAGGCCCAATCCGAATCATCAAAACAAACAATACCTATATCATCGGGTATGGTAAGCCCCGCCTCTTTGATAGCAATTAGCACACCCATAGACATATCTATATTGGTGGCAAAGATTGCCTCTGGTCTATTAGATTGCTCCAATAATTCTTTAGTTAATTTCCTACCACTCTCCTTCTTAAAATTACCAATTTTAATCAGGCTATCATCTTCGGTTATACCTGCTTCTTCTATCGCTTGCAAATACCCTTTTAGTCTTTCTGCACCGGTAGTCCGGTCTAAGTAGCCATCCACTATTCCAATTTTTCTATAACCTTGCTCTATCAGATGTTTAACCGCCTTATAGGCACCAATGGTATTATCAACTAAAACCGCATCACAATCTACTCCCTCTATCAACCTGTCTAAAAGTAACACCTTTGTTCTTGAATTTATCAGATGCTGAACATATTCTGAATTCTTACCTGTAGGAGTGAGTATTATTCCATCTACTCTGTTAGATTTTAAGACTTTTAAATATTCGAGCTCTTTTTCGGGATTTTCATCTCCATTACACAAAATGGTGTGATAACCAAGTTTATTCGCAGTATCTTCCACAGATTTAGCAATAACTGAATAAAACTGAGAAAGGACATTACCCACAATTATTCCGATGGAATTGGTCTTTTTCTGTCTCAGACTTCTGGCAACTGCGTTTATTTCGTAATTCAATTCCGTTACGACTTTAAGCACTTTTTTTCTGGTCTTATCTTTAACCCCGGGGAAATGTCCTAAAACTCTGGAAACAGTTGCGGTAGAAACTCCTGCTTTTTTGGCTACATCTTTTATATTTATTTTCATATTTATTCTCTTAATGAAAATTAACTAAATTTAAAAAGTGTTTAGTATAAGCGTTTACAATTGTTAACGATTACATTTTATACCAATTTTATTCTTCTGTCAAGAAAACGAATTGCCTCATCAAAAATCTAAACGAAAAAGTACTCCAAAAAGCACCGGTGCTTCATATAAAACAAAAAATATTCACTTTTCAAAATTTAAAATTCCCCTTTATTTTAAAAACATCCTTCTGAATCCTGGTAGTCTTTTTTACTTATTATTTATATTATCAATCCTTCCGGAATCAATCCATTCTTTTATTATTTCTCTTCTCTTCTCTTCCAGGACAACCTCGAGCAATTTTGAAGTTGTTCCTTTGGCTCTTACCTTATTGAGCTTTTCTTTCCAAAAATCTGGTATCCTGTTTTCTGTTTCTATTTTTATCTCTTCCTGTTGTAAAGGATCAAGTGAATTATAAATTTGTCCTATTTTTTTAATCTCTTCCTGCCTCTTTTTATTTTTATCTTCTTGTAGTTTTATCTTAATAACTTCTGTTTTTTCCCTTTCTTCTTTTTGTTCTTCCTCTTTTTTCTCCCTTAAATATTCCTCCGGAAATTGCCAATTTTCTCTTATTGCCTTCACTATATAAGCCGCTTTATCGCCGGCATTAGAATAATTAATTGCCTCAATCCATTTTTCTATTAACCCTTGATCATTATTTTTTATCAGTTTTTCAGCAGTTCCTTTAGAAACATTTAATTCTAATAACTTATTAACTAATCCAGCCTGCTCTTCAGAAAATATTTTTACTTCCTCTTTTAGCCCTGGTAGATATTCTTCTGCCCGTTCATCAATACTCTTTATCTTTGCCCTTTTCATTTCTTCTTTGGCTCTCTCTCCTGGCCAATAATATATAAGCCAATCGTCATTACCATTCTCGCTCCACTCATATTTTGAAATAAAACCAGTATCTCTAAGTTCATTATTGCCGGGA
>Ga0114918_10005954_pt1 | contig 10384 bp, 18 predicted proteins | sample LantaG_FD_87015 | JGI IMG/M metagenome (GOLD analysis project Ga0114918, IMG submission 87015) | Deep subsurface microbial communities from Baltic Sea to uncover new lineages of life (NeLLi) - Landsort_02402 metaG | ecosystem: Environmental > Aquatic > Marine > Oceanic > Sediment | place...
CGATTTCGATTTTTTCTTCCGGGAACAGCCCGTTCTCATCCAGGTCGCGGGCACACTCGTGGCAGCAGACGCCTCCGACCATGGCGACAGCATTGGAACGAGGACCGACGCAGTGTTCGTCCGAAACCACATACGATACGGATTGGCGTGCGCACACCACGCAATAGATCTTCTCCGACGAACTCATTTTACCTCGACCTTTCTTTTCAGAACCACATTCCGGGCGATGGCAACTCCATCCGATCTTTTCTCGACGAGATCGGCTTCGCACTCCCAGAGTTCGCGGGTGTCGCCCCACTGCTTCTTGAACTGTCTCGCCTTTTCCGAATCGGTGAAGACGAAGAGTCCCGGCACGTATTCCGGGAAGTAATAGGAAAATGAAGATGCTTCATGCTCTTCCCGGGTGCAGTGGCTACGGGACTCGCCGACGACGTATTCAAGCTGCAGTCCGCCGCGGATGCCGCGGATTGCAGAGAACAACTTGTTGTTGTCGCGAGATACGACCTTCCAGAACTTCATGCCGACGCCTCGGGGGTTGTGATTTCGCACCAATATTCGGGTACCTCCGGGAATTCGTAGAAGCGGTCTTCTTCCGGATTGTACATTGCCCATTCCGCCTGTTTTTCTTCGCCCCAGCAGGTGAACATCCCGTGTATCCACGTCGCCCAATGTGGCGACCACATCAAAATGAAAGCCTGTTCTCCCGGGGTGGTACGGGGAAGATGTTCCGATGTGCGCATCCAGTTTCCGGCACTGATTCCGGTATCTTTCTGCAGTTCAAGATAGGTTCTGACCATTTGAACGATGTGCACGGCACGTGTCCGACGCCGCCTGTCCGCCTTCGTCCGGGTGGGTAATTCCAACTGTTCCGCCGCCCATTTTAATGCTTCTGAAAGATCGACTTCGTCCTTATCCTGTGGTTTTCCACGCCAATGCGGGCATCCGTGGTTGAGTCGGGTGCCGCATGCCGGACGGAAGGTTTCCGAATACGAGGTGTAGCCACGTCCAACCGAAAAACTTCCCTTGTCCTCGTACTTGTTGAAGCAGGGACGGAACGGACAGAGGACGTCGCACTCCGGTGGAAGTGCGAGTTCGTCGGCGTAGTATTCTTCGCGGCGTTTTTCTTCCTTCTTGTTCATTTTTGTTCCTTCAGCCGTTGCATGCCCTGAAGATCAAAATCGAGATGATGACCAGGATTGCCAGCCCGAGGCAGCCGCACATTCCGGATGCCTCTTCTCCTTCCCGATATCCCTGGCGGTAGGTCTTGCGCCTCCAGAATCCGTCCGACCAGCCTCTGTCGTATCGCTTGTTGGACATCTCTACAGCTCCTTGTTATAGGGGCAAGATAGCACGTATATTCCTGTTGTCAAGCGAGATTAACGGATTTATTTGAACAGCGAGAGACCAATCCAGTTCTTTTCGCCGCATTCCGGACAAATGAAGGTGATGGTGTTGCCGTCCCTCTGGTCATAGACGATGTTACCCTCCTTCACACTTGATTCGATGACGGCGCAGCATTCCCGGCAGCTCCACTGGTGCGTCCTGTCAGCTTTCTTTTTCTTGCCCTTCTCGACCACTTTCATTTCGCTTCTCCTTGGTTATGACTTAGTGTTCATTATACACTAACGTACTCCAACCGTCCTATATTTCAAGTGGATGTTCAAATTAAATGCAAGATAGGGGAATGTCAAGAAGAGGTCAGAGTCTACTTGCCCGCTCGAGTATTTCGACGATCTGCTCTCGGGTGTGCAGCCCGGTCATCCGGGTCTTTTCGACACCGTTGACGAAGAAGACCAGGGTCGGCAGGGCGTTGACACCCCAGGACAGGGCGAGATCCCTCTCCTTTTGGATATCGACCTTGCCGATGGTCAATTCAGGAACGTCGCGGTCGAGAGCTTCCAGTACCGGGATGAGGGCTCTGCAGGGAGCGCAGACATCAGCCCAGAAGTCGACGAGTACGGCGCCGGCGGCAACGATATCGGCAAAGTTTTGGGAAGTGAGTGAAATCATACGATTTTGCAGACCGAGGCGATCGCCGCAGCAAGCTTCTCCCTGGTAAATGGTTTGGTGATACAGATGTCAGCTCCGAGTTTCGAGATTCTGGTTCGACATTCGGAATCCGAAGTCACCATGATTACCGGAGTTCCTTCATGGGTGGACTCCTTGATCATCCCAAGCAGTTCGACACCTCCCATTTCCGGCATGTGGACATCCAGAATGATGAGGTCGTATCGGGTGTTAACAAGTCGGGAGAGCGCCTCCCTGCCGTTTGCCGCCTCGACGACATCCGGGATTCCGGACTCCTCGAGCACGCGCTTGACAATCAGGCGCATGGTTTTCGAATCGTCGACCAGAAGTACCTTCAATCTAATGTCTCCTTCGAAATTCAGAAAACATTCAACTCGGGATCAACAGGAGAATATTAAATTCGATAGTTGGATTTCAAACAAAATCGGTGACGTGGTGCCAGATATTCTGTTCTGCTTCCCGCAGATAGACACCCGGACCCTGCCAGACTTCGTCGGGCAGCTCGTCAGGTTTTTCTTCCAGCTGGTACCAGCGCCCCATCACCGACTGCGAATCGGGAATGTTGTCCGGATCTTCGATAATCTCAGCCTTCATTGCGGTAAGGATCTTCTTCATGATTGCCATTTTCTATCTCCCAAATTCGATGCGGGTTGCGAGGACTTCAGGGAGTCCGGCTTCACGGATTCTCGCCTGTGCCGTCTCGATGTCGTATTCCACCTTCTTGTTCATTATTTTGAGCTTCGAACCCTCTATTTCGAGAAGGGCGTAGCTTGCTTTGGGATCGTGGTCGCGTGGTTGTCCGACACTTCCAGTGTTGACCATCGACTTGTCCTGCTCTGGTCCATTGAGATCGAAGGAAACGAAGCCGGAGCGATAACCGAAGAGGCAGAACATCTTGGTTCCGTCGGTAGACCAGCAATCCGGCAGATGGCTGTGTCCGACGAAGGTGATCTTCTGGGTTTGTTCCTGGAGATGTTCTTCGATGCGCTCACGACGAAGAAGATAGTGGAAGCTTTCCGGATGCGGAACCGAGCTGTGGACATACCCGATCCTGCCGCAGGGCTCCTGTGCCTGATACTGCAGTCCACGAAGAAAACTCTTCGAATCGTCCGAAAGGTGCTGGGAAGTCCAGTGCAGGGCAAGAGCTGCCACCGGATTCACAGAAGGATGAATCGGTTCCATGTCGGCGGCATTGACGTCGTGGTTTCCGAGGATGGAGATGGAGGCGGTGTATTTGATCGTCTGGAGGCACCATTCGGGATCCCCGCCGTAGCCCACTACATCCCCGAGATTGACGATGTGGTCGGGCATGTATCCGGCAATATCTCCGAGAACCGCCTCGAGAGCCTGTCGGTTTCCGTGGATATCGCTGATCACGGCAATGAACATCTTCCATCTCCTTTAAGAACCGAATTCACGGATTTTAATCAACTGTCCTTCTTCTCGGAGGATGGTTCAACATAGCACAACAACCCGTATTGTCAAGGGCAAAGTTGAGAATTCGACGGATTCGGAGTCGTTCAATGGTTCTTGCCGCAACATTTCTTGTACTTTCTGCCGCTGCCGCACGGGCACGGCTCGTTCCTGCCGATTTCAGGTACTTCGTTCCGAAAGGTCTGGTAGTCGGAACCCACCATCTTTTCGACAACTCCTTCGAGATGGTCGTATTCGTGCTGGAAGACCTGTGCTTCGAAGCCGTCGAAGTCCTCCGACTGCACATATTCTCCATTGATGTCGTAGTAGGAGGCGGTGATTCCCGGAAATCGTTCGGCGATGATCTTCTTTCCGGGCCACGTCAGGCAGCCCTCGTACTCCGTCTCGGGTATTCCCCGCCTGTCCATGATGTGCGGGTCGACGACGACACACCACTTTTCATTCTTCTGCATCGCGAAGAAGCGGGACTTCAGTCTCTCTCCATCGAGTGACAGCTGGTTTGCTGCCAGACCGACGGCGTCGCCCCGTTTGACGGTGTAGGCGAGGAAAGATTTGAGGAGATCGGAGTTCTCCTGTATCCAGCGCTCCGGTGCCACCATCAACGGGAGCGCCGGCGTTTGTTCATTGAGGATCAGTTGGAAGATCATGTTTTCCTTTCAGATCATCGATGGTAAGGGGACACTTCTTCGATTTTTTACCGTTTTTCGCAAGTTCCCGGCTCTTGTCGAGAATCTCCTTCACGAGTTTCTTATCACGGGCATAGGGAAGATAACCCCAGAGACTTGTTTCGATAGGACTTTTTTCGGAAATCCAGAACTTGGGATAGTCCTTGAGTACCTTTTTCATAGCTTCAACAAACAATTTGTCATTCTTCCCGTCCAAGTGCATAATCCATGCCGCGAGCGAATCCTCGTCGCCGTACTTCTCCAACTTGACGCATTCTTCACGGGTGAGTCTGGGTGATTCGTCGATTGTCGATTCCGACGACTTGTTGAACAAGGGGTTGACGTTGAATACTTCGGACAGGAAGTTTTTCATCTCTGAAAAATTCTTGTCCTGCTGTCGAGATTCGGCTTCCGCCCTCTTGAGAGACGACTTGAGCGAGTCGTCGAAACATTCCATGATTTCATCCAGCACCTCATTCCCCTGGATATCCGGAAGCTCGGAGTATTCATCGACCTCTACGTCGGCGAGCAGTCTCAAAGCCGGAACCCCCATGTCTGCCGCAAGACCCCGGGCGAGTTGTCTGATGATTTTTCTGGCAATTCCGATCTTGTCCGTTTCGTTGCCGATATAGGTGCCACGCCAGTTTTCTTCCTTGAGGGCCTGCAGAACCGCTGCATCACCCTGGGCATCCCAGTTGATCACGGGATATGCCTCATCGTGTCGCTCGTCGTTGGAAAGAGAAATGTCTACGCCCGGATCGGGTTCTCCGATGTCGGCGACCATCTTGAAGACGATGTCGTTCGCCCTGTAGAGGATGCTGGCTTCAAACTCTTTGAGTTCCTGTTTGCCGTCCCATGCAGATTCTCTGATCTTCTTCGACGTCTCGCAGTCTCCCTCCCGGGCGATCCGGGCATCGATCTCAGACAACCGTTTCGGATCACGTTCCTCCGAAAAACTCCTGGACCGCCGGATTTTGCTGATTTCCATCATCTGCCACTGCGGCTCACCAAATTTGATCGGCGTAGAACTGCTCATCTTCTGTTCCTCTCTGAATGTGGATGGACAAAACTGTTTCAACCCTCTATTATACAACATTTTGTTGTTCACGAGCCCATTGGACGAATCTTTCAACCGGTTTCAGTATAGAATAAGGCACGACCCGGTTTATCCAGGGTCCGACTCCGCTGTATCTTTCTTCGCATTGCTCGACGACGTTTTGAGACGTATACCCCATGATCCTGACGGTTGCAGTTCTGGCATCGCGGTCTTCGTTTTCGACCCGGGCGATCACATAGACGTCCGACTTGAGCCGGATTCTACCCTTCTTGTTCTGACACTGGATGAGCCCCTCACGGGCTCTGCGTCCTGCCGTGGAGGTCTTGATGTCGATCTTTGTACCTTCCACGATGAAGTCGGTTTCGTCAAAGTCCTTGGTTTCGAGATCCACCACAAAAAGGGCGACCTTGGCAAGGGCAAATTCTCCGATAAGTCCAGTACGCTCGGTGCGTCTCGGGTCCCCCTCGCTGTTCATGATACCGGGGGCATAGTTGTCGTTTTCACTGTTCAGGGGCTTGTCATTCGATCCCCTTTTGAAGGAATACTTTTCACACATGTCGTACTCCTCGCCTTCCACTACCACGATTATCGATCTGAGCCCCTCGGGCTCGTCTCCAAATACGATCTCGCGGACGGCTTCGGGACGGAACATCAGTTCCGAATCAACACTTCGCCCTTCGTCCTCGAGCTGTTGATCGTGTAGTTCACGTCGATCATTTCTATCGTCGCCCATGAGTACAGCTTCCTTATCTTTGGACAATCGTCGTAAGACAGCAACCATCTGTGTTTCGTGCCGCCGAGAACATCGGCAAGCCGTTCGTGGTCGTCGTCGGTGAATGAATGCTGATAGAGTTCCCCGCCTTTGCCGTAGTAGGGCGGATCAACATAGATCAGGGCGCGGTACGAGTCGTCTTCGACAACCGACTGGAAGTCCCGGCAGGTGCAACGCAGGTCGATGGTGGCCCCGGCGGCAGAGATCTTGTCGATCTTCTCGCAGATGTGCTCCGGCGACCAGCGGCAGTCGATCTTGTACTGCGACTTCTGCTTCCTGCCTCCGAGCGGACTCCCCGACTTGGTACCGAGTCCGGAATACGAAATCTGATGGATGACAAGCTTTTTGAACCCGAGATCGACGACATCCGTCGGCAAATTCCTGCGATCGACGGCGAGAAGCTCCGTCTTGAAGGCATAGAAGTCCTCGATCTTCGGAGTATAGGTACGGATACGCTTTTTGAGGAGTTCGTGGTTGGTGAAGACCGCCGTCCAGAGGAACGCGAGTCCGATGTCGAAATCGTTGAACCAGGCTCGTGTGATTCCGGGATTGTCCCGGAGAAACTCGAGTCCGACGACGCCGCCGCCAAAAAACGGTTCCCGATATTCCTCGACTCCCGTCTTCATTCCCCGCAGGGCGTCGACGATCTTGGTTTTCAATTTCGCCTTGCCGCCGGGATATCTGAAAAATGCCATCTGTTTTCTCCTGTTGCCCTCAACATTGCACAATCCAGGCGGATGTCAAGCTCATTCTTCTAATTCGTTGTCGGATTCGTCGAATTCGTCCAGGAAGTCGTCCTGCCCCGGCGAGACGAATTCTTCAAATTCATCGAAGAAGTCGTCCAGCGGCATCGAGATGACGCCGCCCTTTTCCGTCGTCTCGTCCATGTTGTCGAAGTCGTCGGGATTGAAGGCGACGACGGTCATCGACCAGAGGCAGTGGGCGAGGATCTCGACCTCCTGCATCCGATTCGCAGTGTCGGTTTCGACTTCCATTCCGAGCCATTCCTCCCACGACGTAAAATCGAGTTCGTAATCGACTTCACGGTCGGAATTCCGGCGCATGGTGCCGTCGTGTCCGGAAACGTCGTAGAATCCGTCGTCTCCATCATCCGACAGCAGTTCGATTGCAATGCGCATACCGGTTTCCACCGGCTGCATCGTCCTCAGTCTCCCGAGAACTTCGATATAGTCTTCCCGATCCTCTTCGACATCGTACAACAGGCTCATCCCGAGCAGGATGGACTCGTCATCGTGCCTTGCAAGAATATCATTCAATCGCATTGGTCGCATCTGCCAGTATGATTGCTACGAGTTCGGGAGAGAGGTGCTTGTTGATTGCGGCGAGTATGCGGGGGTACATCTCTTCCGGCGGAATTCCAGCATCGGAGGTCTTCTTAAAAACCGGTCTTTCTTCGCATTCCAGGGGTTCGTCGTCGCCGGAATAGTCCCCATAGTCCCCCTCCTCGAAATTCCGCGGTTCGCCGTCACGACGCTCTTCAGCCAGCAGTTCGTTGCGGATCGTGTCGATCCACTGTTCGTTGAAGCGCTTCTTGTCGCGCGCCTTGATCTCGGCGTCGCCGGTCAACTGGGGTAGATCCGTCTTGATGGATTCGTTGTCGGTTTCAAGCCGGGCGACGATATCCTCCAGTTCCGCGTCGTCCATCTCTTCAAGGTCGCTGCGATACAATCTACGGTTGTCGATTCTGAGATAGGGATCCCGACGAGTCCTGTTTCTGTAGCTCCTGTTTCCGCCTCTACCTTGAGGGTGAGGAGGCGGATTCGAATCTCTGCGTGCGGGAGGTGGATTGTCGGTAAAACGACTGGGGGCGGTGCGGTGATCCGGACTCCATGATCTGTGTTTGGAATTTTCGCCCATTTCGCCTTCGAAGATCATACTCTTTCTCCAATGTGGTTTTAATGATGTGGATTTAATCAACCTGGTTAAAATCCAATGATTCAATGTACTTCGACGTCCAACACAAATCCTCTATCTGTCGAAGGCTTCCTGCAGACGTTCACGCATTTCGGTGTCATTGCTACCGTCGAAGCGACAGACGTTGGGATGGCGGAAGTCCTCGTTGTACCGGTGCGCTGGCATGATCACCAGTCCGCGGGGACGCCACTGCAGCCAGCGTTCGATGTACTTGGGATAGTCGTCCACCAGTACTCGTCCATATACCAGCCCCTTGTCCTCGGTGATGGTGACCAGATAGGGAATATCCGTGGGAATATTGTTGCGGCACCAGATCACCTTTTCGCCCCATGCCGCCGGACAAGTCGAAGGTCCTTTAGTCAGAATGCGGTTCTCGAAACCGATCTCCGCCGCCGTCCTAAAGACGTGGAAACCGATTTCAATAGGGGCGAGTTCCGTCCACCATCCCGGACGCTTCCAGATCAGCTGGATACGTCTTTCGATATGGTCGGGGATGTCTCTGTAGAAAGGGATGAACGGCGGCTCTTCAGGGGACGCCAACGGGTTCAATTCGTGCATCAATCCCTGCTCGTAGTCGCAGAGTGTTCCGTCCATGTCGAACAAGGCAATCTTTTCAAGATCCATGCTCAATCCAATACATAGTTGTCGTAGTGTTCTGGTTTTTCGCGGTTTGCCTGCCCCTGGGGATGACGAGGGCAGCATTCGGTGGTATGGTTGCTGAACATGCCGCAATAGGTACAGTGAAGTTTTCGACGGTTTCCCTGACCGTCCCACCGCGACCTGCAGTTTTTGGTGGTGTGCTGGTCGGAACCGCAATACGAACAGACCATTCCCTTGTTTTCCATTTTCAATCTCCTGTGAACCACGGGTAGTTCTTCTTGTTCCATTCCTTCCATTTTTTGACCGCTTCAACCAGTCTGGGTTGCTTGACGACCCGGGCTCCGAGTTCAATGATCAACTCGTTCGGCCAGTGGAGCCACGGATTCAGAAACTCGATGGCACCCTCAACCGTTCCTCTTGATGCAAGCACCACCAGGGCACAGGCAGAACTTCTGGAGCATCCGGCATCGCAGTGGATGAGTATTTCGTTCTTGTTGTTCGCCCACTCGACCAGTTCGGCGATATGGTGGAGACGGGGAGGACAGCGCCTTCCTGGAATCTCACGGTCTAGGTCTTCAAATTCGAGGGGGAGTACCGACAGGGCACGATCGGACAGACGGTCGACGGGATGATCGCCGCATCCCGGACTCCTGATGGAAACGAGATTAAAGAACGGTTTCTCTGCCATCAGCAGAAGGTGTACCGCACGCGCCCGGTCGCAGACCGCAACCCCGGCATCGCTCATTTCAAACAGGGTCTTTGCATCGCTCATGAACCCAATATACCCCGTCCTTTTCCAAGTTCAAACCGAAAACGAAAAAAGCCCGGCTGAAAAGCCGGGCTGAAAAAGTGGAAGCCCTATCGCAAGACCTTGTCTTCCATACTGGTGACCGGCAAACAAGCCGAAGCTAAAATGCCGTCTGCAAACGGACGTGTAACATCCTTCACCAGCTTCACCTCTGTCGTCGATCTCTCGATCCCGCAACAGCACGTGTTTCGATACAAACCGATCTGAACTTGATTCCAAGAGTGGCCGCTCCCTTCGTCTTGTCCGCAGTGTTTCCTCCACACGGGATGAAGTCTACACCGCCCCTTTCGGGCGCCCGCCAAGGTTTCCCCTGACGTCGGAGGCACTTCCGATCTGTAAAGTGACATTTTACCGGCTTTATTTCCGGCTTCCCGTGACACTTATCAATTATCGTGATATGTATCGGAACCGAACGACGACAAATATCCAAACCCGTCGTTCCTGAAACCAGTAATCCGCGTTTAGCACCGCGTCCCTTGGATATCAGGCTGTATGCCTACTCAAAGGTGCTATCCTTTTCGTGAGGCTGTTTAGCTCGCAACCGACCGCAGGGGCCACCTGAACTAATCGGAAGACAAACCTTCATCTGTACCTCTCGGCTCGGGCGTCCGATTCCAAGACAACCCGATTTAGTTATCGGCTCCCGATGCTGGAGCCTTCTGTCAGTCGGAGCCTTTCGGCACCGACCCGCAAAATATTTTCAAAGATCACCAGAGCTGTAACGATATCAGTATATCGTTTCTTTCAACGAAATCAAGCGAATTTTATCAAAATAATTGGTCTTTTTCCCAGTACGTGGTATTTCCTTCGGGAACAAAGGGAATATCCTTCATGGGATCATCCCCCTCCATCATACCGCCTTCCACGTTAAATCTTACCCAGTTGTCGATCCGTTCTTCGGCAACCTTCTCGTAGGTTTCGTCTGGAATCTCAACCAGAAATTCGACAGAGATCTTCATTTTGTTTCTCCAATTCTGATATCGAGATAGAGTTCGTCGACCTTTTTGACGTTGATTTCATGCGGCAGTCCGGAAACCTCTCTGAGTTTTTCGAGTTCGGACATTTCCTGCTCCACCCACTGCATC
>Ga0114918_10005955_pt1 | contig 10384 bp, 2 predicted proteins | sample LantaG_FD_87015 | JGI IMG/M metagenome (GOLD analysis project Ga0114918, IMG submission 87015) | Deep subsurface microbial communities from Baltic Sea to uncover new lineages of life (NeLLi) - Landsort_02402 metaG | ecosystem: Environmental > Aquatic > Marine > Oceanic > Sediment | place: Baltic...
GAGTCCGAAGAGAACATCCCATTGCGTCTCGGGCAGTAGGCCTTTGGCTGCCTCCAATTGGTCAAAGGACGTGAAGGCTCTCGCGAACTCCAAAGTCTGCTCGTCAATCCCAAGCCGTTTGAGGTCAGCATCGCCGACTCCTGCAAACAGAAGCTCTTGGGTTGATTTAGCGGTCTCCTGCAGTTCGGGAAGTGACTCCTCGATCGCAACTTCGTCGCGGATCTCGAAGCCACCGGTCGCGGCATTCACCGACACATTGCTGCGTTCAGCCCACTGGTAAGCATCGTCATGCGGGAGCACCCTGAGCAGCGTGTAGACATCCCCCTTTTCGGGTGCGAGCACGATGCCGCGCCAGGACTGATCCACCCGGATCGAGCGGTACTGCGGGTTGCGTGCGTTCTTGATCTTCTCCAGGTGCAGTCCGGTGTGTGTCGCTACTTCGAACTCGTCGAAGATCTCCATGATTTTCCGTGCGACTGACTTTTCAACTTTGTTGACGTCCATGAAGACTTCTTTGGCAAAAGCGAGCTTGGGCATAGTCGTTTACTCCGGCACATTCTGCTGATTTGATCTCTGGCGGCTGTTATGTCGTGGGCCCTCGCCTGCCGGCGGATCCGCCAAAGGTTCCCAGCCATTACCGCCATTGGCGATGGCCTGAGTCATACGGGCGTAGGCCTCCAGAACTAGCCGTTTGGTTCGGTACTCGCCGAAGTCCCGCTCCTCGACCTTGCGTACAACCGGGAATGAGTCCAGGACATGTTCGGCATCAAGCCGATCGAGGCCATAGATATGCAAAAAGCAGGCGTCCATGTCAGCTCTCAAGAGCCCACGTCGCTCTGGGTCCCAATGAAACGGAGAACCGTCATCACCGAGATCCTCCGCGTACGGTTTGAGACGCCATGAGGTGTAGGCCAATTCGAGGACGTACGGACGGACCCACTGGATGAGAGTGCAGTTCGATTTCCAGGGCGTCTGGTGATCGAAGTAGTCCGGGTTTGGGCATGCCAACTGCTTTACAATCATATAAACCATGTTGGCGCCGCTCAGTTTCTGTCTTGCAATGTAGTCACAGACCAGGCTTGACCACGTCGCCTGAAGTAGAAACGCCTTTTCGAAAAGTCCTGGGAACGCGAGCAAGAATGCATTCCCCGTAGCTGTTCGCGGGAGAGTAGATGGCACAAATGTACGCGAGTCCACCGACCGTGCAATGTTCCGCCAACCGAACAACCAATCCCTGTCCCAGCGGTCCTTAAGCTTCGCCGACAACTCATTTCGGTCGAGCCAGTAGCGCGCAAGGGGTTCCATATCTGGATCATCGTGCTGTTTTGCGGTAGGCCTCGGCAGTGAACCAACATTCAGTTGGGCTTGTGTCGCACCTTCATAGGTTGAGAATCGATGATCGAAGATGCTGAGCATTTTGGCCTCGTAGACCGGCACGTATTTCTTATGTGCCATTTCATATGACCACCCGTCGAAATGTGCTTCGTGAAGATCGTGTTGCTGTAGGAACAGCCCGGCGTCGTTGGCCATGTGGAATAGCGTCCCAAACGTTAGACCCCATGGATTGCCGTCTGCGTCGTCGTCACGGATGAGGACGGAGTGCCGGTTATAAATCCCAAGCGTGATGTCGGCATCAATGCGAGTCCGGAACATCGGGAGGGTTCCAGTGTTGGGGTTCATTTTGAGAACTTCGGCTGGCGCCAATTCGAATCGTCTCCCGGCAAGGTCTGCGATGTGCCTCGTGAGGAAGGCAAACCTGGTTCTTTCTGGAGTGCGATGGCTACCGGTCATTACGGTGAGCGCAAATCTAAATGAGTGGTGCACATCGCGGAAAATACGGTCTTCATTCTCGAAGTCGTAGAACGCGTACAGCCTTTTTTGGGAGAGCGTGTCGGAGAAGAAGGGGGCGGTTGTCTTGTCGGTAGCTAGACCGGTCGGGGTAAGGACGCCAGCGACTCCATACGGGCTGAGCAAGGTCCGCATGGTCTCGGCAAAGATACTGTAAGTGTTGATGTCGCCCTGTCCGGTCAGCGGATACCGACCACCTTTCAGTACGAGGTGGGCTGTGGCCTCAGACTGACGTAGGGCGGCGCGGTAGGCCCTATAGAGATGACCATCCGTCTCGGCGAGCTCGTTGATCATCTTTTTGCGGATCGCGGCGTTCGCCGCGTTCTCAATGTCGCTTCGCCCGACGTTACTGAAGAATTCCTTATCTTGAATCTTGACGCGCTCCCAGGGCGGATTGCCTATGACACAGGAGAATCCACCACTCCATCCTGTTTGCGGATCTTCATTTCCATCGCCAACGGTGAAGATCCTCGGGAACTCAAGATGCCAATGAAAGAATCGGTATTGGCGCGCGAGCATGCGGATGACATTCACAACACTGTCGGGGACGGTCTGCGGATTCTCCGACAGGGTGCGTAAGGTGGCGTGAGTGATCCCCTGCCCCGAACCCTGGTCCCTGATCTTGGGTTGGACAAACGCGGCACACCATGCGTCAGCGACTAGCTTCTTGGCCTGAAGTTCGGGATCGTCTTCGAGTCGCCGCCAGGCATCGCCCCGAGCGCGCAGTTGCGCAAGGTTTTCGATGGTGCCGCTGTCAGCATCCTGAGCAGCCCTGTGGATCCCGGTGGTTGACACATCGAGAGTCTCAGGACCGAAATCGAAAGCGAACTGGTTTTCGTCGGCCTCGCGTTGAGTCTTGTTGCGCACCTTGAGCTTGGAAGTCCAGTCCTTGTCATCATCTCCCAGAACGACAAAAGCGGCATCAGGGATGTTGCGCTTCAGCAGCGCTGGGGTAGTCCCAAGTAGAGCGTTGCCAACGCGGAAGTGCGCGTCGAGGAACGGGAACGGCCGACTGGCGTCAAAAGCTTCCAGCCAAAGCGCAACTTTGGTGATCTCGATGGCAAGGTCGTTGAGATCAACACCGTAGATGCAGCGTTCGATGACATCTGCTACCGCCGCGCGCACAGATGCCGGGTTGGGCTCAGAGTCTCCGGTTTGGACCTCGGCAAGAGCGGTGGCGATTCGACGAGCGGCGCCGACGACGAAATGTCCACTGCCGCACGCGGGATCAATGACAGTCAGGCCCAAGAGAGCCTTCTCGCGCTCATCAGGAGTCTTCCCGCCGAGGGCCTCCTCAATGAGTGGGTCCAGTGCCTCACCGAGGACAACGTCGATGAGCTCGGCGGGTGTGTAGTACGAACCGGACTTCTTGCGGTCATTGCCCGATGCGGCGGCGAAAGTGAAGCTGTGCTCGGCTGGGTTGTAGCGGGGGGTGTAGGCGAGCAGGCCCTCGTACATGCCGCCGAATTCCTCGCTGTCGAGATTCTGATAGTCGACGGGCCTCGGTGTGCCGGTGAGGGGGTCGTCGATCTGTGACAGCGCCTTGATCGCAGCCAGGAAGGCGTAGTTCGGAAGGCGTGCACCGTCGAGAATCCCTAGGTACTGACGACCGAACAGGGTTGCGCCGAGGCCGCTGAGTCCCAGAGCGGGTAGGCCCTCGGCAGCGAGGGCGTCGGTGACGATCTGGTGGGCTTGCCACAAGTCGCTGTGTCTGCCACCAGCGTGTTGGCCCACGAGTCGCCGCAGCCTCGCGGTCGAGAAGTATTCGGCGTACTGCTGGCGTGCGGCGGCAGGAACGTCGTCGGTGTGAAGTAAGCCGCGATCCTCGGCTACAAAGAGGACGATCAGCCTGTAGGCGATGCGCAGTAGCGCACGGTGCAAGTCACGGTCGGCATCGTTGGCATTGGCAAGGTGCTCGCGCAGAGCGATGTTGTCCGGGCAGGCGAGGAATCCATTGCCAAGATGTTCAAGGGCGACTGCGATGCCGTCCTGAAGTTTGAGGCGTGCGCGTGAGCCGATGTCGATTGCCTGAACGCGCCACCGTTCCAGCCAGCACAGGTCTAGCCGAGCTTCGGGCTGCCCGGTCTCGTCGCCGTCGGAATCGTCGCTGTCGTCGTCCTCGACGGCGGCGGCTTGTTTCTTCGTAGCCGCTGCGGTGAGCTGCGGGGCGAACCGGCTGGCGTGGGCAGTGAGGAAGAGCAGCCGGAAGTCGGCGTAGAGCTGGTTGGTGAAGATCTCATCGAGATCGAACTCGACGTAGGACTGGCGAGTCAGAGCGGAGGCATCGCGTAGCAGACGCAGTTGTCGGCCGTTGGACAGAACCGCCCATAGAGCACGGCTTTCGCGGTTGAGGTAGTCCTGCACCATCGACTGTGGCGCGCGGGCGGTGACGTTTGCGGTCTTGGTGTCCAGATTGACGCCTGCACCGAGCAGATGCAGCGGCACCCACGCGGTGGGGTCCGCGGCGTCGGGGTATGACCACCGATGCGAGACCGGAAAGTGCGCCGATGTCGTATCGCCAAGGCCGGGTTGGACCCCCAGGCCGGCGGGGACGGCTTCGACTCGGCCCCAACCCAGTTCGTAGAGAAGGGGTAGCAGCCACTTCTCTCGGGTGACCTTGATGGCGGCGTCACCCTCGGGGAGCTTCTCCAGGGCCTTGTGCCATTCCCGGTGGGCGGCCAGCATGGTGTCCCAAGAGCGGGCTACCGCGGCGTTGACCGCAGTGCCCGGCGGCAGTTGGTAGTCGGCGGCACTCTGCCCTGGCATCCGCAGTTCGGCGGCGCTGGCGAGCGCTTCGGCGGTGAGAACAGTGCCGATGGTGCGCACGAACCGGAACGCTGATAAGCCGCTCATCGGGCTGCTCCGTCCGGCAGCAGGACATACATACCGAGCACGTCCGGCGGCGGTAGGAGTGCGGCGCTGACCGCGCGGCCGCCCGTGCGGCTGGCGGCACGCACATCGCGGTGCTCGGCGACGAGTTGTTCAGCCTTGGCGCGGCCGGTCGCGTCGAGGTGGGGCTGAATGGTGTCGATCCGGTCTATCGCCATGCTTAGTTGAGCTTCGGCGAGGCTGTCGGCGACGTTACCGGTCGCAGCCGCGGTTAGCAGTGTGTCGACCCGGTCGTCAGCCAGCCATGTGATGGTGTCACCGGAGGCCGTGTAGGCCAGGAAGTGTTCGTCCTCGGCCACCTGGGTCACGGTGGTGCGGCTACCGGAGAGTTTGAGCTCGAAGCGGTAGCGCACCACCAGCACGGTGGTGACTTTGTCGACGGCAGTAGAGCGCATGATGCCTGCCCTGCGGCCCGGTCGGAGCATCGCCGGTAACGAGGGCTCCAAGGCGGCGTCGAGGACGTAGCGCGACAGGGCCTCCACCGTCGGGTCGATACGGCTGAGAATGTGGTCGCCCGGCGGCACTGGGAAGGAGCGGTGAAAGCGCAGACGGTTGTCCTTGCTGGCCGGTAGCTGGTTGCGGACTTCCGGTGGCAGGGTGTCGATGCGGGCGGTGAATCCGTCCACGGTGTCGGCAACGGTGGCTCCGAGCAGCTGCAGCGCAGTACGAGTGAAGGTTTCGGCGTCGGCGGGGCCGCCGAGGGAGCTCCGAATCTCCTCTAGCAGCGCGGAGACTGCCGCGGGTTTGATGCCGGCTTGCCTAAAGCGGGACCGCGAGGCGGTCTCCCGTTCGGTTGCATTAACCCACTCCAGATCGACGGTATCGGCGAAGGTCTGGGCCGCGGACCCGGCGAGGTCGAATTCCAACTGCTCGGTCTCCTTGCCTCGCAGCAGAAGTGACTCCCAGATGGCTTTCATGACGGTGTTGGAATCCACCGGAACAGGCACCGAAATTCCGGTGGTGCGGCGTATTTTTTCGTGGCGTCGAATCAGGACATCGAGCACGATGCCGTCGATGCCGTTGTCTTCTCCGTAGTAAGTGACCGTCCGGACGGTGTCGGCGAGTTGCCCGAAGCGGTCCACGCGGCCTTCGCGTTGTTCGTGGCGGGTGGGATTCCAGGCCAGGTCGTAATGCACCACCGCCGTGAACCCGTCCTGCAGGTTGATGCCCTCCGAGAGGCAGTCGGTGGCGATCAGCAATCGTGGGCCGGCGTGGTCGGTGAGGGACTTGACGCGCAGTTCGCGTTCCTCCGGGGGCAAGGTGCCGGTGACGGCATCTACCCGTAAGTCCTTGTGCTTCTTGCTCAGTGCGGGAGTGAGGTATTCGGCGAGGTAGTCGGCTGTCGGGATGTAGCGGCAGAAGACGATAGGGTTGTAGCCGTCGGCCAGCAGGTCCTGTAGCAGCGGGATAAGCCGTTTGAGTTTGGCGTCTCCGGTCGGCCCTTTGAGGGTGGCGGCGGTGCCGGCAAGTTCGCGCAGCCGACGGCGGGTCGCACCGGTCGACTTTCCGGCAGTTTCGCCGAGTTCCTCATGGTCCCAGCCGAGTGCGGCATCCTCGCCCTCAGCGGCATCATCGAGATCGGTGTCGAGGATGCGAGGCTCGGCGACGGCGTCAATGGCCTGCTCGTTGTCGTCGGTGTTGAAAGCGGAGCGGTTGAGCAGGGTTTGTTCGGCAGCCGCAGGGCTAGAGGCCATGCAGCGCAGTAGGGCGATCGCTGACCACCACCGCACCCGCTGACGCACCGCGCTGAGGGTGGGGTCGTGGACCTCCTTGTGAACGAAGGCCATCACGTCGTCGAAGAACTTCTTGTACTCAGGGGTGAGCTTGTATGAGGTTTCCGCCGACTCGCGGTCCGGGAACGGGGTTTCCTCATCGAGGTATTCGCGGATGTCGGCGCGCTGCCGCAGGACCATAAACCTTGCCAAAAGTTTCCGGTCATCCTCACGGTCGGGTCCAGACAGATCGGCGGGCAGCTCACCAAGTCGCGGGTCGAGCAGGCCGATCAACGACTGCCAGGCTTCGTCATCGCCGCCCGTCGGAGTGGCAGTCAGCAGTATCAGGTGCCGGGTGGTGTCGTCGGCGAGCTTGCGCAGCAGCGCGTAGCGCAGGTGGGCCTGGGAGTTGCGAGAGGTGCGGGTGGCGGCGACACAAGTATGGGCTTCATCGACGATCACGAGCTCAGGGCAGTGGATGGCGAATTCATCGCGGCGGTTGTGCTGCTTGATGAAGTCGGTGGAGATCACCAGATACGGGTAGTGCTGGTAGATCGTCGAACCGAACGGCACGCTGCGCTGCAGGCGGTTCACCGTTGAGGGCAGCAGCAACTGAGCGTCGATGCCGAACTTGGTGCGTAATTCGGATTGCCACTGCGGCGCAAGTTGTGGTGAGCAGAGGACGGCCAGGCGTTCGGACTCGCCGGTCGCCAACAGCTCGGACATGATCAGGCCGGCTTCGACGGTTTTGCCAACCCCAACACCGTCGGCGATGAGCAGTCGGGTGGTGTCCTGGGCGGTGGCCATCATCAGCGGAACCAGCTGGTAGTTGCGGGGGGTGACGCCGAGTTTGGCGAAGGAGCGGAACGGGCCCCCAGTCGCCTGGAATGACAGTCGCAATGCATCGCGTAGCAGGCGAGCGCGGCTGGCATCTCCTCTGTCGTCGACGGTCGGTGGGGTGAACACCGCTGTTGTCGGGTGGTCGAATTCGGGGAGCAGCAGGGTGGTTTCGGCGTCGCTGCCGCCCAGAGGTCGGGCGCGCAACATTCCGTCGGTACCGCCGGGAATGACCAGCCAGTCGCGTCCGCGGGCGCGAACGAGAGTTCCGGCCGGGAAGATCGTTTCGGTCATGCTTTGGTCTTCCCAATGCCGAAGACATCGGGGTGCGCGGCGATGGTGTCGAGCCAACCCTGCTCGGCGTCGCTGTAGTGGAATCGCAGCACGAGCCAGCCGGCTTCGTCCACCAGCTTGGCGCCGTCGCGTTCGTCCTTGCTCTTCCGGTACTTGTCGTCGTGGACGGGGCCGTCGAGGAACACTGCGACATCCATCCCGCCGACGTGATAAGCGAAGTCGGGGCGCACGTAATAGCCGTCGACGGTCTGCTGGGCGTCATCGGGTAGCCGGTATCCGCGGTTATTCAGCACCTCAAGGAATTGATTTTCAAGGCTGTTGCTGACTTTGGCGAGCGTCCGGAAATGCTCCTCCGAAGCCGGCTCGTCGGCGGGTATCTCTGTAATCGCGCGCATGAGCCGCTGTAGTAAATCGAGCACGGTGTGGCGGTCGAGGTTTTGATGATCCCACTGGTTGGAGTAGGACAGCAGGCAGTCGTAGCAGGCCTGTGCGCAGTCCTCCCGCGCAAACTCTGCCCGGTGCAGGTCTTCGCCGGTGTCGGGGTTGAAGTGCAACAACTCCAGGGCTTTTCGGGCGATGATGCGCATCTGACCGTCCTCGGTGGCGACCCGGCGCAGCACACCGGCGCCACCCTCGGCGGCTTCGAAGAACAGCAGTCGCGACCAAGCGTGGTCACCGCTGTTACCGGGCAGCGGTTCCACGGCCAGTTCACTGCTCTCGAGCTGGTAGATAGTTTCAATGGCGCGCTTGAGCGCGTACATGCCGGCGCGCCGCTCATCCTCGCTGATCGAGGAGTCCAGTTCAACCATCAGGGCGTTGCGGCGGTCCTCGACGTAGGGAATGACCGAGCGGATACGGGGATCCTGACCCGCTACGTTCTTCACAAGGTCGGCATCCCGTGCCCAGCGCCCTTCCAGGGTGTCGAGCAAATAGCCCTTAATGTGCTTGTCCTTGCGACGGCGCAGACCGACGTTCATGCGGCGAATCTGCGCCGTGTCGCCGTAGGTCATCGTTGCGACGCTGGCACCGTCGACGGTGATGGCGCTAGCGAGTTGGCCTGCTCGCTCCCCATGGGGGACGAACCGGATGCTGGTGACGATCTCGTAGCCGGCACGTTGGCGCTCTTCTTCGTCGGCGCTGATGCGATCTCGGCGTCGGGTCTTGACCGACATCAACCGCATCATCTTGTTCAGCGTGTCCAGCGATGCGCTCCCGCACAACTCGCAGAGGTCAACGCCGACGGAGTTCTCGTGCAGATACCCGCAGACGTTGCAACGCTTTATCTCGGTAATGCTGACCCCGCCGCCGTCATCGGAGGTAGGCAAGCTCACACGGTCGACCTCGAACCGGGCACCTTCGTGATAGATGAAGGCGCCCGGACCGAACTCGCTGATCGCCACGAACCGCGGGCGTTGCACATAATCGCCTTGGCCACTGGCGGTCCTGCGGTCTGCGGGGATAAACGCGGCCAGCGGCAGCCGAGGAAATGAGTAACCAGGCAGGAAGCCCTCGGAGGCGAAGTAGCGATAGGGGTAGAAGTCGCTTTGCGCGATGTCTTCGACCTGGCCTCGCAACAGATCGAGTGCGGCGCGGGCTTCAACGATGCGTGCACGTGCACCCCGTTTGGCCGGCTCGGAGGCTCCAATCTCTTTGAGTACCTTGTTGGCGTTATCGAGGTCCTTGAGCGCTTCGCGGTAGAGGCTGCGCCACCGTCCGGCGGCTTCGTGAAACCGAGTCGACGCGAGTTCCACGGTTTCGGCGACCCAGTCCGGCTTCCACCACGGCGCAGCGGTCACCTCTGGGGTGACCGACAGTACGTCGGTGATGGCTGCTGCGGCGGCCGATCGCGCCGTTGGAGAGTTGATGGTGCTCACGACCGTCGGGCGCAGCGGAAGGTCGGGTTGGTCGATGTCGACCAACTCCACCATGCTGGCCTTGAGATCGAGGCCGCAGGCGGCGAGCCAGATCGAATGGGCATGTGCGCGAACAAGATCCTGGTTGCCAAGTTCGAGCCGTGGCGGGGCGACCGCTCCGGCAACCATGTCCTGGCTGCGCGCGAAGTAGTAGGAGTCGTGGGCGTTGCCGGTAGCACAGTAGATCAACACCACTGCGGGCTGGCCGGACCGGCCCGCGCGCCCGGATCGCTGGGGGTAGTTGGCCGGCGTCGGGGGCACATTGCGCATACCGACCACGTTGAGACTGCTGATATCCACACCCAGTTCCATGGTGGGAGAGCAATACAGCACCGGGAGCTTGGCGTCACTGAAGAGATGTTCACGCTCTTGGCGTACCGCTGCTTCAACCTGAGCGGTATGTTCGCGCGCTTCTAGGCCGATGAGCGCCTTGGCGGTCTCGGCGTAGAACTCTTTGAAGAACGGGTTGATGCGGCCTTGTGTTTGGTTGCCGCGGATCGGATCGGGTTCGCGGCGTTCCCCTGGCGCCGCGCGCCATTCGATGAGACTGCTCTTGATCTGGTAACCGGTGCGCTTGTTGGGCCCGACGACTTTCGACAAGATGCCGGCGTTGTGCATCACGGAGAATAGGTCGGCGATGATTGCATCGGCATCGGCCGGTTTGAGAGCCTGACCGTGCAACGGAAAGCGTTGGGGCTTACGCAGCCAGCGTCCGTAGAGACCGAGCCCGGAAACAAACAGGTCGCCACGGAAGTCACCCGATCCTTTGGTGCGGCCACCGGGGTAGGCGAGACCGGAGTACACGCCGGCCTCGTCGGTCAGGGTCCAGGGGGCTTTGAGCCATTGGGCGCTGGCCCGCTTGATCGCGTCGTAACGCTCTTCTGTCAGGAA
>Ga0114918_10005956_pt1 | contig 10382 bp, 8 predicted proteins | sample LantaG_FD_87015 | JGI IMG/M metagenome (GOLD analysis project Ga0114918, IMG submission 87015) | Deep subsurface microbial communities from Baltic Sea to uncover new lineages of life (NeLLi) - Landsort_02402 metaG | ecosystem: Environmental > Aquatic > Marine > Oceanic > Sediment | place: Baltic...
GAGGGGTTGTTGAGTTGTTCGGTGTGGTGGCGGGGAGGGGTGGGGGGGTGGGGGGTGTGTGGGGGGGGTGGGGGGGGGGGAGGAGGCGTGAAATTTTCGCTTTCGTTTTTCTGTATTACCAGTCGAGGTCAAAAGCAAGCCATTTCTCTCTACCCTTTCTCTCTCCCGTTTTTACTCTTTCATGGAATTATCGTCCTCTTCTTTTTCCTTTCAGAAAGCTACTCCCCGATAGCGCCCCTCCGGCGGGCCAGCGCCGCGGCGAGCTCGTTGTCGGCGCCCCCTCCGTTGGAGGTTCGAATCTTGTCGCTCTTGTTCTTGCTGCTGTTGTTGCTGCTGGTGTTGCTTCTTCCGCCGACGCGGGGCAGCCCCTTGGGCGGCGAGCGGGACGCGGAAGGAGGAGGCGCGGAGGGGGCGACGAGAGCGACGGCGACAGTCGTCCCGGAGGCCGCGACGAGGTCAAACTTCGGCGGGCTGATCACCCCGGGGGTCGCCGCCGCGCCCGAGAGCGCCCGCTTCATCTCCGCCGCCGCGCGCGACTTGGTCGGCGAGAGCCGCGACGTGTGGTCGGGCGTCGCTGCCGGCAGCGGCCGCGTGCCCAGGGCCGGCACGGCCCCCATGGCCGCCAGGCGCTGCTGCAGGGTCGGAGTCTCCGCCTTTGCCGTGTCGGTGGCGGTCGCCGAGGCGGAGACGAAGGCCTCGAGGCGCTCTGCCACCGAGGGGGACTGGGCCGCCGCCGGGGCAAAGACCGCGGCGGCGGCGGCGGCCTCGGAGGCGGCGGCCTGCGACGACGGCGGCGGCGGAGGGAGGGCTCCGGCTCCGCCCGCTTCCCCGCTTCGGGGAGGAGGCAGGGGCGAGGATGGCTCCTCGGCCTCGACGCGGGAGTCGCTGCGCGGGGGCAGGGAGACGACGAGGGGGGGGCCAAGGGAGGCCTCCCCCTCCTCCGAGAAGGAGGCGGGAGCAGCCAGAGGAGCCGCCGCTTGCTTTGGGACGGCGGGGAGCTCGAGCTGCTGCTGCTGCTGCTGTTTGCGCTTCTGCAGCTTCTTCCTGTTCTTGTTGCTGCTCTTGCTGCTTGCAACCGGGGTTGAAGAGACCTCTTTCTCTTCTCCGCGGGGCAGGAAGGCGGCGGCGATGGCAGTGGCGGAAGCGGAGGGAGCCGGCCCGTACTCCGCCGCCGACGCCGACGCCGACGACACCGATGCCCCAGAGGCGGACGTCGCCGGCGCCGCGTCTCCCGCGGCAGCAGAGGAAGACGACTGCTGAAGGTGCGACGCGGCGTCGACAAAGGCGGCCGTTGCAGTCGTGGCAACACTCTCGGCGGGGCAGCAGGTCACAAGGTCATTGGTGTCGCCGGAGGCAGCCGCCGCCGCTCTGTCGGTCGACGCTGACGCTGCCGGCGCGGCGAGCGCCGCCGTCGGCAGCGGAGACATCATCTTCATCGCCGCCGCCACCGCCGCCGCTTTTCCTTCGACCCCGTCCCCTCCGTCTCCTCCCCGTTCCCCGGCCCTCGAGGGGGTCCTCGACCTCGACCTCGCCCTCTCCTGCAGCGACGAGTTCCTCGGCAGCGGCGGCATGGGAACCGGCTCGTCCATCAGGTCCCGGGGCGTCGAGGCCGCCGAGGAGCCGGGGTTGCTGACGCCGATGCCGCCGGCGGAGCGGAAGGCGAACGAGCCAAAGGGGCTCGCGTTTCTGCTACGGCCGCCGCCGCTGGTCGTCATGGCGGCCTCCGCGGCGTCCGCCTCGAGCCTCTTGATCTGCGACTCGATCTCGCCGGCGACAAGCGCGCCCGCGGCCTTGCCCAAAGGCCCGGGAGAGGGGCCCTGGCGGCCAGAGTCGTTGCCGCCGCCGTCGCCGCTGCCGCTGCCCTCGTGCCTCTTCCTCTCCCGCTGCCTCTTCGCCTTGCCCTTGGACTTGGAGACGTCCTTCTTCTTAAAGTGGAAGGCGTCGACCTCTTCCTCGCCGCTTCCTCCGTGGGCGGAGGCGGCGGCGGTGGCGGCAGAGAAGGGGGCCCCTCCGGTTTCGACGTCGTCGCCGCCGTCGACCGCCGCGGCCCTCGAGGCGCGCGCCACGGCCGCCACCGCCGCGCTTGCGGCAGCCTCCGCCGATGCCGAGAGCAGCTGCCCGCCGGCAGGGGGGGCAGCGCCGGCGCCTCCTTTGCCGCCGCCGTGGCGGGAGGAAGGGAGGTGGAGCTTCGCCGCGAGCGAGGCCGCCGCGGCGGAGGAGGCCGCGGCGAAAGAGGCCGCCGCCGCCCTGGCAGGAGACGAGGGAGGAAGAGGGGCAGTGGCGGCTGCCGCGGGCGCGGCGGCTGCCGCGGGCGGCTCGGCTGCTCCCCACCGCCTTTCTCCCCCTCCCGTCGCCGGCCTCAGCAGCCTCGCCTTCCTCGACTTCAGCAGCGACGCCGGGGGTCGCGGCGGCGGCGGCCCGCTGACGCCCCCTCCCTGGCTCCTCCTGCCCGCGGCGGACGCGGCCGCGGCGGCCTCCCTCACCGCGCGCGGCAGCGAGAAGTCGAACGAGGCCGAGAGCGCGACCGCCGACTGGACGTTCGAGGGGAAGGACGGTTTCGGCTGCTGCTGCTGCGGGAGAGAAGGGACGAGGAAGGCGTTGGGGGGCCTGACGGCGCGGGGAGGGGAGGAGGCAGGAGCGGCGGCGGGAGGAGCGGCCCCGACCTCAACCTCTGCGGCGTCGGCGGCAACGGCGGCGGGAACGGCGGCGGGAAAGGCGATGGCCGCCGCGTGCTTCACTCGCAGCGGCACCAGCGACCCCTCCTCCTCCTCGTCTTCTTCTCCTTCCGAAGCACCAGCTGCTGCTGCTGCTGCTGCCTTCGCCTCCTTCGGGACGACGACCTCGGCCTTGGCCGCGGCGGCAGCGGCAGCGGCAGCGGCGAGCGTCGCCGCTGCCGAGAGCGAGACGGGAGCTGTCCTCTTCTTCTGCAGCGCAGCCCGCAGCCTCGCCTCCTCCTCCCTATCCTTGCCTCCTTCCTCCGAGGGCCTCGGCGGAAGCCTCACGATGATCGGCTTGGGGCTCGAATCGAAGGGTTTTTTCGCTGCCAGGGCCGCGGCGGCGGGGGACGGGGAGCGGGAGGAGAAGGACGAAGGCGACGGCGACGCGGCGGCGCTCTCGAAAAACTCCTCTCCGTCGTCGTCCGACTCCCCCGCTCCCGCGGCGACGGAGACGCCGGGGGTCGGGGTCTTTCTCCCGCGGGAAACAAAGGTCCCGAAAGAGGCCTCCCTCGAGAAGGTCCTCCACGCCGCGGCCTGCCTCTCGTGCCAGCGGGCGGAGCGCTCGCACTCGCCGCGGGCGCGGCAGTCGGCGGCCGCCGAGCCGAGCCCCCCCTTGCGGGACGCCTCCGCGGCCGCGGCGACGGCCAGGGCCCGCTCGTGGGGACCGCGGGCCCTGGAGGGGGCCGAGGCGAGGGCTGCTGCCTTGAGCTCGAGGTAGTCGATGGTGAGATCGAGTTCCTGGGGGAGAGGGTGAGAAGGGAGAGGTTTTTTGTTTGTTTGTTCAGGGGGAGGAGAGGGAGAGGGGCGGGAGGTGGTGAGAGAAAGAGAAAGAGAAGTTGGAAGTCGACTATTGAGATTCGCCTTCGCCGAGTGAGTGACAAGAATTGGGGCGCTATCTTTCCTCTCTCCTTCGGTCACGAATAAGACCTTCTCGTCTCTTAAGCGGCCCTGCGCGAAACAAAAGAGAAGAACAAGGGAGGAGAGGGCGAGGCCGCGCGACGGCGAAAGCGAGATTCATTGGAACGAGAGAAACTCGCGTCGGCGGGGAAGAGTTTCGCATGCTACTGCTCCCTCTCTAACTCGCTTCCGACTCCTCCTCTACCTGCGCGTGCTTGGCGACGGCGCCGCGCTGGGCGTGGAAGAACGCCAGAGTCGAGTCCATTTCGGGGTTCATGGTAGTCTTTCGCGCGGAAGCGGCGCGAAGACTCTCTTTTTTCGTTGTGCCTCTTGGCGTGCGGAGGAAGAGAGTGTAAAAAGAGAGCGAGTGAGGGAGAGAGAATGAGAGAAAAAGCCATTGAAAGTTCCGTCTTCAAGGGCCGAGGTTGAGGAGAAGAAAAACAAAAAAACTCTTTCTGAGAATCTCTCTCTCGCGTTCTCGATTCTTTCCAAGCCAGCCTCTGGTCGTCATTTTACACGCCAATGGCCTCCGACGACGAACGTCGAGTTCAACAGCAGCTCCAGCAGGAGCTCCAGGTCGCGTACATGCAGGAATTCTACTCGGTGAGCGCGTCAGAGAGGGAGAGGAGGAGGGAGAAAAGAGGGAGGAGGTGGAGGCGATGATCGCCGTCGATTCTGCGGTGCGATGGAAGCAGCGGTTTTACCTCCGTTGTATATCTTTCTCGCTATTTTTCTCTTTCTATGTCTCAAGGATAGCATCAGCGCTACGCACCCAAAAGAAAGAGGCAGAGCGAGAAGGAGAGAGAAAGGAAGAGGAAAAAGAAAAAACGGAAAACATCGATTCCTCTCTCGCCCACTTCGAACTCTTTCGCTTCCGCTGCGACCCTCGACCACCCCTCAACAAAAAAAAAACTTTCACAACAGACCGTCCGCGACAAGTGCTTCGCCAAGTGCGTCACGAAGCCCTCGACCACGCTCTCCTCGGGCGAGCAGACCTGCCTTTCTCGGTGCTGCGATCGCTACTCCGACGCGACGCAATTGGTGCTCAAGTCCGTGCTCGAGCAGTCGGGGCTGAGCTGAAGGGGGGGGGAGAGGGAGAGAGAGAGCTTTTTTCCCTGTTTTTCTCAGAACCCCTTTGCTCTTCCGGGCCCTTCGTTCCCTCCGCCCTTTTGGGACACCTTTCCATTTTGTAATCCAGATTTTGTTTTTTTCGTTCCAGTAGCAAGTTCTTTCTCTTAACAGTTCTGAGAGTTTAAACGAGGAGCGCGGCGAAGGGGAAAAAGCACACAACAAAAAACAAAGAAGGAGAGCGAGCGAGAGGGGAAAACAAACTTCCTCCTCCTCCCTCCTCCATCCTCCTCTCCTCCCTCCTCTCCTCCCTCCTCCTCCCTCTCCTCCCTCCTCCATCCTCCTCTCCTCCCTCCTCACCTCCCTCCTCCTTCCTCTCCTCCCTCCTCTTCTCCCCGACTTCACGTCAGAGCGGCCTCCTCCCGGGCAGGTTGTTTCCCCTCGGGTACTTCGCCGGAGTCCTCCCGACCTTCCTCACGACCACGACGCTCCTCGCCGGCGCGCCGGGGACCAGCGGCAGCAGCGGGGCGACGCGCTCGACCTCGCCGCCGAGCAGCGCCACCGCGCCGCGGGCCGCCTCGAGCTCGAGCTCGAGCTGCGAGCCCGGGCCGAGGGGGCCCTTGGGCGCGATCCAGGCGCCGCCGGGCGCGACGAGCGGCAGGCAGAGCTCTGCCAGGGTCCTCAGCTCGGCGACCGCCCTGGCGACGACGACGGGGGAGCTCTCCCGGAGAGAAGAGGGAGGAGACGACGACGTTCTTCTCTCGCCGGCGCCGCTGTTGTCGCCGACGCCGGCAGCCGCGGCTGCTGCCGCCTCCTCCGCCCTGCTCCACAAGACCTCCGCGTTCCCGATCCCTGCGGATTTTTTTATACGGGTTTCTCCTTCGTTAGCATCGGCTCTTTCTCTCTCTTTCGTTGTTCCATGCTTCCTCTTTCCGCGGAAGTCTTGAGGCTCGAGATGAGAAGAGGAAGAAAAGGAAACGAAAACGTTTCTTCTTACCTGCCCTCCTCGCGGCGTCGGAGACCGCGTCGCACCGCTTGCGCAGCGCGTCGATCAGGACGAGCTTCCACGCGGGACGTGCCGCGGCCAGGGCCGCCCCCGGAAAACCACCGCCGCTGCCGACGTCGACGACGGTGAAGAGAGGCTTGCGAGGGCTCTTCTTGCCGGAGCCGTTCCTTCCGGCCTCGTCTTCTTCTCCCTGCTGCTGCTGCTGCTGCTCGAGCAGCCACCGCTTCTCTTCTCTGTCGATGAACGGCAGCAGGTCGAGGGAGTCGGCGCAGTGCCTCAAGAGCGCGGGCCCCCTCTGCCGCACCGCGGTCATGTTGAGGCCGTCGCGGTCGGCCTTGAGGACCAGGTCCAGGTACTTGACGTTCCTCTCGAGGGATCCGGGGTCCAGAGAGGCCAGGGTCGGGTGGGAGAGGGCCTGGTCCGGGGAGACGGCGTCGAGCGGGGAAGAAGCGGGAGACGAGGAAGCGGAAGCGGAAGAAGTAGAGGAGGCCGACGAGGCCAGTGCTCGCTGCCGCAGACGAATCGAAATCGCCGCCGCTTCGGTCCTCGCTGCGCCTCCTCGTCCAGCTGCTGCTGCTCTGCTGGGATCCGCAGCAGCAGTACGGCGGCAGAGGAAGGCCGCAGTGCGGCCTCCCGAAGCCGCTAGGAGCAGCATGCTGACCACCAAGAAAAAACTTCAAATTTGATTTTTTTTTTCGGCGGGGTTTCTTTTTCTTCACTTTTTCCTTTTTTTTCTTCTTTCCCTCTTTCTCTCTGTCTTCTCCGTCGCGCGCTCGCTCTCTTTCGTTTTCTGAAATCAAGCGAGAGAGAGAAAGCTTCGAAGCAGACATGCACCGTGCGATGACGCCATCGCTGGCGGGATGGTAAGGAAAGAGGAGGAAGGAGGAAAAGCTAGCCGTCGGAGGCACTTGGCATTTGCGTTCGCCCTCCCCCAGCGCCTCCGTCCTCACTCATTCTCACTCTCGCTGCATTCGTCTCTCTCTCTCGCCCCTTATAAACACTCTCTCACACACACAACGGCAGCAGGACCGCCGCGGCCGCCCCTGCTGCTCTCCCGAAGCAGCGACAGCCGGCGCAATGCCGCTCGAGTCGCCGGGCTTCCATCGCCGCCTTTGCATCTTCCTCGCCCCCGCTCCTCGAGGTGAAGGGGCTCGAGGCCGTCATTACCGCGACGGGGCAGCAGATTTTGAAGGGTGTCGATCTGACGCTGCGGGCAGGAGAGGTAAGAACGAGAGGAGAGAAGGAGGAGAGGAAGAGAGGTGACGAGCTGATGGGGAAAAAATCCTTATCTTTCTTCCCTCTCCCGACGCTCTGCTGGACCTTCGTTTCGACCTCCTTTGTCTCTCACCCCCGTCTCTCTCTCGCCTGGCGCTTCTCAACCTCGTCGCCAATTCCAAAAACAAAAACAAAAAAAAGACGCACGCCATCATGGGCACCAACGGCTCGGGCAAGTCGACGCTCTCCAAGGTCCTCGTCGGCCACCCGGACTACGAGGTCATCGGGGGGACCGTCCTCTTCAAGGGGGAAGACCTTCTCGCGCTCGAGCCCGAGGAGCGCGCCCGCAGGGGCGTGTTCCTGTCGTTCCAGTCCCCCGTCGAGGTGCCCGGCGTCTCCAACACCGATTTCCTGCGCCTGGCCTGCAACGCGCGCCGCAAAGAGCGCGGCGAGCCCGAGCTCGACCCGCTCGAGTTCTTCGGCCACCTGACCCCCAAGCTGGAGAGGCTGGGCATGGACCCGAGCTTCCTGTCGCGGGACGTGAACGCGGGGTTCTCGGGGGGGGAGAAGAAGCGCAACGAGATCCTGCAGATGGCCGTGATGGAGCCCGAGGTGGCGGTGCTCGACGAGGTCGACTCGGGCCTCGACGTCGACGCACTGCGCGCCGTCGCGGCCGCCGTCGCGGGGCTGCGCTCGGCGCGCAACGCAACGCTCATGGTCACGCACTACAAGCGGCTCCTCGACCTGGTGGTCCCGGAGAAAGTGCACGTCATGCAGGGCGGGAGGATCATCTATAGCGGCGGGATGGAGGTGGCGGACGTGCTGGAGGAGCAGGGGTACCAGGGGATCAAGAGGCTGATGGCGGAAGAGGCTGCTGCGGTTTAGAAGTGTTTTTTAGGTTGAAATAAACTATGGTTTTTTTTTGCAACCTCTTCCGTCTTCGTCTTACTCGTCTTCTTACTCTTCTTCTTCTTGGCCGCGACGTGCCTCTTTTCCCTCTCTTTTCAGAGGGCAAAGAAGGGGGAGAGAATAGAGAGAGAAAGAGACCTTAGAAGCGCGCGCGCCGAAAAGCGTGATCCAGGAAGGAAAAAAAACGGCAACCACAAGACAACCCGTCTCGTGCTCTCTCTCTACTTGTTGGAAAAGGGCACTCTTCTCTTTCTCTTTTCTCTCTCTCTTTTGCACGACAAAAAGCAGGAAAAAAACAGCCCCGCTCTTCACACACTCTCTCTCTCTTTTTTAGTCCCTCACCCCTCCGTTCTCTCTCTCACACACTCTATCTCTCTCCAAAAACGAAAAAGAAAACCATTTTAATCTCTGGTTCTGAGCGAGGGGGGAAGAATAAGAGGGAAAGAGCTGGAAAGGGGGAAAGAAAGATGAAGGGCTTCGCGGGGAGGGCGGGACGGGAAGAAGAAAAAAGTTGATTGTGCTCTCAACTTTTCCTCCGTCGCCGCCGCCGCCGCCGTCGTCGCCTCCACCACCTCCCTTCTCTCCTCCTCAACAACTCCCGTCCTCCCTCCTTCTCCTCCCCCTCGGCGACGCGCAGCGGCGTCCTAATCGCCGTCGCCATCGTCGTCGTCTTTTGAATTTCTACCCTTCTCTCCTCTCCTCAAAGATCTAGAGTCGATCAAGAAGGGAAGCTTAACACGCGCGTTTTTTTTTTAAGATCAAATCTGGTTTTTTTCCTTCTTTCTTTCAAAAAGAGAAAAAAACTTAGAGCAGGTCCGCCACGTTGGACGGCAGCTCCTCGATCTGCGTGTTGTAGAACCTCTGGACGTCCTGCAGGAGGCGCTCGTCGTCCTGTTGAGTTGGTGGAGAGAGTGTTTGGTCGAAGAAGAGAAAGAGATAGAAGGGAAGACAAGGTCAGTAAAAAGAAAAAAAGAGGGAGATCGAAGATCAAAAAAGGGGGGGGAAACTTCTCTTTCTTACCTTAGTGACGAAGTTGATGGCCACGCCCTTGCGCCCGAAACGACCCGAGCGCCCGATGCGGTGCAGGTAGTTCTCCGGCTGCGTCGGGAGGTCGTAGTTGATAACCAGGGAGACCTGCTGGACGTCGATGCCGCGCGCGAGGAGGTCGGTAGTGATCAAAACGCGCGACGACCCGGAGCGGAACTCGCGCATGATGACGTCGCGGGTGTTCTGGTCCATGTCGCCGTGCGTGGCCGAGACGGTGTGGTCGCGCTCGCGCATCTTGTCGGTGAGCCAGTCGACCTGCGAAAGGTTCAACGTTTTGATTTCGGGGTGAAAAATGACGTGAGTTTTTTTCCTTCTCTTTCAGTCGTCGTCGTTCTTTCAGTCGTCGTCCTCCTCCTCCTCCCCCTCGTCGTTCTTTCAGTCGTCGTCCTCCTCCTCCTCCTCCCCCTCGTCGTTCCTCTTTCTCTCCTCTTTCTCTCTCTTCTCTCTCTCTCTTTCTCTCACCTTGCGGCGCGTGTTGGCGAAAATGACCGACTGGGTGATCGCGAGCGTCTCATAGAGGTCGCAGAGGGTGTCAAGCTTCCACTCCTCGCGCTGTTGTTGTTTTGGTTTTTTTTCAGTTTTTTTTTCTTTCGTGAGCCGAACTTTTTTCTTCTTCTCCGATGCCTCTCTTGTTCCCCATAAAAAACCCCGAAATCGGAAAAGAAAAACTCTCTCTCTCTCTTTCCTCACCTCGACGTTGACGTAAAACTGCTTGATACCCTCGAGCGTCAGCTCGTCGCGCTTGACCAGAATGCGCACGGGCTTGTTCATGAACTTGCGCGTGATCTCGAGGGCCTCCGGCGGCAGCGTCGCCGAGAAGACGCCGACCTGCAGCTTCGGGGGCAGCAGCTGGAAAATGTCGTAGATCTGGTCCTTGAACCCGCGGCTCAGCATCTCGTCGGCCTCATCGAGGACGAACATCTTGATCGAGTCGGCGCGGAGGGCGCGGCGGCGGAGCATGTCGTAGACGCGGCCCGGGGTTCCCACGACGACGTGGACACCACCTTGCAAATTTTTTAATATTTTGAATTTTGAAGAATTTTTTTGGTGAGATTTTGAGATTTTGGGGAGAGAAAAGAAAAGGTTTTTTTGGAAAGAGGAAACAACGAGGAAGAAGAGAAAGAAAGGAAAGGCGGGAAGACAACTCCAACTCACCCTGCAGCACGCGCGTGTCCTCGCGGACCGAGGTGCCGCCGACGCATGCGTGGCACTTGACCTGGAGGTAGTCTCCCAGCGCGCGCATCACCTTCTCGATCTGCTGCGCGAGCTCGCGCGTCGGGGCCAAGACGAGGGCCTGGCATTCGAGGAGGGCGTAGTCGAGGTTCTGGAGGATGCCTGAGGAAGAAAGAGAGTTTTGTTAGAAAGGAAAAGGGGGAGGAGGAGGTTTGAGAGAGAGAAAGAAAGGGTGAGTTTTTTCCTTTTTTTTGGGGGGGGGGGGGGGGGTTTGTGAAAACTTTTCGGGAAGGAAAAAAAAATCCCCACCGGGCCCAAGGGGGGGGGGGTTGCGCCGCCCCGGCCGGGCC
>Ga0114918_10005957_pt1 | contig 10378 bp, 11 predicted proteins | sample LantaG_FD_87015 | JGI IMG/M metagenome (GOLD analysis project Ga0114918, IMG submission 87015) | Deep subsurface microbial communities from Baltic Sea to uncover new lineages of life (NeLLi) - Landsort_02402 metaG | ecosystem: Environmental > Aquatic > Marine > Oceanic > Sediment | place...
CCCACACACCGCGCTCAGGCGAAAAAGAGAGAGAGAGAGAGAGAGAGAGAGAGAGAGAGAGAGAGAGAGAGAGAGAGAGAAAGAAATGAACTTGACGTTTTTTTATTTATTTTGTTGTTGAAAAGAGTTGAGGGCGCGTGCGCGCGGCAACGGGTTGAGAAAGGAAAAGTTTCTTTTTCCTTTTTTCCTCCGGCCCCACCCCACCACCAACCTTTTCTTTGATTGTTTCGTTCCTACATCCAATTCAGACTACGTCCTTCCATCCATCTACTACTACTAGAGTTGTCCTTTTCTTTTTTCTTTTTTGTTAACAAAAAAAACATCACTTGCTCTTTGAAAAGAAAAACATAACGCCTCTCACTTTTCTTCCTAGCCGCGATCGAAGAAGGGGACAAAAACTTCGCATCGCGTCGCAATTACCAGCGACTCGGAGCTCCAAATGGACGACCTCCGCCGCGCAGCCGAGAGCGAGATGCGCAGGCCTGCTCCTCGAGGAGCGCTGGGCGAGGAGAGCGCGAAGCGGAGGCGCGTTGGCGGGGATGAGGATGATGATGGGAATGGCGGCGGCGAAAACAAAAACGAAAACGGCGAAAACGGCGACCTCGCTCATCCTGATGAACCCCAGCAGCGGCCCTGGCTGCGCTTCGCCTACAGCGGCGCCAGCTCCCTGGAGGGCGACTCGACGCTGGGCTTCGTCGTGAGCTCGATGATCCGGAAGGAGAGGTCGGCGGCGAGGGAGGCGACGGGCGTGCTCTGCGCCCTGCTGGGGGTCGCCGAGGCCGAAGAGGCGGAGGAAGATGAGGCAGAGGGAGAAGAGGGAGAGGAGAAGGAGAAGGAGAAGGAGAAAAGCAGCGTTGACGACGACGAGAAGAACAAGCAGCGGTCAGGTCCCTGCCTGACCCCGACGCTGTCCCCGGTGAGCGTGAAGGAGAAGGAGAGGGATGAAGGGGGTAGAAAAGAGGAGAGAGAAAGGGTTTCGCCTTTTTCGAGCTCTTTTCGTCTTCTTCTTCTTCTCACTCTGAAAAAATCGAGGGGAAAAAAATCTCTCTCTCTCTCTCCAGGTCAAGCTCGGGTGCCGCGGCCTCAGCCTGCTGGTCTACAAGGGCAAATCGAATAAGAATAAGAAGTTCGAGGGAGGGGCCGCCGCGCGGTGCGTGGACGAGCTCGTTCGTAGAGTGCTCTCGGCGAGGGAGGAGAAGAAGGAGAAGGAGAAGGAGAGGAAAGGAGGAGCGAAAGCTGCTGCCGGGAGCGACGACGGCGGTGAAGCAGCAGAAGCGGTGGCAGAGGCAGAAGCGGAAGCAGCTCCCGCCGCCGCCGCGGAGGCCTTCGCGCCGCTGTTTTTCGTCAGGCGCGTCGTTCCTGTCGACGCCGCCGTCGTCGAGGAAGGAGCAGCAGCAGCACGAGCGGCAGCAGCGGCAGGAGGCAGCGGAACCAGCAGCAGCGGGAAAGGAGGAGGAGCGCCTCCTCCTCCGGCGCTCGAGAGGCTGTCGAGGGCGACAAAGGGGCTCGTCTCTCGGGTCGACCTCCGAACCCTCCTGGGTCTAGAAGGAAAGAAAGAGGAGATCTCCTCGGTCAAGTTCGCCGTGTGCTACCGCAGGCACGCGCCCTCGGAGCAGGAAGAAGAGGAAGCAGAAGGAGCGAGAGAGCAAGGGAAAGAGCAAGAGAAAGAAGCGACGGCGGCGGCGACGGCGACGGCAGCACCAACAACGACAACAACAGTCGCTCCCGGCCTTGCCTGCCGCGCCGCCGTCACCCGCGCCGTCGCCGAGGCCCTGGCCGCCTCCCTGAAGGACGCGATACCCCCCGGAGCGTCCGTCTCCGTGGATCTCAAAAACCCAAACCTCGTCTGCTGCGTCGAGGTGCTGCCCTTGAACAACGGGAGCTCACTCGTCGCGACGCTCTCGCTGCTCCCGAGGAGGAGCTGCGACGGGCAGCTGCGGGTGCAAGGGCTGAGCGAGGAGGACTGTATGCAGAGCGAGAGGAACAAGGAGAAGAGGCGGTAGTAAGTTGTTGCTGAAAGGAAAGAGCGAACAGGGGGGGAGGGGGACCTCGGAGAAAGAGAGGAGAGAAGGAGAAGAGAAAAAGACGAAAAAGTGAAGAAAGAAAGAAAAAATTCTTCCTCTTCTTCACAAATCTCTGCTTGAAAATTTCGCGACCCCTTTCTTCCTCCGTTTTTATCGACATCTGCTTCCGTTTGTCCCCCACTTCTGTCCCAAAATGGTGAGTATCTAAAGTTTGCAAAGGCTCGTGGCCGTGGAATTGTTGGGAGAGGGAGGGCTTGAGGCGTTGGCCGGGGAGAGGAAAAAATTAGCGATGGCGACGACGACAGACCGCGGCGGTTTTGCCAAGGAAAACAAAAAACTCTAAGTTGGCCAACGAAACACGAGTCCTCTCTCTCGCGATGGCGCGCCTCCCGCGTGCCCTCCTCGATACCATCCGCGCGGATTGAAACGGTCACTCGCAAGCTCTTAGGGCCGAATCGAAGGCGGTTCTGTGTGGACGGCAGCGGCTTCGCGCGGGAGAGAGAAGAGGTGAAGAAGAAAAAAATCGATGTCGCCTTCCTTTTCCTTTCGACCTCAATAATCCGCACGTCTCTTTGCGCTCGCCCGTTTTCTCTCCGCTGCCCGCTGCTTCGCTTCCCCGCCATGACAGTCACCGAGGACCATTTTATGCTGCCCGTGGGACGAAAGGGAGAGGGAGAGTGGGCGGCGAGAGAGAGCGTGGAGAGGAGCGCTCTGTTCATCCATTCTCTCTGTCGTAACTGTTTGCGGGCGAGCGCATGCCGAGCGCAAGCCCGGCGGCGCAAGCCCGGCGGCTTTTTTTCTCCCACCTCAACAACAACACGTCTTCTCACTCTCTCTTTTCTGTCCCTCTCTCTCTTTTCCTCCAGATCCCCACGCGCCGCTCCCGCCGCGCCGGCGGCGGCGCCCTGCGCCTCGCCCGCCTCGGAGGCATCTTCGCCCTCGGCCTCGCCGCCAAGGTCGGCGCCTCGGTCTACACCCCGATCCGCGGCGCCTCCTCCTCGGCCGCTTCGGCGGCTTCCGCCGCCGCCTCGGGGGGGGTCAAGGGCCTATTCGCCGACCCGGAGCTCGAGCACCGCGACGCGGACTACGCGCACTTTGCCGAGCTGCTGGGCACGGTCATGCTGATGCGCGAGGGAGGTGAGGGAGTTTTTTTTTTTGGTTTTGGTGTTGTTTCTGTTTTTTTCAAGTCGAGAGAGAGAGAGAGAGAGAGAGAGAGAGAAGAAGAAGAAGAAGAGCAAGGGGGCGAAGAAACGGCAGGGGGAAAAGAAAAAATAAACCTCTTTTTTACTCCCCCCTCATTCCTTTTGAACCCCTCCCCCACCTACTAACAACAACATACAAACAAAACCAAAAAAAAGGCATCGACGCCGCCCTCGAGGCCGTCCCGGTCCTCCACGACGAGTCCCTGGCGTACCTCACCGCGGCCTCGCTCATGGCCGACAGCAACGCCGCTCTGTCCAACTCGCTGACGGCTGCGGCCGCGGGCCCCTTCAACCTCACCTCGTGGCCGGGCCTCTCCGACAAGGCCGCGCTCAAGATGGCCAAGAACTACACCGCGCTGTTCTCCGACGCCGACCCGCTGGCCGCCTCCGGGGAGGCCCTGGGCGCGCAGATCGAGGCCACCTTTGGTCCCGAGGTCGTCAAGAACGACACCAAGACCAACGCGGCGGTCGACGCGCTCAACCAGCTGGGCTCATTCGTGACGGCGGGCAAGGCCGACGACCAGGCGTTCCTCGACGACCTGAACTCGAGGCTGGCCAAGTACAACATCGAGTTTACCGGTGAGAGGGAGAGAGGGGGGGGGGAAGAGGGGGAGATTGTTTTTTGTTTTTGTTTCAAAACGCGCACCTTTTTTCGTTTATTTCTTCTTCTTCTCACCACAACAACCTCTCTGTCTCTCTCTCTCTCTCTCTCCCTCTTCCTTCTTCTTCAGGCAAGGACGTCTCCGCGCCGTCCAGGTTCGCCAACGGCGCCGCGCTCATCTCCAGGGCCATCACGGGCATGAGCCTGTCGGCCCAGGCCATCAACTTCGCGCCGTGCCTGATCTCGTGAGTTTTTTCTCTTTTTTTCGGTTTCGGTTTCGGGTTTTTTTTTTTTTTGCTCAAGTTTCGAAATTTTCAACAACAACAAAAAAAAAAAAAAAACAGCTACTCCGTCACGGGCGTCTCGCTCGCCTCGACGGCCGTCAACATCGCGCCCGTCGGCGTCGGAATCGGCGCCGTGGGCACGACGGTGTCGGCCCAGGGCTTCGCGGTCAACCCTTCGATCATCCTGATCCAGCCGCAGGGGTGAGGACAGAAGAAGAGAGAGTTTTTTTTCGTTTCTTTCGTCTACCTCAACCGCCGCTCTCACCTCTTTTCTCTCTCTCCCTCTTTCTTCTCTCTCTCTCTCCCTTCTTCTCCACACAACCAACGACAGACCCAACGTCCAGCCCCAGGGAGTGCAGGTGGCCCCCTTCCTGATCGCCGTCTCGCCCGTGGGGTGCGTTTTTTTATCTCTTTTCTTCTTGGGTTTTCGAGAGAAAAAGAAGAGCTCAAAGAAGAAACTCACTCACTCGTTCATTCATTCGTTTCTTCTTCTCCTTCTTCTTCTTTTACAACTCACAGAGCCAACGTCCAGCCCCAGGGAGTCAACGTGGCCCCCAACGGCATCGTCGTCGCGCCCACCGGGAGGGCGTACACGCCCCAGGTAAGGAGTTGGAAAGAGTTTTTTTAATGACCTTTTTTCGGGTTTTTTTGTTCAACCGCACGCGAAAGAGCAAAAATGACCTCTCTCTCAATCTCTAACACCCCCTCTCGACCTCCTCCTCTTTTTTTCTCAACCAATTCTCTTCACACACAGGGAGCGGTCTACGCCCCCGTCAACAGCGCCTACGCCCCCGTCCGCGTCGACCTGACCCCTCCCAAGCCGGGAGACGACATCGGCGACGCCTCGGGCTACAACGACAACCAGGGCTCCAAGAAGAGGCGTGCCGCGAGCCGCAAGATGATGGGCAGCGACGCCGAGAAGGAGGAGGTCGTCGAGGAGATGAAGCCCCCGCACGTGGACCCCTTTGGTGGGAAGCTGGGCGGCAAGCTGATTATCTCTGACGACCCGCTGGTGAGCAAGGAGGGAAGAAAAAAGGGACAAAAAAAAGTCAACTCTCTCATCACACCTTTCTCTTTTTCTCTCACCCATCTCTTCTCTTCTCTTTATCCAACAACCAACCCCAACCCCAATCAGGACCTGTCCGACGAGTTCCCGCAGGACTACCGCAACTGGGCCTCGGTCCTCTCGCAGGTCCTCCTGAAAAAAGAGGGCAACCTCGAGCAGGCCGCGAAAGTGCTCCAGCGCGTCATGCTCGCGGCGCACGGCCACCTCAGCAAGGTCGCCGATGGCGAGGAGTTCCTCCCGCGCTTCCACCTGCAGGACCCGATCCTGACGGCCGACGCAGGCAACGCGATCAACTCCGCCACGGGCGGCATCCTTCCCGCGCTGCCCAAGGTCGAGGGCACGATGTTCACCGCCGGCTCGACCTTCTTCAACTACGCGCCGTGCGTGCTGTCCGAGTCGTACACGGGCGCGCAGGGCTCGCTGACGGGGCTCAACTTTGCCCCGACGCTGCTGCAGGTGAGGAGGAGGATTCGGGGAGGAGGGGGGAGAGGGAAAGAGAGAGCGAAAGAAAAAGTGGAAGAAAAAAAAAAGCTCACCGGCGGGGAAAAAACATTCAAAAAAAACTATTCTTCTTTTCCAGCTCGGCGCCGTCGGCTTCACCGCCGACATCACCCCCATCACGATCACGCCCAACCTGATCTACGTGCAGCCGATCGGCGCGCAGGTCAACCCGCAGGGCGTCAACATCCAGGTATGGAAAAAAAAAAGCGTTTTTTTGAAGTGAGAGAGAGAAGGGAGAAGCGACAACAAACGGCAAGGGGGGACAACAAACTCTCTAAAAACTCTTTCCCTCTTTTCTTCTCCTCCCATCACCTCCTCCACCCCAAAAAAATTAACACACAAAACAGCCCGGTCTCCTCTACGTGGGCCCGATCGCCGCCAACGTCCAGCCCCAGGGGGTCAACGTCCAGCCCCAGCTCATCACGGTCGCGCCCACGGGGGCGCTCGTGCAGCCGACGGCCGCGTTGGTCGCGCCGGCGGACATCGCCATCGCCCCCGTCGACACGCTCTACGGTCCCCAGGGGGTAAGAGAGAAGAGAGAGGGTCTTTTCTTCTTCCCTTTTTCTATTTTTGAGGAGAGCGAGAGAAAAAGAAGTTGAAGAAGAAGAGGAAAACTCACACACTTTCGAGAGGGAAAAAAAACTTTTCAAAAACAAAAAAACAAAAACTTCTCCAGGTCGCCTACGCCCCGGTCAAGAACGACCTCACGGAAGACCCGGTCACGTTCACCGACCCCGGAGGCGAATAGGCTGGGAAAAGAGAGAAGGAGAGAGATAATAGAAAGGGAGGAGGGGCCCAATCCAAAAGGCCCCCCTTTCTTTGTCTTTTGTCTTTTCTTTTGATAATAGGAGGAGAACACACACACACTCGAGACCCCAATAAACACAATCAAACAAAAACCAAGAAAAAATGTCCCCACCGATCATGACTACGCCTACTATAAACAAAGGCACACACGCACAAACGAGACGACTTGTGACGATGGTGCTTCAAAACAACAAAATGAGTTATTTAAAGAAGAGAAAAAGAGAGAGAGAAGAAATGAATTTTAAAAAAAAAGGAGATGCAGAGAGAGATACGAGTTGTTGCTGATCCACGAAAGAGAGAAGTGTAATTACCTTCTTTTGTCGTTCTTTGGTTTCTGAAAAAAAGAGAGAGGGCGCGGGGAGTCGAGAAAGAGAGGGAGAGAGGAGGTTGAGGTCGAGAAGAAGAAAATCGAAGAAAAAAAGCAGAGGCGCAGAAATCACATTCTTTCGGCGAAAGTCGGAAAAAGAAAACGCTTCCAACAACACCGTGGCTCCGCTCTCACGCCCCGTTCTCTCTTTCTCTCTGCTTCTCTTTGTGCTGCACTTACGAGCTTTTTGACCTCTTCTCCCAACTCCCCTCGTGAAACCCGAACGAGAAAGATGGGCCTTGCTGCAGCAGCGGCGGCCGCGGCATCGGCGCCGTCGAAGAAGAACGACGACGTCGACGACGACGCCGCCGCGAAAAAGTCGCACGAGTTCCTCTGGACCGCGACCGTCGAGCCGCACGCCGCCAGGCGCAAGGCCATCCTGGCGGCGCACGGCGACGAGGTCCGCAAGCTCTACGGCTACGACGTGTCTACGGCCGTGCAGGTGAGAGGACAATCGAAGAAGAGAGAGGGAGCTTTTTCTCGATCGAGGACGAGCGACAAGCAACGCTGTCGCGCTCCCACGTCGAAGGGAGAAGATGCTTCCTCTTTCGAGCTCGCGTGCTGCTCTTTCGAGCTCTCTTTTGCCTCTTCTCTTTGCGGTCACGGCGGTGGCCTGGCTGTGTGGAGGCTAGAGAGTGCTTGGACTTCACAAAAAGGCAGCGACGAGGGGAGATGAGGGGGCGAAACGGAATGAGAGAGAAGGGGGGACGAGCGAGAGCGAGAGCGAGCGAGCGAGCAAAGAAGGAAAAAGCAAACAGCCACAATCGTCTTCGCGAGGCCTCTCCTGCGTCTCCTTTGTCTCTGAGAGCTCCGACCCCACCCCATATGGTCCCTGCGACCTCTGCCTTGATGTCGAAGAGGAAAAGAGAGCACGAGAAGGAGCGCCAAAAAGGTCAGAGAAGCGATGCTCTTTCTGTCGAGAGAGATCGACGACGCCTCCTCAAGGCAACGCCTTTTCTTCTCGCCCGCTGCTGCTCTTTTCCTTTTGACCTCTCACCCTTCTTCTCTCGCCTTCTTCTTCTTCTCCTTCTTCTTCTTCTTTCCCTCTTCTTTCTTTCTTTCCTCAGGTCGTCGCTGTCATGGCCGTCACCATCCTCACGGCCTTCTGCGTCCGCGACTCGCCCTGGTGGAAGGTCTGGCTCGCCGCCTACGCGATCGGCGGCACGGCCTCGCAAAACCTGTTTTGCGCGCAGCACGAGCTGTCGCACTTTTTGGCCTTCAAGAAACCGGTCTACAACAGGGTGCTGTCGTTCGCGAGCAACTGCCCGCTGGTGGTGCCGATGGCGACGGCGTTCAGGAAGTACCACCAGGAGCACCACTCGCACTTGGTGAGTTAGATCTCTGTCTCTCTTTCTCTCTGTCTCTTTCTCTCTCTCCTTGGCTTTTCAACGAGAAGAAGAAAGAAAAAAAAACGTGTTTTTTTTTCTCTCTCTTCGTTCCTTCTTCTTCTTCTCTCTTTCTAATCTTGATCTCTCTCCCTCCCCTTCTCAACCCACATCACCAACAGGGCGTGGACGGCTGGGACGTCGACCTCCCCACCTCCCTGGAGAAGTCTGCGGTCTCCAACCTCGCTGCAAAGCTCGCGTGGGTCTCTTCTTACTTGGCGATCTACGGCCTCAGACCGCTGATCGTGCGGCCGAAGAAGCCCGACGCGTCCGACCTGCTCTGCCTGGGGCTGGTGATCGGCTTCGACGCCGCGGTGCTCTACTTCTGGGGCGTGAAGTCCCTCACCTACCTGCTTGCGGGCACGCTGCTCGGAGGAGGGCTTCACCCCATGGCCGGCCACCTGATCGCCGAGCACTATTGTTTCGTCTCCGGCCAGGAGACTTATTCCTACTACGGCCCCCTCAACGCCCTGACCTACAACGTCGGCTTCCACAACGAGCATCACGACTTCCCTCAGATCCCGCACACCAGGCTCCACAAGCTGAAAGGAATCGCGCCCGAGTTCTACGAGCCGCTGGCCAGGCACGCGAGCTGGTGCTGGGTCATCTGGACTTTCCTGACCGACAACAGCGTCGGCCCTTGGACCCGGATCAAGAGGGTCCAGAGGGGAGAAGCGACGGCGACGGTGCCCGGCGTCGTCGGGGAGTACATCGCGAGCCTGGAGAGGCAGGAGGAAGAAGAGAAGCAGAAGAAGAGGAAGGGAGGAGCAGGGAAGGAGACGAAGAACGGCGGCGACAACGACGAAAACGCGTCTGCTGGCAGCAGCAGCAGGAAGAAGCTCCCTTCGTCGCCTCTGACCCCGGCGTCGCTGCGCAAGATCTTCACGAGGAAGCAGCAGGCTGCTGCGTGAGGGGCCCTCTTTTAGGGGGAGGGAGAGCGAGCGCTTTCATCACGAAGAAAAAGAAAAAGGAATGAACCTGAGACGGAGAGTCTCTCCCTGCTAGTGCTTTTGTTTTTTATTTTATTTTCTCGTTGACTCCACACCACCAACGTCTATTCTTTTTTTTTAGTCCACGTTCACTTTGTTAAAACTCACTCTGCTAAAACAATCACATACAACAACAAAAAGAAGGAGAGAGCGAGAGAGAGTAATAGAGCGGGAGAGGGGCGTCGGAGGAGTTCTGAAAGAGAAGAGGTTTTTTCTTTTTTCTTTTTTTTTCCATTTTTCTTCGAGCAGTACTACTTTTCAAAAGAGAGATTTCGATCTCTCTCTCTCTCTTTCACGCACTCGTTCTCTACTCTCCACCTCTTCTCTTCCGCCTTCTTCTTCCACACGAGATGGAGCCTACGACCCTCTTCTACGGCCAGGAACAAGCGTCGCGCCCTCCCCAGGCCGTGGAGAGCCTTCCGGCGCTGCACCTGCTGGAGCGCGGAGGGGCCATCAACGCCGTCGGCGACAACAACAACGACGCCGATCTCGCGAGCTCGGGCAGAAGGCACTCGAGCCTCGACTCGGCCCACTCCACCCACGTCACAGCGCAAGGATCTATGCAGGGATGCGTGAGTTCGGGGAGAGAGAGCAAGAGAGGGAGGGTTTCGAGGGGTTTTTCCGCGATCGATGACGAGCGGGTCATCATTCCGAAAGTTGAAAGCCATCATCGGAACACGCAAAACCCTGAAGTCGAAAAAAAAAAACTCTTTTCCCTCTCGTTTCTTATCCTTCTTCTTCTCTCTCTCAAAAAAAAAAAACATGAACAGTGCGACGTCATGTCCGAGGACGAGGCAAGCCTGCGGAAGCAGCAGTCGAAGCAGAAGATGGGCTGCGGGGGCTCGAATGTCGGAGGAGGAGCAGGAGGAGGAGGAGAAGAAGAGAAGAAGAAAGAGGCGACGAAAACCTCGACCGCCGAAGCCGCAGCAGCAGCAGCTCCTCCGCCGCCGCCGCCGCTGCCCCCCTCTTCCTCTTCTTCTCCTCCTCCGCCCACTCCTCCGCGCCAAGCCCCGACCGAGGACGGGACAGGAGAGGAGGGAGGAGGAGGGAAAGGCGACAAGCAAAAGCAGCAAAAGCAGCAAAAGCAGCAACAAGAGGAACAACAAGAACAACCTCTCAACCCCGCCGCCGCCTCGGCGCTCGCCGCGGCGA
>Ga0114918_10005958_pt1 | contig 10378 bp, 10 predicted proteins | sample LantaG_FD_87015 | JGI IMG/M metagenome (GOLD analysis project Ga0114918, IMG submission 87015) | Deep subsurface microbial communities from Baltic Sea to uncover new lineages of life (NeLLi) - Landsort_02402 metaG | ecosystem: Environmental > Aquatic > Marine > Oceanic > Sediment | place...
CCCTGAGAGCAATGCTCATCGAGATAGGCCGAGATCGCCCGCTGTCGGATGCCTTCCGTGGATAGTCTCATGCCCTATACATCGGCGTTACGACGCTTCAAACGTGAATTGCTCTAGGCTGAGAACGTGGCTCGCCTTGGCCGCAACTTCGACCTTATCGAGAGGAACCTCGTGACGGCCGAACTCGGCGCCTCTGTCCAAGTCCACCAGCAACAGACCCTTGGCCACGTCGAAAACGGGTGAGATGCCGCCATTCCAGCTTGTGATCGTCAGCCTCATGACAGGAAGCTGTAGGGCGAAACACGTACCAGAAGACACAGCAGGCCCCTATGAAATGTAACACCCGATCTAAACAGCGATTATCAACGGGCCTGATTGGTCGAAAGAAGCGTAGTGTTGCAAACTGCAATGCATGCCTCGCTACGGCCTTGCCGTTTGCAAGACTACTTCATGATGTCTCGTCACCTGCCGACGGCGGGAGTTCTGCCTTCATCTTCCGGTACAGCGTGCTCGGATTGATGCCCAGTTCCCTGGCTGCGGCCGTCCGGTTGCCCCCGTGCCGGCGAAGAGCGTCAGTGATGTGCATTGCCTCCAGCGACTTCAGGTCGCGTCCGCCCACATGGTGAAGCGGCGCCAGGTCCGCGTGCCTGCGTAGCATCGCTGGCAGGTGTTTGGCCTCAATGAGCCCGCTGTGACAAAGCACGAACGCGTGCTCAATGATATTTTCAAGCTCGCGCACGTTCCCCGGATAGCCGTGCTGCATGAGAATGCCCATTACCTCATCAGAGACCCCGGCAACGTCCTTGCCTTGCAGGACGTTGAACTTGCCGACGAAGCGTTCAACAAGGAGAGGAATGTCCTCGCGTCGGTCCCGCAGTCGAGGGAGGGTCAGGTGTACGACGTTGATGCGGTAGAACAGGTCGTCTCGGAAATCCCCCCTCCGGACAAGCGTCGGCAAGTCCTGGTTTGTCGCCACGACGACGCGAATGTTTACCGTAATCGGCTCGGCGCTGCCTAGCGGCTCAAACGTTCGTTCTTGTAGGACTCGCAGCAGTTTGACCTGCATGGCGGGCGACACGTTCCCGATCTCATCGAGGAAAATGGTGCCGCCGTCGGCAATGCTAAACCGGCCCGGCTTGTCCTGTCTGGCGTCCGTGAAAGCTCCGGCCTTGTGGCCGAACAGCTCGGACTCCAGGAGCGTGTCAGGTAGTGCGCCGCAATTGATCGCCACGAACGGCCTATCCCGGCGAGGCGAAAGTGTGTGGATCGCTCGTGCGAACAGTTCCTTGCCCGTGCCGCTGGCGCCTTGTATTAGGACCGTGCTCGTGCTTTCGGCGATCTGGGGCAGGAGATCAAAGAGCTCCTGCATCACGTGGCTCCGCCCGACGATGTCGGCGAACGTGTACGTCTCGCGCAGTTCCTTGCGGAGCGTTTCCACCATCGAAAGGTCGCGGAATGTCTCGACGCCGCCGATGACGTGCCCATTGTCGTCCTTCAGGATTGCCGTTGAGATGCTGATAGGCACCTGCTGCCCATTGGCGTTGACGATGTAGACGACCCTACTGAGGATAGGCTTGCCCGAGTCCATTGTCTGTCTCAGGGCGCATTGGGTTTCGCATATGCTGGCCCGAAAGACGTCACAGCATCTTTGCCCAATCGCCTCGTCTCGTGGCACGCCCGTTATCTGCTCGGCAGCTCTATTGAAGGATGATATCTGCCAATCTCTGTCAACAGTGAAAACCCCGTCGCTGATGGAGTCCAGGATTACGTCTCTTGTTTCGTTCTCCGGCACGGGCTTCATGGTGTTTATTCTACAGGCCGACTTGCCAGGTTGCTTTCGAAATCTGTCCAATTCGGAGAACGGGCCCTGCACAAGAGGAGTCGCGCAGGCCCCAAAGCCAACGGCAAGTTCGTCGCGCCTTGTCCTGCACGGCCAAGGAACCGTAGAATTGTTCTTATCCCAAGCTGCGTGAGGCCATGACGCAACCTGGATCGCACGACCCTGCGTGACCGAGTGCAGCCACACAAGTAGGCGAGGAAGCCGAATGAAGAGAAGACCCAACCAACGTACCGTCAGCTACCGGCCAATAGGTGTAATCCATACGCCGCATTATGCACCGGACGGAACGCCGATTCAACCGCGTTTTGCCAAGGGCATCGAGGGGACAGTCGAGGTGTTTGAGCAATACACTGAAGGGCTGAAAGACGTGGACGGGTTCGAGCGTCTCTGGCTGCTTTATCACTTAGATCGCATCAAAGAGACACGTCTTCGGATTGTCCCGTACATGGACACGTTTGAGCGTGGGTTATTCGCGACGCGAGCGCCGTGTCGGCCCAACCCGATTGGCATCAGTTGCGTGCGATTGCTGGGAGTGGAAGGCAACGTCCTTCGGATCGCAGACGTCGACATGCTCGACGGCACACCCCTGCTGGACATCAAGCCCTATGTTGCACGCTTTGATTCTTGGGACACGCAACGCAATGGCTGGACAGATCGCCTACCGGCGGACAGGAAACGAGAGGGGACTCGAGCAGATCGACGGTTTCACTGAATCTTTGTGCATGGTTGCGGAGCTCGGTCCAACCGTAAGTGATCGCAAGACCGGAGATTGAGGAAGGGGCTGTAGGTCGTTTCCAACCTGTTCTATGGGCTCTTGGCACGCTAGAATCATAATGCTGGCACGCCAGTCCGAGTTCAAGTTTCACACAGCGGGCCTTTGCAGTCGTTCCAGCAAAAGCTGGACGGAGTCTTCGGCAGGGACAACCGTTGACCCGTCCATATGACGGGGGGCATTTCCAACGTCGCCTACATCAAGCCATATCGCGCCAGTAGGGCTGAGTCGTTTAGCACGTCACAGGTATCATCAACGACAACATGTCCGCCATCCAGAACAATCACACGCTGGCATAGCTCGGCTACCATGCCAAGATCGTGGGTGGCCAGAAGCATGGCTTCGTCACGTAGACGAAGAATGTCTATCAGTCGGCGGCGAGAACGAGCGTCCAGATTCGCCCCCGGCTCGTCCAGCAATAACAACTTTATTTCCATCGAAAGGATGGTCGCGAGGGTGGCGTTTCGCTTCTGTCCGCCTGAAAGATGATGGGCGCAGCGATTCTCCAAGCCCGACAGTCCGACAACTGCGATGACTTCGCGAGCCCTGGTTTCCGCAATATCAGCGTGACAGCCTTGATTGAGGGGGCCGAAGGCGACGTCATCAAGCAACGTCGGCATAAACAACTGATCATCCGGGTCCTGGAACGTCATCCCACATCGGCTGCGCACCTTGTCTGTCGTACGGCGCGACAACTCCACACCATCGACCACAACGCGGCCCGTGAAGGGCACACCGCGCATAATGGCGAGCAAGAGCGACGTCTTGCCTGCGCCATTGGGACCAATGAGTCCCACTCGTTGTCCCCGCTGGACTGCCAGCCGAACGCCTTGGAGTGCTTTCGTGCCGTCCGAATAGGATACGAACATATCCTCGATTTTCAGGATTTCAGACATCGTTACCTCAGAAGAACACTGCGGGGCCGAGCCACCGACAGGCGACCAAATAAACCCCAGTAGCTGCGAGAAACAGGCCGTCGATCGGACGGCATCGCAATTGGCTCAAGCTGTGCGGTTCACCACTGTACCCCCGGGCACACATGGCAACGTAGATCCGCTCGGATCGTTCGATCGTGCGAACAAACAACGAACCGATCATGCCGCCTACGGCGGACAACCGCCGACGTGTCGGCGCACGCGCCGCGCCGCGAAAATCTCGCCCACGACGAATTCGCAAGGCCTGGTCGATGAGCACAAAGATATAACGATACAAGAAGCCCAATTGCATCACCAGCAGCTTGGGCAGTCGCAGCTTCCGCATGGCTTCCAACAGCAGCGGAAATGGTGTGGTGCACGTTAGCACCGTCAATGCCAGTAGGCCGAGCGTAAATTTAACTGCAATGCTGGTCGCCGTCAGCCACCCGCCGGTAACGTCAAGTCGCCATGGCCCGAATGCCACGTGTTGCAGGCCGCGGTCGTAGAGGGGACTCAGCAGGCACAACATTGCGATGAACGGACAAAGCAGAAGCACGCGGCGAAGGGCGAACCAGACTGGCACGCGGCCGAACCACAGCATCGCCAGCGGAGCGATCGTCAGAGGCGCCAAGGCCGCTACGACATACTGGTTGAAGCTTATCAGCACGATGGTATAGGCGATGACGGCAGCCAGCTTCACTCGCGCGTCCAGACGGTGAACGGGCGAGTCGCCCTGTGAGAATCGATCTACATAGCTATGGTGCATCCAAACCTACCTGGATTCAGGCCTGCTGCGTCTCGTGGTCCGACATCTGTCTCTTCCTGCCAAGCAGGACGGCCACAATGTACACGATCACCAGCGTTCCGATCGTACCGATCACGCCAGCCAGCGAACCCCAGCCGTTCACGTTGGGCCAGGCGTCTGCCGCCAGCGCCTCGTCTGCGGGCTCTGCGGCAATTGTGCCCAGCCGGGCCGGTCGAGCCGAGTAGTCCGGCAGCGGTGCGTACTTCGCCTGGACATTGTCTACCGCAATGATAGTGTCTGACGGCGGCTTTATCGCGCTTTGCGCGTCGCCATATTCGTGTTCCAAGTAGCTCCATTCCAACCCGTCCGGGTAGGAACTGGCAAACCAACTCACCACGCCGCCCAACAACAGTGCTGTAATGACCACCGAAAACGCCACCACCTTGCGGCTGAGGCCCACCTTCCCGGCAATGGCGGTCCCGAGACCAAGACACGCTGGCCGGACCTGACGCAGGTAAGCAAGCACAGCAAACGTAATCACACCTTCTATGGCGCCGATGATCAGATGGACGCCCACCATCACAGCCAGGAATTGCGTGACCGGAATGCTGAACCGTCCGGCAAAGGCGGCCTCAATCGGCACCAGAGCGGCCCCGGCGGTGACGCCGAAAAGACACGCCGCCCAGGCGGCAAGGTACTCTCGCCAGGCGGGGACGGTGTCGCCCTTGCCGATGACGGTCCGATAAATCCACCACCCAAGGACGCAAGGGACGACGCCCATGTTGATAATGTTGCACCCCAGGGCCAGCAGCCCGCCGTCCTGGAAGATCAGACATTGCACGATAAGGATCGACGCAATGGTGATGATGCCGGCTGCGGGCCCGAGCAATACTGCCAGCAACACCCCGCCGCCGAGGTGTCCGCTTGTGCCTGGCATGCCCGGCAGCGTGAAATTGATCATCTGGGCGGCGAAGACGAACGCGCCGATGACACCCATCAGGGGCAGCCGCTCGGGATCCAGTGTCTTCTGGGCGCGCCTCGCCGCCAGAATGATTGCACCGGCGGCAATGACGAGCGTTGCCGCCGCAACCGGAACGTTTAGTAGTTCGTTGGCCATATGCATTGCCAGAATCTTCATGTTAATTTCCTTTCGTCGTGTAAGGCGGGCGCCTCTAGAAGTCTATTTTCGTGCGAATACCCACCACCAGCGCGTCGTCAACAGCAGCGTCGCCGCCAGGATTGAAGATATACTGCACGGACGGTGCGACGCTGAACCACGGCGTGACCTGAATGCCGTAGTAAATCTCCATCACCGTCTCCCGATCGGCCGTGAATCCGGCGTCTCGGACCAGCCGGCCCTGTGCGACGCCTAAGCCCAACACGTCGTCATCGCGCGTTGGGATCAGGCCCTGATACTGGGCGCCCACGCTCCAGAAGCACTTGACCTCGGAGACGCTTTTGTCCGCCCAGCCCCAGCGGGCGAACAGGCCCAGGCCCTGAGGATCTTCAGCGTCGGTGTTCTCTTTTAGCACCGTCTGGTCGAAGCTGAGGTAGATCCCCATGTCATCACGCTTGATACTGCCACTATGGCGGTCCTTATCTTGCGGGTCGTACCAGAAGCCGATCCGGTAAGCGCCCTGCAAAGGCCCGTTACGCGAGGGTAGGGCCGGCGTGAAGCCGGTCTCGAAGATGCTGAACAAATAGTCTTCCTGATGGAAAGTAGTGTTGAAGCCGGTCTCTCGGGCGTCCGCCTGGGCGTCGGCCACAGCCGCTGCCGCGTACCACCAGTGCGTGGGCTCGGCGTAAACCGCAAGGCCAAGTCCTTTGTCGGGGAACGGAATCGTCGGGTTGTTGACCAGTGCGGCGTTAAGGAACTGGCCGGCTTCGTCATTGGCGAAGGCGTTTCCGTCAAAAGCGACCGGACAGCCATGGCACTCGAACCCGCCGGTCAGGTCCATCTTGCCAATGCGGAACCGAAACCGTCCGTCGAACAGGCTCTGTTGGTACCACAGTTCCGTCAGGTCGATGCTCCGGTCGGCGGCGGCGTCACCGTTGACGCCGCCAAGAACGCTGCCGATGGACGAAGCATCCAGCCCTTCGGACCAGCTGCCCTCGGCGTGTGCATAGATCCGTCCGCCGGGAAGCTTGAGCAATTTCTCCAGATCGAACTCACCTTCCAGGTCATAACTGCCCGTGTATCGCCCCGCGTGGCGATGCGTAGCGAGGCCACCAGTGAGATTGAGTTGGTAGATTTGCGTCAGGCCTAGGCTAACCGTGACGCCCTCCTCTGCGAATTTCTCGCCCAGACCAAACCAATCGTCCGTCAGCGTATCCCTCTGTGTCAGCGACTCCAGCCATCCAGACTGACGAGCTGTGCTGCCCGGCTTGTCGTCGCCAAAGCACGCACCGCCAACACTCAGCACGACCGTGGCCAGGAGCACCGTTCTAGCGAGAGCGCCCGGCCACTTCGACTTCCAACGCCCTTGTGCCTTCCCACGCGGGCAACTCATCCGCTGGCAGGCGCTACGCCAAATATCCGATAACCTTCTCATAATACGAGTGTTCCTTTCGTAATACTGCATCTTGATAAACACAATACTGTTTGAGAGCCGGTATTCCTATGCCAGCCGCTTTCCGGTCGACGTCATCGAGAGGGTAGCGTGCAGCACGCCTTTCTGTTGCCGAAGAAGATCGGCAATCTCCTGGATTTCACCGGCCTTGCCTTTCGCGAGAATCATCTCGACGCACACGTGTTCGTCAAGGTGAACGTGAGTCGTGGCGAGAATCACATGGTGGTGTCTGTGCTGCAAGCTCGTTAGCTTCTCGTTTAGCAGTCGAGTGTGGTGGTCGTAAACGAGCGTGACGGTCCCGACGGCCTGTTCGTTGTGATGCCATTCCTGCGTGACCAATCGTTCACGAATCATGTCGCGAACAAACTCCGATCGGTTCGTGTATCTATGCGTCTTCACCATCTTCTCGAGTCGCTTGAGCAGCGGAGCCTCGATCGAAAAGCTCATTCTGACCAGATCGCTCATAATTGTTCATTCCTGAGCATGGACTACAATCTGCCGAATTGTAATAACGCATTACAGTCCTGTCAACCTATTGTTGAGCTTTTACGGCTGTCTCGTTCCCCTACGAGTTCCACGCCGATGAGGACCCCAGACGGTCGGCTCGGGCGCCGCCGGTGCGACCACAGCTATCCCCTAACGGCGATGGCAACCACGACAGCGGGCGGTGATATCTTGACGGATTTCGTGGTCACCCGTGTCGGAGCTCCGAAGCGGCAGGGGAGGTGCTCGCCTGATGGAAGGTACATCCGCCGGCCTCACAATGCAGCCCGCCGGTATGCATGATGCTGCCCAGCGCCAAAAGAGAGATCAAGTGAGCTTCGCCGGGCAACATCCCAAGGACTATAGTGGTCCTTGCCGACGGGAGTCGCCGCAGCCGTAGTGGCAAGATGGCATTTTGCATATCGCAGAAGCCATCGCCCTGCTGTCATACTGATCCCCTACGCCCGTCACATCATGCCGGTTCTGCTGGGCTTGTAACGGCAGCGCGTGATCCATTGATTGAGCTGCCGTTCGAGGTCGGCTGCGATCCCAGGCGCTGAGGCGATGATGTTTTCCTGCTCACCGGGGTCGGCCTCTAGGTCGTAGAGCTCGCGACAATAGCCGCCCTTTATCTGGGCAACCTCGAGCAACCGGCGGAAGCGTTCCCCACAATTGCCCTTTATCCGTTCGGGCCGCTTGTTGAATGGTGCGCAGCGGATGAACTTGAGCCGCTCCGTCCTGGCCGAGAAGTGCTCGTAATTGTACCACTTCTCGTGATGCGTGTGGGCGAACGCGATCGGCCAGCCGCGTTTCCGCTTGCCGCGAATCCGCGGCAACAGGCTTTGCCCGTCCACGGATTTCGGGATCGGCAGTGAGCAGACGTCCAGTATCGTCGGCGCGATGTCGCAGGTCTGACACAAGCCCGGAATCCGCGCCAGCTTGGGCAGGACGCCCGGCAGGGACATGATCAGCGGCACCCGCGCGATTTCGTCGTACAGGTTCAGTTTCTTTTCGTAGAAGCCGTGCTCAGCGAACTCGCTGCCGTGATCGGAAGTTACCACGATCAGCGTTCGATCCAGCACGTCGAGCTTGGCCAGCTCTTCGAATATCGCTCCGAGGTGGTGGTCGACGTAGCTGACTTCGCCCTCGTACTTATTGATGTAGGAACCGCCCCACATCGAGCCGAATGGTTCGCTTGCCGCGAAAGGCTCGTGCGTGTCGTTGGTGTGCAGGTACAGGAAAAACGGCGTTCCCTTAGCCGCCCGCAGGCTGCTGGCGACCGCGTCCGGGGTTAGCTCCATCATGTTATTGTAGGGGAAGACGGTGGTATAGTGTCGCATGCCGCGGTCGAAGCCATACTCCCACCCCCCACCGTAGCTGTTCTGGTTGCCGAAGCCGAACGTCATGTAGCCCGCCTCTTGGAAGACCTCCGCCAGTGTTGTGAAGCGTTCGTCCAGCCGCCGCGCCCGGTCGAGGTAAATAAGGCCATGTTTGATGGGATACGCTCCGGTAACGAGCGTGATGTGCTGCGGGAGAGTCCAGCCGCAGTTGACGACGCAATTGTCAAACAGCGCGCCGCCTCGCGCCAGGCCGTCCATGACGGGCGAAAGTTCCTTCGGATGGCCGTAGGCATGCACATGGTCACGCCGCAGCGTGTCTAGCGAGACCAGCACCACGTTGTATGGGCCTTGGGCAGTTGGCCTAGCCTTTGTTTTCGAGGCAGACTTCGTCGGTATGCCACCGACACGCGTGATCTCGATGGCCGATATGCGCGCCCCCGAGTGCATGGGCAGCGACTGGCCAATACATTCAACGTCCAGCCGTTTCCGCGTAACGTTGACTGTGACGACTTTCTCGTACTCGGTGTTCTTGCCGGCGTCGTCGAAGATGTTGAAGTGGTTCAGGACCGTTTTGCCCTGGACGCGGACGGCCTGCTTCTCGGCGTCGCTGGAGGTCCAGTAGATTTCCGCGAATAGCAGCCGCACGTGGTAGCGGCCGTTGCGTACGTCGAACCGATACCGCAGGCGTTCGCCCTGGCGCATCGATTGGAGGATGTTGATCTCCTCCACACAGGCGACGTCTTCGTCCGTGGTCAAGACGTCAGTGGTGGCCGAATCCAGGCACCCCCACGACCCGGCTACGTACTCTCGGTCGGCCTGCCAGGTCTTGCCCGTCCAATCGGACACTTCCTCGCCGCCGACGTTGACGCGGATCACGAACTGTCCTGGGCCATTGTTCGTCTTTGTGCTCTTTGTCATGTCTTGTGCTCTCGATCTCTTGAACAGGTAAGTCGTTGCGCAGTGTAGCGCAGATCATTCACAAAAAGCAAAACATGCCTTGGGAGCAATCTCTTCCGATGACACTATCTGTAACGCTATTGAGGCCGGACTTTGTTGATCGGCACCATAGGAACTGGCGCTAGAGGGGCAAGACGGTCATGCCCGGCCGCTTCTAGCCTACGTGCGATAACGGGCGGCAAGCAGCCTAGAGCACTTCACGATTGAGATGCCGTACAGCGCGGCGGGGCTCCTGTCCCGCCGCGTCCCCGGGCTCAGCAAAAGCTGGCGGGACAGGTGCCCCGCCAGCCGGCACCTCAATCTTAAAGAGCCTTAGCCACGTCCCTACTGCCACAGCCGATATCCCGGCTGGGACGAAGCTGTTGGTGGGCTCGTTGCCCCTGGTTTGGTGTTTTCCGAGGCCCAGCGACCCAACCCATCGACGACACCTGCGGCCTGGCCGACTAGGCAGCCGGCCGATTGGGTCACTGCCCCGCCGGGGTGTCAAACCGCGGTTCGCGGACGTTGCAGATGTGTCGGGCGGGGTTCTTTTCGACGAAGTCCTGATGGTAGTCCTCGGCCGGCCAGAAGGTCCCGGCCGGCACGACCTCGGTCGCAACGTCATATCCGAGATCAGTTAACCGCGTGATCAGCGCCTCGGCTACGCGCTTCTGCTCCTCGTCGAGGTAAAACATCGCAGAGCGGTACTGCGTGCCGACGTCCGGGCCTTGACGATCAGCCTGCGTCGGGTCGTGTATCTCGAAGAACAGCTTGGCCA
>Ga0114918_10005959_pt1 | contig 10378 bp, 1 predicted proteins | sample LantaG_FD_87015 | JGI IMG/M metagenome (GOLD analysis project Ga0114918, IMG submission 87015) | Deep subsurface microbial communities from Baltic Sea to uncover new lineages of life (NeLLi) - Landsort_02402 metaG | ecosystem: Environmental > Aquatic > Marine > Oceanic > Sediment | place: Baltic...
CCGGCCTATTGTTGAAGCTGGAGAGTATTGTAACAGTATTTTGTAAAGAATTTCACTAAGAGGGTGGTTTTTTTTTGGCAGGAGGTTTATTTTGAGCAAGCCAAGTTTCTTGACCCAATCTTTCGGCAGGAAGTCCCTGTCCATTGTCGTGGTATCGATTTTGTTGCTAATAACATTGTCTGAAGCGGTTTCGTCGCAGGAAAACGAAGGGACGGACCGACAGGCGGCATTCCGGCAAATTGTCCAGAGCTACATCGAGGCCGGAAAGGTAGGTTATGACAAAGGTTACTATGAGCAAGCAGTCAAGACCTTTGTTATGGCCCAGGGGTACCAGGAGTACCTGACGCTTGCAGGCCGCGAGGAGTTGCGCGCGCATCTTGAACGGTCGAGGGCCGCAGCAGCACAAAGGAAGCTGGCCCTGGAAAAATTTCAGACAGCCGACCTGCTTATTAAGCAAAACCGACTAATTGAAGCCAAAACACATCTCGAGAGTCTCAGCAAAAATGAGTTTCTAAATAAAGACGAGCATACGCAGATTGCGACGGTTCTCAAACAAATAGACATCCAGGTAACAAAAGAATCTCCTCAGATAACGGCAGAACAGCCGGAGAAGGCCAAAGAAGACATCGCGAAACCTGGTGAACAACAGAAAGATCAAATCCAGAATATCGTTGATCTTTATCGCACCAGCATGAAATATTATCATGCCGGTCAGTTCGAAAAGGCCCGTGAAGGTTTTGTGAAAGTAGCAGCCAGCGGCTTAATCCCGGCACCGATGAAAAAAACTATAGAAGGTTACCTTGCGAAAATAGATAAAGACAAGCCTCAAAAGACTGAAAAAGAGCAGGCCGTAGACAAGAAGACGGAGATGGTTGCGGTTATTGAGCCAAAGGGTTTCAGCTTAGAAGCTGCTGTGTCGGAAGTTAATGAGCCGGAACTTGTATCACCGGAAGTTGTCGAGCTAAAGGGCACACAGCCACAAGTAACCGCGACAAAAGTAGCCTCACCGGTAACAGGTGAAGGCACCTACATCGAACAGATTACCAAGCAAAGGAATATCCTTCGAACTTATACCGGAACGGTTGTTAACAATGCCGTGACTAAAGCAAATAATTTGATGAACGAAGGTAAATTCAATAAGGCCAAACAAGAGGTTGACGCGGCTGAATTTGTTGTAAACGAAAACCAGATCCACCTCGGCGAAACACTATTCGAAGAATACAGCAGCAAACTCAAAGCACTCACTGCGAATATAGCCGAAAAGCAGGCCCAACAAACTCAGCAAGCCGAACAAGAGAAACGGAAATCGGCAATAGAGGCACAAAAAAGCTTTAGAGAGCAAATGGAGCAGGACAGACAAACGAGAATAGCCGAACTGATGGAAAACGCGTTGGCTTATCAGAAACAGCAGCAATATAAAGCGGCTCTTGGTCAATTGGAAAGCCTGCTTGCATTAGACCCACAAAATGACGAAGCACTCGTACTCAAGGACACTCTTGAAGATGTAATTTACTTCCGGAAACAGTTAGAAGTGCAGAAGGACGTAGATAAGCAAAGAGCGGACACCTTACTAAGAACCGACCAGTCCGGAATTGCATACGCTGAAGAGCTTACCTATCCGAAGAATTGGCGGGAGATTACCGAAAAACCGACTCGACAGCCGGACAAGCCACACGGGCTGGATCCTGCTGACGCGGCTGTGTATGAACAACTCGAGCAGCCCGTCGACCTCTCGAACTTGTCGGCTTCAATGTCTTTTGATGACGTGATAAAAGCCTTGGAAGAATCGGTCGAACCTCCTTTACAGATACAGCCCAACTGGAAGGATTTGCTCGAAAATGCCGAAATTGAACAGACCACACCGGCGGGGATGGACCCACTGACCGGCGTTAAGCTCCGAAAGGCCCTGGAGGTTTTATTGGCAGGAGTCTCGAGCGAATTCGCAATAGTCGACTACGTTGTGGATGAGGGAGTGATCGTAATAGCGACTGATCTAACACTTCCGAAGAAGATGGTCACTCGTGTCTATGATATCACCGACCTGGTCGGCGAGCCGGCCAATTATGGTGGTATGCAGGGCATGATGATGGGCAGGATGATGGGCATGATGAGCGGCGGCGGCGGCGGTATGGGCGGCGGTATGGGCGGCGGCATGGGCGGCATGGGCGGCGGCATGGGCGGCATGAGCGGCGGCATGGGCGGCATGAGCGGCGGCATGGGCGGCATGGGCGGCGGCATGGGCGGCGGCATGGGCATGAGCAGCCAGGGCGGTTATATGCAGGCACAGAGTCTGGTACAACTTGTTCAAGAGAGCATCAACCCGGATAGCTGGTTCGATCTCAGTGATGTAGGAGAAGGGACTATAACACCTTATCCAACTCAGCAACCGAAGAAACTCGCTGTCTACAATACCCATGAGAACCACATAGAAATCGAAAAACTCCTGGCGGAGTTGCGTAAGTCACTCGGACATCAGGTCTCCATCGAAGCCAGATTCCTGGTAGTTAGTGAAAACTTCCTCGAGGACATCGGGCTGGACATAGATTTCATGAATGATGCTGGAGGTAAATGGGGTCAGATTTCCTTCGAACAAGACTCTGCCTTTATGACTGAGCCATCAGGTACATCGGTTCCTCTGAGTATTGGAAGTATCGGTACTGCGGCTGCGTCCGTTACAGGCGGGTATGGTTCTATACTCGACGATTTGCAGGTTTCGTTCCTCATACGAGCGACTCAGGCTCACAGAGATGCGAAATCGTTGACTGCTCCTATGGCCACTGTTCTGAGCGGCGAGTCTGCTAATTTCAATATTAATAGAACGTTGATTTTTGCGCTGCCTCCAATTCAGTCGACAGGCACCACCCAAGTCAGCGGGGCGGCCGGCACAACTACGGGTACTGGCGGGGGCAACACCCCGCAGTATATGCCTGTACAGATTGGGAGTGCTCTGAGTATTACGCCGACTATCACTCATGATAAGAAGAATGTGTTACTCAATATCATTACGACACAGAACGATTTCCTTGGGATTCAGACGAGTGAGGTCTCAGCGCCTATTGTCGGTGGAGCCGCAACGGGGGAGGTTCAGACGTGGGAGGTGCAGCTTCCTGAGACTGAAACTTCTTCGCTCATGACGCGCGTAAGTGTACCCGATGGCGGGACTTTATTATTGGGCGGCCAGAGAATAACCGCAGAGGTTGACAAGGAATCCGGTGTCCCGATATTGAGCAAGATACCTATTTTAGGAAGATTGTTCGGCAACCGCAGCAAGGTTAAAGACAACAAGATATTATTGATAATGGTGAAACCGACTATCATTCTGCAAGAAGAGCGCGAAGCTGAAGCAATTGCCGCATTGGAAAGCGAGTTATAGACTTCAGGCTGTTACAGGGGTCTTTTACGATAGTTCCCACATTCTTGTGAAACGTAATTTGTGACGTCTGAGTACACTGGAATGTCTTGGACGATTAACTGCTTCAGAAACAATAACTATTTTATAGAACAGACAGTATGAAACGACAATTTCTTATTAGCTTGTTCGTTTTGTTTTTTGTATCGGGTTTTGCAGGGGCGATAGATACGCAATGGTCCGGAGTTCCCGGTCCGCTGCATAATGCTTCGACAGCCTATAAACAAAACGAATTGATTGTGCGCTTTGCCGATCCGGATACAGGTTCCCAACTGCCCGAAGGCCCAGTGCTAATGGGTCCGTTAACGCGTCGCGCGATAAGAAGCCGGATTTCTGATTTCATCGTAGCCGGCGCTGCTGTGGATAAGGAATATGACGACTCTGCGCCCGGACTGGCTGTTGTAAAACTGCCTGAGGGCACGAGTGTCCTGGATGCCGGGGTCAAATTCCTCCAGTCGGCCAACGTTTTATATGCCGAACCTAACTATAAGTACAGGTTGTTTGCTACTGCCAACGATCCGTTTTTTCCTGATTTGTGGGGATTGGATAACACGGGGCAGACAGGCGGCACGGATGATGCCGATATTGATGCGCCCGAGGCATGGGATATTACAACCGGCAGCTCCGATATTGTTGTAGCCGTTATCGACACAGGCATCAACTACAGGCACCCCGACCTGGTGGCTAATATGTGGGTGAACGTCGCAGAGCAAATTGGCTCGCCCGGAGTTGACGATGACGATAATGGGTACATTGATGACGTTTATGGTTACGATTTCGCCGGTCCCAGCGCGACAAGGTCCAATGACGGCAAAAGCGATCCGAAGGACGCATGGTATCACGGTACCCACATAGCGGGAATCATCGGCGCAGCAGCCAATAACAACCAGGGCGTCGCAGGTGTCTGCTGGAATGTCAAAATAATGGCCCTGAAGATATTTGCCGACGATTTCAATACTGTCCCCGAAACATTTGCCAGCGATGCGATTTTAGCTATACAGTACGCGATTGATAATGGCGCAGATATTATAAACTTTTCGTCGGGAGGCGAATACGATTCACAACTGCTTAAAGAAGCGATCAAAAAGGCCGGCGACGCAGGAATTCTTTTTGTTGCCGCGGCAGGCAACGATTACGGCAGTGACAATGACGTAACTGCTGTTTATCCGGCCAGCTACGACCTTGATAACATCATTTCCGTAATGTCAACCGATCCAAACGACCTGATGTCGGATTTCTCCAATTACGGAGCGACTTCGGTTGATATCGCCGGGCCCGGCACGAACATCGTAAGCACCACGCCGACATCCCAGAATTTTGCTATGAACGTTTTCGGCGTATCTACTAACTATGATGCGCTAAGCGGGACATCGCAGTCTACGTCTTATGTCTCAGGTGCCTGTGCCCTGGTATGGTCGCATTACCCGGCCCTGCCCAAAGAAGTGATTAAGGGTCTTCTAATGAAGACCGTCGATCCGGTGCTGACCACGCCCAGGCGATGTCTATCCGGCGGACGCCTTAATCTTTACAATGCATTAACGTTAATACCGAGTGGAAAACCGGGCAGGGTTATCAATGCCAAAAATCCGGAACATTTGTACAATACGATTCAGGCTGCGATTGATGCCGCCAGTGACGGTGACGAGCTGATCGCCGAAGCCGGCACCCTCTTCTTCGAAGGCATCGACTTCGACGGTAAGGCCATAACACTTCGCAGCGGCGATATCAACGAGCCAACCGATGCGAATATCAGTCCTGAAAATACGCTCATTTTAGGCATGTTGAGTGACGGCTCTACAGTAACATTCACGAATAACGAGGGACCCGGCACTATTTTAAGAGGTTTTACCATCAGTCGGGGCAATACCGATTACGGCGGCGGAATCCGGTGCGACGGAGCATCCCCGACAATTACCGACTGCATTATAACTAATAATACCGCTAAATATTATGGCGCCGGTATCGATTGTACTAATAACAGTTCACCAATAATTAAAAACTGTACTATCGCTGACAACCAAACTTCAGGAAGCACCGCTATCGGGGGAGGTATCAATTGTGAGGATTCTTCTCCTACAATTGAAAATTGTATTATCAGCTACAATTTCGCAGACAACGTGGGCGGCGGTATAGCTTGCTATAATTCCAATCCAACTATTTTCAATTGTTTGATCGCGAATAATTCAGCGATCTACAAAGGCGGTGGAATCGATCTCGATAACTCATCGCCGGTCATCACGAACTGCACAATTGTCGTCGATGATCCGAACGCTTCGAAAGATGGAGGCATCTTTGCCTATCAAGGCTCTTTGCCGCTCATCACAAACTGCATCCTTTGGGGCAACGGCGATAACCTTTATAACTGTTCGGCGACTTACTCCTGCATCGAGGATGATGACCAGGGGATGGGCAACATTTACACCGAGCCTACGTTCGTAACAGGTCCTCTTGGCAATTATTATTTAAGCCAGACGGCCGCCGGACAACTCAGCAACAGCTCCGGCATCGATCTCGGAAATCCTGCAACTGACCCCGGTCTTGGACTGAATTCGTATACCACAAGAACCGACGGCGTCACTGATGCAGGTGTAGCGGATATGGGTGTTCATTACCCTGCCGTACCGGCAAAGACCGTCCAGTTGAATATCGTTGTAACGGGCAACGGCACTGTTGAGCCTGGTAGCGATACCTATCGTCAGTACGAAGTAGTACAGCTTAAAGCATATCCCAATGACGGCTACCGAATCAAGGCCTGGACCGGAACCGAGGACGATTCATCGAAAGAGCCGGTCAAAACGATCACGATGACTGCTGATACGAACGTCACAGTCGAATTTGAATTGGTTCCATTGTATCAATTGCGCACCGAAGTCGTCGGCAGTAACGGAATAATTTCGCCTCTTCACAGAAGGGGTGAATATTATCCTGATGGCACAGTCGTAACATTAATCGCCACACCAGACAAATCCTACGGCATCGACAAGTGGACAGGAACGGACGATGATATATCCTGGTCGACCAGTAATACGGTGACAATGGATTCCGACAAAGACGTCACCGTCTTGTTCCGGCGTCCGAGGAGCCTGCAGGTGCCTGGACAATATGCATCAATCTCTGCTGCAATCAATGCCGCTTACGACCACGGCGACAAGGTGATTGTCTCGGCCGGCACCTACCCTGGAGGATATGATTTCAAGGGCAAGGCTATTACGATCGCCAGTGAGCATCCGGATGATCCGGCCGCTGTGGCAACTACAATAATCGATTGCGCAAGTGTTTCGCGAGCTTTCATGTTCCAAAGCGGTGAGGGCCACGATTCTGTCGTCGACGGCTTCACAATTATAAATGCCTCGGCGGGTCTCGCCGATCCCAATACTCCACCCGATACCGGCGGTGCCGGCGGCATTGGCCAGAACGCTCTCGGTGGAGCAATTACTTGCCTTAATGGCAGTAGCCCAACGCTATCTAATCTAATTATCAGAAACAGCAGAGCCTGGGGCCAGAACGGCGAGGATTCGTCTTTTATTCCCGATCCCCCGCCTACAGCTCCAGACCCAGCAGATCCTCTGCCCCCGCTCGATCCGTTGCCGGACCCACCAGTACCGGATCCGAGCGATCCCAGCATGTGGTATCCGGAAGATCCGAACGGACCTGAACTGCCAACCGATCCTAACGCGCCGATAAATGGTATCGACGGTCTGCCCGGCGATGACGGTTTACCCGGTGAACCGGGAGCAAACGGTGCTGACGGCATGGCCGGCTTTGACGGCGGCGATGGCGGCATAGGTTATGGCGGCGCAATGTACTTTGACGCCAACTGCGCTCCGGTCATTCTGCATTGTACAATAATCGATTGTGGTGCAATCGGTGGAAACGGAGGTTTCGGCGGTCAGGGACAGAACGGTCAGGACGGACAGGACGGTCAGGATGGACAACCCGGTCAGGACGGCCAGAATGGCGGAGAGGGCTTCCAGGATGGAGATCAGGGAGCAGGCGGCAATGGCGGTAACGGCGGCGCCGGTGGTCCAGGCGGTAACGGTGGTGCAGGCGGAGTTGGCGGCAACGGTGGTGTAGGCGGCGAAGCCTTGGGCGGTGCGATATACTTCGGTTCCAATTGCCGTCCGACAATAAGATCTTGTACAATTCAAAACTGCACTACTATCCAGGGATTTGGCAGCTTCGGCGGACTCAGTGGAAATGGCGGAAACGCCGGAAACGGCGGAACCGGTGACGTAGGAGGAGTTGGCGGCACCGGTGGAACTGATGGAGCAGATGGTGCGGATAGCGATGTTCAATCTCCCGGTGGTAACGGCGGCAATGCCGGCAACGGCGGCAATGGAAGCCCCAACGGGGCAAGATCATGGGCCGGCGCTATATATTTCGGCGAAAACTGCGAAGTTGATATGTCAGATACTATAATCACTGATAACGCAACCACTATAGCAGTTCAAACAGATCCTTATCCCGGAGGCGCAGCCGGAACAGGCGGTGCCGGCGGTAATGACGGCGGTACCGGCGGAGACGGAACACCGGGTGCGGATGAATTTAGTATTCCTTCGACCTTCGGCGGTGGAAATTACTATGATATCGGCTCGAAAGTAAAATTGACCGACTGCATAATAAGCTACAACTCTTCGGAACAAGATGACGGCGGAGGTGAATATTACGCAGAGGGCTCAACGGCAATATTTAATCAATCTGATTTTATCGAAAACACTGCTCGCTACGGAGCCGGCCAGTATTATGATCCCGGCTGCTCTATCGAGGTGAATGATTCTCAATATACCGGTAATTCTGCTACACGCGACGGCGGCGGGCTCTTCATCAGGTTCGATTGCTCACTGGAGATCAATGACAGCAGGTTCAGCAGTAATATAGCTTTAGGTTCCGGTGGTGGTGTGTATGGCGGCGGCGAATTGGATTTGCTCGAAAGCATATGGTATAACAACAGCACCATAAATATCGAAGACACCGAGTTTTTCCGCAACATGGCTGCATTTGGAGGTGGTATATACTGGCACGGTGAAGATTCCGATGTAAAGGTTTCTTATAGTAAATTCGAGAGCAATACTGCCGATATCGGTGGCGGTTTATACTTCAGCAAAGGCGCACCCAGAATTATCAATTGCTCCATCACGAATAATGAAGCCGTCGATACTGTTCCGGCTGATCCCACAATCGCCATACCATTCCCAGTTATTGGGCCTATTGCCGATAACGTTTTATTCGGCGGTGGAGGCGGTATTTTCTGCTGGTCATCGGATGCAAGAATTGAAAACTGCCTGATAAGCGCAAATTCGGCTTCCGGCTCAGGCGGCGGTGTGTATCTGGGCGGAGATCCCTCTGTGCCGATACTCAGAAACTGTCTGATTAAAGAAAACACTGCGGTTATCGACGGTGCTGGAATTGTCGCCAACTGGTTCGTAGAACCAACGATTTCAAATTCTACTATCATAAACAATACAGCATATGATTCCACCGACGCGAGCCGCGGCAGAGGCGGTGGTTTATCATGTACATACGAATCAAAAACGACCCTTATTAACAGTATCCTCTGGAATAACAGAGGAATCAATGGCAAACAGATTGCAATTGGAAGCATTACTGATCCGACTTATCTCGAAAGACCTGCTACGCTTACAGTCTCATATAGCGACATCCAGGGCGGCCGGACAGCAGATGCTATTCATATCGAACAGGGACGTACACTTAACTGGCTCTCCGGCAATATCAATGCCGACCCAGTTTTTGTCGGGCTGAACTACCTTAGTCAGACACAGGCCGGGCAAAGTGCAGACAGTCCGTGTGTCGATGCCGGCAGCGACCTTGCAGTCAATCTGAATATGAATGCCTTCACAACGAGAACCGATCATGTTGCCGATGCCGGTACCGTGGATATGGGTTATCACCATGTCGTACGCGGGCCGGAGCAGGAATTAACTCTTGTTGTGGTCGGACCCGGAACCGTTGTTGCATATCCAGATACAATAGATCAAAGCAAAACGGTCTATGATCCCGACACGCAGACATACACATACACATACAAATCATACAGGGGCGATATCGTCAGATTTACGGCAATGCCCGAGGAAGGTTACCGGGTTAAGAGCTGGGCAGGTACTAACAGGGATCCATCATGGAATACTAATTCAAATACGTTGACGGTTGATGGCGTCGAGATGGTCCGTGTCGAGTTTGAACCGGCCGTTAACCACATCCTCAAGGTTCCGACCGATTACAGGACAATTGAGCAAGCTATCCAGGCTACGGATCAACCCGGCACAAATATTATTGTCGACCGGGGAGTTTACACTATTAATAGCCCGAACGGTATTGACTTCCAGGGCAAAAATATCACTCTGATGTCAACCGATCCGGACAATCCGGAGGTTATAGCTAACACGATTCTTGAGTGTAACGGTGCCAGACTGAACAATGTCCGCGCCTTCCACTTCCATAGCGGTGAAGACCAAAATACGAAAGTAATTGGATTTACTATCAGAAACGGTTATATTAACGGCGGCAACGGTGCATTCGGACGATTCGGAGTACTTTCTCCGGTCCCGTACGTACTTCAGCCGGATGACAATCCCGATCCCAACCAGACTCCACCGTTAGCTGAACGAGGAGGAGCCATCGAGGGCAATGGTTACGGTGGCGGTATTCTCTGCGAAAACGGCAGCTCTCCTCTGATCATGAACTGCGTGATAACCAACTGCACGGTCACCGGTGCCCACGGTGGAGACGGTGCTGCCGGTATGTACACATATCTAACCGGGATGGAACTCGATGATTTACTTGATGAGTGGTCTTTTGTAGCACCAACGGACCCGGATGCAGACATTCAAACATCTGGCGATGGGCAGTGGGGTGGCCATGCCGGCACCGGCACAGGATACGGTTATGGTGGTGCTATTGCTTGCCTGTCCGGAAGCTGTCCGATTATCACTGATTGTATTATTCAAGATA
>Ga0114918_10005960_pt1 | contig 10377 bp, 15 predicted proteins | sample LantaG_FD_87015 | JGI IMG/M metagenome (GOLD analysis project Ga0114918, IMG submission 87015) | Deep subsurface microbial communities from Baltic Sea to uncover new lineages of life (NeLLi) - Landsort_02402 metaG | ecosystem: Environmental > Aquatic > Marine > Oceanic > Sediment | place...
CGTCGGCGGCGGAGGAGGAGGAGGAGGAAAAGGCTTCTGCCGTCAGGTGAACGAAGACGAGGTCGAAGGATCCGTCGCAGTTCTCCTCTGCTTCCTCTCTTGCGCTGTCATCTTTTGTCTGCACCGGCTTGTCGATACCGAGAAGCAGAGCGACGCGCGAGGCGAGAAGAGCCGCTGCCGATGACGACAGAGGCGACGACGACGACGACGGAGCCGCCTCCGGCGGCGGCGCCGCGACGGAAAACGTCTCGACCTTGTCGAGGAGCCCGCCGAGGGAGTCCTCGGTCGCCGCAGCCGCGGCGGCGGCAGCGTCCGTGGTCACGAGCGCCGCGGAGAGGCCCAGGAAGCGCTCGGAGAGGGGTTGGGGCTTCTTCTTCTTGTTCTTGTTGTTCTTCTTTGGAGGTGGGGACTGTTGTTTGCGGAAGCGGAGAGGGGAAAAAAGGCGGAGAAGGTGAGAAGGAACCAAGAAAGAACCGAGAACTCTTCCTCTTCGTTTTCGCTTGGACAGAGGCCATCACAAAGACTCACTGAGCGCGACCCCAGCAACTGGAACAGCGCCGCGTGTCGCCGCAGCCGCGGGTCGTACGCCGCCTCCGCCTCCGCCCCTGCCTCCGCCTCCTTCCTGAGCGCGAGCGTCCCGACGGCGCCGCCCCTCGCGACGGCGTCGAGGTGCGGAAAAACGCTCGAGCTCCTCGAGGAAGAGCTGCTCCCTGTCGCGGCCGCGGCCTCTTCGATCAGATCCGGGAGCATGCCGTCGCACAGGAGCAGCAGGGCCCGCGGCGGAGGGTCCTGCCTCGCGGCGCGGGTGCCCGTGAGCGCAGGCGAGGAGGGGGTGGTCGAGGTTTTCACCGTCGCCGACGACGACGGCATTTTCTCGTCATCGACGATTCCATCGAGAAAACCAACTCCTCGCGCGGCCGCTGCTGCGCCGTCGCCTTCCAGACAGTCTCGACAGTCGCACGGGTCCCTGCGCGGGCGCGGCCGCGGCATCGAGGGAGCGGAGGAGCCCACTAGAATGCGCGGAAGGACCAAATCGATACCGAAAAGTGGAAGAGTTCCGTGCTCTCTGGATCAATTTTCCTTTTTTTTCTCTGCTTGTCGCGGTGACAACCGAAAAAACGCCGGCTATCGGACAGACACCTCCTCGCTCGAGCGTTTCGCTTTCTTCCGCTCTCGTCCGAAACGGGGGCCGCTGTTGGACACTCTCCAATTGTCTCCTCGTCCGTTCGTCAGCCGCCTTGTGCAATCAACCAACCGAAATGCGCCCTGCCGAGCCCTCGCAGCCCGGGAACAGCGGCGACAAGGGCGATGCCCATCATCGCGTGGCTCCGTCGGTCGCCGCCGCCGCTGCTCCATCGGTCACCTCGCTCTCGCAGCAGCCCTTCCGCGTGGGGCGCCTCGCGTTCTCGCAGGTCAACAACAACTCGCAGCAGCAGGTCAACATGATGACTGCGAGCCAGGACCTGAACGTGGCCCTGAGCGGCTGCTCGCTCAACTCCCAGCAGCAGCAGCAGCAGCAGGCTCCGGGGGTGAAGGCCGCAGCAGCAGCAGCGCCACCTCCGAAATGGGGAGAGACACCGAAGAGGCAATTCCAGCAGCAGCAGAGAATTGCGCCTGTTGCCCCGCAGCATTACGACGAGCCCGGCTTCGACCCGCCGCTGTCGCAGCTCGCGCCGCAGAGCCAGATTGATGCGTACATGCTAGGGTGAGAATGAGAGAAGAGAGAGATGAGAGAGAGAGTTGAAACGACGAGAGAGAGAAAACTCGTCGCGCGAATGCAGCCTTCGCTCGCCGGCGTTCGTAATTTTCTTTTCAACCTCAACCTTCTCACGCCCCCCTCTCTCTCTCCCGAAAACGAGAGGGAAAACAAAAACGACTGCGACAACAAACAACTGCACAGCTCTCAAGACTTTGTCACCCCGGCCGACCAGGCCATGGAAAACCACCCTGCAGCAGCAGCAACTCACGGGAACGTCCTCACGGGCTCGAGGCACGCCCGCTCGCCCGCCGCGGCCGCGCCGTCGCCGCTACGGGGCTTTGCGAAGAGGGCCCGCGGGAGCAGGCTGGCTGCGGCGGCAGCTGGCGGGGCGACGCCGGGGGGAGCTGGTGGGGAGGAATCGCAGCTGCAGCACCCGGCAGCGGGACCGCCGAGGGGGGGGAGCTCGCAGCAGCTCTCCTCGTCGCAGCAGCAGGCCGCCGCCCTCCTGCCGGCGCTGCTCCGCGGCAGCCACCGAAGGGCGAGGTCGCCGCCCGTCGCCACCAACGTCTTCATGCCCGTCCCTGCTCCTCGCCCGGGCTCCCCGATGTCCAGCGGCGGGAGCGGAGGAGCGGCCGCCGCGGCGCCCCCGCCTCCCCTCCCTTCTCCGCAGTCGCTGCCCGTCGTCTCACGCTACGCGGCAGAGTTCCGCGAGCTGGGGCCGCTGGGAGCCGGCGCCTTCTCGCGCGTCGTCAGGGCCGCGCACAGGCTCGACGGGAGGGAGTACGCGGTCAAGAAGTCGACGCAGGAGCTTTTCTCGCCGGCGGACGTGGCGAGGTGGAGGCAGGAGGCGCAGGCGCTGGCGGCCGCGGGCACGCACCGAGGTTGGTTTTTTTTTTCCCTTCGCGAGGGAGGGGTTTTCCAGCGGTCTTTTCCCTGTTTCTCTCTCCCTTCGAGGGAGAGTTTTCGAGACTCCGCCATTCTCGAAGAAAACAGAATCGGACTCGCCGACGATCACGAGCAGCAGAAGAAGAAGAAGAAGAATCATTTCGCTGCCCCGATCCTCCTCTGGCGCCGCGAGCCGCGGTTTTTCAATGGAAAAAAAGAAAGAGGGGGGGAACTCACTCTTTTTAACGAATTTTCTCTTCCTCTTGTTTCTTCCGAAAATACTATTTGCAGGGATCGTGAGGTACTACGGCGCATGGGCGGAGAGAGGGCCACGAGGTGCGTGTTTTTTTTTGTTGGGGGGTAGTGGGGGGGAGATGAAGAGGAAAAGGTTTTGCTTTTTCGAACTCGGGCAATCTTTTTCCCCTCAAAACTCAACTCTTTTGCTCTCTCAACACCACTGACGACAACGAAAAACAACAACACCAGGCGGGCTCCTCATGCACGTCCAGCTCGAGAGGTGCGGCGCCTCCCTGGCCGCCAGGGCGGCCGTCATCGGCGGAGGTGGAGCCGGAGGGAACAGCAGCAACAGCGGCGGTAGCCGAAAAGGAAATGGCAGCTCCTCCAGCTCGGTGCACCACGCCGCCCTGACCCCGCTCCGCGAGGAGGAGCTCGTGTCTGCCGGAGCGCAGGTCGCCTCTGCCCTCGCCCACCTCCACCGCCGGGGCATCGCGCACATGGACGTGAAACCGGACAACATCTTCTGCGCCTTGGCCGCGGACGGGTACTCCGTCGAGATGCTGGGCGGAGCGGGGGGAGGAGGAGGCGAAAGGAGCGGAGGGGAAAGAAACGGCGGACACCTCGGCGGCGACAACGACGACGGCTTTGACGCCGGGGGGGGCTCCGCCGCCGCCGACCCGGACGGCCTCGACGAGGACTACTGCTTCGACGCCCGCGCGTCCGGTGCCACCGTCGCGGTAAAGCTCGGGGACTTTGGCCTCGCGACGCCGACGAGCTCTGGCGTCGCCGCGCTCTCCCCGGACGAGGGCGACTGCCGCTACCTCGCGCCCGAGCTGCTGGAGCCCTCCCCTTCGAGCAGCTCGAGGAAGCAGCGCGTCGACCTCGCCGCCGCGGACGCCTTCGCCCTAGGGGCCTCCCTCTACGAGCTCGCCTCGGGGGCCCCCCTGCCCTCCGGAGGCCCCCTCTGGCACAACCTGCGGAGCGGGAGGCTGGCGCTGCTCCCGGCGGCGTCGGCGCCCTTCCAGCGGCTGATCCGCGCGCTGCTGCACCCGGACCCGGGCAGGAGGCCCACGATGGAGGCGAGCCTGAGGAGCGGGCCGTTTGCCGCCGCGATGGCCAAGATCGACGGCGCTCCGACCGCTGCCTCCGATGCCTCCGCTTCTGGAAAGGCCGCTCCCGCCGCTGCCCCCGCTGCTTCCTCGAAGCCGAAAACCTCGATGCCTCCGCCGCCGCCGAGGCAGCAGCTGGCGACGGCAAAGTCAAACGTCGGCAGCGCCGGCGCGAGCAGGTTTGGCACGCTGAGCTTCAAGCCAACGGGAGCAGCAGCGCGCGGGAGCGGTGGCAGCGGCGCGGCGAGCGGTGCGCCACTGCCCAGGTAGAGCCCATTCGGTGGCTCCAGTGGACAAAAATCGAACAGGAGGTTCGATTCGGAGAGGCGAGGAGGAGGAGGAGGAGGAGTTGAGAGGCGGCGCCGGAGAGAGGAAGCAGGAGGTCGATCAGAGAGGAAGAAAGAAAGGACGAGTTGACCCTCTCTCTCTTTTTCTCTCAGTGTAAAAACGTTTCGGAAAGTGCTGTTTGACGAGAAACATCGGCGATGGGCTCTCGCTCGCGCCGTTGCTACGTGGAGTATGCTTGCCTCTTTTTTTCCCTGTCGAGGTCGAAGGGAAAAAAAGAAAAAAAAGGTGGAGGCCGACATCGCCAAACCACTTTTTTTCCCCTTTGCTTCGTGAGACTTAATTCCCTCTCTTCCCCCCACCAACCGATGTCCGGGCACCCCACAACTTTTGCCGTCACCAAGCTCTTCCGCGACTGCCTGCGCCTGGCTGACTACGTGGCCAGCACGCAGGTAGGGGGGCCGTTGTTGGAGATTGGAGCGGGAAGAAATGACGGAAAACTATTTCCAATGCTCGCTGGCACAGCAGCCGCCGACGTCAAAGATGCGACGCGGCTGGCTGTCGATGCTTTCCCTTCTCTCGCTTCTTCGTGTGCTGATTGCGATAGAGGAGATGCCATCGTGGCTGTGGACGCGGTTTGATGGACCGGAGCAACGCGGATGGCCGATTGCGACACGCGCGAGAAAATTCGATTGGACCTCAAATGGAAAGTCGCCTGCGACGGCTTGCTTTCGGGGCGGGAAAAAAAAACTCAACCTCGAACCTCAAACAAAAACTCAACCAAAAACTCAAACCAGGGAGGCAACCGCGACCAGCTCCGCAAGACCGTCCGCCACCAGTTCAAGAAGAACGCGGGCCTCAAGGACCCGGCAGCCGTCGAGGCCGCCAAGGAGACCGCGGTGCGAGGCCTCAGCAACTTTATGTTCCAGGAGGCGCAGCGCATGGCCAAAGATCAAACCGGTGCTGCAACAAAGGACGGATAAGTTTATTCTTGTCTCTTTCGAACAACGACGACGATGAGTTCTCTCGCATTCGCCAGCAATAGAGTGGCGACGTCGACGCCTGGGAGGAGGCAGTGCCGGGGCGAGGCAGCCGTCGCCGCTGCCCGAGGACGAGCCCCCCGCTGCGGCCCTCGCGCCGCGGCGGCGGCCGTGCCCGCTCGTTCCTCTTCTCCTTCGTGTCGCCAGCAGCTGACACTGCTGCCGAGGCAGCAGCAACGGCAACAACGCCAAGCAGCAACATTCCGCTCTTCTCCTTCCCCTTCTCGCCGAGTCGCGGCGCGGGCCGGAGCGGGCTCGCCCGAGGACTCCGGCGGCGACAGCGGCGGCGGCTCGTCCTCCGACTCCGGGGGAGCCTTCGAGCCCCTCTCCGACGAGGAACAGGCCGCGCTCGACTCCGAGGCAGCGGCCGTCGCCGCCGAGCTCGAGGACGCCGACCTGGCGATGTCGGACAGCGCCGTGGTGGGCGGTGATGACGACGACGAAGACGACGACGACGAGGAGAAGGTCGGTTTGCTCTCTGGCGTGCTCGCAAGGCTTTCGACGACCGCGGGCGGCGGCGACGACGACGTCAAAAGCGCCGCTTCTTCCTCCCCTCCTCAACCTCCACGCACCCGCCCGACCCCGCTTCGCCGCCTCCCGCGCCTCGTGATCCTAGGACGTCCCAACGTGGGAAAGTCAGCGCTGTTCAACCGCATCGTCGGGGACGGCCGCGCCGCGGTCGTCGCCGATTTCGCCGGCGTCACGCGCGACGTGCTCTTTTCTCGAGCGAGGTGGCGCGGGCGCGAGTTCGCCGTGGTAGATACGGGCGGTCTCATGGCCGCGGGGGCCGCTGAGGAGGCCGCCGCGGCGGCCAGTTCTGCCGCGCGGACCTTCAAAGAAAGAAAGCGCGCGTCTGCGGCGGTCAGCGAGGCCGCGGCGGCCGCGGCCGTCGCGGCGGCCTCGGGGTCCAACCACCTGCCCGAGGCCGTGGAGGCCGCCGCCGCCGCGGCCGCGCTGGAGGCCGACGCTCTCTTGGTCGTTGTCGACGGCGTGACGGGGCTGACGGCCGCGGACCTGGACGTCATCCAGTGGGCGCGCAGCCGCAAGGGGAAAAAGGGAGGGGGAGGAGGGGAGAGGAAGGCGCCGCTGCTCCTCGCGGTGAACAAGGTGAGGGGACTTTTTATTTCTCTTTTTTCTCTTTTTTCTTTTTTTCTCTTTTCGTCGAGTTTTTTTTCCTGCTTCGCGCGGGGGCCTCGAGGAGGTCGAGTGAGAGCATCGGCGAGGGAAGAACGCCAAAAGAAAGCTCACTCGCCGTCCCCCCACCCCCCACCCGCTCCTCCCTCCACTCTCAACAACAAACAAAAAAAACAATAACGAAGTGTGACAACTCGGCGCGTGCCGCCGCGGCCATCGCCGACGCGTGGCAGTCGGGCGTCGAGCCGATCCCGGTCAGCGCGCTGTCCGGGAGCGGTTCGGGCGACCTGCTGGACGCGGTGCTCGACGCGCTGCCGGAGACGCGGCCGAGGAAGAGGGTCGCGAGCACCGGGACCGAGGCGGAGACGGTGAGGGGAAGGAGGAGTTTTTTTGAGTTTTTGAGGGGTTCTTTTTGTTTCTTTTCTTCTCTTGACGGTGGGTTTTCCTCGGGGGGCTCGCGCGTGCGCGTCCGCTCGTTCGCCGCGAGCAATAGCCTTTGGAAATAGCTCAAGCAAACAGCTCATTTTTATCCCTCCTTCTTTCCCTCGTTCCCTTAAAAAAAAAACTCTCAAGATGAGCGCCGAGACCGACGCGACGATCGCCGACGACGAGGAGTTCGATGAAGAAGAAGACGAGAACTACGCCGAGATGACCGAATCAGCGAAAGACGCCCGCCGGGCCCGTCGCCCGCTCGCCGTCGCCATTGTAGGCAGGCCTAACGCGGGCAAGTCGAGCCTGTTGAACGCGATAGCCGGGGGGACCCGCGCGATCGTGAGCCCCGTTGCGGGCACGACGCGCGACGCCGTCGACGCCGTCGTGCGGGGTCCTCCCGGCTCCGCCGCCGACGGCGTCGGCTCGAGGCTGTTCCGCCTGGTCGACACCGCGGGTATCAGGCGCCGCGCGGCCGTGTCGTCGAGCCCCACGGATGGCGCCGAAGGGTTGGCCGTGGGGAGGGCGCTGCAGGCGATGCGGCGCGCCGACGTCGTCGCGCTCGTCGTCGACGCGGCGGCGTGCTCGCGCGACGGGCGGTTCGTAGCGACGGCGCAGGACTTTAGGCTGGCGGAGGCGATCGCCGCGGCCGGCAGGGCTTGCGTGATCGTGCTGAACAAGTGGGACGCGGTGCCGAACAGGGAGGTAGGTTCAAGAGGGAAGAGAGGAAGAAAGAGAGGGCACCTGAGAAGGAGAGGAGAGAGAGAAAGAGCGAGCGAGGAACGCGAGACTTCCAAGATCTTGGCTCACCAAAATAAAACACCTTCAAAAACCTCAAAACCTCAAAAAAAAAAAAAAAAAGCCTTCGACCGTCGCGACGTTCGAGGCCGAGGTCCGAGCCCAGCTCCGCCCCGTCGCGTGGGCCCCCGTCGTCCACGCCTCGGCCGCCTCGGGCCGCCGCGTCGCGAAAGTGCTCTCAGCCGCCGCCGCGGCGGGCGACCAGCACGCGAGGCGGCTCCCGACCGCGACGCTCAACATGGTCGTCCGCGATGCGGTCACGTGGCGGGGCCCGCCCGGGAACCGCTCGTCCCCGAAAAAGGGGCGCGTGTACTACGCGACGCAGCCCGCGACGAGGCCCCCGACGTTCGTGCTGTTCGTCAACGACGTGTCGCTGTTCCCGGACGACTACCGGAGGTACGTCGAGCGGTCGCTGCGCGCCGCGGCCGGGTTCGCGGGGACGGCGCTCCGCGTTGTGTGGAGGGGCAAGCCGCCGCGCGAGGAGGTCGGGCGCGACGCGACGGCGGCAGGGAACCTGAGCGTCGTGAGGAGCTCCGACGGGGCTTTCGCCGGCAAGTCGTCGTTGATGAAGGCGAAGAGGGGGAAGAGCGGGTACGGGGCGAAGAAGGGGAAGTGAGGGGTGGAGAAGGGGGGGGAGGGGAGTGGAGGTGGGGAGAGAGAGATAGAGTTTTAGACTGGGAGAGCGGGAGGTGAGACAAGGTGAGAGAAGGAGGAAGTAAGAAAAAAAAACCTTTTCACTTTTTTCGCCTCGCCTTCACCGCCGTCGCCGTCGGATCAAAAACTTCGCCGTGCCTCGGCGAGGGTGCTCGAGCAAAGGACGTCCACGTAAAATGGCAAAAAAAAAGTGCATGAGGATGACCCGATTCGAACGGGCGGCCGTCCGCTGGCAACGTTTGTATGGGAGCGTTGGCCTCGCGAGCCTAGGGCTCGCTCCATTTTCTGGAGGCGGACGCTCTACCGCTGAGCTACATCCCCTGCTCTCGCTCGCACACGAGCTTAAGCGGGACCTAAGTAAGTGACAATTTCGCTTTTCCGGGTTTATTTAAAAGTTTACCTTCGAGAAAAAGAAACCGGCTTTGAAGGGTTTTTTTTGTTTCGGAAGGAGCCGGCCGCCCACTTTCTTTTCCAGATGAGAATGCCCCCATCGCTCCCGCCTCCCCCGCCCTGGCACGCCGCCATCGCCCGCGCTCTCGAGCGAGGCTCGTCGACCCCTGCCTCGCGCTACCTGCAGATAGCCACCATCAGGCCCGACGGCCGCCCGGCGGTGCGGTCTGTCGTCTTCCGCGGCTGGTTTGATTTCGCCGATTGCAGCGATGGAGCGTCGGCGGCGGCGGCGGCGGCGGCGTCGGGGTCGGCGGCTTCTGCTGCGACGATGACGATGCCGCGGCTCGGATTTGTCACCGACGCTAGGTGAGGAAGGCCATCAATTTGAGGGCGGAGACGCGCAGAGAGAGGAGGAGCAGGAGGACGCGAGAACCGATCCGACTGGCTCGTCGAGCAGATCGGAATTGCATGTCGTCAATGGCGACAACAGGCAAAAGAGCTTCCCCGTCGAAGCAGAGGCAAAAAGAAGCTTCGCCAGTTGCGAGCTTGCAGAGGCAAATAAGACGCCGTGAGCTTTGCAGAGGCAAAAGCTGATTGCTGAGGCGAAAAAGCGATATCGCGAGCCCGACCTCGACGATCGCGACGCGGCCTTGACGCCATTTTTTTGTCGTTTTCTTTCTTCCACTCACGCGCGCCCCCCGCCGCTTCTCCATCAAAAAAAAAAAACTCTCCCACTCCCGCACAGAACCGCCAAAGTAGAGCACGCGTCCCTCAACCCGCGAGCAGAGGCCTGCTGGTACTTCACGGAGGCGCGGGCCCAGTTCCGCCTCTCGGGGACGCTCGCGGTCATCTCTGGCGCGCTCGCGGCTGAAGACGCCCGCGCGGCGGGGCTGCGGTTGTCCGCGTGGGAGAGGCTGAGCCCGGGGGTCAGGGAGTGGCACTCGAGCCCAGCCCCTGGGACGGAGAAAGCTGGCGGCGGCGGCGGCGGCGGCGGAGGGGATGGGGGATCGACCCCGGTCTCGGCGCCGGCGGCAGAGACGAGGGGCGGGAGAGGAGTGGGCGCAGAGTCGGCATCGGCCAGCGAGACCGCGAAGAAGACCCCGCCGCACGAGCATTTCTGCCTGGTGCTCCTGGACGTCGATGCGGTGGATCACGTCGACCTGGAGAAGGACGAGCGTACGCTCTGGGAGCTGGAGGAGCGCGAGAAGGGGGGAAGCGAGAAGGGCGAGTGGAGGTCGAGGGTGGTCTGGCCTTGATTTTTTTCTCTTTTAAAGAAAAGAATTGGAAACGAATGTAAAATTGGGGCATTTTGAACTCAAAGGGCGAGCCGAGGTCGAGGAGAGGCAGCTTCGGTAACGATTCGAAGGAGGAGAGGCAGAAGTCGGCAACGATTCGAAGCAGAGAAGAGGTTGTCGTCGTCGTCGTCGTCGTCGTCGTCGTCGCCATCGCCGTCGGGCACCATCGTCACTCTTCATTTCCATCGCATCGCCTCGACGTGCCACTTTCTCGACGCCCTTTCATCTCTCTTCGCACCTTCTTTCTTCCCTTCCTCGAGCGGGAGTGCGACCGTCTTGCGCCTAGGCCCCCTCTCGCTAGCGCGCTTGCCCAGGTTCGTCGAGTGGGAAGAGAGAGAGAGAGAGGAAGAGGCGGCAACAAAGAGAGAGAGCAACCATTTCTTTTTTCCATCGATCAAAAAAGCATTCGCCTGTTTCGCCTC
>Ga0114918_10005961_pt1 | contig 10376 bp, 22 predicted proteins | sample LantaG_FD_87015 | JGI IMG/M metagenome (GOLD analysis project Ga0114918, IMG submission 87015) | Deep subsurface microbial communities from Baltic Sea to uncover new lineages of life (NeLLi) - Landsort_02402 metaG | ecosystem: Environmental > Aquatic > Marine > Oceanic > Sediment | place...
TAAGTTTCACGTCCTTTGTTTTTTAATTAATTGAAATAATGAAATACGCTGTAATAGAAAATATACCAATTAATCCAAAAGAATTGTATGAATACGCTTTGTCTAAAAGTTATAATTATTGGATAGATGAAAAAGGTACTGTTAAAAATCCTGATATATGGAGAAGACATGATAGTGATTTATCTTTCGAAGAAGCATTTAATATAATACAAGATAATAGTCCCCATTGGGTTATATCTTTCAGAAATAATTCATATTTAAGTACTAAAGAAAAAGATTTCTGGGAATTTGGAGGTTGTAATATATCATCTGGATTATATGGAGAAGTATTTATATGGATCCAAGTTGAAGTTAATATAGCTCTTGATATATTTAAAAAGTTTAAATTAGAAATAAATAATTATTAAACTATTTAAGTTAAAGTTGTTATAATAAATAATATTAAAAATAAGTTATGTCGAATAGTATAATAGATACAAAAGTAGAGTTTAATAAAGAAGGTTTTAATGAGCTTGTTACGATAATGAATGATCTTATTAAGATTAGCACGAAAGATAGTGAAGGTAAACAAAAAAGTATAGTTAAATTTACCTTTGAAGGAGATAAAACTCATATTTATTCAACAGGAGGAGCAGATGCTCAACAACCTACTGCTTTTAAATCTTACGTAATAGATACTACTAAAATATTTTCTAGTATTGATGGTGATCTTAGTAACACTCATATGGTTATTTTAGATGCTAAAAAACTTACTAAGATAATGAAACTTTATATTAATAGTGATAAAGCTATTAAAGGTAAATTAACTAGTCAAAAGAAAGGACAATATATACATACTGTATATTTACAAATAAGTTCAAGTAGATCTAGAGATAATTTAACATGCGGAGAATTAAATGTTATTAAAAATTTATCTATAAAAGATGTTGAAGGAGCCTTAGATCCTAGTAGAAAGAATTTTGGATTTAGATTTAAAAGAGAAGATCTCCAAGAAGCTAAACAAAGAGTAGCTATTACAGGACCTATATATGAATATGTATCTTTTGATATTTATGAAGGAGATATTTATATTAAACAAGAAGATAAATGGCAAATATATTTAGGAGATATAGAACAATCAAATTGTACGTATAGATTTAACAAAAAATATTTAACATGTATTGATATGGATGATATTATCGAAATTAATGTTTATGATATGTTTTTAACTATTAATTCAGGTCAATCAAGTTTAATGGTTTCTTTTGAAACTTCAGAATTTTAAAATATATAATTATGTCAATGTCAACAAGAGTTACTGGTTTAAGATCAGAAGAAACAGAAATTTACAAAAAACATGCTAATGTTTTAATAGCGTGTTTAGACGCAGGAATAAAAAAACTTCCAGAGGAAACAGCTAAGTTTTTTAAATCAGAATATCCAGATAAATATCTATTAGAAGAGATTCTAGAAGTAAAGTTAAAATGTTATGATTATAATGAAGATATGACTTCCGGTATAGAAGTTATAGTATCAGAAATACCTGAAGGAGTTTATAAAATTAGATTTTCAAATAGCTGGTAAATGTTTATTAAAAGAATATCTTTCGACAGAATAGAATCAACTAGATTATTTTTTACTCTTTTTAAAAATGGCTGTACTAAACATGTTTCAGTTTACAGTAATGGAACAACTGATGTCCATGTCTATGATAGAAATGGATGGCAAATATATTTTAACGAAAACGACTCAAAATAATGGTAGATTTAGAATTAATAAAAACAGTAGATAAAATAGGTAAAGTTTCAAATTTTACCGATCTTACTCCTGAAAATATAAAAAAGATTACAAAAGCTATTAAAACAGTAAATGATTTTAACTCTAAAATAGAATCATATTGTGAACATATATTTAAATCTTTATTTATAGATGATATAAATGGATGGAGAAATAAACTATCTGAAAAAGATTTTAATAAAGTTTTTAAAAATATAAATAAAGATAGTTCTAATGATTTTGTAATTTGTTATAAAAAAATGGAAGCTTATAGTTACAGTGGAAGCAGATCTGGTTGGTGTATGGGAGCATCAACGATGGTTAAAACTAAATATAGTTTACATGAAGATTATTTATATGTTACTAACACTTGGAAAACAAAATCTGCTAGATTTGATCATATACCATGGGTAAATAGACAAAGAGTTTTTAAAATTAATCATGTTAATAAAAGTGTTGAAATGTCTGGAGATAATATTAACGAACAATAAATGGAAGATACTATAGCAGATATAGATGATATTGTTATAATAAATAATGCTTTAAATAACATTAAAACAAAAATTTTAAAAATAAAATATGATAGTCAGTGTCATGAATATTTATATTATTACGCTAATAGTAATGGAGATGTTGTTTGGACAACACGTCATTTTATTTCGCATCCTAATAAAGCACCAGAAAACGTTAAGAAATTATTTGATATTATTGATGAAAAAGATGTTAAAATTACATTTGGTTTAACTCCTAAAGATATTGAAGTTATAGAAAGTAAATTTAAGAAATACCCTAATTTTAAATATAATACAACAATTTGGAATGATATAGGGAAAGAAATAGGATGGTGTTCTTTAACAGCAGCTCTTTATTATTTTAGATATTTAGAAAATAAAGATAAATAATCAAATATATTTTATTATATTTGTATATGAATTTATTGAAAATTGATAATAGAATAATTAAAGTTGATCATTATTTCAATACCGGAGGAATACTTATTTATTCAAGTACTAACGGTATTAATACTAATAATTATCTTTTATCTGAAGATTTTAAAGATATAGATTGTTATTTATATACTAATGATAGTATTTATAGTTTAACTATAATTGGTTCTAATTTATCTAAGAATAGTAATGATATTTCAAAAAATTTCATATCATTTGATTATAAAGATATTAAAAAAATATGCGAAAATGTACATTTAGAATTTCAACAAATACATACAAGTATATTTACTCCTAAAGATTTTGAGTACGCTAATACTTTAAATATAATAAATAAATTTAATTTATAAAAATAATGGAAGAGAATAAAAAGAGAATAGAAGTATTAAGAGATGGTGGATTACAATGTGATAATTCTGAATGTGATTATACTAATATGGATATACATACTGATGATTATAAAGAATGGATAGATGCGCCATGTCCAAAATGTGGAGAAAATCTTTTAACTGAAGATGATTTTCTTAGAAGTTTAGCATTAAGAGAGACTATTGATATGATAAATTCAATGTCACAAGAAAGTTTTGATATGTTTATGGAAATTATGCCGGCATCAACTAAAAAAGAATTTATCGATAGCGGTTTTTTCAAAGATGCTGAAGGTATAGAAACTATAGATGAATCAGTTGATGATGTTGAAATAACAGTATCAACACATAAAGAAGTTAAAGCTATTAAAATTAAAAAAGTAGAAGATAAAAAGAAATAATATGTATACAAAAGACGAACTTTTATATTTAAAATGTAAGAAAGATTATTATAATGGAATAGTATCAGAACTTACAGATCCTCAATATGATGCTTTAGAAGATAAACTTAAAAGAGATGGTTCAAAAGTACCATTTATAGTAGGAACTAAAGATATTATTTCTGATGAAGAGAAATTTGAACACCCTTCTCCTATGTTATCTTTAGAGAAGATGCAAGTTGTAAGTGATGATAATCTTCATGAAGAACCTGAATTTTTTGATAAGCTTGTTAATTGGATGATGAAATCAGATATGATTGAATTAAGTCCAAAGTTTGATGGAAATGCGATAAATATAATTTATCGTTATGGAACATTAGATAAATCAATCACTAGAGGTGATGGAGAAAAAGGAGTTGATAAGACTAATAAGATTAAACATTTAGTCCCTAATACTATATCAGATAGATCTCCTATTGTTGAAATAAGAGGAGAGACTTTATTACCTTTAGAAATATTTGAAAGTAAATATAGAGAGGATGGTAAAGTTCAAAACGCTCGTAACACTTTAGCTGGTATTATGAGTAAAGAAGATCAAACTATTGATAAAGTTTTAGATATGCATGTTGCAACTTATTCATATAATAGAATGGTTAATGGTGTAAAAGAATTTGCTCATAATACTATGACTGATCTTCATATGATGGGATTTAATAAAACTTATCCAGTTAAAACATTGTATATTGAAACTCTTGGTAAAACAAGAGAAGAAATAATCGAAGCTTTTAAAGAAGCATACTACGATTTTAAAAATTATAGAGAAAATGAATCTCAATTCTTACTTGATGGTATAGTTTTAAAATATCAAGAATCTGATAGAATGAAACATGGAGATACTAGTCATCATCCACGTTGGGCTATGTCCGTTAAATTTGAAACTGAAAAAGTAGAAACAACAATTTTAGATATTGAATGGTCAGTAGGTACAACAGGAGAACTTAATCCAATTGCTATACTTGAACCAATTGAATTACTTGGAACTATTGTTAAGAAAGCTTCTTTATATAATCTTGGTAAAGTTGTAGAAAATGGAACATGGCCAGGTGCTAAAGTTCTTATTAGAAAAAGTGGTGAAATTATCCCACAAGTTGTTACAATACTTGAAAGATCTCCTGATGAAGAAAAGTATTTAAATCTTTATAAGCAAATGAGAAAAAAATTAGTATAAATAAAAAATATTATGAAAAATTTACTTTTAAATCATATTAAAACTATTGAACATAATTTTACAGATAATAGTAATAATTTATTTGGTAATGTATATTTAGTAAGAACACAAGCAGGATTAAAAAAATCTATAATTGATTATACTGGAGATATTGATATACCAAATAAGACATTCGAAAAGATATTAGATTATTTAGAATTTGACGAAATTCCTGATTTAAAGAATATTAAATATCCTTTAATAATTGAGTTTATACCATTTTATATGGGTTATCATGGAACAACAACATATATGAAAGAAATATGAAAAGAGTTATAATAATAGAATCACAGAGTGGTGATTGGGAGATTCTTTATATTGATGGTAAAGAAATTACACAAAACCATTCAATAGGTGAAGGTAATAAATTATATATGCTTAAAAAAGCTGAAGAATATAATTTTACTATAGATGATGTAATTATTTACACAGCAAAAGATGAAGATGAAGATGATTTGAGATATAATGGAAATTTTCCATATTCTTATTCAGATCTAAAAGGTGTTTATATATAGAATATGGAAATATTTATAATAATACTTATTTGTTGGTTAGTTTTTGGAGCTTTTTTATTACATTCGGTTAAAACTGATACAACAAAAGAAAATAAAAAAAGAATGAAAGAGTCTTTAAAATCTATGCCTATAGTTTTAAGATTTTTCACATATATATTTGTTGTAATTTATTTTCTTATAGTTTATTTAATAACTCCTATATCAATATTAATACTAACTTTAAAAAAGAAATAATGGAAAACTTAGATAAATATCCTAACGTAAATCGTTTATTATTTAATAATATCTTCAAAGATAAAGATTTCGAGAATATTATGTTTACTGATACTGAATTCATTTTATTAGATGATAAATCTTTAGTAATTGGAAAAGAAAAAATATCTGAATTACAAGGATATATTATAGGACAAAATAAAGATGGTAGTTATTCAAGTTTAATAACACAAGATCTTTTTGAATGGGAAATATCAATAAGAGATTTTAAAAGAAATAATAAAATATTTTAGATATAAATTTCATCTAAAATTCCCATCTTCTCACATATACAAGATATTAAATGGTACATCATACATTTCACATATTCTCCAGATTGTACTTCTTCTTTTGATAAAGCATCTGCAGGATTTCCACTATGAATTCCATGAAGAATTACTTCAGTTTCATAATAATCTTCAGAACTATTTGATTCTACTAATAAAACTACTGAATTATATTTTGAATTTAAAATATTAATAACTTCTTGATAAGAAGAATTTATTTTTATTGTATTATCTAATTTCAATAAAATTGAATGTTCATGATTTGTTAAGTTATTCATAATGTAAAATTTAATTATTTATGTAAATATAATAATTTAAATCTAATTATAAACTTTTATAATAATAAAATATAAAATTAATATGAATATATCTTCAAATGGAAAATATCCAGCTAATAAACTATCTAATTTTGCCGGTCATAGATTTATAATAGATGATGTTGAATGTTATAGTATGGAAGGATTCTTACAAAGTTTGAAGTTTAAAAGTCCTGAAATGCAAGTTGAAATATGTAAACTTGTTGGTATAGGAGCTAAGAAGAGAGGATCAGGTAAAAAATGGCAAAAAACTCAAACTTTATATTGGAAAGGAGTTCCTATGAAAAGGAAAGGTAAAAAATATCAAGACCTTTTAGATAGAGCATATCAAGCTATGTTTAATCAATCAAAAGGATTTAAAAAAGCTTTAATAGCTTCGATTGGATCTACTTTAGAACATTCAATGGGTAGAACAAAAGAATCTGATACTGTATTAACTAGATCGGAATTTTGTAGAAGATTAATTAAATTGAGAAATCAACTATAAATTAAATTTGCTTACAGTTTTTAAAGATTTGTAAAGATCAGTTTTAATAAAATTATTCCAAATTATTTTAATTTCTAAAGATTCTCCTAATATAAACCAATTCATTATTATCATATCTGGATAAGAATTAAGATTTTTTAAAACTGACTCAATTTTATTTAACGTTTTTATAATATCAGGAATATATCCCGTCCAAAGTAAAGCTAAATTATATTCAGCTTCTGTTTTACCTTCTTTATTTAAACCAAAAAATTTAACTCCTATTGATCTATCTTCGAATTTAACTCCTTTACCAATAAGTTGTTTTTCTATCAATTCATAAAATTTATAAACAACATCATCAATTTCTTCTTCTTCAACATGTTCTAAAAAAGTTTTCATAATTTATATTTATTTATACTTGATGCTGATTTAAATATATTGGTATTTTTTAAATCTTCATAATCTATTCTAATCATTAATTCCATGTTCCCGTTAGATTCATCAGTACTTATTGGATAAAAAAAATGTTCATAATCTTTAGTTTCAAAAGTGTTAAATACATTTTTTACACTATTCATAAATCTTTGAAATTCTGTAAATTCTGTAAAACGAAAAGAGAATCTAAATTTAAAAATTACTAATTGATCATCAACATCAACACGAGCTATGTTATCATCTTTTTCGAGATATAATCCAGCTTTTTTAAAATCAGATTTAAAGCTATAAAATATTTCTATTAAAGGTTTAAATAATTCAGATATACTATTTGATTCTGTAAATGTTTTCATATTATTCTATTCTTCTTATTAAAAATGATGTTCCTCTAAAATCAACAACTAATTGAGTTGGATTATTTCCAGCTATTTTCCTTACTCTTATTTTAACAATATCACCAGCATTAATCTGTAAACCAAACCTTTTTGTTTTAGTGTCTAAACCATTTGTAAAAGATCTATTATATGAAAAAGATGATGTTCTTGATATAGATGTAAAACCTGTACCTGTATCTATTTGAACTTCCATTTCAGCACCCGAGCGTGAAGAAGAACTTGTATTATCAGTTGTTATTGAATATTCAAATTCAAAGTAACCTCCTTCATCTATTGTGATTTCTTCACTATTAGTTACTGTTGAATGTGTGTATATAGATCCTTTAAAAGCCTCAACACCCCATGTTATGTCAGTCCATGTGGTAGGATTTGATCCTGTATTTAAATTGATATTAGAAGAATTATAAACTTCTATAGTACCATCTTTAGAATTAATCTGTTTAGTCTTAATCTTGGTCATGTTTTATGCACATTAATACTTTACAGTATATATAAAAATATAAACTTTTTAAACACATAGTAATATAAGATTTAACAAATTATAAAAATATGAGAAAAATAGGTAGACCGGTAACGGTTACAACAAAACCAGTTGCTAGATTCGATAGAATGTCTGTAGCTAGAAAAAGTGATAACCCAGATGCATGGGTAGCATATTCAACAAACTCTAATGATCCAATTTATATCTTTAGTGAATCTGATTCATTTAATGATGTAAGATCTTCATACAGAAGAAAAGCAGGCGGAGTAGATCCATCTAAAGTTAGAGCTTGTAGAATGAGAAATTTTATTGAAATAAATTAATAAAATTTTACTTCTTTTTTAAAAGGGATACTTTATAGTATCCCTTTTTTGATAAATAATGTTTATATTTGTATATTAAATAAAAATATATGAGTTTTAAAAAACATAATTTTTCTAAACCGAAATTAAAAAAAGAGAAAATTACAAGAGTTCAAAATTTTCTAGTTAATATAAATTCTGAAGTTGACTTTAACGAAATTCTTAAAGAAGCTGAAAATAATAATTTATCTAATATTTTAAAATTTTTAAACAATTATAAAAATGATTGGGATGATAATGAAGGTTTATGTTTACATTTAGATATATGTCAAAATGGTGATTATGTAAATAATATAGATAAACTAGGCTTATATCTTAAATTATATTGTTGTAACTTATCAGAAGACTTTAAATATACTACTGTTTCTAAAGAAAGGTTTATAGATATAATTAGTAATTATAAAAATGATCAAGATTTCAATAATTATTTAAATAGTAAGAAAAAGTATTTAAATAAACTTATAAATTATTATGATTATCTTAAAATAGGATCTTTAGTTGTCACTGATATAGAATTAGATTATAAGTTTTATAGAAATGATAGTTTTAAAATGAAAAAAATAGAAGGATATTATATTTGTAATGATAAATGGTATCTAAAAACATCAGCAGGTATGACTGATTTCCATAGATTATATCCAAAAGAAATACTTAAAAAAGAATCTGAATATTATGAACATTTAAAAAAATTCTTTTAATATTATTCTTTTATTATATAAAAAAAGTAATTATTATAATGGAAGAAGATATTATAAAATGGCAAGGATATGAATGGTTAAATAGAGAAAGATGGGGTAGAGTACATCCTGGTAAACCTGACGCTTGGAATGATCCTTCAGCTGTTAAAATAGATGATGATGGATTTTTAAGATTATACACTCATAAAAACACTAAAATATTTCACGACGAAAAAGGAGAAGAAGTAATATCTAACGTTGGTATTGGATTAGTTTCATGTACTAATGAATTCTCTTATGGATTATTTGAAATAGAAGCTAAATTACCAAAGGGTCCTTATGTATGGCCTGCTTTTTGGTGTTGGTCATTTGATAGTTGGCCTCCTGAAATAGATATGATAGAAGGATATTCTAATAAAAGAGGTAGTTATTTTAATTGGACGTATGAAGCTTTAATCGGAAAATGGTGGAAAGTTGAAAGTAATATTCATCTAAAAGAAAAAGTAAAAAAATCTAAATCTGCAGGAGATGATGTAAATAGAACTTGGAATTTAGGTGGAAAACCTGGTTGGTTAGGTTTTAAAAGCCCTTCTAAAAGATTTAATAAATATGGTCTTTTATGGACGCCTACTGAAATTTCTATATTATTTAACGGTAAAAAAGTTAGAACTATTAAAGATCCTAATGTTATGAAACAAATGGAAAATGTTAAAATGAATATTATAATTAACAATTCTATACAATCAGATTATTTAAAAACTGATATGCCTACTTCTGAAATGATAATAAAAAACTTTAAATATAAAAAACTTTAAAATAAATTATAATATTTAAAACTTTTTATATATATTTGCATATAAGTTAAAAGAGGAATAAAACTCTTAATATATAGATTAACAAATTAAAACGATAAAAAACTTTCAATGTTACATTTAAAACATATAAAATCTCTTTCAGAATCTACAATGATATGTACGATTATGACGACGACTAAAATTATTAGTTGTACGAGATCTTGTGTGTTTGAATAACATTTAAAAATATATTTAAACATTAAGGATCTCCCAAAAAGAGATCCTTTTTTATTGTGAATAGTTTCGAAAAGTCGAAACAAAGTTCTTTGACATATTGTAAGTATTAAATGCCTGGTTCACATAGTGGCCAATTGTACTTGTTTTGTAAACAAGCGGAGAAATCCATCGCGAGTTCGAATCTCGCACCAGGCTCCATATGCGGGAAATAGTGGTCTAATACAAGTCTCATAAGCTCGTTCTAGTCAGTTCAATTCTGGCTCCCGCACCTCACTAAAAATACATGCACGGTGGAGAAGTTGGTATCTCGTCAGGCTCATAACCTGAAGCTCGGGGGTTCGAGTCCCTCCTGTGCACCCATTATTAAAAGTATGCGAAGATGAAGGCTGGTGATGATGCCTCGATAGTCTCATAAGCTATCAACTTAAACAAGTGTGA
>Ga0114918_10005962_pt1 | contig 10374 bp, 18 predicted proteins | sample LantaG_FD_87015 | JGI IMG/M metagenome (GOLD analysis project Ga0114918, IMG submission 87015) | Deep subsurface microbial communities from Baltic Sea to uncover new lineages of life (NeLLi) - Landsort_02402 metaG | ecosystem: Environmental > Aquatic > Marine > Oceanic > Sediment | place...
CCAACCAATCCGTTTCTGATATTCCGGCCGGAGGGGTGGGCATCTCATGGAGTCTCTGCCTGAGATACAAGCAGGAATTACCGTGCCGTCAAGAGATCAGCAGGAGCGGAGTTCCTGGCGAGCCATCCCGACCCCTGAATGGATACAAAGAACGAAAGAGTGCTGATCGAGAAAAGAACAGAGCGGATCGAGAAAGATCTCGCGGTTGCTCAGCTGGATGCACTCAGAAATCGACTTGATCGAGGCCAACTTGCCGTCTAAGCGCACAACCGCCGCAAACTCCAACGACTGCTGAGCCTGTTCAACAGCCCAGCTCCTCCTGCCATGGGTTGATGATCGCCACCCCCGTGGGCGTGAAGTGCCGCAGGTTGCGTGTCACCACCGTGAGGCCCCGCTCCAGAGCCGTAGCAGCGATCAGCAGGTCTGCCCCGTCGTGGCCGATCGCGGCAGAAAGCTGGCCCCAGCGGCGCGCCACTCCCACATCCACCGGCAGCAGCCGATCGCAATACAACCGCAACAGCTGATCCAGCCATCCGGCCAGTTGCTGGGCAAAACCGGCATCGCTTGTGCGCTTGCGGGCAATGCCCCGTTCGATCTCGCCGATGCTAACCACACTCAAAAAACAGTCCTCCGGGCGCTGCCTGCCAATCCAGGCCACCACCCCCGGATCCCGCCTGCGCAGCCGCAGCTCCGAGAGCACCATCGTGTCAATGAGAAACATTAATCAGGAACACGGGAACTCCCTCGGCGTGAGCGGCATCCGCTCGAAACCCTCGTCGTCCTGCGGCATCTGCAGCAACAGTTCGTTCAGCGCTGGCGCATTGGCCACATCGAGGCGCTGCAGCCGCTGGTAGTCCTCGGCCGAGAGCACCACGCTCACCCATTTGCCGCGGCGCGTCACCATCTGCGGCTCGCCCCGGGCGGCCGCATCCACCACCGCACTGAAGCGGTTCTTTGCGTCCTGCAGGGTCCAGGTGGCATCCATGATTCTGGTGGCTAGCTGATCTGGCTAGCTTAGTGGCCAGCGATTAAGACTGACCCTAGGCTGCTAGCAAGCAGCAAGCAGGAAGTTGTCATGACGCGCACCCTCTATATCCGTCACGTCCCAGACGATGTAGCCGAACGCCTGGAACGGCTTGCCAGCCGCGCGGGATTGCCGTTAAGCACCTTCGCGTTGCAGGAGCTCAGCGAATCAGCCCGCCGTGCTGACAACACCGAGCTGCTCCAAGCGTTGCCCTCGGTTGAGATCGACCCCGCCGAGCTGCTCGAGGCCTTACGCCAAAGCCGCGCTGAACACTGATGGTGGTGGTGGATGCCTCGGTTCTGGTGGATGCGCTGTTGATCGATGGCCCTGCTCGTGCCCGGCTTGCGGATGCCAATTTCCAGGCACCAGACCTGATTGATGCCGAGCTGCACTCGGTGCTGCGCCGCCTGGTGATAGCTGGTCGACTGCCTGAGCAGCATGCCCTGCGAGCTTTAATCACCAGCCAGCAGCTCGGCCTGCGTCGACATGTCAGCCGCCACCTATGGCCGCGGGCATGGGAACTGCGTACCAATCTCACCGCCTACGACGCGCTCTACGTCGCCCTAGCCGAACAGCTGGGCGCCACCCTGCTCACCGCCGACGCCCGTGCGGCACGGGCTCCCGGCCTGCTTTGCCCCGTGGAAGTGATGACCCTGCTGATGCGACCGGAGGCTCATTGAGAACAGCCCAGGACTCAGGTTTATCCAGCGAGAACAGATTGGCCTGGAATTCGGGCTGATCATGCCAGCATTACTTTCATGCGACCACAGTAAGGCTATTTGAAGCAAGCAGACTGCTGTGGTTGGGGTGATGATGAAAGCCAAGCCCCTCAGCACGCATTGCGATTACCTGGTCTTCCACGTACAGCCAATCGCGCACTTTCTGGCGGTCGCCATAGAGGGGATGGGCTCTTCGGGGAATTGCCAGGGGCCGTAGCTGTGGTGCCCAGTCCCCATCGTCTCGCCTCGCCCCCATCCAGCCGCCACGGTTGAGTTGGGCCTCGAGTGCTTACCCAAACGCCATGAGCTGGGACTGGGCAGAGGTAACTCATTCGGCTAATATCTCGAGCCCCCCTGCCAAAAGGCTGGGATCCTTCAACCGGCCAAAAGGCCAACTTGGCCTATGGCAAGTAAGCCTCCAATCGCAATCAAGGTGATTGCGGCTGCCTTGGTAAGGGATGGGGGCAGTTTCTTCAGGAGCAGGCAGGTGCCAGCGCACACCAGGGCGGAACTGAGCAGGGCGCCACTCCACCAGATCAAGGTATTGCCGTCTTGCGGGGCCTCCAGGCCGTGGAGCATGGCGTGAATGGCAACCCCTGAGCCAACTACTGCGCCAACCACTGCGCCTCTGATGCTGATCGGCCCATTGGGGTCGGCCGTCCTGACGGCCTTGCCTGCCAGCAGGCCCAAACCAGCCACCGCAGAAATGGAAAGAGCCGCCATAACTTCAGCAGAAGGAAGATTCAAGCCAGCCAGACCGATGGCGGCACCCAGCACTGCCCCAGCCAGCGCCCAGACCAACAGGCGGGCAGAGATCAGGGAGGCGGCGGTGCCCACGGCCATCAACATGAACAGGTGATCGAGGCCGAGCAAGGGGTGGGTCAAGCCACCGAGGGCCCCACCAGCGGCGGCGCCATGGGCAAGGACGGGACTTGTGCCCAGCAGCATGACTGCACCTGCTGCGGTGGCGATCAGGGGGGCGGTGAAGCGTTTCATGGGTTGTCTCGGTCCGCGCCGAGGACGATGGTGAGCAGATGACGGTGAGTGTTCTGGCTCAGGGGGCAAACCCTTCACAGTTGCGGGACAGCGGCGGACTTGGGCAAACCCTCACCGCACTTTCCTCTTGTGACCACTGCAGGGGCAGTGGACCCGTTCCCCCACTATGGATGGTTGGCACACCAACGGAGTGATGGATTAGCCCGCTCTACCCATCGGTGAGATTGTCAAGCACTTGGGAGTTTCAGTGAAAACGATTCGTTTTTACTGCAATTAAGAAACTTCATTGACTATTAGATAGATGGCAGGATTGCGGCGATAAACATCCCATAGCGCCATGCTCAGCGGCACCCGCCATGCCCCGCGGCTGATCACCCTCTGGATCACCTGGTTGCTGGCCATGCTTTTCCATGTGGATCTGGGGCTGATGCCGCTGTTCCATGGCCAGTCACCTGAGATCGAGAGCCACGTACCTGCCAGCGCCCTGCCCCTTTTGTTTGGGGCCATGCTCGGCTACTTTCTCCTGCCTCTGATCGCGATCGTGCTGATCGCCTATGCAGATACTGCGGCCGCGCCTGCTAGGCGCTGGCGGCCCTGGCGCCGCATCCACTTCTGGTTCAGCGTCATCTACTCCATCACAAACCTGCCCCATCTGATCGCCGACATCGTCGTACCCGATGCCCGACCTGATCAGATCGTGCTGATGCTGGCCCTCACCGGGTTCGGCCTGCTGATCAATCTGGAGGGCTGGCGCTGGTGGAGGCAGAACGCCTGAGTTGATTCCGGGCCGACTCAAGAAGCTCGAGCACCTCCTGATCGCTGAGCTGGTTAAACGTTGCAAACCACATCCCCACCGCAGCGAGCCGGTCGACGATCGCCACCGCTTCGAGCTGGTCGACCATGCCGGCCAACTCCCCGGCCACCGCGCGATCCACCACCGGCACGGCCAAGGTGAGGCTGCGGGGTTGAACCTGCTGCAGCGCCAGCAGGGCTGCCTTCACCGTCATGCCGGTGGCGATGCCATCGTCAACAACGATCAGATCCCGTGCCTGCAGCTCCTGGGCCACCGGATCACCAAACAGGCGCTGACGCCTTGCCAACTCCAGCTCCTCAGCCTGGAGCCACCCATGGGAGCGGGCCATCGCCTCGCGGCGCCGCGCCTCCCCCCCATTGCGCCAAACCGCCACCCCCTGGCCAGCGATCGCTCCGATCGCCACCTCCGGCCATTGGGGATCCGCCACCTTGCGCACCGACCAGGTCGCCACTGGCAAGTGCAGCCGCCCAGCCAGGGCCACCGCAACTGGCACCCCGCCCCGCGGCAGGGCCAGCACCCTGGTGTCGCTGCCGCAGTGGTGGCTGGATCCCAACCGCTCCGCCAGGGCAAGGCCAGCCTGATACCGGTTGGACCAAAGAGGTGGCTGCTGCAGCATCGCCCCACGAATTGAAGCCCCCCAAATTCTGAACTGTCGCCAACTGAGTTGCCCGCACAACAGCCCCCCCTGGCCGGTCTTCAGCTAAAAGGGCCCCGACCCAACTAGCTGCGGCCCCATCCCTTCCATGGCTCCCCAAAAAACGCCCTCTCCCCGCACCATCAAGCTGCAGATCCTGGGCGCCGTGTTTGTGCCGATCGCGCTGCTGGGGCTCTGGCTGCGCTCCCAGGGCTTCTGGTGAGGTGATGCACCGCATGGATCACCACACCCCAGATCAGCAGATCGGGATCCTCCCCCTGGAGGGCGATCGCGGGGCTGGTGGCATCACTGGCCACCAGCCGCCACTGGCTCGGGCGCCCTTCCAGCCGACGCAGCACAAAGCCACCCTGGTGCACCGCCACCACGGTGGAACCTGAGCGCGGAGCCACGCTGCGGTCAACCACCAACAGATCGCCGTGGTGGATGCCATCGCCACGCATGGCGTCGCCATCCACGCGCATCAGGAAGCTGGAACTGGGGCGCGGCATCAGAACCCCATTGAGATCGATCACGGCCTCGACGTAATCGTCGGCGGGGCTGGGGAATCCTGCGGAAACCGACTCCAGCGCCAGGGGCAGAAGCAGGGGAGCCTGATCTTGGGAGAGGGGGCCCAGCCAAACCAGGTCACCGGCTAGATCGCTAGGGGGATCGCAAGAGATATCACTAGAAGAATCGCAATCCATGGCACCCGGGCCCCCGCCAGCGCGAAAGTTCAGCAATAGTACGCCCGTATCAATCACCGCAGCCACGGCGCACCACCTCGGCCCGCAGGGCCATGAGCTCATGGGCTTCGGGCAGCTGAGGAGAAAACAGCAGCGCCCAGGCCAACGACACATCGCCCCCATCCAGGGCTGTATCGATGGCCGCAAGCCAGGCCGGAGGGCGCTGGCCAAGGGAGCGAATCAGGGCTTCGGTGCTGGCCATCCGCTGGGCCGATGCACCCACCAGCTGCACATGGGCAAAGGCGCCCTCGGGGGCCTGCAGGGGCCGCAGGCGCAACAGCACAACCTCACCGGGGGTGATCGGATCGAGAGGCCAGCTCAGGGGGGCCTGGAAGGTTTTGCCCGCAGCCGCCCGCTGCTGCCACACCAGGCGGCCCTGGCGTTCGATGCGAAGTTCCAGCAGCGGATCAATCACCACCAGCTGGGGCCGGGGCGTGGGCACCAGGCCAAGGGCATCACCCTCGTGCACCGCTTCCACCCGGGGAGACACCACGCAAACCGCCACCGGCGCTGCCGGCCCCTGCAGGGCCAGGGCCGGCAGCGCCGCCAACACCCCCAACCAAGTCAGGAGCACAGAGATGACAGGGGGTCTGCTCAAGCGAACCTGCCCGAAGCCGTGGCCGGGATCAGCCAGAACGGTCTGCCAGAGTAGATGGCTGACTGAGGGCACCAGCACAGCTGGAGCCCCCACCGGCCGTGCAGCCGAAACAGTGGTCGGCCACCGCAATCAGATCCCCGGCGGGATCGTGAACCAGGAGGTCCCTCAGGTGGGGTCGGGACCGGCCGGGCGGGGCCGCCGCCAGGCCCAGCTGCTGGTTGAAGTCACAGTCGAACAGCCAGCCTTGCCAGTCAACGCTGATCAGGGAGCGGCACATCACCTGCTCGAGATTTTCGCTGCGGTGGCGGGACTGCAACAGCTCCTGGTAGGGCTCCAGCTGGCCCCGCACCTGGAGCCAGCTGGCAAAGCGCTGGATCGGCATGTTGGCCAGGGCGTAGAGGCTGGTGAACACCACACCGTGCTCGCTGGCCAGCACCCGGCGGTAATCGGCTTCCAGCTGGGCCTGGGGGGGAGGCAAGGCGGGGCCCTGGGGGTTGTAGACGAGGTGGAGGCCAAGCCCCCCGCCAGGCTCGCCGTAGCCAAGGGCATTGAGCTGGCGCAGGGCCGCGATGCTGCGGGCAAACACGCCTGATCCCCGCTGAAGATCAACGTTGGCCGCCAAGTAACAGGGCAGGGAGGCCACCACCGTGACGCCTTGGCCTGCCAGGAAGCGGGCCAGATCCTCCTGACCGGGCTCCGAAAGGATGGTGAGGTTGCAGCGATCGATCACCTCGACCCCCAGCCGCCGGGCAGCCACCACCAGCTCCCGGAACTGGGGATGGAGCTCCGGCGCCCCACCGGTGAGATCCAGGCAGCCGAGGCCCCGGGCGGCCAGCACCTTCGGAATCAGGGACAGGGTGTCCCCATCCATCGCTTCGGTGCGGGTGGGCCCCGCATCCACATGGCAGTGGCTGCAGGCCTGATTGCAGCGGTAGCCGAGGTTCACCTGCAGGGTGGTGAGGGGGCCGCGCCGGAGTGGGGGAAACGCCAGGTGGTGCGTTTTCAAACCTCTCCATCCTGCCCGCTCACCATGACCGACGATGGGTCCATCGCCTGCCCAACGTTTGCGATGTTGCAGCAGCCCCCCCGCGGCTACGTCACCCTGGCCCGGCTGGGACTGGTGGCCAACGCCCTGGCCATACCGGTTGGCCTGGGTGTGATTCTGCTCGACAGCTGGCGCACGCCGAATCTCGTGGTCGGGGCGAGTGCGGTGCTGCCCACCGCGGTGGTGGGGCTGGTGGCCTCGATCGGCCTGCTGAAATGGCGCGCCTGGGGGCAAATCCTGGCGATCGTGGCCCTGGCCATGGCCCTGGCGGTGGCCCTGCCCTACGGCATCGTGCGCCTGGCCCTGTTGAGCGAGGGCAGGCTGGTGACGGCCCTGCTCTCTGGCCTGCTCTGGAGCGCCACTACTGCCGCCCTAGTTTTCTGGTGTCGGCCGTGCATCAGGCGCTACCTGATCTGAGCCCGGAGGGGCCGCTAGCAACGAAGCTGCAGGCGATACGGGAAGATGTTGTCAAGGTGACAGTTTCCAGCTGGCACAGGCGCGATTATTTCCCGATTAGTCCAATTGAGCAGCGAAGCTAGACATGGCCAGTTTCCGTCCCCAATCCACGACCCACGTGCGCCACTACAGGCTGGTGGATCGCCAGGGGGCCCCCCACCCGGTGCTCGATGATCTCTACGAGTCCCTCGATGCCGCCTGGTCTGAGGCCATGGGGTGGTGGCAGGAGCACTACGGCAGCAGCCAGGAGCCGGTGGACATCGGCGTTGAGGTGAGCACCGCCAGTGGTGACTGGCGCACCCTGCGTTTTCCAGGTTGCTGAGCTCACCTGAGCCAAGCTGAGCCACCAGAGGACTGATCAGCCGACCTGGACCCCCTTCCAGAAGGCAACCCGGCCCAAAATTGAGGCAGCAGCCTGCTTGGGCTCCGGATAGAACCAGACGGCGTTGGCATTCACCTGACCGTCCACCACCAGGTCGTAGTAATGGGCCGTGCCCTTCCAGCCGCACACCGAGGTGTGACTGGAAGCACGAATACAACTGGAATCCAGCGAATCGAGGGGGAAGTAGGCGTTGCCATCCACAGTGACGATGTCATCACTGCTGGCAATCACCCGACCATTCCACTGGGCTTGCATGGGCATTGGGCCGCAACTAGGGATCCATTGTGGCAACCAGCGGTGTCAGGGCTGGTGGGGGCAGCAGGGGCGGCAGGTGGGGGGTGGGATCGAGGGCCAGAAGACTGGGGCCCCGGCGGCGCAGCTCAAAGTGCAGGTGGGGGCCACTGGCCGAGCCCGTCATGCCCACCGCCCCCAGTACCTCCCCCTGGTTGAGCCGCTGGCCCTTCGCCACGCTGGTGCTGAGCAGGTGGGCGTAGAGGGTTTGCCAGCCCTCACCATGGTCGAGCAGCACGGTGGTGCCATAACTACTGATCTACTCCACCAGCAACACCCGGCCGGCGCTGGCAGCGAGCACCGGCGTGCCCTCGTCGGCGGCCAGATCCACCCCGGTGTGCATGCGCCAGGCTCCCCGGCGCTGGGAATAGCGCCAGCCCCAGGGGTCCATGCCGGTGGCGAAGCCCTTGAGAGGGTAGGTCAGGGCCGGCGGTCTGGCGGCCTCCGCTGGGGCCCGGGAGAGGGAGGCCGGGGCGAGGGAGGCCGGGTCAAGGGAGGCAGAAGCGAGCGCATCCTCCGGCTGCACATCCGCCACCGCAACCTCTAGCGGCAGCTCCTTGGGCATGGGCACTGGCGGCTCGGCCTGGGCCCGCAGGGGTGAAGGACCGGCGAGCCCGACCCACACGAGCAGCACCAGGGGCAAGCGCCAACTTGCCATAGGGCAGACGATGGCTCAGGGCCAATCGAGGTCATAGATGCGCAGGGTGCCAAATCCCACCGGTGCTGGCGAGGGGTTAGGGCCGGCTGGGAAGGCGGTCACCTGGAACATGTAGGTGTCTGAGTTGGCCGGATTGTTCCAAGGCTTCAACACCACGGTGACGGTTTGCCCAGGTGAAACCGGCTCGGGGAATCGGAGTGTGAAGCGGCGCGCATCACTTTCAAAGCTGGCCTCGACCGGCACCCGGGCACCCTGGCGGCGGGGCCGCCCCAGAAACGCCGAGGTGCGCTCGACAAAAAACGGAAACCGAGTGTCCACGCCGCGGGTCTGCTGAATGGTCAGGCCTCCGAGGGAGGCCCCGGCCTCGGGATCAAGGCTGATGGTGAAGTAGTACTCGGCGCGGCTTTGCCAAACGGTGGTGTAGTAGCTCACCAGGTCCACATTCCAGGGGGGCCTGGTGAAGTAGGTGGAACCCCGCAGCTCCATGGCCACAGATGCGGGTGCAGCGGCTGCGGGGGCCAGGCAGGTGGCGCTCAAGCAGGTGGCGCCCAGGCAAGCCGACAGGGCCCAGCCGGGGGCTATCCGGCGGAGAGGAGGGAGCGGCACCGGCGATCAGGCGAGTGGCAAAACCCTAGGTGGGGTCTGCAGAAATGGCTGGGGATCCTGGTCGCGCCGGTGGGCCACTGGAATGGCCGGCCCCTGGAGAGCGCCATCCTGGGGATCCAGGGCCGCGGTGGCCTCCAGGGCCTGGCGCAAGCGGCGGGCCGCATGGAGGGGCATGTCGCGGGGCACGCTGATTCGATCCCGCAGGTAGCGCAGGGAGGCGGCACTGCCGGGCGGCGGCGGCAGCGCCCCACCCCGGATCAGGGCAGTGAGGGCAGTTCGCAGGGGCAGATCGAAGCCCGCCGGCCCCGCTGGGTTCCTGGCCAGGATCGGGCCGCGGTGCTTCAACACCCGGCCCAGGGCCACAGCCGCGGAGTGGGCTGGTTCGGCCTGGCTGGTTTCCGGATCGGGCGCCTCGATCGGCCAGGGGCCCCGATCAATCCGGGCGGCCAGCTGCCGCTGGACCTCCGAGCCACTGGCGTAGCAGCCGCCCATCTGGGGCGGTAGGTCGTGGGCGTGGGTGTGAAAGTCGCTCTGGGTGCCGAGGTAGGTGGGGCGCTGCTCCAGCGCGGCAAACCAACGGTCTATGGCGGGGTACTGGCGGCGCAGCAGGAAGCCTTTGTAATAAGCCAGGCTTGCCGCCATCCGCTCCACGTAGGGCACGAACACCAGATCGGCGCTGCTGAACTCCCCCAGCAGGAAGGGGCCAGGCTGCAGCTCAAGGGCCTGCTCAAAGGCAGCGGCCATTTGGCCGAAAGCGGCCTGAGCCGAAGCCTCCTGCCGGGGCCCGAGCCCCGCTGCGCAGAGCCACTGGCACCAGGCACGGAAGAGCAGCCGCTCCAACTGGCGCAACTGGAGCACCTCGGGGTCGCCCATGGCCGGCCCCAGGCTGCCGAAGGCCCGCTCCAGAGCCTCGAGGATGAGATCACTTTCAGTAATCAGGCGCCCATCGAGCTGGAGGGCGGGCAGCATGCCCGAGGGCACCAACTCCTTGAACCAGGCCTCCTTGTCGCCGTAGCAAAACATGGTGACCTTGCGGATCCGATAGGGGATCTGCTTTTCCTCGAGCCAGAGCCACACCTTTTGGCAGTAGGGGCACCAGGCATGGTGGTCACGGAAAAGGGTGACCCGCACGGCATTCTCCGACTGGCCAAAGAGACGCAAGCTGGCCTGGGCGTTGGTGGGGCCCAAGCCCGGATCCGGCTGGTCTTCAGAGAGAAGCTGGAGCTCTGCCCAGCTCAAGACAGTGTCTGGCTTGGCCAGGGCAGGGGCTGGGGGGCTCAATCCAGGGTGGCGTCGCCGGTTTCGCCGGTGCGGATCCGGATGGAATTTTCCACAGGGGTGACGGTGATCTTGCCGTCGCCTACTTCGCCGGTGCGGGCAGCGGCCTGAATCGCTTCCAGCACACCGG
>Ga0114918_10005963_pt1 | contig 10374 bp, 12 predicted proteins | sample LantaG_FD_87015 | JGI IMG/M metagenome (GOLD analysis project Ga0114918, IMG submission 87015) | Deep subsurface microbial communities from Baltic Sea to uncover new lineages of life (NeLLi) - Landsort_02402 metaG | ecosystem: Environmental > Aquatic > Marine > Oceanic > Sediment | place...
TTGTTCCCTCGACATCGGACGTCCTGTCGAATGTATCGGTTTCCGAAATGATCGAATGCGTCAGGGAAGAAAGCTGGGTGCTCTACGACATCATGCTCGAGATTGCCAGTAACGGCTCGCCGTGTATCAAGAGGCGTGCCTACAAAAACTCGGTAGAAGTTCTCGAAAACGAGTCGGAAGCATCTGCAATAAGCAGACATGTGGGGCTTCCAAGCAATCTATACAATATCGAGGTATCTTCCAGATCGGGAAACCTCCTTTCCTATGAGATCAGCGTGAGCGGACAAAAAACCGTTCATTATTTGTCTTCCTACCTCAAAAACAAAGGTTTCGCGGGCTGAAAATAGGTATCCTTCTTCCGAAGCGTTCCTAATTGGTTGTACAATGACCAGCAGAAGCCCACAAAAGGAAGGGAGACACATCGCATGGATAATAATTCCGACAAGGAATTTACGAACGAACTCAAGGTAAGAGCCGACGGACCGGATGCATCCGACGAAGAGCGCAAGATCATGGTCAAGAAACTGGCGGGTGCCATCGCCCATTCTCTGCGTGCGAACGGAGAAGTGCATGTCAGGTGTTTCGGAAACGCATGTATCGGGAAGGCGTGCAAGGCGATCGCCATTTCGACGAGTTATGTCGCCCCCCACGGATTGTCGATTTTGTGCGTGCCATACTTTATCGAAGCAGAAATGGATGGACACATGAAGACGGGGATCGCGTTCAGGGTCTTCGCCGAATAGTCATGGCGGACAAGATCGGAGAAAGGAGGAAAGAGAAGCCGGAGAACGTCGAGGAGCTCTGGAGCATAGAGTTGCCCAAGGACGACCACGACTTCGGTTCTATTCTTCTTGAAGCCGGTTTCTTTCAAAATCCCAAAACCGGCGATACGATTTCCTTCGTTATCGAGGACTTTGGTCTGGGATTCCCCCACTCGTTCCGCAGGCGCTTCTGAAAAAAATCCCAATTCGACTTGCAATGCATTTCGATGCGGTGTATAATTGATGTCGACGGAAGACTCCGTCACAAAAAAAACGGTGAACGAAATCTCCGGCGAGGTGTCGGACGAGAAAGCCACCAGAATCGACCGAAAAAAAGGTCGGTAGAAAAGGAGATGCAACAATGAGTGCATCCGTTCTCTCCAAGAGGATCGCCGAAGCGGCGAAAATCCTCAACCCCCAATCCCCCGCCGAAGCAGAAGCTCTCTTGACGAATGCGTTGAAGACGTGCGACTGTAGTCCGGACGATCCCGCCTCCGAACAGCTGATCAACTACGTTGATCCGGCGAAGGTTGTTCCGGAAATCTGCACCGATCGTGCGACTGCTCGGCATCGTCTCGCATGGGACATCCTGATCGGAAACTCTGCATCCGCGTGGACGAAGTCGGCGAAGGACGAGTCGTCGGACGAGTCCCAGATTGTTCGGCTTTTGAAGGATCAGCGTCCGGTCGGACAGTGGAAGGACCAGGAACTCCTCGAAGCCTATAACCAGGACTGCGACCCCGAAGTGGAGCAGGTCTTGAAGAAGAAGGCTTCCGGCGCCCCCATCATCGTCTTCGAAAACGAGGACGAGGGAGTTGTGGACGTCGAATCCAGTCTGAAGGCCCTCCGTATGTCGCGTCGTCGCGACCGGATGCCTGACACGATGCGCTTCAACGGCAAACTGAAGCATCTCTACCGCGTCGGTGAATTCCCGTCGATGGTGCTCTTCCAGTGCCCGTTCCATCCCGATGTCATCCTGTATGACGGCTACTGCGACAGGGACGATGTCGACTGGAGCGGCGTCGACTATGAGACGATGCAGTTTGCCCGTCTGGTCATGGACGCCGACGAACATCCGACGAGGCACCGCGATGTTGTTGCATTCGTGGCTATTGCCGCCGAGGAAGGTATCGAGGCCCTGAAGGAAGAGTTCCCGAAAATCGGACTCTACTTCGACGAACTGCAACGCGAAGATCGTCTGCCGACCCTGAAGCAACGTCACTCCAGTGCTCGTGGCACGGCTGATCCCGTACGCGACTCCGCCGGTAACCGCTCGTACTGAGGTGTATCATGGGAATCGCGCAAACCTACGTTCAGAAGGTCGCCAAGGAGGGCTGGACTCCGGTTATGGAGTGCGGCAACTTCAAGGCGAGTCTCATGAAGGCTCCCCGCCTGCAGGACGACGGCAATGTTCATGCACTGCCGCAGGGTTCGCAGATTCCCGTCTTTCCGATCACCGCTCTCCCGGCTTGTCCGGGAGAGTGGGTACGGAAAGAGGGAGTCTACGTGTGCCCCGTCGATATCCAATGGGGAATCTGGCTTGACTGGACGATGAACGATGTCATAAATACAGCTGTCGTTCCGTCCATCAAGGGAATTAACCCGATCACCGGGCTCGAAGTAGAGGGTCCTGGACTCCATGCCTATCGGAACAAGTGTCCCAGGCACGGTATCGAGTTCGGTCCGAATCTGATCTGCGAGGAGTGTGGCTTCCGCTGGCCTCCACAGAATTATGTAACGCATGAATCCACCTTGTGGCTCGATGGCTTCAGACAGCCCGACGGTTCCGTTCGTCAGTTCTTCTTTACCGATGAAGATGCCAGGGACATTGCCTCGCTGGTCATCGGGAAAGAGAATACGGTACCGGCATTCGGTTTCGTCTTCTACCGTCCCAAAGAGTTGCGGAAACAACAGGAAGTTTTCCGCAGCATTCTGGTCACCGATAGTGCCAAGCCCAAAAAGTACTATTCAGGGAAGAACAAGTACAACATGATGTCTCATCCCATAGGGATTCCGCATCAGACTTGGACCAACAGTACGGACATGGACGATTCGGATTCGTATGTCTTGAACCTGAATGCGGAATCCGGCGCCCTGAATGCGGAATCCAGTGTTCTATATTGCAACGGTGATGACGGGCTCGATGGACTCGACATCGGCTGCGCAGCCGAAACGTTCGATGACGCATTCGAAATTGCCGAACCGTCCGAGACGAAATCCAGGTCGGTGTCGGTCGGTGCCGGTGCAAAAATCCGACAGGAATTGGCAAGGGACGAACTGGGGATCGACGGCTGGCAGGAAGAGCCCGCCGGCATCATCCGCCTGTACTTCGTGTTCGAGAAGCAGTTCCGCGACATTGTCCAGGCAGGAGGTATAAAGGGAATCCAGACCAACGACAGCGGATTCCTGAAGAATCTCCCGGTCGGTTGAAGAAAAACCACAAAATCGACTTGAAAAAGCTCCTTGATGGTGTAGGTTCAAACACAATCAAGGAGTTTTTTCATGAGAATGGCAATCACCGCCGATCTGCACCTGAACAACAACACATATCAGGTCATCGATCCGGATTCCGGGCTCTATCTTAAAACGGTCGACTCGCTGAACGCATTCGAATGGTTTGCCCGGCAGGCTGTAGAAAAGAAGGTAGACCGCGTCGTTATCGTCGGCGACATCTATCAGCATCCTGATCCTACCGAGGCTGTCAGACGTCGCGTCAGTCCGGTTCTGCAGATGTTGGCATCGCAAAAGATCCAAGTCGTTATTCTTACCGGAAACCACGACTTCTGCAGCAAGTATCACGCTCTCGAATCGTTCAGGGGCTGGAACAAGCTGGTCAAGATTCTCGACGAGCCCTTCGTCGAAAACGGGATTGCAGCCTATGTTCCCCATTCCTTCGACATCGAATGCAGTCGTACCGACTTCAGACAGTTGATCGAATCGCTCCCGAAGGCGACATGGCAGCAGCACATCTTCTTCGGACATTTTTCGGTTCGCGGAGCGATGCGGGACAATCTCAGTCGTGAGGAGGGGACTTCTTCCGTCTCGACCCCCGACATCGAAGCCTGTGGAGCCACCGTGGCATTTCTCGGACACTTTCACAAGTATCAGCGGGTAAAGTCGAACATCCCGGTCTTCTACTGCGGCAGCATTGAAAACCACCGTATGGAGGACATGGACGGGAAGCGGGGTTTCTTCATCTATGATATGGAGACCAAGGAATACGAGCGGGTGGACTATGACCGGTGCCGTCCCATGCATTCCCTCGAGGTACAGACGACCGACGAAGCGATAGCTCTGTTCGAAACGGGCAGGTGGTCTGACGCCATCGTCCGCATCGGCGTCACCGGAGAACATGCCAACTTCATCTCCGTACGCAACAAGTTTCCCGACATCAAACAGGCATTTTCCGCCGCAGGCGGGGCACACATCTACTGTACCGACAAAACGGGGGTACGCAACAAGAGCGGAGGTGCCAAGGTCGAGATTGAATCCATCGAGCAGATCGATGTAATGGGCACCCTGAAGGGGGAAATCGACATCCGACTTCCCGATGACGAGGCGGAACGCAATACTGCCAAATCACTCCTTGAGGAAATTTATAGAGAGGAGTCCGCAAAATGATCATCGAATCGGTAAGATACCACAATTTCATGGGGTTCGGCGAGGAAGACAACATCCTCGACTTCGACACCATCTTCAAAGAAGACGAAATGTTGTTGGTGATCGGAATCAGGGACGGAGATCCGAAGCATTCGAACGGTGCCGGGAAATCGACACTGGTGGAAGGGATCTGCTACGGCTTTTTTGGACGGCTTCCCCGTATCGTCGCAGAAAATTCCGATCGGAAGGGCGAGGTGGCCAAGGAAATCATCAGAACAGACGACAACAATGTGTTCGTCGCCGGTGAGAGTTTCGTCGAAATCAAATTCAAAACCGGTGACGGGCGTTCATGGCGTCTCCGTCGTGGCAGAAAAATCAACAAGAAGCGCGACGGACATTCACGGATCTTGGAACTTGACTGTAGCGACGAGTCGGTTGGTGGGCGCCGCAACGCCGATGCAGAGAAAAGCATCGGCGAGGTGCTCGGATTCAGCTTTGAATCACTCGTCAATTCCTGTATGTTTGCGCAGCGCGATTCCGGCAAGTTTCTGAGTGGTAGCGACACGGCACGTAAAGATCTGTTCATCGAGTTGGTCGGTGTCCAGATCGTGGCCAAGATGCTGTCCAACGTTCGCCGAAGAAAATCGGACTTGAGCCAGAAACACATCCAGCTCGGTACCAAGATCAACGTTTTGAAGGACAGGCTTCTCCAAACCGGGGTTGCCGACCCGGCGGCACAAAAGAAGACCTGGGAAGACGAGATCAAGATTGTCGACGGCAGAGTGAAGGCAAAGGAAGAGGAGATTTCCCAGATTTCCGACAGTTCTCTGAAGAATGCATACGAACTTCTCCACGATGAAGTTGCGGCAGTACACGCCCGGCTTGAAGAAGTTTCGTCCGCCTACAACAGAGAAACAGAACCCCTCGACGTAGAAGAACGCAGATGCTCCGCCATCATCGAACTCTCTCAAAAAGAGATCAAACACATCAGCGAAATGAAAAAACGGCTGCAGCAGGAGTTCGACAGTCTCGTTTCCAAGATCGTCGATGATGAGCGTCTGGCTGAAATGCGCCGTGTGCTGGACGAGGCACACGAGAAGGTCAAGCTGCTTACTACCAAGGAGGAGGAGGTTTCCAGAGAATACAATGCATGTGTGGAGATGTGCGCCCTCCATTCCGGTACCATCAAGGGTGCTGCCGCCATCATCGATTCGATTCGTGAATTTCTGAAAACCGGTAAAAAGGGGGCTCCGTGCCCCAGTTGCGGTTCGCAGTGGAGCGAGGAAAGTGCAGCCGAAGAGATCGCCCGACAACAGAAGATCGTCGACGATACCACTCCGTTGACCGTTGCCCAGTCCCGGCTTGCCGAACTCAAAAACGAATTGCAGGAGATTCGTGGACAGCAGAATGCTGCAAAGCAGACGGCATCCCGCGAGAGCGATTATACACGTATCAAATCCGAAAGCGAAGGAGCTGCTGCGCGCTCTGAAAAGATCAAGAAAGAAGCCGCAGAAACCAAACTGAAGGAAGTCGAAGAGCAGAAAAGGATTGAAGAGGCACGGGCACGCGTCACGGTCATCTGCAGTGAGCGCAGTGCGGTGAACGAAAAATATGCCAAATTGATCGAGTCGGCGACGCTGGAAGAAGCAGAAAAGAAGAAAAAAAGTACGGAGGCACATGAAAAGATGATGTCCCGTGCCGAAGAGATTTCAACCTTCCGCAGAGAACTTGACACCCTCAACCGGGACAAGAGCCGGATCGCCCAGCAACTTGCGGGTCTGGCTGTCAAGATCGAGCAGATCGAGAAGGATCAGTCGGAGTTTCGTGACGTCTCCCGGGAGTTTACCGGTATCGATGGGGATCTGAACCGCCTGCTTGTTCTCGAGGATGTCATGAGTCGCGACGGTTTCAAGATGCGCCTTGCCGAAAAGTATGTACCGCACCTGTCGCGCTACGCCTCCGAATTCTGCTCGCTTCTCTCCCCCGACATGTCGCTCAACATCTATATGGAGAACGACGCCATCAATATTGTTGTCGAGGGAGCCAACTCTTCCGACTATCTGATGTGCTCCGGCGGAGAAAAGGCGGTGATTCGTCTGGCTCTGAACATGGCAAACAGTATGATTTCAATCGGCGGTAACGCAGATCTTCCCGGAGTCGTGCTTCTGGACGAAATCTTTGAATGTCTCGACCCGATGCACAGGCGGAACGTCTTCATGCTCCTCGAACGCCTGAACGAGTACTTCCCGAAGATCGTCGTCATCACCCATGATTCGACGCTGCAGAGCGGATTTTCAAGTCGTCTCGTCGTTGCCAAGGAGGGCAAGGTATCGCGGATTGTCGGAGTTCAGAAGGTACAAAGTGTTGTATAATGGCTGAACACGACTTCAACGAGGACTTGATATGCCTGATGCAAAATATATCGACATGGTGCGACTTCGTGCCGCCTTGGTAAAACTCGGCGGACTGGGAGAATCGGTGGCTTACGCCAGAAATCACATAGTCGGATGTTGGGGGGAAGTCGATTCCTTTCCGGCACTCCTCGAAGAACTTCCCGAAGAACCTTCCGAAAGGATCGGCAGAATCCTGACCATGGTGTGCGACGATAGACGGATCATGTCGTCGTGCGATCCTGATATACTGCTGATTATCGAAGAACTGCAGACCATTACAGATCTCTACAACGGTTTGGAAATGCGTGACAGCCCGGAACAGATCTGTGAAGATCTCATCCTGGTGATCAGAACGCTCGGAGCAACCGATGAGGATGTCGAACGGGTCAAATCGGAGCTCAAGCTGACAAAAAACCGGGAAAGACCGATTTCGGTGTTTGCCAGAGAAATCAAGCGTTTTCAGCAAATGAAGGGAGAACAGGATGCCGTCGAAAAAGAAGGTAAATAGGAAGAAATCGATCAGCCGCAATGTCGCGAAGAAGAAGGCGAGGCGATCCACGAGAAAGAGCAATGCTCGTCCCAAACGACTGAAGACGTTGCGCGACAAGCTTCGGGAAATCTATGCTGCGGTCAATCTGGAAACGACCTGCTGTCGGCAGTGTGTCTGTTGTTCCGTGGCGTGCCCCCAGATGAACTATTCCGAGGCGGTTCAGATCATCGACCAGATCTGGAGTACGTGGGACAGGAAGTCGAAACACGAACTCTTGAAAACCTCCATCGACTACTTCTTCAGCAACTCCATGGTCAAACCGTGCCCCCTTCTCGGGACGGCGGAAGACGGCAAGCCGGGGTGTCTGGTCTACGAAGACCGTCCCCTCAACTGCAGACTGTATGGGCAGTGGCCGCAGGAAGCCTATGAACGCCGTGTTGAAACCTTCCAACAGGCGACGGGATTTGAACGCCGACAGTTGCCGCTGAACACCCAGTGTCCTCATGTCAGACGTGTCGAAGGCGACAACTTGGACGAGGGTACCATCGACGCACTCTTCTCGCAGATCGACAGTCTCGATCGTCAAATCGGAGATTTTACCCAGGCACAGATGGATCAGCGGTACAACTACCGTCCGATCCACGACTGGCTGCTTGCCAAGTTCTGGGGAGAAGAAAGCCTCATCTTCTGGACCGAGGTTTTCCATGCCATGTCCAAGGAGGAAATCGCGGATCTCGTGGAGAAACTGCATCTTCAAGTGGAGAAGATGGAATGAGCAGTGGTCCAAGAAAAATCTGTCAGATCGAATTTGCCTTCTACGACGAAGCTAAAAAGGCGATCGTGATCAACGGTATCGTTGAAGGACAGAAGATTCAGATTCCGTGGTGCGAAAACCAGTTTACATTCCATCCAGAGATGGATCGGGTGTATGAAATGAAGAAAACAGCCGAACTCATGTGCGGCAAGAAGATATGGATCGAGTATTCCGGTGAGCAGGGTTCTTGATGCTGTAGGTATTACTTCTATGGGCTGCAAGGCGTGTGCCGGATTGAAACGCGTCTTGGAAGAACGTTTTGCCGAATACGACGTTGAACTCCGGTTCATCGTCGCCGTCTACGAGCAGGATCCTGATGGCGCCACCCACCTGTGCGGAGAATACGGACTCGACGACATTCCGTCGTTCTGGATCAACGGTACCGTCTTCAAAGTCGGATTCAGCGAACAGGATGTCAAAAATTCACTACAACCCCGATGATCTTCCTCCCCTTGGCGGACAAAGTCCGATCGCGGAGATATTTCCCTTCAGAACCGTTATGCCCGCCGTCTATGTAGCCGGATGCAATCTCCGTTGCTTGTACTGCATCAACCGTGAACTCGTCAACCACGAATGCCCGGAAATCGATGCCGGAGACGTCGTCACTCGACTTCGAAACGATCTGGAACCGTGGATCATGGTGTCCGGTGCCGAACCTCTCATGCACCCCAAGACCCCGAATCTTCTGTCGTATCTCAAGTTTCTCGGCTTCAACGTTGCCCTGGCGACAAACGGAAGCTGTTTCAAAGAGCTGAAGCAGCTGATAGACGATGGAATGATCGATCATGTGGCGATCGACGTCAAGGTGCCTTTGAAACTCGAACGTTATGCCGAAATCTCCCCTGCCGGTGTTACCCCCGACATCATGAAAAACATTATAAAGTCTGTTGAAATGCTTCGAGATTATCCACTGAAGACGATTTTGTCATGCCACTTCAGAACCACGGTCTGCGGGAAGTACATCGATTTTGAAGATCTCCTTGAGATTGCCGGGTTTCTCGGCCCGGAATCGACCTATGTCCTCCAGTATTTCACTACCCACCAGACGCTCAGCAGTGAGCTTGCCGACGATTCCCATATCGTTCCCTACGAGACTCTCGTGGAATGGTCTGCCCGCCTTGAAAGGTTTGTCCGAAACATATACGTCGCCGAAGTTTGAATGCAAGGAGGATTTGAAGCCGCTGTCGTGGTAAAAGAATACGACCTCAAAAACACGAGTGGAGGAAAGGAAATGCCTATTTTCGAGACTTTGGCGGCAATGACGGACTGGATCGATGACAAAAAGTTCAACTTTTCGCCGGTCAGTGCCGATGCGCGTGCCATGCTGGCGGATCTGACCCAGACTGCGACGACGAAAACGGTGGTCGAGGAGATCACAACCGGCGCCGTGCTTCCCATCGAAAACGAGTCCCTGACCAAGGCGTCGGTGACCGTGACGAACAACAAGAACACCGTCTACGACAAGCACATCATCGGTATCCTCAACAAGACTCCGAGATCGACTGTCGAAGGGCAGTTCACCAACAACGTCTACTAAGCCGTCCAGAAAGGACACCAGATGGACTGGTACACCCTGTCCAAGATGAAGACTTCGGGATACTCCGCGGAAGTATTTTCCGCGGAGCTTTCCCGTTTCAAGATGAAAAAGCTTGCTGCCGCCGACCGGCACAGGCTCAAAAAGATTATTCTTTCGCTCATCATCGGCGGTATGGCGGGGTGGGGACTCAACGAGCTGGTATCCGAAATTTCGCAAAAAACCGGACTTCCGGAATCAGAGGCGATCGAACTGGTTGAAGAGGTTGCACAGGAATCGGTACCTGCGAGACGCGCTCTTCAGGAGGCTGAAGCCGCAGCCGCTGAAACCCCCGATGCCCCGACCGGCTACGACATGGACGCCTTTTTCAGGACGATCGAGGGCTACGAAGGTTCAGAAAAGAGAATCTATCGTGACGACGCCAACAACCGCAACCCCACGATCGGTATCGGGCATCTCGTTACTCCGCAGGACAATTTCGACGAGAATACGGTATTGACTCCGGAACAGATCCGGGCACTGTTCGAACAGGATGTCCAGAAACATCTCCGTCGCGCCGAACGTCTGATTCCCGAATTCCCCAATCTTCCCACCTATCTCCAGCAGGAACTTCTTGCCAGCGTCTACCGGAACGGCATAAGCGGAAGTCCGAGCGCCGTCAGATTGATCAATGCCGGCAAATGGAAGGAGGCGGCAGCCGAATTCCTCAATCATGCCGAATACCGTCGTCGCAAGCGTTCTGGCGGAGACGGCGTTACCAGGCGGATGGAAAATCTTCGAAA
>Ga0114918_10005964_pt1 | contig 10373 bp, 9 predicted proteins | sample LantaG_FD_87015 | JGI IMG/M metagenome (GOLD analysis project Ga0114918, IMG submission 87015) | Deep subsurface microbial communities from Baltic Sea to uncover new lineages of life (NeLLi) - Landsort_02402 metaG | ecosystem: Environmental > Aquatic > Marine > Oceanic > Sediment | place: Baltic...
TCGATATTGAAAAATAGGTCAATCCCCATATCCATTATCTCCGACAGTTCTTTTTCACTTAACGGTTTCACTTTCGTTTGGTAATCTTCAAAATAAGTTATGAAAATTGCAATTTCATCCTTATGAGCCTTTTCCAATATTGAAAGGAGTAAATAAGGATTATGTGTCGCAATAAAGTACTGGTTGTTGTTCTTGTCAAGTGCTATCCTTTCAGCGAGGTATTTTGTGTAATAGGGAAACGCATGCGATTCCGGCTCCTCAAATACGATTACTGAATCCTTGTTCGTTTCGATTGCAATAAGGTGAAAGATAATCCTCTGAAGTGTATCAGAAACCAGAGAATAGGGATGAGAGATTATTACGTCCTCGATTTCCTTTTGCACTTCTATTTTTTTCTCTTGTGGCTTTAGGACGACTCTAAGCCCAGAGGCATCAAATATCTGTTTCACCAGTTTCCTTATATCCTTACGAGTTAAAATGATTGATAAAAGGTTATCAGCAGAAGGTGGGAGGAGAAAGTCCGCTTCTTGGCGTGGAAAGTCTCTTCTCACTTCAAATTTATAAAATTTAAGAAATTTGTATTCCATCGGACTAGGAGGGTGTCCCCCATGACCCGCGTAATTGTAACTAAAAACATCACGTTCTCTTCCTATACTTTTAAAATTGTCAATTCCTTTAAACGTCCCGTTTTCAAATTCGATTCGTAGAGCATTTTCATCAAACTTTACTTCTACATCATCCTCTAAGTTCTCATCGTAAAACAGGTTGCTCATGCTCTCAAATCTAACAAAATTTTTAAGTTCTCCGTAGTACATGTGAGATAATAGTCCCAACGTCTCTAAAATATTTGACTTCCCGGTATTTGGCTCGCCAATAAAGAGATTGATCCGCTTGCAATCGAGTCTCAAGTGCTTTATCGACTTGAAATTCTTGATTTCCAGATCTTTTATCATTCTAAGCACCTCCTTCCAATACTTCTTTGTTAACTTCGTTTATTAAGCTTTCTACTTAACACAGCCTAAAATCATCACTTCCTTGTCGCCGCCTTTAACTCAGCGCAGAACTCTTCAAGTGCCGCAATCATTCTCTCTGGCGCGTCTTTATATTTCGCTATGAGTTCTACGATCGCACTTCCTACGATTACCCCTTTTGCACCATCAGCTATTATTTTCCGCACGTGCTCTGGCTTTGATATGCCGAATCCTACTGCCGGCGGTATATCTGGTCTTTTCTCAACCACATTCCTTATCAAAGTTTTCACGCCTCCCGAAATCGCATCTCGCACACCCGTAACACCCAGCAACGAGACAAGATAAACAAATCCTGAAGAACAGGCGCAGATCTTCCCTATTCTATCCTCTGGCGTCGTCGGTGCAACCAAAAAAATCGTATTTATACCATTCTCCTTCGCATATCGTACCACGTCATCTGCCTCTTCTACTGGCAAGTCCGGAATAATTAGCCCATCTCCTCCACATTCTGCAAGCTTCTTCATGAACCGCTCTATCCCGAAGTGCAAGATCGGATTGTAGTAACCCATCACGACGAGCGGGATGTCCGTTTCTTTTCTGATATTTGCAATGATCTCAAATGTTTGCTGAGGAGTCATCCCCGCACGAAGAGCTCGTTCTGATGCTGCTTGTATTGTCGGACCATCTGCTATCGGGTCTGAGAACGGTATACCAAGTTCTATGATGTCCGCATACTGCGCTATTGCTTTTGCTATTGTTGGTGTTAGTGACGGGTCGGGGTCACCAGCCATGATGTATGCTATAAAAGCACACTCACTGCTTCTTTCAAGGTCAGAAAATGTATCACTTATTCTGCTCATGTAATGCCCTCCCTATTATCTCTACATCCTTATCCCCTCTTCCAGATAGGCAGACCACAACACGATCTTCCTTGCCTATTCTCTTTTCATCCGCTAATCGCTTCACGTATGCTAATGCGTGTGCCGACTCAAGTGCCGGCAATATCCCTTCGTACTTACATAAAAGTTCGAATGCGTGCAGAGTCTCCACATCGGTCACAATATCATAGGTTACACGACCCATATCCTTCAAAAATGCATGCTCAGGTCCGACTCCAGAATAATCAAGTCCGGGCGCGACGCTGTGTGTTGGGAGTATCTGGCCATCTTCGTCTTGTAACAGATAACTGTATGTGCCGTGTAAGACGCCCTTGCTACCGGTGCAGAGAGTTGCGGAATGTCTATTGGACGCAATGCCTTCGCCTCCTGCCTCCACACCGTATAACGCCACGTCTTCATCGTCAAGAAAATCGTAGAACATCCCTATACTGTTGCTCCCGCCTCCGACACACGCAACGAGTGCATCCGGTAGCCTCCCCTCAGCTTCTAACATCTGCCGTTTTGTTTCAATTCCAATCACCCGCTGAAAATCCCGCACCATCATCGGATATGGATGCGGACCCACGACAGAGCCTAAAAGATAATGCGTATCCTGCACATTTGTTACCCAGTCCCGTATAGCTTCATTTATCGCGTCCTTCAAGGTTCTCGAGCCGCTGCCAACCGGATGAACCTCTGCGCCCATTAGTTCCATCCGGAAAACGTTCAACCGCTGCCGTTCTATGTCCTCCGCACCCATGTAAATCTCCGTTTTCAAGTCGAACAAAGCACCTACAATCGCAGTCGCCAATCCGTGCTGTCCTGCTCCTGTCTCCGCGATTAGCCTGCTCTTATCCATCCTCTTCGCTAACAACGCTTGACCAATCGCATTATTCAACTTATGGGCGCCGCCGTGAACGAGGTCTTCCCGCTTAAGGTATAACTCGGTGCCCAGTAGATCAGAAAGTCTGGAGCAGAAGTAAAGAGGAGTCGGTCTACCGGCAAAAGTACTCAAATAATAGTCCAATTCTTCTTTGAATTGCTCGTCCTTCCCATAAAGAAGATACGCATCTTCAAGCTCATTCAACGCGTGCATTAAAACCTCGGGGACAAATTGCCCGCCGTACTCACCGAATTTTCCCGCTTTTGGATATTCCCCTATATACATTTTGCATTCCTCACGAATTTGAAAACCTTCTCTTTGCTTTTCCGCCCACCTGAAGATTCCACGCCACTTGCAATGTCCACACCATAAGGCTGAACCTCCTTTATCGCCTCTGCCACATTATCGGGAGTTAAACCACCAGAAAGAATCACAGGGATCGTGCTATGTTTCACGATCGCCCTGCTTTTAGCCCAACTGTGCTTTTTACCCGTTCCCCCGATCTTAGCAGAAAAAGTATCAAGTAGTATAAAATCCACATAGTCCTCTTCTGGCATTACTCCATGAATCGTGCCACGTTCATCCACGTGAACGGTTTTTATCAATTTCACATCAGGGAGTGCTTCACGGACGGACTTTAAAAACTCTTCTGATTCAAATCCATGCAACTGGACACCAAACGGTTCAATCTTTCTTACCACTGTTTCCACTTCCTCCACAGAACCCGGGCAGAGAACCACTACAATATCTATGGCATCGCCTATCTCTTTTGAGATCTCTTCCGCTTCGTCTATGCTTATTTTCCGCGGAGTTTCTACCGGCACGTCCACTATCATGCCCAGCATATCCGCACCACTATCTACAACAAGATGCGCATCCTCCTTGTTCGTAATTCCGCAGATCTTTACCTTCACTCCGCCAGACATGCCTTTATAAACTCCTTTGGATTCTCCGACCTCATCAATGCAGTCCCGATGAGTAGCGCATCAGCGCCGCAGTCAAATAAATAACTCGCATCTGCCGCCGTCTTAACCCCGGACTCGCTTATCAGTATCCTATCCTTCGGCACATACTCCGAAAGTCTCGCGGTTGTTTCGAGGTCCACAGTAAACGTCCTGAGGTTCCGATTATTAATTCCGATGAGTTCCGCCCCCGCATTTACTGCTTCTTCTATCTCTTCCACCGAATGGCATTCAACCACCGCTTCAAGACCAAGGTCATCCACGACATCCAGCAGCTTTTCCACTGGCGAGATGCCTTCGATGAACAATATCGCATCTGCACCGTAGCCAAACGCCTCCCACACTTGGTATTCATCCACAACAAAATCCTTGTACAACACTGGAACACCTGCCCTCTCCTTCACTATTGAGACGTTTTCAACTTTGCCGCCGAAATAAGGAGAAGTAAGAACAGATAGCGCCGATGCACCGCCTTCCTCATAGTCACTTGCTAACGCTAAAACATCTCTGTCTCCTATAAGGTCCCCCTCCTTTGGCGACTTCGGCTTTATCTCTGCTATTATGGACTTATGTGGTATTTTAATTGCTCTTGATAAACTGAAAATAACACTCTTTCTTTCTGGGATTTTATCCTTTCTCCTCCTTTCAACTCCTATCTTCGTGTCTTTCACTATCTTATCTATCAAATCGTTCAAGTCTTGACTGACCTCCTGTAAATCGAACTAAACCCTCAAGTTTTCTGTATGCCTCGCCCGAATCTATTGAAAGAGAAGCGAGCTCAAAACCGTCTTTTAAGTCTTCTGCAAGGCCCCCTACGACCAGCGCTGCTGCAGCATTCATCAAAACAGCATTCCGCCTCGCTCCTTTTCGCCCCTTCAAAATATCAATGCCAATTTTCGCATTCTCTTCTGCGTTTCCTCCTTCTATTTCTCCCACTGTCGCCCTTTCCAGCCCAAAATCCTCTGGAGATGTGCTGTACGTTGTTATCTTTCCGTCTTTTAGCTCCGCTATTTTAGTCTCTCCAATTGGCGAGATTTCATCCAGGCCGTCCAATCCATGGGCAACTATTGCATGCCGCACGCCAAGACCTGCTAACACGTTCGCAATTTTTTCGACGAGCGAGACATCATAAACCCCTATCACTTGCGCTTTTACCTTCGCCGGATTTGCCAGCGGGCCAAGGATGTTGAATACCGTTCGTATTCCAATCTCCCTTCTCGGTCCTAACGCATATTTCATTGCAGGATGAAATACCGGAGCGAACATAAAGCCTATTCCTACTTTTTCTATACACTCGCACACCCTCTCCGGCTCAAGCATCACATTAAGACCAAGTGCTTCAAGAACGTCTGCAGAACCTGCTTTTGACGATACTGCTCTGTTTCCATGCTTTGCAACGGCTATCCCTGCACCAGCAGAGACAAAAGCTGAAACGGTGCTTATATTAAAAGTCTTTATCCTGTCTCCGCCAGTTCCACAGGTGTCTACCAGTACTCCATCTACTTTTGGAGAAATGATGGATGCATACTGAAGCATTGCATGAGCAAACGAAACAATCTCCTCGACTGTCTCACCTTTCATCCTCAGTGCGGTTAAGAATGAGGCTATTTGTGCACTCGTCGCTCTGCCACTCATTATTTCCTCCATCACAAGCTTCGCTTCCTCAGGTTCGAGGTCTTCTCCTTCCACAATTTTCGAAATCGCTTCTTTTATCATTTATCCAGAAAGTTTTCTATTATCATCTTCCCATCCTCGGTCAATACGGATTCTGGATGGAACTGAACTCCTTCTATTGGCAACGTTCTATGCCGTATTCCCATTATCTCTCCGTCATCGGCTCGTGCGGAAATTTGTAAGCACGAAGGGAGATCCTCTTCACAAACCACAAGTGAGTGATACCGCGTTGCATGAAAGGGATTCTTCACTCCTTTTAATAGCCCTTTGGAATCGTGATGTATCTCTGAAACTTTTCCGTGCATTAATCTCCGTGCGTAGCCTATCCTGGCACCGAAAACATGACCTATTACTTGATGTCCTAAACAAACCCCGAGAATAGGACACCTAAGCTCTTTCACTACTTCTTCAGAAACTCCAGAGCTCTCCGGTCTTCCGGGTCCTGGGGAAATGATGACCCTGTCTGCTTCGATCTTCTTGAGTTCATCTATCCCCTCATCGTTTCTCCTCACTACTACCTCCGCACCAAGTTCTCTAACATATTGCACGAGATTGTATACGAAGGAATCGTAGTTATCTATCACAAGCACTTTCATTTTCCGCAGTAGTTACTAAAGCACGCAATTTGTTCTCGGTCTCTGTAAATTCCATCTCTGGAACCGAATCTGCCACTATGCCCGAACCTGCCTGGAAATACGCCTTATTACCAACCGTGAACATTGTTCTAATCGTGATTGCAAAATCGAGATTTCCCGAGAAGTCGAAATAACCAACCCCGCCTGCATATATACCCCTTCTGCTCTTCTCCGTTTCTTCTATTATCTCCATCGCACGTATCTTCGGCGCGCCGCTGACCGTGCCCGCGGGAAAAGAGCTACGAAAAACGTCAAACGCATCCTTGCCTTCGTCTAATTCCGCAGTTATATTTGAGACAATATGTTGGACGTGCGAATACTTCTCTATCCCCATCAGTTCTGTTACTTCAACGCTTCCTGATTGAGCAACCCGTCCAAGGTCGTTCCGACCAAGGTCTACGAGCATTATATGCTCCGCCCGCTCTTTTTCGTCGAGCAGCATATCCACCTTTAGTAATTCATCCTCTTCACTCGTTCTTCCCCTCTTCCTCGTCCCTGCAAGCGGCCTCAGCGTTAATATGCCATCTCGCAGTCTTACCAGCATTTCCGGAGACGATCCTACAACTATGTTGTCGAAGTCCAGATAGAACATGTATGGAGAAGGATTCGTTGACCGAAGAGTCTTGTAAAAAGATAACGGGTCGCCACTATAGCTCGATTCAAGCCTTCTTGAAAGAACCACCTGGAATATATCCCCTTCTCGGATATACTCTTTTGCTTTTTCCACACCCTCTTCAAATTCTTCTTTCCCTATCTCTGCATGAAGGGAAGACACGGAAAAGTCATCAACCTCATTCCCTCCTCCTTTTCCCACCAGATCTTCTATCCTCTTAGTCTCCTTTTTGTATGATACGAGGGTCACTTCCTTCTTGAGATGATCGAAACAGAGCAGGTATGCAGGTATGATGAAGTGCGCGTCTGGACATCCCAACGTATCAGGGAGTGAAGAAGGGAGATTTTCAAAGAATCTGACAATGTCATAAGAGAAGAAGCCTACAAGACCACCTGAGAATGGCAATGTCTCCACTCCATCGCACTCGAATGAATTAAGTACTCTCGCCATCTCCACATAAGGGTCTTCCACCCTGTAGCTTTCGCCGTTAATCTCCACTTCCCGCCCTTTGGATTTGAATTCCAATAGCGGGTCGAAACCGATGAATGAATATCTCGCAATCTTTTCCCTACCCTCAACTGATTCGAGCAGGAAACTCTTGTCAAAGATGCTTCTTATCCGTGAAAAAACTTCAAGAGGGGTGAATGGTATATCCACCCCTCTTACGCTGTTCGTTAAAGTTCTCTTCTCCATCTACTTGTTCATTCTATTTTCGGCAAGTTCTCCAGCGCCTGTTTCACCAACTCCACGGGATACTCATAGTCTACGAGTTTTCCTTGTAGAAAAACGTCGTATGCCCCTAAGTCGAAATGCCCGTGACCACTGTTATTGAAGAAGATCACTTCTTCTTTACCTTCTTCCTTGCATCGCAACGCTTCGTCTATAACCGCTTTCACTTCGTGCGCTGATTCTGGTGCTATTATATGCCCTTCGGTCTCGGCAAACAATTTCGCAGCCTTGAAAACCTCGGTTTGATGATATGCCGCCGCATCGATATATCCGTCCTTCACCAATTTGCACAGCAAGGGAGAGTCTCCGTGGTATCGCAACCCACCAGCGTGAATTGGTGGCGGAATAAACGTATGCCCTAAGGTGTACATCATCAATATGGGTGCCATCCCCGCGGTATCTCCGTAATCATAGAGATAAAGCCCCTTGGTAAGCGTGGGACACGACATCGGCTCACAAGCAAGTATTTTCAGGTCTGGTCTCTTGCCGGTGAGCTTATCGGCGACGAACGGGAAAGTAGCGCCACTAAAGTTACTGCCTCCTCCTACGTTTCCGCAGATGAAATCGGGATATTCGTCTATCATCTCAAAAGCCTTCTTCGCCTCCAATCCCACGACCGTTTGATGGAGGCACACGTGATTCAGAACCGACCCGATAGCGTAGTTAGAATCATCGTGCGTGGCTGCATCCTCTACCGCCTCAGAAATGGCCATCCCTAAACTACCAGATGTATTCGGATCCTCTGCTAAAACTTTCCTCCCATATTCCGTATTCTTGCTTGGGCTTCGGTACACTTCCCCGTCCCATGTCTCCATCATTATCCTTCGGTATGGTTTCTGGTCGTAACTTGCACCAACCATGTAGACCGTAGCCTTCAACCCGAACAGCATAGCGCCAAATGAAAGTGCTGAGCCCCACTGCCCCGCTCCCGTTTCTGTTGCTAACCGCTCTACCCCCGCCTTCATATTGTAATATGCCTGTGCAACTGCTGTGTTTGGCTTATGGCTCCCTGGCGGGCTAACGCCCTCCCACTTGTAATAAATCCTCGCGGGCGTCTTCAGTCTCTCCTCCAATCGCTTCGCCCTATACAACGGCGTTGGTCTCCAGAGCCTGTAAACGTCCCTCACTTCCTCAGGTATCGGAATCCATCGCTCTGTAGTCATTTCTTGCCGTACTATCTCCATCGGAAAGATGGGTGCAAAATCCTCTGGTTTTGCGGGCTCCTTCGTCATCGGATTGAGCGGTGGCTCTGGTAGCGAAGGCATGTCTGCCTGTATATTGTACCACTCCTTCGGGATCTCTTCTTCGTCGAGAAATATCTTCTCTTTTATGTTCATCTTCTCACCTCAATGTGCATTTATGCACTTAGAAGTATAAAAATGTACGTATATAAACCCCACTATGTTGCAACCTCATCACGGGTGCTTGGTGAAGTGGTGCAATCAAGAATCAAAATAAGTCAACTAATGTCCACCAATCTTAAAAGGCTAAACCAATACCTCTTTCAGCTCCGCTATCGGAACGCGAACCTGCTTCATCGTATCTCTTTCCCGTATCGTCACCGTATCATCTTCCAACGTTTCGTAATCTATGGTAATGCAATAAGGCGTGCCGATCTCATCCTGGCGGCGATACCGCTTACCAATACTGCCTGAATTATCATATTCAACGAAGAATGACGCATCCCTGAGCTTCTGAAACACCTCCCTCGCCTTGCTCTTCAACTCGTCCCGGTTAAGCAACGGGAACACCGCCGCTTGTATCGGTGCCATCTCGCTTTTAAACTGCAGTACTCGCCTGCTATCCTTGCCTACCTGCTCTTCATACAGCGCGCTCTCCAGCAACGCATAAATTATCCGATCTATGCCAAACGAAGGCTCAATCACATGCGGTACGACCTTCCCGGACTCGGTATGCACGCGCATATCAACATTCAAAGACGATGCATGCGCTGAAAGGTCGTAATCACCTCGATCCGCTACACCCACGATCTCCATCCAGCCATACCTATCACTAAGGAACTCTGCATCCCAGCAATCGGTGGCATAATGCGCCATCTCATCCTGCCGATGCTGCCGGAAATGTAATTTAGCGCGTGGAAGTCCTATGCTCTCCAGAAACTCATCCACTCTCGCTATGTGATAGCCCAGATACTCATTTGCAATTATCCCGCGACTAACCGCTTCCTCTACACTCTTTTCCTCCGCTTCACCGTCACTTGGAACGATCCTCAGCTTTCTATCCTTTACTTCCTCAAATCTTGGGTGGTTGTTCTTCTCAGCAGGGTCTACAAAAAGTTCCACCTCGGCCAGCGTAAATTCCCGCAGTCGAATAAGGCTTTGCCTCGGGGAGATCTCGTTCCGGTACGCCTTCCCGATTTGTATTATGCCTAAAGGCAGTTTATCACGGTTGAACTTCAGCAATCGTTGAAAATTGATGAAGATGCCCTGTGCAGTCTCAGGTCTCAAATAACCTTCGCTTTTCTTAGCCGCTTGTTCGTCACCTTCACCTTTAGTCACACCTATTCTCGTCTGGAACATCAGATTTAACTCGCCAGATGCTTCAAGCTCACCACCACATTCCGGGCATTTCACATCTTCATTCACATTTTCGTCCACACGGAAAACACTTTTGCAGCTCTTACATACCACTGTGGGGTCTGTAAAGCTCTCCAAATGCCCTGACGACTCAAATATGCCCCTCGGTGCAATGGTCGTCGTCTCTATCTCGTAAAAGCCCTCGCGCCTGTAAAAATCTCGCCATTTTCCCTCCACTCGTCTTTTTAACAATGCGCCTAAAGGGCCGTAATCATAAAAACCCGCTGCACCACCGTAAATCTCAAACGCCTGCCATATAAAGCCCCTTCTACGAGCGAGCTCTGCGGTTTCGTCCTTCCTTCCTTCTTTACCGGCTCCAACCATCTCTTATTGTCCCATTCGTCCCTCTTATTTTAGAACACTAATTTTTAAAATAAAATAAGAAACGGATATCCTTCTAATCTCTTTTAGCACCGTTTTTCTCTTCCAAA
>Ga0114918_10005965_pt1 | contig 10372 bp, 3 predicted proteins | sample LantaG_FD_87015 | JGI IMG/M metagenome (GOLD analysis project Ga0114918, IMG submission 87015) | Deep subsurface microbial communities from Baltic Sea to uncover new lineages of life (NeLLi) - Landsort_02402 metaG | ecosystem: Environmental > Aquatic > Marine > Oceanic > Sediment | place: Baltic...
CCGCCGTCGTCAGCCACACCTCCACGGGCGCGCCCGTCGCGTTGGTGACGGCAACGACGGGGGCGGCCGCCCGGGCGGCCGCGTCCGCGGACGCCAGGGCGGCATCAAGAGACGCGGCCGCCACCCACCAGGGGTTGGAGCCAGCCGCGCCGCGCGCGGCGGCCAGAGCGATGGCTGCCGCCGTGGCCGCGGTCGCGCCCGCGGCGGGCAGCGCGGGCGGCGCGGTCAGCTCCATCACCGCCCGCGACCGCAGGCGGACGCACAGGCGGGGGGCGGCCGGGGCTTCGGCGGGGAGAGGGGCCGAGGCGCCAGCGGCGCTGGCCCCCCCCTTGCCGCCCCCGCCCCCGCCGCCCGCTGGCGCGCGCGCCGCGAGCGAGAGATCGACCGGCCAGGCCGGGTCGAGGACGGGCTCCCACCCGCCCGCGCCCGGGTTGAAGGCGCGGGCGGCCAGGGAGGCGCGCACCCTGGCCCGAACCGTGGACAGGCCGCCAGAGGCGCCCGCAGGCGCACCCGCACCGGCCGCACCGGGGAAGGACGCCCACACCACGCGCGCGTCGCCGCCCTGGACGGCCGCCTCCAGCACCGGCGCGCCGGACCGTGGCCCCGGCGCGGTCTCCAGCAGGGCCGCCACGCACCCGATCGCCAGCCGCAGGACGACCGCCCGGGACGGGGGCGGGCGCGGCCCGCCTGGGGGCGCCTGTTTGTCGGGCAAGGGCGGGGGCGGGGACGCACCGCCGGTGAGGGCGGCTGCCGCGGCCGCCGCGGCCGAAGCGGCCGCGGCCGCCGAAGCGGCCGCGGCCGCCGAGGTCGCCGCGCCTCCGCCCTCGGCCGCCTCCTCCTCCACCACCAACAGCCCCGCCTGGCCCGCGGTCGCGGCCTCCGCCGCCGCCGCCGCCGCCGCGGCCGCGGCCGCCAGGATGACCTCGCCCGCCATGTCCGCCACCTGGCGGGCGGAGGAGGCCAGGGCGGTGACCAGGGCGGCCGCCACGGCCAGGCGGTCGGGCGAGAGCCAGAGTGCGACAGAGTCCAGGGCGACCACGACCCGCGCGGTCGAGGGCGGCGGGAGCAGCGTCCCGCCCGCCCCGCCCGCCTCGCCGCCCTCGCCGTCCTCGTCCGAGGACGCGCCGTCCGAGCCAAAGCCATGGAGGGTGTCTTCATGCGCGCCTCCAATCGCTCCAGCGGGCGCGAAGCGGGCGACCAGGTCGCGGGCCGCGGCGAGCGCGCCCCGGGCCGCACCCCGGCGGCGGGGCGCCGCGACCGCTACAGCCAGGCCGTCGGCGGTCGTCGGCCCCACGCCCCGCCGGGGTCGCCGCCCCGGGCGGGCGGGCGGGCCCACCGCCGCGCCCGTGCCCAGGCGGCGCACGCTCACGCTCCAGGTGCCGTCCGCTGCCCGCCCCGCGGAGGCGGCCGGCATGACGAGCGCCAGGGCGGGCACGTCCCCGCCCTCGCCCAGCTCGCCCGGTGCCGCTCGCGGCGCGGGCGAGGGCGAGCGGGAGGGCGGGCCTTGTGCTGGCGCAGTGGTCGCTGTCGCCGCTCCCGGCGGTCCCGCCGCCTGGACGGCCAGGGCCAGCGGGCCGCACACGGCGCGCAGGGGCAGGCGAGGGCCGCCGGTGGGCGGGCGGGCGGCGAGGGTGCCGGCGGGCGTTGCGCCCACCAGCGCAGTCGCTAGGCCGGCCGCCAAAGCAGCGCCAACGCCCGCGGCCGCGCGGGGCAGGCCCGCCGCGGCGGCCACGCACTCCGCGCCGATGCGGGCGCCATCCCGCCAGGCCGGCGCGGCCAGGACCAGGCGCAGGCTGGCAGCGCTCATGGCCAGGAGCGGCGGGGCGGAGGGGTCGGCCGCTGAGAGGGCGACACCGACGCGCGCGCGCGAGGCGCGCCCGCGCCGGCGGCGGGGGGGCGCCTCCAGGAAGGCGACCTCGGCGGCGGCGGCAGCGATAGCATCGGAGGCGGGGAGAGCGCCGGTGCCGCCGATCTCCGGCGGAGGCGGCCACATGAAAAAGGAGGACCGGGCCCGCTGGCCGGAGGCAGACCCGGCCCCGCCACCGGCGGCGGGCGAGGAGTGGCCGCCCGTGTCGGAGGCGGAGGGCGAGGCCACGGCCGCGGACGGGGGCGGCAGGGCGGACCAGGTGGGCGAGGTGATGTCCTGGGCCGGCGGCGGCGACGACTCGCACCCGTCCACGCTGGAGTGGGCGGAAAGGTAGGCGGACCCCGGCGGATCTCCTCCATCTTCTTCGCTGCCCGACCCGGCGTCTGAGGGGGAAGGCGAGCCTGACCCGGGCGGCAGCGCCCTCCCGCCGCCCCACGCGCCGTCAGGCCGGCGGGACACGGCCAGGCGGGGCAGGTTGGGCGCGGAGGCCGAGCCGCCGACGCACCCGACGCCGGCCAGGGCCCCACCGCCACCACCCAGCAGCGCCGCGGCCAGGCCGCCCATGCCAGGCGTGACGGACCGGGCCCCGCCCCGGGACAGTGGGCCGGCGGTGGCGGCGGCGCGCGGCCCACCGCCGGCGGACGAGGCCAGCGAGGACGCCGACCCGCCCGCCCCGGCCAGGGCGGGCGTCGTGCCGCGGGAGGGAGGGGGCTGGGTGGCGCCACGCCGGGCTGAGCCAGACACCTCGGCCGCCCCGGCCGATGAGGGCTCGACGGCCGCGGCCACCCAAGCCACCGAGACCGACCCGCCCGCCCGCCCCCGCAGGTCGGCACGCGGCGCGCCCACCCGCAGCACGACCGCCCCGCCGCCCGCGTCCGGCGCGCCCCGCACCCGGACGCGGATGGAGGCCACCAGCAGGCGGGCGGTGGGCAGGGCCAGGAAGGGCGGCGTGGGAGGGAGGGAGGAGCGGGCCGGGCTCAGAGGGGGCGGCCGGGGTGCGGGCGATGATGAGGCGGCGGCAGCAGTTCCACCGCCCCCAACAGCAAGGTCGCCCGGCGGGAGCGCAGCCCCCACCACGGCCGCGCCCCAGGCCGCCGCCCGGGCCAGGGTGGCGACCGCGCCCGGGCCCAAGTCCGCGGTCACTGCCCCGCACGTCGCGTCCAGGGCGCCCGCCGCCGCCACGTCCACGCGCAGGCCGGACAGGGCCAGCGCGGCCGGCTTCTCCCGGGAGGCCGCGTCCGGGCTGAGCGGCGGGAGCAGGCCGAGCGCGAGCGCGGCCGCCAGGTCGGGCGGCAGACCGCCCGCGGCCTGACCGGCCAGGCCGCCCCACCAGCCGGCGGACGCGGCGTCGGACGCGGCGTTCGTCGCCGCACCGTCCACCAGGGAGGGCGCGATGGACAGGGCGAGGCGCGCGACCCGGGCGACGGTGGCAGGGTGAGATTCGGCGGTGCTGGCGGCCCCAGACGCAGGCGGCGGGACGGGAGGCGGCTGCGGACCCGTCGCTCGGCTCGTGGCGGCCGAGTCTGTGGACCGGCCGGGCGCCAGGGCCGGGTGCGATGCGGGGCCGGGGACGGGCGGTGGCGCCTGCGGGGGCAGGCACAGCACCGCCCGTTCCACGCTGAGTCGCAGGGCGTCCGCCGGTGGAGGCGCGCCGCCCGCCCGACTGACCGGCCGGGCGCGCCGCCCGCGCCGCCCACCGCCGCTGCCGGCCGCCGCCGCCGCCGCCGCCGCCGCCGTGGTGAGCAGGGCCAGGCCGGCCACCGGGTCGGCACACCCGACCGCCGCGGCCGGCAGGGCGACCGCCACGCCCGTCAGGTCCAGGGCAATCGTGGAGGGCGGGGGAGGAGGGGCGGGCGGGGCAGGCGACGCCGGCGCTGCTGCTTTCACGGAGTCGCCCGCCGCAACTGCGGCCGCGACGCGCGCGACCAGCCCCGCCCCGACCACCAGGCCCGCCGCTGTCACGGTCGTCGCCCGCCGAACGCCCCGATGATGCGTGTGCGTGACGCGCAGGCGGGCCGGAGAACCCGGGCGGGCGGGCTCCACGGTGGCGCAGCCGTGGAGGAGGGCTGTGGAGGGAGGAGGGAGGGGGCGGTCGAGGCCAAACGCGCCGGGCGTCACCGGGGGGTGCTGCGGCGGCGGCCCGCCGCTGCTCTCCCAGTCTGCGACCCGCACGCCGACCGCGTCCACGGAAATGACTTCCCAGCCCTGGGCGCTGGCCGGTGCCGCCCCTCCCGGCGGCGCGGTCGCAAAGGTGAGGGCCAGGGAGGACACGCCCAGGGCGGCCGCAATGCGGGGCGGGCCCTGCGAGGTGGGCGGGGCGTCCGGGGGGCCGCCCGGGCGGCGCGCCAGGACCGGCGGGGGGAGGGTCGCATATGACGACTCGTCCCGCAGGGCCGCCCCGACCGCGAACGCCTGCACGCACAGCTGGCCCGGGGCCGGGCCCGTGCGCACGCGTAGGCTGAAAGCCCCCCCCACCTCCAGGACGCCCCGCGCCCCGCCCTCCGCGTCCAGCGAGACGCTCGCGCCCGGCAGGGACACGCGCAGGTCAAGCGCGGGCGCGGCCTGGGCCCACTGGCCCGCGACCAGGGCGGTCGGGCAGGGCGGGGCGGGGGAGGGCGGGGCGGTGGGTGACGCCGCCGTGCTTCCGGTCTCCTGCGCTGTCGCCTTGGGGGCATCGGGCGGCAGGGACGCCGCCAGCGCGGCCGCGGCCGTGGACACCGCCTCCGATGCCAATGCCAGGCGCAGCGGGGCGGGCGAGGTGAGGCAGACCCCCACTCCCGGCGCGTCACGCCCGGGCCCGCCCACGGCCAGGGCCAGCCGGGCGGTGGCGGCCGTGGGCGGCATGAGCGTCAGCCAGGCCCGGGCGGGCGTGCTGGCCGAGGCCGACCGGCCCCGGCCGGGCGGGGAGACGCCTGAGGAGGGAGGGCTGGTGCCGGCGGGGGCGGTGCCGCCACCACTACCCGCCAGGGGCGTGCCCGGCGGCCCGCCGCCGACTGTGCCCACCACTTCCGCAACGACGCCTGCCGCGGCGGACAGGCCCGCCACGGTGATGCTGGCCTCCGCGGTCAGGGCTTTGGCCAGGACGTCCGCCGCGAGCCGGTCGCACACGGCCGCCGCGCGTGCGGCGTCCGCGCCGCCACCAGGCCCGCCCGACGCGCTCGCGGCGGCCAGGGCGCTGAACAGGGCAGCCACCGCGGCCGCACCGCCCGCCCCGCCGTCGGCCGGCGGTGCGGTCGTCAGGGTGATGGGCCCGGCCCGCAGGACCAGCGCCGGGCCGGGCAGGGTGGGCGGCACGGCCGCAGACGCGGCCAGGGACGCCGCCCGGGCCAGGCGCCGGCGCGCGCCGGCTGCGCCGCCGCCCGCCGCGCCCGCCACCGCCGCGCTGGAGGGCGGGGGCGGGCGGGGGCGGGCCGGGCCGGGCGCCTCACACATCAGGGATAGGCCCGCCAGGTCCAGGGTCAGGGCCAGGCGGCCGCCCGCGACGCGGGCGCCCACCGCGCGCGCCTCCGCCGCAGTCGCGGCCGCGGCCGGGCGCGCGCCCAGCACGCGCACTGCCCGGGCGGCGACCCTGGCGGCCCGGGTCGGCAGGCCCGCCTCCGCGGCCAGCTCCCGCGCGCCCAATGTGGCCGCCCGTAGGCCGGTCGGCCCCGCGCACGCGTCCAGAGCGGACGCCAGGGCCGCCAGGGCGGCCGACCGGGGGTAAACCTCCACCGCCCGCATGCCCAGGCGCAGCGAGGTCGGCACGCCCGGCGACCGCGAGGCGGCCAGGCGGAGCAGCGGGGGCTGAGGCTGAGCGGCGCTGGCGGATGCCCCCTCCTCAGGCGGCGCCGCCGTGAGCAGGACGTGCGGGGTGGCGCCGCCGGCAGCCCAGGCGAGGACCTGGGCGGACTGGACGCCCCCACCCGCCCGCCCCCCTCCATCGCTCCCCTCGCGCGAGCGCAGCCAGGCCCCGCCCAGCAGCAGGGTCGCCACGCGGGCGCCGCCCTCGCCCACGGCTGCGTACATGTCCACCCGGGCCGCATCCACCCGAGCGGACAGGGCCAGGCGCGGGGTGGTGGTGGAGGAGGAGGAGGAAGAGGAAGCAGCAGCACCAGGCGCGGGCGTCGCGCCGCGCGACGCGGGCGGCGGAAGGGGGCCGGCTTGATTGCCTACCAGCTCCGCCATCAGCTCGTCCGCCAGCTCGCCCGCCCGCTGGGCCGCGTTGGCGGCCAGGCCCGCCGCGTCCTCCTCCTCGTCGCCGTCTGCCTCTGCCGCAGAGGGTGCGGCACTCCTTCCAGCGCCGCCCCCCCGCAGGTCGGAGGAGGAGGGGACGTAGCCGAGCACCCGGGCGGCCGCGGCGGGCAGGCCGAGGGACGCTCCCCACAGGCGGGGGACGAGGCCGGGGGTGGTGGTGGTGGCCGACGCCGCCGAAGCGGCGGCTTCCAAGGCCGCCGACCGGCGGGAGGCCGCGGCCGCGATGGCGGGCCCCGCCCGCGCCTCCGCCGCGGACCGCAGGGCCAGCAGGACGGAGGTGGGCAGGGCCGCCTCCAGGTCGGCCAGGGCCGGGGCAGCCTGGGCGAGGGCCGCGGAGGCGACGGCCGCGGCGGCCGCCGCGGCCGCGGCCGCCGCCGCCGCCACCGCCTCCGGCCCGGCTCCCGGGCGGACGCCACCGCTCACCGCCTCCGTGGCCGCCCGGTCCGCCAGGGCGGCTAGGCGGCGGGCGTACAGCGAGACGTACCGGCCCTTGGCGGACCGGGCGCCTCCGCCGGCCCGACCGGCCGCGGCGAGCGCCGCGCTCGCCGCGGCGGCCGGGCGGCGCAGCAGGGCCGCCAGGCCGGCCGCCGACCCGGGGGTAGGGGTCGAAGAGGAGGGTGGGCCGACCGCCGGGTCCAAGCGGATGACGGACCAGGGGTCGCCGCCCGCGTCCTGGAGGGCGGCCGCCGCAGCGTACCGCCACACGCGGGGCCAGCAGGGCGCGGCAGCCTGGTCGCCCGCCCGCCGCCCCCGCCACCCGGCAGGGCACAGGGCGGCGTGGCGCCGCCGCCGGGCCCAGGTGGACGCCGCGTCCGCGGCGGACGCCGCGCCCGCCACCGCCGCCGGGCGCAGGGCCACGTCCAGGCCGGTGACCCGGGCGGTGACGGAGATGGCCGGGGTCGAGGATGCGGGCCGGCTGTCGCTGGCGGCGCTAGGCAGGGTGAGCTCCAGGACGGCGACCGCGCCCGCCGGGCGCAGCACGCAGTCGCCTGGTGGGCAGGGCAGGAAAGAAGGGGGTTTCGCGGGCGCCGGCGGCGGCGGCGGCGGCGACGCGGCGGCGGCAAGGGCAGAGGCAGAGGCAGGGGCAGGGGCGGGCGGTGACCAGTACAGGGCGAGGCCCTCCACCACCAGCCCCTTGGCGAGCGTGGCGGCGCTGGAGGCGGGCGCGCCGCCGCCGCCGCCGCCTCCCTCCTCTGCCTCCTCCTCGCCCATGATGCCGCGGGAAAGTGCGGCGGTGCTGCTGTTCAGTCCCGCCGCCACCTCGGCCGGCGGGGCGGTGCGGGCGAGGGCGAGGTAGAGGCCTGCAGTCGCGCCGGTGCCGCCACCACCGTCGCCCCCACCACTACCCCCACCACTCCCGCCGTCCGGCAGGCCCTCGAACCGGACGTGCACGTCCCGCACCGTCAGGTCCAGGCGGTCCACCAGGCGGGCGACCAGGCCGGCGGCCAGGGAGGCCAGGCCGCCCCGGGCAGGCGGCGGGGCGGAGGAGGACGCAGCAGAGGAGGAGGCGTCGGGCGGGGGCACGCCGCCCTCGGCCAGGACCGCGCTCAGTCGCTCCGCCTCCGCGGCCGCCAGGGCGGCCCGCTTGGCGGCCAGCGCGCGCACGCCGGCCGCCCCCTCCTCCCAGTCCGCCTCCGGGCGGGGGCAGGCCACCACCTCCACACCGCACAGCTCGATGGAGACGGCCGCCCGCCCCGCGCGCGGCGTGCGCCAGGGCACGCGCGCGACCAGGCGGCCCACGCTGCCGCCGGCCACCTCGAAGGGCAGGTCCAGGTAGTCGAACGCGCCCGGCTTCAGGCTGACATTCTCCAGGACGAAGCCCGTGGACCAGGCTGGGTTTCAGAGGGAGCGCGTGCATGTATGTGTGTGTGTGTGTGTGTGTGTGTTGTGAGCGGGTTGAGGCGGGGCGGCGGCGGGCGCGCACAGGCGAGGAGGGGGGACCGCACTCTCTCGCGCGTCTCGCCCTCTCGCCCTCTCGACTCACCTTTCCACAGGGACACGCGCAGGGCCTCCGGTTTGATGTCCAGGAAGTGGCCCAGGTAGGAGGCCAGCAGGTCGGACAGCCAGGCCTCAAACATGGTGGTGCGACTCCCAATGCAGATGGCGCCGCTAAAGAGAGAAATGGACACGCACGGTCCGCTCTCACACACCCCCATCGGGGCGCCGCACCAAAAAAACATGCACACCCCCATGGAGGCGACCGCCTGGGACGTCGACTTTGGGGCCCCGCCCGCCTACGCGGTCAGCCTGCGCCTGCCGGCCAGCGTGCTGCAGGACCTGGTCGCCGCGTCGGCGGCTGCGGCGGCGGCCGAGGGAGGCGGCGGACGGGTGGGCACCGGCGGGCTGACCCTGGCGGTCGACGTGCCCGAGGACGGCGCCGGCAGCGCGGTGCGTTGATTGTGCATGTGGATTTGCATGATGGAGGGGGAGGATGCGCTCTACAGGCGTGGCGTGTCGGAAGCGGGACGCGGGGTGCGCCGGGCGGTCGCGCAAACCGCCCCTCGAAAACCAATGGTGGGAGCAACCAAACAAACAAAAAGGCCGGCAGCACCCTCACCCTCACCACCACGCTCACCCCTCCATCCATCCAAACACAGACCCTCACCGCCGGCCCCCTCTCCCTGGCCTTCACCGCCACCCGCCTGCCGGAGGACCGGCCCGTCGACATCCTGTGGCTGCCGTCGGGGCGGGGCGCGGCCGGCGCCCGCCGCACCGCCGCCGTCGCCGCCCGCCTGGCCCCCGCCAAGAAGGCGGTCGAGGACGCGGACCGCGCGCGCGCGCGCGCCCGGGCGGAGGAGGTGGAGCGCGGGCGCCGGGCCCGCACCGCCCAGGTCCTGGACCGCCTGCCCAGCCGGCCGGGGCGGGTGGTCCAGGGTGGCGGGTTTGGAGCCTCTGTGGCGGCGGCGGCGGCGGCGGCGGGGGCCTCGCGGCCGCCCTCGGCCTCCGCCGCACCCCGGCCGGCCTCCGCGGGTGCCCAACAGCAGCGCCGGGGCGGCGGCCTGACGCCCGCTCAGGTGCGGGCCCGCATGGAGGCGTCCATGGCGGCGACGGCGGCTGGTGCGGCCGCCGGGAAAGGGCCGGCCACCGCCCCCGCCGCCAAGCGCGGCCGGCAGGCGAAGGCCGCCGCCAGCAAGGCCAAGGCCAAGGCCGCTGCCCCGGCCGCCGCCGCCGCCCAGCCGCCCACCACCGCCCTGCCCCGCGCCGCCCTGCACGGCGCGTCGACCGGCTCCCTCCGCGCCGCCCTCATTGGCCTGCTGGCCTCGCCCCGGCGGGCGTGGACGGCCCTGGCGTCCATCGAAAAGGCGCTGGCGGGGCTGGCGGCGGCTGTGGCGGGGTCTGCCGCTGGTGTATCCGCCCCGCCCTTCCGCCCGCCCACCCGGGACACGCTCCGCCTGGCGCTGAAGGACGTGGCCCGGCTGGTGCCGCCCGGGCGGTGGGTCCTGTACGACGACCTGCGGGGCGAGGCGGACCGCCTGGTGGCGGCGGCGGGCGGGGAGGGGGAAGGAGGTGAGGAGGAGGAGGAAGAAGCGGGCGCGGGGCCCCCGGCCAAGCGGGCCCGCCGCCCGGCCGCCCCGCTCCCGCCCCTGCTGGAAGGCCTGCCGTCGTCCGGCGGCGGCCTGCGCCGCACCCGGTCCTCGCCGCGGGGGGCGCCCCTGGCCGACGGCCCCGCCTTCGCCGCCCTATGCGACTCGTACGCGGCCCGCCACGTCGCCTACGCCCGCCTGCACGCGGGCCTGCGGGCGAAGCGGGTGGAGCACGCCGACCTGGCCGCGGCCGCTGCGGCAGCGCGCGCGGGCGGGCGGGCTGCGGAGGCGGGGCGACTGGAGGCCGCGGTGGCGTCGCTGGCGAGCGGTGCCGACGGTGGCCCGGCCGCGCGGGCGGCCTTTGAAGCCCTGCACGCCGGCCTGGCCGCGGACCGGGACCGCATCCTGGACTTCCAGGCCCGGGCGGAGGAGGTGTGAGTAGAAAGGGGGAGAGAGGAAAGGAGGAGGAGAGCATGATAGGAGAGAAGAAGTGCAAAGGAAACCTAGGAAAAGCTACATCCCTCCTACTGCTGGGGCGGCGGGGCCGGGGGAGGCGGCGGCCACGCCTGCGGCGGGTGCTGCGGCGGCGGCGGCCCGCCCCACCCCGGCGGCGGCGGGTGGTGGTGCTGGTGGGGAGGGGGGGGCGGGTGCTGCTGGGGATGGCCGCCCCAGGCCGGCGGCGGGGGCGGGGGCGGGTGCGCCGCCTGGGGCGCACCCGCCGCCACCGGCAGCGCGGCCGGCCCGCCCC